>Ga0182739_1004938_pt1 | contig 10770 bp, 7 predicted proteins | sample eDN5th30CBELigBY_FD_128873 | JGI IMG/M metagenome (GOLD analysis project Ga0182739, IMG submission 128873) | Enriched backyard soil microbial communities from Emeryville, California, USA - eDNA 5th pass 30_C BE-Lig BY (version 2) (version 2) | ecosystem: Environmental > Terrestrial > Soil >...
ATTATTTGCCCAATCAGGCTGGCCGATTGCATCCTTGAATCGTTCCCATTCATCATCATTGTATATTGCAATGACACAATAATTATTCGGTCCATCACCCGCACAGCGATAGGTATTTTGCGGGCAAGCAATCGACCCTCTAAAATCAGATTTGGTTCCATCAGTGGAAAGGGTCGAACGATTCCCTGTTGGAAAATCCGGCCTATTGGAGGAACGGCCGTTGACAAAGTAATCTAATAGATTAGTACCGACCAAAGGCAATGCTGTTTCAACCTGTGAAATATCAATATATTGACCTTCACCTGTCCTATTCTTATAGAGTAAGGCCGTTAAGACAGAATAGGCCCCCGTATAGCCAGCAACAATGTCTAAAATTGAATAGCCCCAGCCGCTAGGGTGCTTATCTGGCAAGCCGGAAATATAGGTCATGCCGGATAATGCAGCCGCCGTCGGACCCCATGTGCCATAATTTTTTTGTCTCCCCGTATGGCCTAATCCGGAGATACTCATATAGATAATTCCTTCATTGATTTCTTTCAAAGATTCATAATCCAGTCCCCATTTTTCAAACACACCGGCACTAAAGTTTTCTGTAATAATATCTGACTTTCGAATCAGCTCTTTCACAATATTCATGCCTTCAGCGGATTTGATATTAACGGTAAAGCTTCGTTTCCCAACATTTAAGCTGTTAAAAAACGCTCCATTATCCAGGCCCGGCTCATCATCCTTGGCATACATGGAAAACCGCATCATATCAGGTGTCTTTGGCCACTCTACTTTAATGACCTCAGCACCCATGGAGGCCAATATTCTTGTTGTCGTTGAGCCTGAAACACTCCAGGTAAAATCAAGAACGCGAATGCCAGTTAAGAGATCCTGTTGGACGTTCATGTTAAATCCCTCCATTCACAGGCTTCCATTGAACCAATGTGACTTCATCATCGACCTTTTCAAATGCTGCTTCCATTTCCATACCTATCTTTACTTTTGTTGGGTCCATTCCGACTGTATTTCCAAGAAACCTTACTCCATCCCCGACATCAACAACAACAAGTGCATATGGGATTTGATCATTAAAATAAGGATAAAAGGATCGATGAACAATATTAAATGTGTAAATAACCCCTCTTGTCCCTACCTCAACCCACTTGACCTCAGCTCCAGGTTCATACGGAGATAAAAACCTCGGCGGCCAGATTTTCTTTCCAGTAGCTGTACATTCCTGGACAAACAGCTTTCCTTCTCTTGTTCCTTCCCAAAAAGGCTTATATAAGTTCCAATCACGTGACCAATCAGAATCTCTATTTGGTAAAGGCCTAATGGCCTGCAGTTCTACATGATTCATTTTAACAACCCCTCTTTCCATTCATTCATAGATTTAATTGTGTAAAATGGCAATGGAGCCATCACCCATATCGCCATATCCTGTCACTAACCCTATTTTTGCATCCTCTACCTGTGCGGCTCCTGCCTCTCCTCGTAACTGATGGACTGCTTCAACCACATGATTAATTCCTACGATATGCGCTTGTGATAATAAGCCTCCATGCGTATTAATCGGCAATTGTCCGCCATACGTAATTCGTCCATTTTTGACAAACTCAGGCGCTTCTCCTCTTTCACAAAAACCCATTTCCTCAATTTGACGTAAGACGATAAACGTAAAGCAATCATAGATTTCAGCAAAATCAATCTCATCTCTTGAGATGCCGGCCATCTCAAAGGCTCTTGGTGCTGCATATTTAATCCCCATGTCCAAAATATCCGGACGAGTTGGCATATCATCAGGCTGGTTCGCATGTCCTTCCGCGATGCCAGCAATATAGATAGGCTTTTTGAAACGGTGGGCATTGCGCTTTGATGTGACAATCACGGCACCAGCTCCATCTACCTCTAAAGAGCAATCGAATAAGCGAAAAGGATTAACCAGCATCGGAGAGTTTTGATAGTCTTCCTCGGTCATAACTCTGCCCTTCATATAGGCCTTGCTATTATTTTGAGCATGCTCGCGGCAGGTCATGGCTACAATTTGCATACCGATTGGGTCTGGATTATATTCATAGAACCAGCGGTTAGCATGTAGGGAGAAATATTGCATTGGAACCATTAAACCGTATGGGTATTCCATGTTATCGCGATACTCTGGATTTGGCATAATGGTATTATTAAAATCTAGTATTCTCGGATCCGTTCCTCCTAATCTCGGTCCAGAAAAGCCCTTCTGACCAGTCGTTACAACCACGTATTCTGCTACACCATGCTCAACAGCAAGAGCAGCCTGCTGGATGGCTGCAACGGCACTTGCGCCCCCCATTTCGCTTCTACCGCTGAATTTCAGTTCTTTAATCCCTAATCCAGCAACTAAATCTTCACAGCGGACATTATATCTCCATGGATTGATGACACCATCGATTTCAGATGGATGAATTCCAGCATCCTTACAAGCGTTTACAGCTGCTTCTGTTAATAATTGAGTTAATGATTTATCTGTACCTCTTACGTAATCCGTTTCACCTACCCCGACTATGCAAACCTGATCACTTAATGAACGTCTCATCCTTCATTCCCCTTTACATTTAAATGAAAAACTTCATTTATTTTTGGTGTTTTCCAAATTATTCAGAAAATTAAATTTATATTTACATCTTAATAATTTAAAGGAAAGGAAACAATTCACGATTAGGTAGGAAAAATTGATTTTTACAGCCGAAACGTATAGTTTGTAGTGGTAAATTTTACAGAAAATTCAATCTTTATGTTATGATAGTAATCAATCATCAATTCGTTTGGAGGGCACTAAATGGCGATAAAAGCAAACACACTTACCTTTAGCGATTTATTTAAAATGAACCCTGAGAATGGCAACTTTCTTCGGTCTAACCGAATGTTCATCTCAAGTGCCGATGCCTGGGGTGCGTTAAACAAGGATTTAGTATTAGCTCTAGGAATTGAAAGAGCCAAACGCTTTTTATTACGTTTTGGCTATCAATGCGGTAGGCACGAGGCCTTAATGCTGAAGGACATGTTTAATCAAGAAAGTCATAAGGAATGGATTATGGGAGGTATCACCATGCATGGCATTACCGGTCGGGCAACCTCCGTTCCGATTAAAGTTCATATCGATATCGAAAACCAGGAATTGGATGTGGAAGGATATTGGAAGGATTCTTATGAGGCCCAACACTATTTGCAGCACTTCCCGATTCATTCTGAGCCTGTCTGCTATTTTCTTGAGGGATATGCAAGCGGCTACTGCAGTACCTCTCTGGGAGCAAAGGTGGTGTATCGAGAGGTAGAGTGTATCGGGAAGGGCGATCCACATTGTCGTTTTATTGGAAAAACACTAGATCTTTGGGGGGGTGACATTTCACCTGAATTGGTTGACTATGAACGCGAGGATATTAGGGATGAACTAGATCTAGCACATAAACGAATTGAAAGACAAAGTGAAATGTTAAAAAGAGGTAATCTGTTAAGTCACCAATTGACAGAAATTGTCTTACAGGGGAAAGGGCTTGACTCGATCGCTCAGACACTCGGACGCAGCTTGAATTGCGGAATTGTTATTTCTAATAAGGATTTTGATACCCTATCAGAATATGGAGATATTCATGATTATTCCTTAAAAAACATTATTGAGAACAAGGAAAATCTTAACGTATCAGACCAGGATAAAATCAATAACATGTTAAAGCAGCAAATTACGATACAGCTTAACTTTTTAAAGGAAATCAATTTTTCCCATTATCCGTTAATCACACCTATCATTGTACAAAACCGTGAGTATGGGTATATTTCGATCATTAAAAATTCAAAAGAAACGGAAGAACTAGAGTCCTCTTTTGCTGAACGAGCAGCAAATATTTGTGCCCTTCATATTCTAAATGAAAAAACAGCTATTGATACAGAGCAGCGAATGAGAGGAGAGCTGCTAGATGAGGTCTTAACGAAGCCAAATTTAGAATCTAACATAACGAAAAAGCTATCACTGCTAGGTTATAAAATTAACAAACCTCATTATGTGTTTATTTTTAGCTTACAAAATCTATCCTTTCAAAAGGATGAATTTGTAATGGATGAAAAAGAAGTCATTATAACTATCCTTAGGAAATATTCATCTCCTATTAAGGGAGAAAATATATTAATCTCGCATTCCTTTGGACAGATTCAGGCCCTGATTTCCGTGGATTTACTTAAGGCTTACAATATGAGTGAAGAGAAATTCGCGGCTACCATTTTAAAAGAAGTGAAAAAGAAATTACCCTCTGCACTCCCACTCATCGGAATAAGCAATATATGTCCAAGTATGTATAAATCCCATGAAGCATACAAACAGGCTAATAAGGCATTGGAAATCGCTCAAATCAATCAGCTTAAACAGCAGGTGTTCTTATTCTCGGCGATTGGACATATCTCAATCCTATTGGATGCGCGAAATCCGCAGGAATTAGAGAACTATGCTGATAGCATCCTAGGCTCCATCTTTGACTACGATAGGCAAAAATCATCTGAGCTGTTGAAAACTCTTTATTTTTATTTAAATAATGAATGTAATTTGCATAAAACCGCCCGCATCCTTAATCTATCAATTGGCGGAATGCGGTACCGCCTTGTAAACATAAAAGAACGATTTAACATCGATATGATGGATTCTGTTACTCGGCGTGAGGTACAAATGGCCTTGGATATCTATATTGCTTTTGGAAAACTATCAGACATCCTATTGGAACAAGGAGAAGATCCGATAGGTCTATGATTTTTCACAAAAAATGTCCTTCACCGATTGGATGAAGGACATTTCTTTACCCTTGCTTTAGCATTCCTGTTTTTATGAACATGATTATGCTTTTACATCTTTCGTAGTATCTATCATCATACTACTTTGGTTGTCTGTACTTACCGCATTTTCATTTGAAAAATTCTTAAGTTTGCTCGTTCCGATAAAGCCAAGAACAGACACTACCGCAATGTAAATTCCGATGGAATAAAAGGTTCCTGTTGCTTGTATCAAATAGGTACAAACCATTGGTGCAATCCCTCCTGCAAAGATGGCAGGAATCTGTGTCCCTAATGAAGCACCGCTATATCGTAAGCGGGCTGGGAATGCCTGTGAAGCTAAAGCTGGAAGAGCCCCCGTCATCGTACAGAAAGGAACCATTGAAATGAGCATGGCGGCTACAATAAGAGAGGACACACCTGTATTGACTAAACCTACAAAGATAAATCCCCAAACAAAGGTTGCAGCAATACCTATCATATAAAGGCGTTTAATTCCCACTTTATCAGAAAGGTAACCAAATAATGGGATGAATAAGCATAATAATAAACTTGCCACGGTATTGGCATTGACCATAAAGGATGAACTTACATTATAATGATTGATACTGTAATTGATTAAGAATGTCGTGTAGATAGCAAATGGCGTATGTTCAGCTAATTTAGCTAATCCAGTATAGAGTACTTGTTTAGGATGTTGTTTCATAACCTCCACAATTGGAAATTTTGAAACGGCTGCCCCATCTTGAACTTTGCGGAATGATGGTGTTTCTGTAATTTTTGCACGAATAATTAGTCCTGCAACTAATAGCAATAAACTTCCTAAAAAGGGAACTCTCCATCCCCATGTATAAAAGCTATCCCCTGCAAGCGTGATACTCAATCCTACAACTGCTGATGATAGAAGCATCCCAGCCCCTACCCCCGCATTGGGAATACTCGCCATAAGCCCTTGCTGCTTCTTCTTTCCCCATTCCATTGATAATAGGATGGAGCCTGCCCATTCGCCTCCAACTCCAACTCCTTGTATTAATCTCATCAAAACAAGAAGGATTGGAGCCCATATTCCAATTGTATCGTAGCTGGGGATTAACCCCATTGCTGCACTGCTCAACCCCATCATCCACAACGTGACAATCAATGCGTTCTTACGTCCAATTTTATCACCAAAATGACCAAAAATAATTGCTCCTATCGGCCTTGCTAAGAAACCAGTTGCAAAGGTTGCGAATGACAGGATTGTGGCAATAAACGGATCTGTATTCGGAAAAAACAGCTTGGGAAAAACAACAGCAGATGCCATAGCATAAAGCGAAAAGTCATACCATTCGATAATTGCTCCAGAGGTAGACCCTACCAGAGCTCTTCTGGCCATCTTCTTGTCTGAAATTTCACTTCTATTCACGTTAGACATACCAACACCTCCGAAGATTAATAGATTGAGGGGACAAGACTACCCATGTTACTACGTTTGAATGATTTTTCGATTTCTAGTAGGACTTATACTTCCACCCCTTTCTACTATCGTTAAGTTGTAAAATAATTATACTGAAAATTCTGTATATTTGTATCCTACATATTCTGTAGGAAAATATAGATTATTCTGTATTGTTTGGTTAGAAAAATGCGATTCCCTTGTTAATTAATCGTTTTAGAAAGATACGTGACGAAAAAACACAGGAACTCCTATGTTTTTTTCACAACATCCTCAACCCTCCTTATTAATCGTTTGAATAACAGTCTGATCCTTTTCAATTAACCTTAGAAAAAGCTGCTCCATTCGAGGGTAAAAGAACGCGACAATTGGGCCAAGCGATACGACCATAATCAACGTACCAATTCCGACAGGCCCGCTTAAGAAAAACGCGAGCAGAACAATCATTGCTGAAAAAATGGTTCTTGATGTCTGCCGTTTCAGATGCCAGATTTCCTCAAGCAGGATGATCATGCCATCAGACGGCGCAGGTGAAAACTTTGCTTGAAGATAAAGTGATATACCTAGACTGATGAAGACTAACCCAAAACAAAGGAACAATATACGACCTGCCAATTGGTCTGGAATATAGACCTGCTTCGAAACATACAGCCACATATCAATACCTAAACCAGTCAAAAAGGAAGTGAGAAAGGCCAGTAAATCAGGCCGGCTGCGTCGGACGACAGCCATAATGGTCACAAAAACAGACCCCATAATAAATTCCCAGCTTCCAACCGTCAGCCCGACGGTTTGCTGCAGACCAACCTGCATGGATGGCATGGGGGCCGCTCCAAGCTGAGAACCTATCGAGCAGCTGAGACCAAAGGAAAGCAGCAGAATGCCGATGAGGTAGAAGGCAATCCGTGTAATCGTATTTCTAGTTAAAGTCAATCCCATCACTCCGTAAGCCTTTCATTTTGAAAAAATAAAGGGCTTCTATTTTTTTATATGAAAATAGAAGCTATGAAAGAGAGGCAAGCTTCTCGATAATAATTCATAATATTCTGGGTACTTTTTAGCTGCGGAAGGTACACACACCTTAGGTTCATCTATTAAATAAGGTTAAAGGCCATATACGTTTGTAATGAAAGCTGTATCTCAAATTTTGATGATGCCTTTGATAAATCAATCTCTATTAATTCTTCGATGCGATTGATGCGGTATCTCATCCCGCTGATGGAAACATTCATTTCTCGAGCGGTTTTATGGAGATTACACTCATTTTCAATATAATAGTAGAGTGTTCGTAACAGCTCCGAGGAGTTCTTTTCATCATAGGCCTTCAGGTTTGAAAGAAACTCATGAGCATACTCCAATAATTCCTCAGGCTGCCTTGCATCCATTAAAATCATAATATGACCTAACTCCTCTGCATGGACGACACCGTAATTGGCTGCATTCATGACCCTGTTTTTTGCTTTCGCCATGTCAATCGCTTTTTTGGCCTCTTTAAATTTTTTCCCGTACTGGCCGACATCCTTACAAAGCTTGCTGACTCCGATATAGTACGGGTTCTTTTCATTATTAAGATTGACCATTTCATAGCAGACCTGGGCAAATTGCTTGATCGTCGTCTTTTTCTTTTCGAGGTACTCAGTGGGTATTAGGATAGCGGCACGATTATACTTCACTAGCTTGACAAAGTTCGTATTGTAATGCATTTCTTCTCGGTTAAAATAGTCCATTATGTTCTTCACGGTACTTTGTGTTTTATTCTCATCATGGGTAAAAACCTCTGTATCCTGAAAATCAATAACTAAAACATATTGCGGCTGGTTGATGTTATAGCCAAAATAGGAGAAACGTTTGATAATATTAGCAGGGTCAATTTCACCTTTAAAAAGCTCCTCCAAGAGGTCACCCTTCATGCTTTCCTCTGTTTGAATGGCCGTCCGCTCATTTAACATTTTAACGGCACAGATGCTGGCTGCCCTTTCTAAAAAATCAATCTCAGCATCGCCAAAGCTTCTCCCTTCTCGAAAGATGGAGATATAGCCATATACATCATTTTGAATAATAATCGGGGAGATTAGGATATGCTGGTGAGTCTCAAGTTCAAAGGCTTCTGTTTGCGTCAAGCTGCGGTTATGACATTGCTTTTCAATGAAGGCTTCGATCATCTTTAACTCATCTGGCTTCTCTTCATCGCTATAGCCTTCATGAACAGAATGTGCGATATAATCAACATATTGGTTATGGATGAAGACTGGAGTTTTCAATTCATTCGCCAGCAGCTCAGCAAAAACATCCATCCCTTTCCCCTGTAGCAGTGCCGATGTTAATTTTTTCGTAATCGATGTACCTATATGGTGGATTTCACTTTGTTTTTCGACCTGACGGTACACGATATCGAGTTCATCTGCGATATCCTGCTCCTCATAATTGATTAGTTCATCCGCAATCTCAGTTCCCCATTCGTCTACTGTCTTAGCGACATAGCGGCATTGTTTATCCCCTTTGCCGACACAGTGCGTCTCCTTGAAAATGACCTTTTTCCCGAGACATTCACTGTTATAGCCGCCGCCATACCCCATTAGAAAGTAACAAATCGGCTCATGGTAGAGGGGATAATGCTGCAGATGCTGCTTGGCTTCATAGGAGTCAATCCAGTAGCCGGTCACGTTAAAGGTTCCTTTTTTCATATCAACATGAAATTCTTCCGGATAGGAAAAAACACGGCCTCCGATTTGGTGCATTTGCGAACCGGCCACAACCCAATCGATGTCACTTTCCCACTCAATCATATCCTTTAGCATTCTTGCTTCATGCTTTCCGCAGTTCCATCCATAGCGGAGGAGAAATCGTTTGGCACGCTGAACACCTAACGTATCAATTAAATCCTTACGTAGAACGCCCCAAGCATCTGTACTGGAAAGAATCATTCGCTTTTCCTGAAGGTAATGATCCCCTCCATTATTAAAAAAAGAAAAGATATTTGTTAATGGCTTTTTCTCAGCTGAAGTCAACTCATCCAACCTCTTTTCCCATTTGATTTGACATAAATCCTTCTAAGTAGCTTTTCACGCCGCCCTTGCCAAATTTCTTTATCTCCTGCTGCTGTAAATAATCCAAAAAGTGAAGAATGGCATCACGTCTTGCTTCTATCGCTTGATTGCCGCTTTGATATAACCATTGATCAATCACATTATAGACACCGCGGTTCACACCGTAGCATTCATGACAATAATCAAAGAACGCTTTATCAGGAAGATTTGTTAGTAAAGATTCATTCACAATACGAATGGTCTGAATCATGTTTTGTTTGTCACCTCACTATCCTTGTAAAAAACGCCGTTCCATAAAAATCCTTCTTATGGAACAGCGCTTTTACTTATTTAGAAGCTGTCGTTACTTCATCTTTTTTGATTACCGGTCGAATCCTTTCACTGAAAAGCTGCTGTGTACGGATCGTTTTCCAGTGCTCTAAGCCGCCAAAGGTACAGAGTACAGCAATTTCAGACAGCTCAGGAACAGCGTCAACAACCCTTTGTACCTTTTCCTTGATTTCTTCAGGTGATCCAACCCAAACATACTCTTCATCAATTAGCTGCTGATATGGAATCGTTGCTAATGATTCTAGTGCACCCGAGGCGTAGAAGCCGAAATCCTTCGCCATCATTTCCTCCCGTGAAGGCAGGTCTTTCGATGGTGAGACATTTCCTTTCATAAACTGTAGAATATAGTCCTTTGCTTCGGTACGGGCGCGGTCACCGTCTTCATCTAAGTACAGCGCTTGAACGAAGATAATTTCTGGCTTATTGCCATGCTTCGCACATGCTTCCTTGTATACCTCTAATTGGTGGATCATTTTTTCAAGAGGCAGCATGGGGGTGATTAATACACCGTACCCTTTCCGCCCTGCTACTGCATAGTTAAAATTACTGGCGCCGCCTGTATAGATTTTAGGGTGCGGCATTTGAATGGGTCTTGGTACAACACTGACATTTTCCACATCATAGTACTTCCCATGATACGAGAAGGTTTCCTCCTTCAACGCCAGCTCAAGAATATCTAAGCTTTCATTAAAGCGGCCGCGTGATTCCTCTAATGGAATGGAGGCCTTCGGAAACACCCAGGCATGGCCTCGTCCGATAGCTAATTCAAAGCGACCGCCTGTCAGAATATCAGTGGCCGCCACCTGTCCAGCAAACACCATTGGGTTATGAAGCGGCAATACATGCGAGCATGTTCTGAAGCGAATGTGTTTTGTCCTTTGTGCTGCAGCTGCGAAAAGGGCCATTGGATTGGTTGAAATAGAGAACTCTTCAAACCAATGGTGCTCCAATGTATTAAAGGTAGAAAAACCAGCTTTATCAGCATGTTCAATTTGCTCTAAAACTTCCTTGTAAATTTGTGCATGTGGCTTGTGGTTACTTTTTGGATTTTGCATTTCAACATAGATACCAAATTTCAAGTCAGACTCGCCTCCAACCATTTTACCTATATTAATGATAGAATATTTGGAATATTCATGACACGGCATATTCGGCCTAAATGGAGGTTTTGAGTTAGTA
>Ga0182739_1004939_pt1 | contig 10770 bp, 11 predicted proteins | sample eDN5th30CBELigBY_FD_128873 | JGI IMG/M metagenome (GOLD analysis project Ga0182739, IMG submission 128873) | Enriched backyard soil microbial communities from Emeryville, California, USA - eDNA 5th pass 30_C BE-Lig BY (version 2) (version 2) | ecosystem: Environmental > Terrestrial > Soil >...
ACGCGCAGCCAGGCGGGAAGCGCGGCGAAGCGTACCGTGTGGCCGACACAACCGTTCGCACCCGGCGTGCTGGCCGGCTTAAGCGGACAGGTCGAGCTTGGCGCGCTCCGCGCGGTCTTGCCGGGCGATCTTGAGATTCGCCAGTTGCGCGCGTTTGTCCGGTTCGACGACAGCGAGACCGCTATCGAGGACGTATCCGGCGTGCTGGCAGACGGACGGCTGGTGGCGAATTTCGTATTTCCGCGGGGGGCGGGCGGAACATCCGCGGACCTGCGGCTGGCCTTGAGCAATGCCGATATCGCTGCGCTGCTTCCCGCCAGTGCGCGCGCGCCAGCCAGTGGCCGCGTCAGCTTTCAGATCGAGGCGAAAGGGGCGGGCCGCAGCGCTGCCTCGCTGGTGGGGGCGCTGAGCGGCGCGGGCACCGTCAGTCTCCAGAAGCTGGCGCTGACCGGGTTCGATCCTCAGATTTTCGAGAGCGCGAAGCAGGCGGTCGATAAGGGCGTCGATATCGAGCCGGCGCGGATTGCGAAGATCGTCAATGCCGCACTCGATCAAGGCGGGCTCCGGGTCGAGCATGCCGACGGTGCGCTGACGCTGACCGCCGGACAGATGCGCGTCGCCGGACTACTTGCCAAGGGCGACCGCGCCGACCTCGGCGTGATGGGGCACCTCGATCTCGTCCACTGGCTGCTGGATGCGCGGCTCAGCTTGATGGGCCGTCCCGGAAGCGACGCGCCGGCCGCAGGAAGGCCGGAGATATTCGTCGCGCTCCGCGGCGACCCGACGAAGGCCGAGCGCAGTGTCGATACCTCGGCGCTGGTGGGCTGGCTCACGCTGCGGGCCGTGGACCTTCAGGCGAAGCGGCTGCAGGCGCTGGAGGCCGAACGGCGCGCGCTCGAGGCCGAAATGGCGGCTCTCGCCGAGCGCGAACGGGAGCGCGAAAAAGCGCGGGAGCGTGAAGAAAAGGCACGGGAGCGCGAAAGGGCGTTGCAGGAGACGAAGCCGGCCGTCAGTCCGGCACGCGTTACGCCCTCGTCGTTGCCGCTGCCGCCGGTCATGGCGCCGGAAGATACCGGGCCGCCAGCGCCTGCCGCGGCCCCGGTTCCGCCGACCAGAACGCCGCGCGACACCAAAACGGGATCACCGCCCGTGCCGGTCAGTGGGCCAGCCGGTGGAACGCAGCGGGACGCCGCGCCGCGCAGCGGTGCTGCGTCTGCAAACAAGCAGCCGGAGGCGACTTCCGAGCTGGCGCCTCCCGAGCTGGCGCCTCCTTTGCCCCCGCCGATAAACATCGTGCCGGCGCCCCAGCCGCGTCAGCCGGCAGGGCGAGAGGCGGGGACGGCGCCAAGGCAGCGGCCGGCCAACGACACAATGCGTCTGCCGCCGCCGCCCACGGCGGCGCCGGCAAGGACGATGCGGTTATTTGATTTATTCGGCGCCGCGCGCTGAGGCTTCCGGCCGGCGATCGCTGTAGGGCCTCACGCCGATTTCTTCATCGGTCGACTCGGCGAGCGCGCGATAATGATCGAGAACAAACAGTCTGATTGCCGATGAAAGATTGCCGTGCTGGCGACCGGTGTCGATCGTCGCGACCAACTCGGACAACGTCATGCCACGCATCGTGGCGATGTCCTTCAGCCCGCCCCAGAACGCATCTTCGAGACTGACGCTCGTCTTGTGCCCAGCAATGACTATCGAGCGCTTAATGACGGGTGATTTCATGCCCCATCCTTCCCTTCGATGCGATGAGATTCCAGGTCGCGCCGGGCCTTCTCCTGACGTGCCTGCTCGAGTTGACGCTCGCTTTTCGAACGACCGCTGGCCGCGCGATTTTGCGCCGCACGCTTACGATCCTCGATCCGCTTCGCGTCCTTGCGCGCCGCGCGCAAGTTGATGACTTCGGCCATGCCTCCATCCCGATGGTTGAGGGAGTTCTGCTCCGATGCCCGGGGATCCAGCCAGACGTTTCACGCCCACGCCAAACGCCCCTAAGCCGACATAGTCCCTATGCCGCCGCAGGCAACACACGGTTAGGTGATCGCCGCGGCAGGGGGCGCGGCGATCATGCGGCGGGGTTGCCGATAAAGGGTGCCGGGCGCGGGCAGAAGCAGGCGCCGCGGCGATTATTCAACGGTTCTGGCGGGAGTTGGTTGCCGCCGCAAAGCTGACCCGCGGGAAACAGGCAGCGACCGCAGGTCAGTCCGGCTGCGTCATCTTGTCCGCGCGCACCAGACGGTCGAAATCATCGGCGTTGACGAGTCCGAGCCGTACGGCCTCGTCCCTGAGCGTGGTGCGGTTGGCATGCGCGGTCTTGGCAATTTTAGCCGCATTGTCGTAGCCGATATGCGGCGCAAGCGCGGTCACCAGCATCAGCGAGCGTTCCGTCGATTCGCGAATGCGCTCCTCGTCGGCCTCGATGCCGACGACGCAGCGGTCCGTGAACGAGCGTGCCGAATCGGCCAGCAGCCGCACCGACTGCAGCATCGCCTGCGCCAGCACGGGCTTGAACACATTGAGTTCGAAATGTCCCTGACTGGCCGCGACGGTGACCGTCGTCTGATTGCCGAACACTTGGCAGCAGACCATCGTCAGCGCCTCGCACTGCGTCGGGTTCACCTTGCCCGGCATGATCGACGAGCCGGGCTCGTTCTCCGGCAGGATCAGTTCGCCGAGGCCTGAACGCGGACCCGACCCGAGGAAGCGGATGTCGTTGGCGATCTTGAACAGGCCCGTTGCCAGCGCATTGAGCGCGCCGTGAACGAACGCATAGCCGTCGTGGGCCGCAAGCGCCTCGAACTTGTTCGGTGCCGTGATGAACGGCAGGCCGGTGATCTCCGCGACGCGCGCTGCGAACTTCTCCGCGAAGCCGCGCTTGCTGTTGAGCCCGGTGCCGACGGCGGTGCCGCCCTGCGCAAGCGGATAGAGCGAGGTGAGGGTCTGCCGGATGCGGGCCTCCCCATATTCGACCTGCGCCGCATAGCCTGAGAACTCCTGCCCGAGTGTCAGGGGCGTGGCGTCCTGCGTATGCGTGCGGCCGATCTTCACGATCGAGGCGAACTGCTCGGTCTTCGCACGCAATGCGTTCAGCAGATGATCGAGGGCCGGCAGCAGGTCGTGATGGATGGCGAGCGCCGCGGCGATATGCATCGCAGTCGGGAAGCAGTCGTTCGACGACTGGCTCATATTGACGTGATCGTTGGGATGCACGAGCGACTTCTGCCCGCGCGTGCCGCCGAGCAGTTCGTTGGCGCGGTTCGCGATCACCTCGTTGGCGTTCATGTTGGTCTGGGTGCCGGAGCCGGTCTGCCAGACCACCAACGGAAAATGATCGTCCAGCAGGCCGTCGATGACCTCCTGCGCCGCCTGTACGATGGCGGTCGCGCGGCGCTCGTCGAGCGAGCCCAGCGCGAGATTCGATTCGGCCGCGGCGCGCTTGACGATGCCGAGCGCGCGGATCACCGGAACCGGCATCCTTTCGGTCCCGATCGGAAAGTTCTGCAGCGATCGTTGAGTCTGTGCGCCCCAGTAGCGGTCGGCAGGGACTTCGATCGGCCCGAAGGTGTCGGCTTCGGTGCGCGTGGCTGCCATTTGCGGCATCTCCTGTACGGCGGCTGTCATGTTGGACCCGGACCGCAAGGGCCGGGCGACAAGGTGCCTACTTCCTGGCGCCTACTTCTTGCGGAAGCGGTCGAGGCGCACGACCTCGGCGCCACTCTCCGGCTTCGGTGACGCGGGGGCTTCGGCGGCGGCTTCCGTGGCGGATTCGCCTGCTGCCGCGTGGTCATTGCCCGGCTGGCCAAGCCCGTCACCCGCCGACGCTTGTTCGGGCGAGAGGGCAGGCGAGGCCGCCGGCAAGGATGCCGGGACCGACGCAGCGGCGGATGCGGGCTTGCCGTCTTCGGCCTTGTCGCCGACGACCTCGAACTCGAGCCCGAACTGTACGGAAGGGTCGAAGAATCCCTTGATGGCGTCGAACGGCACGAACAGCTTCTCGGGCACGCCGCCGAAGGACAGGCCAACCTCGATCCCGACATCCGTCACCGCCAGATCCCAGAACTGGTGCTGGAGCACGATCGTCATCTCGTCGGGATACTGGGAGCGCAGGCGCGGCGAAATCCGCACGCCCGGAGCCTTCGTTTCGAACGCGATGTAGAAGTGGTGTTCGCCGGGAAGGCTCTGCTGCTTGGCTGCGTCTGAGACTACGCGGCGGACGACGCCGCGCAGTGCCTCACGGACGAGAAGGTCGTAGCGGATATGATCGACTGACATTGTTCAAAAAAATGCGCGGCTTGTTTCGACGGCAGGAGAATTCCGCATGCCTGCGCCCGCGTGCAAGTCAAAACATTTCGAGTGACGGCGAATATCGGACCTGCGCGTGGGAAATGAGTGGAGGCTTCTGTTGCCAGGTGCCTCCGAACCCCGCCTGCCGCGGCTAAGCGTCAGGGCTTTGATTTCGGTATTTCAAACCGCGTTACGCGGCCTGAGCAACCGGAGCATAGTTGTCGTTGGCAACTATAAGATTGGCCCGATATCGGCGGTACCATGCCGGGCAAAAGCACGCTCTTTACGCCCTCGTCGATCCTATTTCGCCCCCACCGCAACCCGCCCTGTGGCGGGCTCCGGTGGAGGCGCCGGGTACTGCCCCCGGGTCCGAAAGGTTTATTACAACGCCCGTTTATCGCCATAGCCGGCACGAGGCCGGCACGCTGAATATAGGGGGCGTCGCCGTACGAAGAAAGAGGCGTTTGCCGTCTCGTCACAAAGAGGCGTGCGGGCGCAAGGGGGAAAGGCGCTCGGCACGGCGCCTCGATGCCTGATCTCGCGATCGTTCGAATGCGGCAACAGGGTCAGCCATGGGTTGACGCCCGCTGCCGACGCACGCACGATTCGCGAATCGGGGGACTGAAAATCATGACTTGGCGTACGCTCGTCGCAATTCCTGTTCTGGCGGTGGCATTGTCCGCCTGCGATGCCCTGCAGGGGCCTCCGGGGCCCCAGGGCCAAAAAGGCGAGCCGGGTGCGCGCGGGGCTCAGGGCCCAACAGGCGAACGCGGTCCTGCCGGTCCGCCCGGGCCCGCTGGACGGGTCGGTGAACGTGGTCCGGCTGGGCCTGCGGGTCCAGCCGGGGTTGCCGGTCCCGCGGGCCAGCAAGGCGAGCGCAGTGCGGCGGCCGCAGGTCCTGCAGCAGGTTCCGCCGCGGCGCCGGGGACGCAAGCGACGGCGGGGCCGCCCGGTCCTGCAGGCGCTCCCGGTCCTGCAGGTCCTCCCGGTGAGCGCGGGGAGCCCGGCGCAGCGGGTCCGAAGGGAGAACAGGGCGAACGTGGAGAAGCGGGATCGGCTGGACCCGCAGGTCCGCCGGGGCCTCCCGGTGCGGCTGGCGAGCAGGGGCCGAGCGGGCAGCCTGGCATTGCCGGACCGCCGGGACCCGCCGGCGAGCGTGGACCTCAAGGCGCGGCGGGAGCGGTCGGTCCCGCGGGTCCGCCCGGACCGCCCGGTGAACGTGGACCGCCCGGTGAGCGTGGTCCGGCCGGGCCGGCCGGACCGGCTGGAACCGCAGCGGCGGCGGCTGCGATGCCCGGTGTCCAGGGTGAGCCGGGACCGCAGGGACCCGCCGGTATGCCGGGACGGCGAGGGCCGCCCGGTCCTCCCGGCGAGCGGGGGGCGCCGGGTTGGACGGCCTTCCGTGTCGTCACCAGCGGCCTGACGATCGAGTGCGGGCGCAACGAGGTGCTGGTCTCCATCGTCTGCGCGCGCGGCGCCCCGGATGGCGCGAGCTGTCCGATGCCGGGCGGCGCGACGGGCCTTTGCGCCCGCGTGCGCCTGCCGCGCAGCACCGGCCTGACAAAGTGAGCTCGACACAGCGATGCCTGCCGCGGTGAGACGGCGGCAGGTGTGATGTGCGTGGCGTGCATGGAGGCGCCGCGCAAATGGTGATTGCGCCCACCGCCCGCGCAGGTAAGTGGCAACCATGCTCCCCGACGTTTCCGATTCTCCCCCGCTCACACGACCTCAGCCCGGCATCGTCGAACTGTTCACGGGCTTCTCGACGGCGTCCGTCGCCGGGTTCGGCGGCGTGCTGCCGTTCGCGCGCCGCATGATCGTCGAGGAGCGACAGTGGCTGACGGCGCAGGAGTTCAACGAACTGTTCTCGCTGGCGCAGTTCCTCCCCGGCCCGAACATGCTCAACTTCGCCGTGGTCTACGGTTCGAGGTGTGCGGGCCTCCCCGGCGCGATCGCTTCGACCGGCGGGATGTTGGCGCCGCCGGTCATGATCGTGATCGCGCTCGGGGCGCTCTACGTGCACTTCGGCGATATCCCTGCCGTCCAGGGGATATTGCGCGGCCTTGCCGCCGCTGCCGCCGGACTGATCATCGCGGCGGCTGCCCGCATGTGCGAGCCGCTGTTCCGGCGCGCGGCGGGCCCTGCGCCCTACGTCGCCGTTACCATGTTCGTTGTGGTGGCACTGCTGCGCGTGCCGATGCTGTGGGCGCTGGCAGCGGCGGCCCCGGTGAGTGTCGCACTGGCCTGGTGGTGGCGGCGCACATGAGGGACGAACCGTCCATCCTGTGGGCTCTCATGAGCCAGTTCCTCGTGCTGTCGCTGCTCGCAGTCGGCGGCGGCAACGCGATCATCCCGGAAATGTACCGGAACGTGGTCGAGGTGAACCATTGGATGACGGCACGGCAATTCGCGGACCTGTTTGCCATTTCGCAGGTCGCGCCGGGCCCCAACATCATCATCGTGACGCTGGTCGGGTTCCAGACCGCAGGGCTCGCCGGAGCGCTGGTGGCGACCTTGGCGATGTGCATGCCGAGCTGTTGTCTGGCGTTCGTGTTCCAGCGCGTGTGGGAGCATTTCCGCGAGGCGCGCTGGCGCGGCATCCTGCAGGCCGCGATCGTGCCGCTCTCGGTCGGTCTGGTCGCCGCCAGTTCGCTGATTGTCGCCCGGACGGCCAATGTAGGCTGGGTCTCGATCGCCATCATGGCGGCAACCGGCGGCGTTGCCTATTTCACCCGCATTCATCCGCTGTGGATGTTCGTGCTGGCGGCTGGACTCGGCTATGCCGGGCTGGTGTAAAGTCCAGGGCCGACCCATGGCGGCCTGCCGGAGACTTCAGCCATGCGTCAGTATCTCGACCTGATGGAGCGCATCCTCGCCGACGGCGTGGAGAAGCACGACCGTACCGGCACCGGCACGCTTTCCGTATTCGGGCACCAGATGCGCTTCGATCTGCGCGAGGGGTTCCCGCTGGTCACGACGAAGCGCCTGCATCTCAAGTCGATCATCCACGAACTGCTGTGGTTCCTGCACGGCGACACCAATACCGCCTACCTGCGCGACCATGGCGTGACGATCTGGGACGAGTGGGCGGACGCCGAAGGCAATCTCGGTCCCGTCTACGGCCAGCAATGGCGGTCCTGGGCTGCCCCAGACGGCCGCACCATCGACCAGATCGCGCAGGCGCTCGACCTGATCCGGCGCGACCCCGACTCCCGCCGTATCATCGTGACGGCCTGGAATCCGGCCGACCTCGACCGCATGGCGCTGTCGCCCTGCCACTGCCTGTTCCAGTTCTACGTCGCGCACGGCCGGCTCTCGTGCCAGCTTTACCAGCGCTCTGCGGATGTGTTCATCGGCGTGCCGTTCAACATCGCTTCCTATGCGCTGCTGACGATGATGATGGCGCAGGTGACCGGGCTCAAGCCGGGCGAATTCGTGCATACGTTCGGCGACGCGCACCTTTACATGAACCATATCGAGCAGGCGCATCTCCAGCTTACCCGGCCGCCGCGCGCCTTGCCGCGCATGGAGATCAATCCTGACGTGACGGACCTGTTCGCATTCCGCTATGAGGATTTCGTGCTCCACGATTACGATCCGCATCCGCATATCAAGGCGGCAGTGGCGGTGTGATCGTCGTTTTTGACGCAAGCGCGAACGGACCTAAGCTGACGCAATGACCCTCTCTATCCGTCCCGCGCGTCCCGGCGATGCGGCCCTCGTGCTCGGCTTCGTGCGCGAACTCGCCGAATACGAGAAGCTGGCGCATGAGGTGGACGCCACCGAAGCGATGATCGACGCCGCGCTGTTCGGCGCGCAGCCGAAGGTGTTCTGCGATCTCGCGGCGTGGGAGGGCGAGCCGGTCGGCTTCGCGCTGTGGTTCCTGAACTTCTCCTCGTTCCGCGGCCGCGACGGGATCTATCTCGAAGACATTTTTGTGCGGCCCGCGCATCGCGGGAAGGGTATCGGCAAGGCGCTGCTGGCCGGTCTCGCGCAGCGCTGCATCGAGAATGGCTGGACGCGGCTCGAATGGGCGGTGCTCGACTGGAACACGCCGTCGATCGACTTCTACAAGGCGCACGGCGCGCAATTGATGGACGGCTGGACGATGTGCCGGGTCAGCGGCGCTGCGCTCGAGCAGCTTGCGCGGGGGCGGCCGTGATGGAGATCGTCATGGTCGCGGCCGTCGCCGAAAACGGCGTCATCGGCAACGGCAATGCGATGCCGTGGCGACTCAAATCCGATCTGCAGCGGTTTCGTGCGCTGACCTGGGACCGCCCGGTGGTGATGGGGCGCAAGACCTACCTGTCGATCGGCAAGGCGCTGCCCGGGCGTACCAACATCGTCGTAACCCGTGATCGTGCTTTCTCCCGCCCGGATGTGGTCGCAGTGCCAACGCTCGATGCAGCGCTCGATGCAGCCCGCGCCGATGCGCTGCGCCGGGGTGTTAGCGAGATCATGATCATCGGTGGCGCCGAGGTCTATGCGGCGCTGCTTGCGCAGGCGACACGGCTGGAGATCACGCGGGTTCATGCAACGCCTGCGGGCGACGCGCATTTTCCACCCATCGACGAAGCGACGTGGGAAGAAGTGTCGCGAACCGAGCCGCAGACGGGACCGCACGATTCCGCCGCGATTTCCTTTCATTCCTATCGCCGCAAGGCAGGGTCTCCTGATGTGATCCCCGCCGCTGCGCACGCGGCAACGGGGTAGTCGGGCACAGGATTTCGTGATCGGGAGACCCCAATTCGCCGCACCCGGTTTCATTGAAAGGGGCGGGGGCGTCACGTATAAGCCCCCCACCAGACAAGCAATTTGCGCCCGCAAGTGCGCGCGAGGAGGCATCTAATGCCGTGGAGCAATCAAGGTGGTGGCCCCTGGGGTTCGGGCCCCAAGGGCCCCTGGGGCTCGGGGCCCCAGACGAGCGGCCCGACGCCGCCGGACCTCGAAGACCTGCTGCGACGTAGTCAGGACCGTATCAAGAGCGTACTGCCGGGTGGCAATCTCGGTGGCAAAGGGTTTGCGCTCATCGCATTGGCGCTGGTGGCGATCTGGGGCTTTTCCGGCTTCTTCCGGGTCGAGCCGGACGAGCGCGGCGTCATCCTGCGCTTCGGCAAGGTCGATCGTGAGGTTGGCCCGGGCCTGAGCTACCATCTGCCGTATCCGATCGAGACAGTGCTCACGCCGAAGGTGACGCGCGTCGAGAGGACCGACGTCGGCATGCGCATGATCGAGGATCCGCGCCGGGGCACGACCATGGTGCGCGACCAGCCGGAAGAGAGCCTGATGCTGACCGGCGACGAGAACATCGTCGACGTCGACTTCGTCGTGCTCTGGCAGATCAAGCCCGCGGGCGCCGCCGACTTCCTGTTCAATATCCAGAATCCCACGGGGACGGTGAAAGCAGTTGCCGAAAGCGCGATGCGCGAGGTGATCGGCCGCTCCAACATCCAGCCGGTGCTCACCGGCGCGCGGCAGAACATCGAGACCGCGGTCCACGAACTAATGCAGAAGACGCTCGACGAGTATAATTCGGGCATCCAGATCAACCAGGTGCAGTTGCAGAAGGTCGATCCGCCGTCGCAGGTCATCGACGCCTTCCGCGACGTGCAGGCCGCCCGCGCCGACCTCGAACGCGCGCAGAACGAAGCGCAGACCTACGCCAACCGCATCGTGCCGGAAGCGCGCGGCCGCGTGGCGCAGATCATGCAGGCCGCCGAAGGCTATCGCGAACAGACGGTCGCCGAAGCACGCGGCCAGACCTCCCGCTTCCTCCAGGTTCTCGACCAGTATCAGAAGGCGCCGGACGTCACCCGCCAGCGCATCTATCTGGAGACCATGGAGCGCCTCTTCGAAGGCACGGACAAGATCATCATGGACACTGGGGTTAACGGCCAGAACGGCGTCGTTCCATACCTGCCGTTGTCGGAACTGCAACGGAAGCCCGGACAACCGGCGCCGGGAACCGGCGCGCGGCCACAGAACCCGACGGGAGGCAACCGATGAAGCTCGGCATAGCGGGCGGCGTTGCGGCCGTCCTCGTCCTGATTGCGGCGATCGTCGCATGGGGCTCGATGTTCCAGGTGTACCAGACCCAGCAGGCGCTGGTTGTCCGGTTAGGCGACCCGGTCCGGGTCATCACCGAGCCGGGGCTGCACTTCAAGGTGCCGCTCATCGACTCGGTCATCATGATCGACAAGCGCATCCTCGATCTCGACAATCCGGTGCAGGAAGTGATCGCGTCGGACCAGAAGCGGCTCGTGGTCGATGCGTTCGCGCGCTACCGCATCAGCAACCCGCTGCGCTTCTATCAGACGGTGGGGACGATCGAACGCGCCAACGCCCAGTTGCAGAACCTGCTCAACGCGGCGCTGCGGCGCGTGCTCGGCGAGTCGACGTTCGAACAGGTGGTGCGCGACGAGCGTTCGACGCTCATGACCCGCATCCGCGAGCAGCTTGACCGCGAGGTCCAGAACTACGGCATCGACG
>Ga0182739_1004940_pt1 | contig 10770 bp, 9 predicted proteins | sample eDN5th30CBELigBY_FD_128873 | JGI IMG/M metagenome (GOLD analysis project Ga0182739, IMG submission 128873) | Enriched backyard soil microbial communities from Emeryville, California, USA - eDNA 5th pass 30_C BE-Lig BY (version 2) (version 2) | ecosystem: Environmental > Terrestrial > Soil >...
CGGAAGGATTGAATTCGCTGTGCGTGATGCCTGTCCCGGCGGTCATGCGTTGGAATTCTCCAGGCCGCAACACTTCCCCGTGGCCCATGGAGTCACGATGTTCCAAGGCTCCTTCCAGGACATATGTCACGATTTCCATATCCCGATGAGGATGGGTTCCAAATCCTTGCCCCGGGGCGATGGTGTCCTCATTCATCACCCGCAAAGAACGAAATCCCATCTGTTCCGGGTCGTAATAGGAGCTGAATGAAAAAGTATGATAGGTATCGAGCCAGCCGTGATTGACATGGCCGCGTTCGCTGGAACGTCGAATGCGAATCATGATGTCTTCTCCTGGTTGATCTTTCAGATACTTGACATGTAAAGTATTTGGCTAAAAAATTTTGAAGGCGGAAAAACTGCCCACTCACAGAAAGGAGATTCCCCGACATCAAGGACAGTCCTTGTCAGCACAAAAATCAAGTCCCCTCTTCCGACAGAAACGGCCTGCGGGCCTTCTCCAGCAGGCGGCTTAATTCGATCAGCTCAGAGCGGGTCAGGTGCCCGATGAGATCTTCGTGCAGTTGCATGACTGGTTCTTCCATTTCCTGCAGCAATTTTTGAGCCTGACTTGTGAGTTCGACATAAATGATTCTCCGGTCTTCCTGGCAACGTTTTCGTAAGACCAGCGATTGCTTTTCCAGACGATCGATCAGGCCGGTGATGGCGGGAACCACCTGGATCAGGCGGTCGGCGATCTCCAGGCTGGGAAGCGGCTGGCCTTCACCTCGTAAAATTCTCAGTACATTGTATTGGGAAGCGGTCAGGTCATATTGCCGAAAGAGCCTGCCGAATCGATTTTGAAACAGGTCGCTGGTGCGAAGCAGATTGAGGATGGCTTCCTGGGCTGGTCGCTCGAACGGACGTTTCTTTTTCAGATCTTTTTGCAGTTGACTCATGGATTCACTTTTTTTAGCGGCGATGCACATAGTTTACACGTCAACTATCTTCGTGTCAATAGATTCTTGAAAAAAAGCTGCTTGACAACCACAAACCCACATACAGATAGTGACAGCACTTCCAGGTTTGACTTAAGGTGACGTCAACAAAGAGAAGAACAGAAAAAACGTGTTTGATATTTTTTCTTCTCTTTCCCCTTATCCCTGGTCTGCACCAGTCGAACCTCGACCGAGAGAGGGCGCCTTGCAGCATCCTGGTCTGCAGGCGTCGTGGTGGCGACCTATTTTCTGATCCATTTCCTGTATTCCTGAATCGAGATCTGTGAACATTCTTGTCACCGGGGCTGCCGGCTTTATCGGGTTTCATGTCTGCCGCGCATTGTTAGAGCGTGGCGACCACGTTTATGGGCTCGACAATTTCAATGACTACTACGATGTCCAACTCAAACGTGACCGAATCTCGCAAATCGCTCATCATGAAGCCTTTCGGTTGACGGAAACAGACCTGGCCGACCGTCGCAGCATGCAGTCGCTCTTCGCCCAGACACAATTCGACCGCGTGATTCATCTGGGAGCACAGGCGGGGGTGCGGCATTCCATCACCTCTCCCGCGACCTACGTCGACAGCAATCTTGTCGGCTTCGCCAACATTCTGGAAGGGTGTCGAAATCAGCAAACTCCACATCTGGTGTTCGCTTCCAGCAGTTCGGTCTATGGCTCAAACACCACCCTGCCGTTTTCCGTTCAACAGAATGTCGATCACCCCTTAAGCCTGTATGCAGCCACGAAGAAAGCCAATGAAATGATGGCTCATGCGTACAGCCATCTTTATGGACTGCCCACCACCGGCCTGAGATTCTTTACGGTCTATGGGCCGTGGGGACGCCCCGACATGGCGATGTTTCTGTTTACCCGGGCCATCCTGGAAAACCGCCCCATTGATGTTTTCAATCATGGACGGATGCAACGGGACATGACCTATATTGACGATATCACCCAAGGTGTTGTGCTGGTGAGTGACCACATTCCCCGGCCTGATCCCAACTGGTCCGGCAAGTCCCCTTCACCATCCACCTCTTCCGCACCCTATCGCATTTATAATCTTGGCAATCACCAGCCTGTGGAGTTGATGACATTAATCAAAACCGTGGAAGACTGCCTGGGGAAAACTGCAAAAAAACGATTCCTGGAGATGCAGCCTGGGGACGTGACAGCCACCTATGCGGACATGCAGGAACTTCAGCAGGAGATCGGGTTTCAGCCCAGCACATCCATTGAATTTGGAGTCCGCCAATTCGTGGATTGGTATTGCGATTATTATCGCATCACAAAGTAGTGTCCTGTCAGGGCTTGGATTTGGGGCTTGGATTTGAGGTCCGTACTCGCGAAACATCCTCCGCGACCAGACATGACGTCTCGACCTCTTCGAATTTTCAGAATTGGCAACACTGCCGTTTCAGCCCGGCCCGGTGAAGCAACGAGAGGAGCTGCCAGAAGGCAGAGTGTCAGAAGGCAGAGAACGACCAGTGATCGAAACCCGGGTAACACATCGAAACCCGGGTAACACATCGAAACCCGGGTTTTTCACGCCTCCGAGCGAGACTCGCCTCCCCTTGCTCCCAAAGCAAAAGTTCTGTCTCTCGCCGGGTTGACACAGTGCTGCTGGCACTCAGAGCCCTCAGACTTTGCCAAAGATGGTTTTCCCGGAAGAATGCAGGTCGTCGCAGGCTTCGGAGAGTCGCTTGGCCACGCCCGCTTCGCCCAGCTTCAGATAGGCACGGGGGTCGTAGGCTTTCTTATTGCCGACTTCACCGTCGATCTTCAGCACGCCGTCAAAGTTTTTGAACATGTGTTCGGCCACGGGTCGGGTGAACGCATACTGCGTGTCGGTGTCGATATTCATCTTCACCACCCCATAGGCCAGCGTCTCTTCCAGTTCATGGCGAGGCGTTCCAGAACCGCCATGGAAAACGAGATCGAATTCCGCTTCCTTGCCGAACTTCTTGATCACCGCATCCTGACCTTGTTTCAGAATGTCCGGTCGCAATTTCACAGAGCCCGGTTTGTAATGGCCATGGACGTTTCCAAACGTGGCGGCGAACATGTAACGCCCCAGGCCGTTGAGTGCTTCATAAACGGCGACCATGTCTTCCGGAGTGGTATAGAGCTTGGAATCTGGAACATGTTCCATTTCTGCTCCCGCAGCACCGTCTTCTTCTCCGCCGACAACACCAGCCTCGATCTCCAGTATGATTTCGTTTTCCGCACAGAGTTTGAGCAGTTCCGTGGAAAGCTTCATGTTTTCTTCCAGCGGCAGATTGGAAGCGTCCAGCATGTGCGACTGAAACAGATTGCCGTTCCCGGCGGCACGGCGTTCTCTGGTGGCGTTGATCAGCGGCTTGAGGAATGTTTCGACTTCTTTCGGCGGGCAGTGATCGGTATGCAGCCCCACCAGGACATTGTGCTTTTCTGCCAGACGATGGGCAGCTTCAGCCAGGACGATGGCTCCCAGTACGGAATCGCCCACGTTCAGGCCCGAAGCGAATTTTCCACCACCGGTGGAGATCTGGATAATCCCGTCCGACTTCATATCGGAAAACGCCTTCAGCGCGCCATTAATGGTGGTAATCGAAGTAATGTTGATAGCTGGATAGGCGTAATCCCCTTTCTGGGCAGCGTCCAGCATGGCGGCATATTGTTGGGGGGTGGCGATAGGCATCGATGAGACTCCGAGTCGGCAATGATGAAAAGGTGAAACTGTTTACAGTGTGCGGGTTCTTTACAGTGTGCGGGTTTGGGGAGAACGGGTGTCGAGCATCAATCTGATCGGCACTGGCTGCCGTTTCCGGACAAAATGAGAACTTCACGGGGCCGCGCAGGCCGTTCTTTGACGGTCATGTCTTGCGCAACTCAATCGCGGCGAAAAGCATATCACGCTGATCGGATGGCGAACATGGTAGCGTCAATACTTCAACGGCTCCAAATGTCTTCAGACGGCGGAGGACAGATTTTCCTGATCGGTCGATGATTTCAGAAAGGTGCATCTTAGCTCAGATCAGTTCGCCGGCCAGGGCGTGGACCATGTCGGCATCGATCTGCGTCAGGCCATCTGCTTCGCTGGCCAGGCTGGCCAGTTCCGCCAGTTGCTGAAGTTTGCGAATACGGCCTTGAGCAATCTGCTGTGCCGCTTCAATTCCGTCCGGAGTGAAACGGGCAGCACTGCCCCGTTGCAGCATGTCGCGGGACAGCAATTGCAGCGACTCCCGGCGAGCCAGATTCTGCAGTTCAATTCGTAACCAGACATATTCGTTCAGAAACGATTTCCAGCCCGGAGCAATGGTCTCTGCGGCGGCAAAGATCCAGGAACAGCTCCCCCCAAAAGCATGGATGATCCGGTTGAGCGGAGCAATCACGGATTCATCTGCATGTTCCAGATGGTCTATCAGAAAAGTGAGTCGCCGGCGCGACGCCCGGCTGGCGTCCGCAAAGTCCTGCAACCACATCCAGCATTCCACCGGACCTGTGCCCGTAAAAAGACCTGAACCCAGGCGAAGACTCACCAGCCAGGGAAGTTCCTGCGGTGAAACAGCGGCCAGATCAATCTGGGCAGCAGAGACCCCTTCGCGGCGCAGTTGCCGGGCCAATTCAGACAGACACCAGCTTTTGCCGGTCCCGGTGGGTCCGGAAACTAGTCCACAGGTGCCGGAATGAGCCAGATAACGGAGTCGTTCCAGAGCTTCGGTACGATGTTCCGCTTCCGCGGGACTTGCAGGCTGAGGGGTAATTGTGCCGAGTGTGTCCATCGTGATCGCCCTCTCTGGCTGATCATTTCCAGGCGAATCATTTCACCGTGCGAATCATTTCACCGTGTCTCAAGTGGGCACGACGATGCAGCGAAACAGATTCGCTTCCAGCATGTCTATCGGCGTAAAATGGGGAGCGCCATGAAGCTGTTTTTCATCACAACCCGTCAACAGGCACCCATTTGACCCCTTCTCCGCACGAATCCGGAAAAAGATTCAAGTTCTGCACGGGACAGGGGCGGCCGGGAATGTCAAAAACGGCGAAAGCCTTGCAGTGTCGACAGGGGCAACTTGCCCTTGAGACTCTGCAGCTATTAAACTTCTCTGATCGGGAGCAATCCGCTCCGGTTTAGAGCAAGTTGCTCTCGACTGTGCCCGCGGGAAAGGTATTTTGATTGATGAAAAGCTGAATACCGCGAGGCAGAACCCGGACACTGCGGCGTTAATGCGCTCTAAAGTCGAGAGAAAGCATGACAAAGACGGCAAAAATGCGAAAAGAGGATCTCCCCGAAGGAGAGGTTCTCTGTTCCTACTGTACGGCGAAATGCTGTCGGTATTTCGCATTTCCAATTGAGGAACCTCGCAAACGGGCGGACTTCAGCTACCTGCGATGGTTTATGCTGCATGGTCGTGTGGGTGTGTTTGTGGAAGATGCGGTCTGGTATCTGATGGTTTTTGCCGATTGCAATCATCTGCGTGCAGACCATTTATGTGGAATCTACGAAGACCGTCCGGACATCTGTCGCAGTTATTCCACGAGCAATTGCGAATATGATGACGATGCGGTCTATGAAAAATATTTTGAAACGGCTGAACAACTCTGGGAATATGCTCTGGCGATGCTGCCGCCGGAAAAGCCTCATCGTTTTTCCACACACCCCGTGGCCGCCAGTGCCGTTTCCCTACCCGTGATTGCCTGAAGCAATCCGGCACCGATATCTCTGAACGATTTGCATGCCGCCCAGATGCAGTGCGAGTCGAGTTTGGAACGACTTTACCCCCTCACTTCAACGTCTGATTCATGCCCCGTGTCCAACGAACTCATCAAAGCCCAAACCTTGAAAGGCTTCCGCGACTTTCTGCCGGAAGCCATGCTCGCCCGTGAACATCTCATGGAAATTGCTCGGCGGGTTTATCGCAGCTATGGCTTTCAGCCCATCGATACTCCTGCGCTGGAATATGCTGAAATTCTCCTCGGGAAGGGAGGAGATGAATCGGACAAGCAACTGTTCCGGTTTACGGATCAGGGGGACCGGGACGTGGCCATGCGGTTTGACCTGACCGTCCCGTTCGCCCGATTTGCAGCTCAGAATATCGGTATCCTGGGAACTCCATTTAAACGCTATCACATCGGCACGGTATGGCGCGCAGAGAAGCCTCAGAAAGGGCGTTACCGGGAGTTCATGCAGTGTGATTTCGACACCATTGGCACGGAAGCCAGTGCTTCGGATATTGAAACGCTGCTGGTGATTCATGACCTGATGGAAGCACTGGGATTTTCCGGGTTCACCATCCGGGTCAATCATCGCCAGGTCCTCAATGGAGTGCTGGAAAAATGGGGCCTGCTGGAACAGAGTTCGCGTGTGTTACGGGCACTGGACAAGCTTCCGAAAATTGGTCGGGAGAAAGTCATTGATGAACTGACGCAGACCGTCGGAATTGGCAGCGACACGGCCGCACAAGTTCTTGATTTTGCTGCTTTAGCGGGGACGCCAGCAGAAATTCTGACCCAGGTGGAAACGATTCTCGACGGAAACGAGCGTGGGCTGGAAGGGGTCGCCAGGTTGCGTGAGCTGTTTTCCGTTTGCTCCGCTGCGGGAATTCAGCCACAGCGGATGGCGCTGGATGTCTCGATCGCCCGTGGTCTCGATTATTATACAGGGATGATTTATGAAACCTTTCTGACGGATCTGCCGGGCATCGGCAGCGTTTGTTCAGGCGGGCGCTATGACAATCTGGCAGGACTCTTCACGAAGGAAAGACTTCCCGGGGTGGGGGCCAGCCTGGGATTGGATCGTCTTCTGGCGGCCATGGAAGAACTGGGGCTCATTAGTGCTGCGTCGCAGTCCGGCCAGGTTCTGATCACCATGTTCGACAACTCGCACATGAGCGACTATCTGCGACTGAGCCGGACGTTGCGGCGTTCCGGGATCTCAACAGAACTGTATCCGATGGCCCGAAAGCTGCAAAAGCAGTTGCAGTATGCCAACCGTAAACACTTTCGTGCCGCTGTGATTGCAGGTTCGCAGGAATTCGAAAGAGGTGTCTGGACAGTGAAAGATCTGGAGACCGGCACTCAGTCCGAACTGCCGGACTCTGAACTGATTCCACATCTGCATCGGATTCTCTCGCAATAAAGTTTCTGCATTGAAGGAACGGGGTCTGGGTCTCCCATTTTTTTTGATTTCTGAATAAAGACGATTGCTCGGATCAGAAAAATCTGATGTCATGACAGGCAACTGGAAACTTCGTATTTTCGGAGTCACAAGATGCTGAACCGTTGCGATGGATGTGCTCAGATCATTCTGACAGGGGGAACGAAAGTTGGCGACCTGCGTTTTTGCACTCCCAAATGTGCTTCGAATGCCGTCGACCTGATCGATATCGATCAGCATTCGCTCACGCTGCCGGAAAAATTTTTGGAAGCGCAAGTGTTGCAGGTGTTTGAAGGCCCATGCCCTCGTTGTGGCATAACGGGTGGCGTGGATCTGTACGAAGCCCATTGGGTCTGGTCCATCCTGGTCATGACGCAATGGAAAACCACCGGCGGGCTGAGTTGCCAGGGATGCGCCACGAAAGCTCGGATTTATGCCTTGCTGGTCTCCAGCACATGCGGCTGGTGGGGGTTTCCCTGGGGAATCTTCATGACTCCGCTGCAGATTTTGCGGAATCTTGCTGCACTGATGGAATTTTCCCGCACGGAGCCCTCAACGAAACTGGTACAGCATATTCGTCGGATGCTGGCGGCTCAGGATCTCAGAGAACGGCAGGCTGCCAGTCAAAATGCCAGCGCCACGGAAGTGGGCAGCCCATCTCGTGAGGAGCAGCGGGTATGAACCGCCAGCTGAACTATGTACAGACCTGTCGGGATGCACAACAGGAGCAGATACAGATGCTCGCCTGGGGACCAGGCTGGTCTCCTGTCCCGTTGCTGATGTTCCTGGCCATTGCGATGGGCTTCCCGCAAACCTCATTTCCCTGGATAATGTTTGTCTGGATGCTGGTTTTCTCTCCCCCCATGATGCCTTACTGGAGCTGGTTTTATTTAAAGCTGTTCTTCCGCAATGTTCAGCACCGGATCCAGTTCGACGAAGAGGGAATTCATGTCAAAACCCTTGTGAATCAGCAACGCAACAGCTCGATCAAGCAGTTTTCCTGGGGGGAACTGGCCGCTCATGGGAGTTTACTGGAATATGCACATTCAGTGCAGATCCTCGTGCACTCCCGGAGTCGGTCTCCAAAATGGCAACTCACCATCCCCAAGCGGATTTTTCTCGGCGAACAGGACTTGCGCCGGTTTCTGGATGAACTGCAATCTCAACTCAAACGATCTCAAGAGACTTCGGAACCGGTCTTGTTTCGCATTCAAGACACTCGCCAGGAGGCGACTCTCTCCCCTTTTCCAGGTTGGCGCAAATGGGCCTGGGTAGGATACAGACTCGCTGCCCTCTATTCCCTCGTCATATCAATCATGCAGATCAGCCATCCCTCAGCTCCTCCTCTTTCCACCTGGAGGCTGACTGGTCTCATCCTGCTGGCAGCGGTTGCGGGAATCTTTCTGGTCTGGCCGCAAAGCTTCTGGGAGAAATGGGGAACCCGACAGTTCCTGTCGCTGAGAACGACCCGTGCCGAAGTGACTTCCCGTCAGATCCTGATCACACAATTTCCCACGCAGCGGATTCAGTGGCTGTTTGGACATGGAGGCGAATTCGATCTGGAGAGCTTTGCCCGAACGGGAGCACTTGTGGAAACGTCAGAAGGATTTCTTCTCGAATATCCCCGCCAGCAAGGGCGGATTCCAACTCGAAGTTGTTTTCTCGCCAAAGCGGGATTCTCTTCTCCAGCCGATGCCGATGCCTTTCGCCATTTGATTCAACAGCGACTGGAACAGGCTCAGGAAATCAAAGCGGCGCCGCACGCCGTTTCTTCATGAAGAGTGTTGTGATTTGTGAGAGTGTGGCCCGGATCAAAGTTATTGATGGTGCAGTCGTCGCACAATGGCCTGCAATCGCTGGAGGATCTCCGGCAATTGGTCGAGATTCATGTTTCCGCTGCCCCAGCGATCGATCCAGGTCATCCCGCTCAGGAGCACTCCGCTCCGATCATAGACCTGCAGCATCTCGAGTTCGACGGGGGACAAACGGCGAACGTTCAGGTATTCGTCCATGGCGTTCTGCCAGCCGACTGCGCCTTCTTCGAGAAAACTTCCCAGTAAGCGCGCGAGTTCGGCAACGGCATGATCCGTGCGGGCCGCTGTCGGGTCGATCCATCCCGAAACATGTTCCTCATGAAAAAGGACATGCGCACTCCATAAGTCTCGGAAGCAGGGGAAGAGCGGCACGATTGCGTTTTCGAATTTCTTCAACTCCAGATCGATGCGTTCGGAAGTGCGTAGAAATACAGCCAGAATTTCCTTCGACAACCGGGTGAATTCATTCTTCTCCCCTGTCTGTTCCCGAGCCAGTTGGTCCTGTACCTGTACGATTTTTGTGGGCGTCCACCGGGCCAGCAACTTTCGTCTCTCTGAAATTGCGGGAGCGTGTCCATGACCGGTCTGAAACCAGTCTCTTCCAGGAGATGAAGAAATGAATTGTTCCGATGCCAGGTGCATCTTCGCCAATCCGGTCATCATGGAATGCCAGCGGGCCGGGGTCATCTCCCCGGGAGTTGAGACAGCACCGGGCAGCCAGGGTTCCAGCTGCCAGGCAGATCCGGAAAAATGAATCACCATTTCCAGCGTCTCTCTGGCAGGGACTGGGACAGCTACCGGCAATCCCGCCCGAAAGAGATGCCTGAGCCAGCGGTGCCGTTCCAGCACCCGGGCCATTGGCCAGTGTGTCGGATTCCATCCACGCAATGCAAACTGGCCGGAGTTCGAACGGATTTGAATCAGTTCATCTCCGCTGAATCCTCCCGAAGCAGGCACTCCCTGAATCGTAGTTGGAAGATCAGGCAGAAATCTGCTGGCGGCCAGTCGCCATCGTGATTCCAGTTCATTCGGCAGTGACATTGAGAGCGTTTTTGTAAATCTTGTGGCGAACTTGCCTCGCGGCATTCAGTCTGGAGATTTCCTTGCTGAGAGGTTTTATCCGCAGCACGAAGACATGCTCCGCACAAAAAAACGGCCACCTTTTTAAGGACGGCCGTTTGTGATGTGCACTTGAACATGCTGAAAATCAGGCGGATGGTCCACGCGGCATGGGGTTGAGCATGGGGCCGGGCTGTTCCAGCGGCTTCACTGGCTGAGTGGTGGCGGCCGGGTTGGGAGTTGCCTCCGGTACGGGTTTACCCGCTTCATAGGGAGCCACATTGCCGCTGGCACAATTCCCCGTAGCACATCCTCCTGCGGTGTTGCACGGGCTGGTTGGGCAGCAAGTTTCCACGGGAACCATTTTACAGACTTCGTAGGAGACCTGACGCGGAACCACCTTGGAAACCATCCGGGTGACTGTAAAAGCTTCCTGGCGGGGAACGCATTTCGCCACGCGATGAGTGACGGTGAAGGGCTCCTTACGGGTCACGCAGTACGGGATGCGACGAGTTTTTGTCTCCGTCACAATCTTGCAGGTGCGAGTTGGAATCTTGCAGGTACGAGTTTCACAAACCATCTTGCAGACCTGAAAGGGGATCTGCCGGGTCTGAGTCTCGCAGACCCAGCGACAAGTCCGGACCGGAATGTTCTCGGTCACCTGTTCCGGCACCATCCGGCAAACCTGAATCGGATGATTTTCCGTGATGCACTCCGGCACCATCTTGCAAACTTGGACGGGGCAGACCTGACGCACAACCTGCGGCACATAAGTCGTGCA
>Ga0182739_1004942_pt1 | contig 10768 bp, 10 predicted proteins | sample eDN5th30CBELigBY_FD_128873 | JGI IMG/M metagenome (GOLD analysis project Ga0182739, IMG submission 128873) | Enriched backyard soil microbial communities from Emeryville, California, USA - eDNA 5th pass 30_C BE-Lig BY (version 2) (version 2) | ecosystem: Environmental > Terrestrial > Soil >...
CTTGCGGCTCGATACGGGCGATCTGGCGTAGCATCGAGACGCCGCGCTTGGAGGACGGGACCTCAGCGATGCCCAGCCGCTCGTTGGCCAGCAGGAACTTGGCGCAGGTCCAGCCCTCGTTCTCCTTGCCGATCAGGTTCTCGACCGGGACCTTCACATTGTCGAGGAACACATCGTTCACGTGATGGGCGCCGTCGGTCATGATGATCGGCCGCACCGTGACGCCCGGCGTCTTCATGTCGATCAGCAGGAAGGAGATGCCCTCCTGCGGCTTGCCGTCCGGGTTGGTCCGCACCAGGCAGAAGATCCAGTCGCCCCAATGCGCGAAGGAGGTCCAGGTCTTCTGGCCGTTCACGATGTAATGGTCACCTTCCCTCACCGCGCGCGTGCGCAGGTTGGCGAGGTCGGAGCCGGCCCCTGGCTCGGAATAGCCCTGGCACCACGAGACTTCGGAGCTGCGGATGCCTGGCAGGAAGCGCTCCTTCTGCTCTTCGGTACCGAACGTGTAGATCACCGGCCCGACCATCTTCGGCCCGAACGGCAGGATGCGTGGCGCACCCTCCTCCGCCAGCACGTTCTCGAACAGGAAGCGCTGCGTCACATCCCAGCCCGGGCCGCCGTACTTCTTCGGCCAGGTGTAGGCGAGCCAGCCCTTCTTCCCGAGCGCCTGCTGCCAGACGATGTGGTCGTCGCGGTCGTAATGCTTGCCGGAGAAAGTCTTCTCACGGGTCGCGGGCGAGAGGTTCTCGCGCGCGAAAGCCCGCACCTCTTCGGCAAACGCCTTGTGTTCCGGCTTGAGCGACAGATCCATCTAGAGCCCCAACACCATCTTGCTAATGATCCCCTTCTGGATCTCGTTGCTGCCGCCGTAGATCGTGGTCTTGCGCGTGTTGAAATAGCGCGGCGCGGCGAGGTGGGCATAGTCGGGACCGACCGGCTCCTCGTTGGTGCCCTGCCACAGCAGGCCCGGCAGGTACGGCGCGGAATATTCGCCGACCGCTTCCATCGTGAGTTCGGTGATGCGCTGCTGGATCTCCGAGCCGCGGATCTTGAGCCCTGAGACTTCCGCGCCGGGCTGGCCGCCCTGCGCCATCTGCGACAGCACACGCAACTCGGTGAATTCGAGCGCCGTCACCTGGATCTCCAGATCCGCGATCTTCTCGGCGAAGCTCTGGTTCTCGATCAGCGGCCGGCCATTGTCCTGCTCGACGCGCGCGATGTCCTTCAGCGCCTCGACGCCGCGCTTGGACTGCGGCACCGCCGCGATGCCCAGCCGCTCGTTGGCCAGCAGGAACTTGGCGCAAGTCCAGCCCTCGTTCTCCTTGCCGACCAGGTTCTCGACCGGGACCCTGACATTGTCGAAGAAGACCTCGTTCACCTCATGACCGCCATCGGCCATGATGATCGGCTTCACCGTGATGCCCGGCGTCTTCATGTCGATCAGCAGGAAGGAGATGCCCTCCTGCGGCTTCGACTTGGAATCGGTCCGCACCAGACAAAAAATCCAGTCGGCCCAGTGGCCCATCGTGTTCCAGGTCTTCGACCCGTTCACGATGTAATGGTCGCCATCCTTCTCCGCCTTGGTGCGCAGGCTCGCGAGGTCGGAACCCGAGCCCGGCTCGGAATAGCCCTGGCACCACCAGACGGTGCTCTCGCGGATCGCCGGGAGGTACTTCTCCTTCTGCGCCTCGGTGCCGAACGTGTAGATCACCGGCCCGACCATCTTGGTGCCGAACGGGATGATGCCCGGCGCATATTCCTCGGCGCAGATGTTCTCGAAGATGTAGCGCTGGGCCGGCGTGAAACCCGGGCCGCCATGCTTCTTCGGCCAGGTGTAGACCAGCCAGCCCTTCTTCCCGAGCGCCTGCTGCCAGCGCATGTAGTCGTCGCGGATCAGGTGCTTGCCGTTCTTCACCTTGTCGCGCACGTCGGCCGGCAGGTTGGCGCGCACGAAGGCCCGCACCTCGTCGGCAAATTTCTGTTCTTCAGGCGTGAAAGCGAGGTCCATGTTCCCCTCCCAAGGAGGCATTTTCGATTTGGCCGGAGTTTAGCCACGAGACCGACGGGGACAAGCGCCGATAAATCGACTGGCGAGTGTCCGCGCCGAGATGCGGAACGTCTTTCCGTAAGAAAATCCCACGTCACCGCCGCCGGTCTTGCAACCATTGATTCAGGTCAAGTCCCTACTCTCGGTAATGGCGTTCAATTCTCCCCGCGTAAAGTGGGAGAGTACGAATGCAGAGAGTTTCGGTTGCTGGCGCGATGGTTGCGGCAGCCCTGATGACTTGCTCGCTCGGGCAAGCCGCCAAAGCCGACGACACCCAGAGCCCCTGGCAGGTCCGCGTCCGCGCGCTGGGCGTGCTTCCGGCCTCGTCGGGGAGCACGGTGAACGTACAGGGCGTCCCGGCGCTTTCGACGCCGAATTCCAGCCTGTCGATCGGCAATTCGATCGTCCCCGAAGTCGACATCAGCTATTACATTACGCGCAACGTCGCGGCCGAACTCATCCTGGGCGTCACGCCGCATAACATCACCGGCAGCGGCGCCCTTGCGAACCTCAACATCGGCAAGGCATGGCTCCTGCCACCGACCCTGCTGGCGCAATATCACTTCACCGATTTCGGCGCCTTCAAGCCCTATATCGGCATTGGCCTGAACTATACGATCTTCTTCGGCCAGAGTGCCGGCTATACGCAGACCAACGGGCTCGGGGTGACGAACCTCAGCATCAACAATACCGTCGGCGGCGCCGTCCAGGTCGGCTTCGACTACATGTTCGACAAGCACTGGGGCGTGAACGTCGACGTCAAGAAGTACATCCTGCGCCCGACCTACAATGCCACGGTCAACGGCACCATCCCGGTGAGCGGGACGGCGGTCATCGATCCGTGGATCATCGGCGCCGGCGTGACCTACAGGTTCTAGGCCCATCGGGCGAAGGCTCGATCGATATCGGCGTCGCCGAGGTCGGTTTCGCGCGGGACCAAACGTCCCGCGTCAGCGGGTCCCGGGGTTCTCTCCGGGACGTCGTCCCATATTCCGTCCCATGAGCCGTATCGCCCCGCCCGCCGAAAGCCGCCTCAGTGACTGGTATGCCGGCGCCAGCCTGACCGACAGCTTCGCCGTCACCCTGCCACCAGGTGCACCGGCCGACGTCGACACCCTCGCCACCCTCCTCTTCGCCGATCCGCCCGCGTGGTTCACGATCCTGCTGGCGATCCGCGATCGGGTGATGGCGCCGTTCGGGGTGAAAGCCTCGCACGCCCTGGAGGCCGATGAACAAATCGCCTTCTTCCCCGTCCTCTCGCGTTCGGCCGACGAGATCGTGCTGGGCACCGACGACCGCCACCTCGACTTCCGGGCCTCGGTGCTCCTGCGTCGCACCGACAACAGGCTCGTCGCCACGACGGTGGTGCGCTGCCACAACCTGCTGGGCCGTCTCTATCTCGCCGCGATCCTGCCCTTCCACATTCTGGTCGTAACCGACGCGCTTCGCCGCCTGCGCCGCCGTCTCCAGCCTTCCTAGGGCACGATCAAGACCTTATCCGCTTTGAGCTTCTCGATCGCCTGCTCGCTGAGGCCGGCCTCGCGCAGGACCTCGACGCCGTCGCCGCCGAGGGGTGGGGCGTGCCGGCGGAACTCGACCTTGGTCTTCTCGAAATCGAGCGGGCTGGCGAAGGTGGTGATCGGGCCCTCGGTCGGGTGCTCACGCTCGGTGAAGAAGCCGGTCGCCTTCAGATGCGGGTCGTCCTTCAGCTCCTCCAGGGTGCGCACCGGCATGGCGGGTATGTCGGCCTCGTCGAACATGTCGAGCCATTCCTGTGTCGGGCGATGCCTCAGCAGCTCGGCCAGCACCTGGTAGAGCTCGCTGAAATGCTTGGCGCGCTCCATGCGGTCGACGAATCTCTTCTCCTTGGCGAGATCGGGCCGCTCCGCCAGCTCGAAGAACCTGATCCAGTGCGCGTCGGTATAGGGCAGCGCGCAGATGTAGCCGTCCTTCGTCGGAAAGGGATGGCGGAACTTGTTGATGATGCGGTCGTAGCCCATCGGCGCGCGCTCGGGACTCCAGGTCGCTCCGAACAGGTGCTCGGTCAGCCAGAACGAGGCCAGCGTCTCGAGCATGGGCACTTCGATCATCTGCCCCTCGCCCGTGCACTTGCGATGGTAGAGCGCACCCAGCACGGCGATGCAGAGATGCAGCCCCGTCGTCTTGTCGGCGATCAGGCTCGGCATGAAGCGCGGCGGCAGCCCGTCGACCCGGCTCTGCAGCGAGGCCGCGCCCGAGACGCCTTGGACCAGGTCGTCGAAGGCCGGCTTGTGGCCATAGGGTCCCCGGCGCGCATAGCCCAGCGAATAGGCATAGATGATCGACGGGTTGATCTTCTTCAGATCCTCGTAGCCCAGGCCCAGCCGCTCGATGGCCTGCGGCCGGCTGTTGTGAATGAACAGGTCGGCGTCCTTGATCATGTCCTTCAGGACGGCGCAGGCCGCGGGCTTCTTGAGGTCGAGGCAGATCGAGCGCTTGTTGCGGTTGGCCGCCATGTAGATTGGGCCCATGGCCGGAGCGTTGCCGAGGCTGCCGCCCGAGGCGCGCAGCAGGTCGCCTTCCGGCGGCTCGACCTTGATCACGTCGGCGCCCATGTCGGCGAGATGCTGCGTGGCGAACGGCCCCAGCAGAACGGCCGTCAGATCGATCACCCGCACGCCCTGCAATGGTCCCGGCATTTCCTCGTCCCCGCTATGTGGTTTTGATCTTGTCCGAACCGTGCCATCGCCCTTTGCGAAATGGTAGTCCTACAGTAACACCTCGTCCCGAGGCGCTTCGCGGTGCGATGCGCGGGGCATTTCTGGAAATTGGGGTCTCGTGATGGCTGGAGCGCTGGACGGTCTGCTGGTGGTGAGTGTCGAGCAGGCGGTGGCCGCTCCCTATTGCGCCGCCCGGCTGGCGGATGCCGGCGCCCGGGTCATCAAGATCGAGCGGCCCGAAGGCGACTTCGCCCGCGGCTATGATGGCTACGTGCACGGCCAGTCGAGCTACTTCGTCTGGCTGAACCGCGGCAAGCAGTCCCTCACCCTCGACTTCAAGGCCAAGGACGACCTCGCTCTCCTGCACCGGCTGATCGGCAAGGCCGACGTGCTGATCCAGAACCTGGCGCCGGGCGCGGCCGAGCGGGCGGGCTTCGGCTCCGCCGCCATGCGGGCGGCCCACAAGAAGCTGATCACCGTCGACATCTCGGGCTATGGCGACCACGGGCCGTACAAGAACCGCCGCGCCTACGACCTGCTGGTCCAGGCCGAGAGCGGGCTGGCCTCGATCACTGGCACCGAGCATGCGCCGGGCCGGGTCGGCATCTCCGCCACCGACATCGGCACCGGCATGTATGCCCATGCCGCCGTGCTGGAGGCGCTGATCGCCCGCGGCCGGACCGGGGAGGGCCGCGCCATCTCGGTCTCGCTCTTCTCCTCGATGGCGGAATGGATGACGGTGCCGCTGCTCGGCATGGAATATTCCAACTACGAATGGCCGCGGCTGGGCCTCACCCATCCGTTCATCGCGCCCTATGGTGTCTATCCGACCTCCGACAAGGTGCCAGTGCTGATCTCGATCCAGAACGATCGCGAGTTCGAGCGCCTGTGCCATGGGGTCATCGACCGGCCCGGCCTCGAGAAGGATCCGGACTACGCCACCGGCAAAGCGCGCAACGCGCGGCGCGACGCGACCAACGCCATCGTCGCCCAAAGCTTCGCGTCGCAGACCTTCGCCGATCTCTCCGCCCGCCTCGAAGCCGCACAGATCGCCTGGGCGCGGGTCAGCAGCGTGAAGGACCTGACGACGCACCCGCAGCTCCGCCGCACCGGCTTCAACTCGATCGGCGGCGAGGATGTCTCGATCCCGGCGCTGGCCGCCTCCTATACCGGCGAGCCCGAACGGCTGGGCGACGTGCCGACGCTCGGCCAGCACAGCGAGGCGATCCGCAAGGAGTTCGCCGCCTGATGTCCGACGGGCGGACGGGCCGCCTGCTTCAAGGGGCAAGGCTCGCGGCCTATGGCGCCGCCTACTTCTTCGCCGCCGGCGCCTTCATGAGCTACTGGCCGGTCTGGCTGCGCGACCGCGGCGTCAGCGACACCGAGATCGGCACGCTGTTCATGTCGCGCCAGATCATCACCGTGATCGCCACCCTCTCGGTCGGCTGGATCGTCCACCGCCTGGGCGGCCCGCGCGGCGTCATCGTGGCGCTGGGGATCGGCGCCATCGTGATGATGGTGGCCTACCAGTTTTCCTATTCCTTCCTGGCCATCTTCATCGTCACCATGATCTGGGGCTTCCTGTGGTCGCCGCCCATGCCGCTGTACGACGGCGTGCTGGTGACGGAGACCAAGAAGCACGGGCTCGACTATGCGCGGGTGCGCATGTGGAGTTCCGTGGCCTTCATCTTCGGCACCTTCCTCGCCGGCATCGCCGTCGACCGTTACGGCCCGCCTTGGGTGCTCTATGTCGGGATGGCGAGCATCGTGCTGCTTGCACCCTTCGCCCTGCTGCTGCCGGCCACGCCACGGCGCGCCGCGGCCACCGGCCACGACCATGCGCCGTTCCGCGTCCCAGAGCTGCTGCGGCAGCCGCCGTTCCTGCTGTTCCTGCTGGCCTGCGGCCTCTGCCAGGCCAGCCATTCCGTGCTCTACAGCTTCGGCACGCTGACCTGGCGCGGCGCCGGCATCGACGACGTGACGATCAGCGCCCTGTGGGCCGAGAGCGTCGCCATCGAGATCGTGCTGATGCTGTTCGGCGGCTGGCTGCTGGCGCGGCTGGGCGTCTGCGGCCTGATCGGGCTCGGCCTCGCCGCCGGCCTCGTGCGCTGGACCGGCATGGCCTTCACCACCGAGCTATGGGCGCTGGTGCTCCTGCAGGCGCTGCACTCCTGCACCTTCGCCGCCTGCCATCTCGGCGCCATGGCCTTCCTGCAGCGCGCCCTGCCGGCGCACGGCGCGGCGATCGGCCAGAGCCTCTATTACGCGCTGGGCACCGGCGCCACGCAGGCCGTCGTCTACCAGTTCTCCGGCCTGCTCTACTCCGAGTACGGCCAGCGCGCATTCCTCGGCATGACCGTCGTCAGCGCCCTCGGAATGTGCGCGCTGCTGCTGCTGGCGCGCACGTGGAACGGCGGGCTGGTGGTGGGGCAGCCGAAGCCGGTGTAGCGCTGCCCACAACACTCTTTAGTTGCAAACTTTTCCCAACTTGAACAAGCTCTCCGTGCAAAGACAAAGCGGCTGCTCGTGGAGCCAAATGAAATTAGGTGGATTGCTGAAAGGTATGCGGCAACGCGTGCCGTGGTCGGTGGCTGGCCGGATATTAAAGGAATTGGATCTTCCCAGAGGACAAGGCTGGGAACGTACTATCGAGCGCTTGATGGATGGCAACTACAAGAAGAAAGCCATAATCGACGCGTTGGAGATGGCCCTGATCGAACACGTTATCTACGGCGAGAAGCTCGTCCGCGTATATGACCTTGCGAAAGGCGAGAAAGAGAGCCTCATAAAAGATCTGGAAAATGTGGAAATTCCAAAGACGAACTTTTCCGAAAACTTCCCTCAAGCTCTCACCCCTGAAGAGCTAGCAACCGGCTCACCTATTCCTACGTTAGTTTCTGTACAAGAGCGCAACGATTCAATCTGTGCAATCTTCGGAAGTGTTCGCACGATGCAATCGCGCGAGGCTGTCTCAATGGAAGAAATGCCGGAAGATTCTCGAGGAATCTTCGAGCGCTTCGACGAAGTCGTCGGAATTAAGCATATCAAGTATGAAGCGTTCGACGTCGTCTTGGTTTCGAGACATTCACCTCGCGTGATTGTTCTAGTGGACTACCCGGATGGCGCTCCGAAGGAGAACGGTCTTGGCATTCACTTAGTTGTGCCAAGGCAACTAACGGAGATCGTAGAGTATGATTATTTTACTCAACCAGTGAATCTATTTCCGCTGATTAACGCAATGTACAAAACCAAGGGTGAAGGCAATGTCGTCGAACTCGCCTTCGGCACAACAACTGCATCTCTTAAACATGAGAAAATGCGTCGGCAAAACACCTGCCTACGCGAGGAGACTTACCACAAAGGAGGCAAAGCGGCGCTACGCACTCAGATCGAGCCTCATAGACTAAGCATCAACTGGAAACGCGCCTTGCCAAGCGGCGCAAGCTCAATACCCGAACTTAGTTTAAACACAACATCAGCGACGGCAGCATCTCCGCACCCCGCGTTGTTTGAGGCAGAAATTCGTAGATGCATGGACGCGGATGATTTTTCTTTTGTTCAATCAAAGCTAGAACATTTTATCTCTCAGAGGAGTAAGCGGTAAGCACGCCCCGAAATGCCATGAGCGTCGAACAAATCAAGAAGGAGCTAAACACGCGTTGGCCGAACGACGCGACGCTCAAACTTTGCCTTCAGATTATTGACTACATAGCTTCGTTACCGCCGCAAGAGAGACGAATGCTTACCTTCCGCAGCATGTGCCGCGCGGCAAGAAAGAGGCGTGTCGATAGCGAGTTGCTCACTGCGCTGAATGTCTTGGTAAACTCGACCGTTGCCGCATTGGACGTCCACGCTCTGCTAGTAGACAACGACCAGACCGAGCATGAACTCGATGCAAAGACCTTTGCTGAAGCAAAGGCGACAGGAGAACTGATCCATCCAGAGACCGGTGAACTGGTTCCAGAATTCGAGAAGCGGACAGTCCCGTTCTTTGTGCCATCGGAGCGGTTCGGACAGTGACTGAAGGGGTTCCTCAGACCTTGCATGACCTAAGGCTTCTGTTCGCACAGAAGCCCGCGGACAGAATTCGGCTAAACATGGTTATGGCAGCAACACATGCTGAACGCGTAGCTTGCGTCGAGGACGCAATTGACTGGATTGGACAAGAACACACCAAGACAAGACAGCATCGCCAAGATCGTGGCGAAGATGCACTCACCACCGACATCATTACCGAATTGAAGGCGATGGGCTTTGATGCATCACATGACAAAGATTACGGCGGCCACGGTGACATAGTAGTAGAATGCCGTGATCAGTTTTTGTGGATTGGCGAGGCGAAAATTCACACGTCTTACGATTGGCTACTCAAAGGATTTCAACAACTCGACACTCGCTACTCTACTGGCCTCCCTGGACAGGAATACGGTGGACTCATAATTTTCTGCAAAGGCCCGCGTGTCGATGAAGTAATGGAGAAATGGACCGAGCATCTGAAGGAACAGCGACCTGACGTGGAAATCGAACTCGTTGAGGGACAGCCACTGACCCGGCGGTCCCAGCATGTTCATCAGGCGACTGGTCGCCTATTCAAGGTAAAACACTTCCCGATCAGCTTGTATTTTGAGCCAAAGGACAAGCGGTCCAAGAAACCACGGACAAAACGTTCTACAGTCAAGAAGCGGGCAGCTGGTTAAGTAGACAGCTGATCGATACTGCCAGGGACCTACCGCGACCGGCCGCGCGCGGTGACCGGCCAGATCTCGACCAGCGTGTCGCCCCTCACCACGTGATAGCTCTCGTAGAGGTTCACGGTCGGGTCGCAGTGCGGCGGCGTCAGGACGACCAGCTCGCCGAGCTTGGGCGCCGGCTGGCCCTTCGGCGCGATCACCGCGAGATGCTCGTCGCCCATGAAGCGCGTGGTGGCGCCTTCGGCGGCGCCCTTCAGGATCATCGGCGGGCCCTTCTCGGTGGCCATCGCCTTCAGCCCGGCATCGACCGTCACCATGCCCGGGGTGTTGGCGCTGACCGCGCGCGAATCGATCTGCAGCGCCTGCTCGAAGGTCGGCTTGTCGAGGCCGCGCAGGTCACAGACGTTGTAGTCGTGGTCCATGAACACGTAGGAGCCGACCTGCAGCTCGGTGAAGACGCCGAGCTTGGCGTCGATGTAATGCGTGCCGGTACCCGAGCCGGTGACGATGCCGGGCTTCAGACCCGCCTCCTCCAGCTTCGCCAGAATGCCCTGCAGATACTCCGTGCGCTCCTTGATCTGGGCGGTACGCTCCTTGAAGTCGACGATGTGCTGGTGGCTGCCGCAATAGAACTGGACACCGGCATAGGTGAGCGACCGGAAATTGGCGATCTTCTGCACCAGTTCGACCGTCGCCTCGGGCGAGGCCGTGCCGGTACGGTGGATGCCGGGATCGATGTCGACGATCACGGCAAGCGGCTTGCCGGCCTTTGCAGCGGCGGCCGCAAGCGCCTCGGCATTGGCGGGATGGTCGACCACCAGCATCAGGCCGGAGACCTTGGCGTTCAGCTCGACCAGCCGCTGGATCGCCTGCGGCGTCACCACCGGCGAGGTGATGTGCAGGCTCTGGATGCCCGCCTCGCCCAGCGCCTCAGCCTCGCCCAGCTTGGCACAGCACACGCCGAGCGCCCCCGCTTCGATCTGCCGACGTGCGATGTCGGCCGACTTGTGGGTCTTGGAATGCGGCCTGAGCTTCACGTTATGCGCCTTGGCGAAGTTCGCCATCTCCGCGATGTTGCGGTCGAGCATGTCGAGGTCGAGCACCAAGGCCGGCGTGTTGAGCGAGCCGCGCGAGCCCTGCTGTCCGATGAGGTGCCCGTGCAGGCGCCAGGCTTCGCTTGTCATTTTCTCTGTCCTTCGGTTTGCAAAGTGCGGACGACCATGGCTTCGCCGGTCGTACCGCGGTTGACGCCGGCGCTCTTCATGAAGGTGCTGTCGGCGCCGGTGCCCCAGAGCGCGACGCCCTGGGCCAGCAGGCCGCCATCCACCTTC
>Ga0182739_1004943_pt1 | contig 10767 bp, 10 predicted proteins | sample eDN5th30CBELigBY_FD_128873 | JGI IMG/M metagenome (GOLD analysis project Ga0182739, IMG submission 128873) | Enriched backyard soil microbial communities from Emeryville, California, USA - eDNA 5th pass 30_C BE-Lig BY (version 2) (version 2) | ecosystem: Environmental > Terrestrial > Soil >...
CCAGCGCAACATCGACGCGACCAAGGCCGCGTACGGGATCGACACGCTGACGAAGACCGACTACGACGCCGTCAAGACGGCCGAGGAGGGGCAGCTGCGCGAGGACGCCGAGACGACGGCCTCCATCCGCATCATGGACCCCGCGATCATCACGCCGACGGTCCGCCAGCTCGAGCAGTACCGCTCGTACTACAAGTTCGCCGACCCGCTCGACGTCGACCGCTACGAGGTCGACGGCTCGACGCAGGACACCGTCGTCTCGGTCCGCGAGCTCGACCTCGCCCAGCTGGGTGAGGGCGCGAGCTGGTACAACACGACCCTGATCTACACGCATGGCTACGGGATGGTCGCCGCCAAGGGCAACGACCGCACGTCCGACGGGAACCCGGTGTTCCTGGAGCGCGGCATCCCGACCGCGGGCGAGCTGACGACGCGGGCCGACTACGAGCCGCGCGTCTACTTCGGCGAGTCGTCGCCGACCTACTCGATCGTCGGGGCGCCGGAGGGCTCGGAGGACATCGAGCTGGACTATCCGCGCGGCAGCGACGACGGCAGCGCGCAGACCAAGACGACCTTCACGGGCGACGGCGGGCCCAACGTCGGCAACATCTTCAACCGTCTCATCTACGCGCTGAAGTTCCAGTCGACCGACATCCTGTTCTCGGACGGCGTCAACGAGGAGTCCCAGATCCTCTACGACCGCGACCCGACCACGCGCGTGCAGAAGGCCGCGCCGTACCTGGAGCTGGACAACGACCCGTACCCGAGCGTCGTGGACGGCCGCATCGTCTGGATCGTCGACGGCTACACGCTCAGCGCCAACTATCCGTACTCGTCGATCGTGAGCCTGCGCCAGGCCATCAGCGACACGAACACGACGCCCGCGCGGGTCGCGCTGGACGACGTCAACTACATCCGCAACTCGGTCAAGGCGACCGTCGACGCGTACGACGGATCGGTCACGCTCTACGCGTGGGACGAGACCGATCCGATGCTCCAGGCGTGGCAGAAGGTGTATCCCAGCACCCTCAAGCCCATCTCGGAGATGTCCGGCGAGCTCATGAGCCACGTGCGCTACCCGAGCGACCTGTTCAAGGTCCAGCGCGCGATGCTGGGCACCTACCACGTGGACGACGCCGCGTCGTTCGCGGCCAGGGACAACGCGTGGCGCACGCCGGACGACCCGGTGACGCCGACCAAGGGACTGCAGTCGCCGTACTACCTGACGATGCAGATGCCGGGTCAGGACGAGCCGACGTTCTCGATGTTCACGTCGTTCATCCCCGCATCGGTGGGCGACACGGCCCGCAACGTGCTGATGGGCTACCTCGCGGTCGATGCCGATGCCGGCAGCGAGGCGGGGGTCAAGTCCGAGGGCTACGGGAAGCTGCGGATGCTGCAGATCAGCGCCGACCTGAGCGTGCCCGGCCCCGGTCAGGTTCAGAGCCGCTTCAATTCGGACTCGACGATCTCGTCGCAGATCAACGTGCTCAAGATCGGTCAGTCCGAGGTGCTCAACGGCAACCTGCTGACGCTTCCGGTCGGCGGCGGTCTCCTCTACGTGCAGCCCGTCTTCGTGCAGCCCTCCAGCGGAACCCAGCTGCCGGCGCTGCGGAAGATCCTGGTCGCGTTCGGCGATGAGCTCGCTTTCGAGGACACGCTGCAGGAGGCGCTGGACGCCCTCTTCAAGGGGGACTCGGGAGCCAGCACGGGAGACGGGGACGTCACCCCGACTCCGACGCCCTCGCCGTCGGGAACGACCGCTCCGACGGACCCGAGCGATCCCGGCGACAGCGCGTTCGAGGCGGCCCTCAAGGACGCACAGAAGGCGATGATGGACCGTGACGAGGCTCTCAAGGCGGGTGACCTGACGAAGTTCGCCGAGGCGGATGCTCGTCTGACGGCCGCCGTCGAGAAGCTGCTGGAGCTCAGCGGAGACTGAGGTCTACGAGCCGCGTGCGGTCTCCGACCACCACCAGATCAGCAGCAGGGTCACCGCGAAGCCGGTGATCTGGTTGAGCCACAGGAATCTGCGCCATCCTGCCGTGGCCTCCTCGCACGCCGTGTCGGGGAGGCTGCGGTAGGGCCACGCGTTGGCCAGGTAGGGGATCGCGAGCAGCGCGGCCAGCGGGCCCGGCCACGTGGTGCCCAGTGCAGCGACCCCCGCGAGCGCGTAGCCGATCAGCGCGGCCCGCACCGTCGCGCGGGCGCCGAGGACGGTCGCGATGGAGGCGATCCCCGCCGCGCGGTCGGCGGCGATGTCCTGGACGGCGCCGAAGGCGTGCGAGGCGATGCCCCACAGCGCGAAGGCGACGATCACGAGCGCGAGCGGAAGCGACCACTGCGCCCCCGCCAGCACGAGCCCGAAGACGGCGGGGGAGAAGAAGTGGATGCTGCTGGTGAGCGAGTCGGCGAACGGCCGCTCCTTCAGTCGCAGCGGCGGTGCAGAGTAGAACACGACGAAGAAGAGACTGCCCGCCAGCACCAGCGTGGAGGCCGGCGTGCCGACGAGCACCAGGAATGCGACGAACGGGGCGCACGCGATCGCGGCGGCCCACAGCGTGATGCGGTGGAAGCGCTGCGCGAGGACGGAGCCGTGGACGCCCCCCTTGCGGGGGTTGCGGAGGTCGGACTCGTAGTCGAACACGTCGTTGATGCCGTACATGGCGAGGTTGTAGGGCACGAGGAAGAAGACCGTGCCGACGATGAGGACCGGATCGACCTCGCGCGCGGTGAGCAGATACGCCGCGGCGAAGGGATATGCGGTGTTGATCCAGCTGACGGGCCGGGAGGCCAGCAGCAGCTGCCGTGCGATCGCGTTCACTCCGCCGTCCTCCTCTCTCCCCGGGCATCGCGCCGGGTGCCGAGGAGGGTCGAGACCGCGGGGACGAGGAACGCCGCGCACACCGGATAGGCGAAGTCCTCGATCGGGGCGAGACCGATGCGCCATCCGCTGATGAGCTCGTCCGGGTAAGTGAACAGGCCCGCGGCGATCATGAGGTTGTCGAAGACGGCGGTGAGCACGATCATCACGATGGCGGCGACGACGGACGCCGCCATCCGGGCGCCGAATCTCGGCCGGCGCGCCGAGAGGGTGGTCGCGATCGCGGTCGCGGCGACGAAGGGGAGGACGATCAGCGCGTACGTCACCGCTCCGCCTCCTCGGGGATCCGGCGCCGGCGCTGTCGAAGAAGGCCCGCGTGCACGAGCAGTGAGAGGTAGCAGAGGAAGGCGAGGAACACGGGCTCCTCGACCGGCAGGTGCGGCGCCAGGTCGATCCCGAGCAGGAGCACGCTGTCGCCCTTGACGAACACGCCGGCGGCGATGCCGACGGCATCCCAGGCGAGGAAGAAGGCCGTGCCGATCCCGATCGCCGCAGCGGAGCGGGCAGGTGCCGCCGCCCACAGGACGAGATGGTATCTGCCGTCGAGTGCGGCGAGACCTGCGGCGGAGAGCAGGATCGCGAGGAGATAGAGACCCGGCATGTCAGTCCGCCGGTCGCAGGGGCGGGATCAGCGGGCCGGTCGTCCGGTCGCCGCGCAGGCGCTTGACGACGAGCTCGGCGGAGATCAGGCACATGGGCAGGCCGATGCCGGGTAGCACGTCTGCTCCGGTGTGGAACAGGCCCTCGACCTTCCGCGAGGCGTTCCGCGGGCGGAAGACCGCGCTCTGTCGCAGGGTGTGGGCAAGGCCCAGAGCGCTGCCGCGCCACGAGGAGAACTCGGCGGCGAAGTCACCGGGGGCGATCGTGCGGCGCACGCGCACGCGCCTCGCGAGGTCGGGGATGCCGGTCCATCGGGCGATCTGCGCGATCGCGCGGTCGGCTGCCGCCTCGATCGCCGGGTCGCCGGCGCCGTCGACACCGCCCCGTCCCGCGTCCGGATCCGCGGGCACGGGCACCAGGACGAACAGGTTCTCCATGCCGGGCGGCGCCACCGAGGGGTCGGTCGCCGATGGACGGCACACGTAGAGGGATGCGGGGTCGGGAATGTGGCCGTCCCGTCCGAAGACGGCGCGGAAGTTCTCCTTCCAGTCCCGCGCGAACAGGAGCGTGTGGTGCGCGAGCTGGGGCAGCTCGCCCTCGACGCCCAGCAGCACGAGCAGGGCGCCGGGTCCCGGTTCCCGCCGCCGCCACCACCGCTCCGACCGCTCTCGTGCGTGCGGCGGCACCAGCTGCGTGTCGGTGTGGTGCAGGTCGGCGGCCGACACGACGACGTCGGCACGGGTGGAGGACCCGTCGGCGAGCCGCAGCCCGGTGGCGCGACCGCCCTCGACGCGGATGCCGGTCACGGCGGACGACGTGCGGATGTCCACGCCCCGTGCGCGGGCGAGCCGCTCGATCGCCGCGACCACCTGCGTGAGCCCTCCCTCCGGGTACAGGACGCCGTCGTCGAGGTCCAGGTGACTCATGAGGTGGTAGAGGCTGGGTGCACGGTAGGGGGAGGCGCCGAGGAAGACCGCCGGATAGGCGAGCACCTGCCGCAGCAGCGGGTCCTGCACGGCGCCGGCGGCGTGGTCGGCGAGCGACCGCGTCAGCAGGGGCAGCAGGCGGGGGAGTCGCCGCAGCAGGGTAGGGTCGCGAAGGCCCGCCGTCGTCTCATAGGTGTCGTAGAGGAATCGCGAGACCGACAGGCCGTAGGCGTCCGCCGCCGAGTCCAGGTACGCGTCCAGTCGCCGCCCCGCGCCGGGTTCTCGCGTCTCGAACAGGGAGCGGACGGCCTCGCGACCCGACGTGACGTCGAATCGCTCCGCGCTCTCGCCCATGCGCGGCTCGCCGTAGACGCGGTAGGCGGGATCGAGCCGGACGAGGTCGAGTTCGCGGGCGGCGCTCGTGCCCAGGAGTGAGAAGAAGTGCTCGAAGACCTCGGGCATCAGATACCAGCTGGGGCCGGTGTCGAACCGGAACCCGTCACGCTCCCAGGAGCCCGCCCGCCCGCCGATCTCGTCGCGCGCCTCGTGCACCGCGACGCTCCAGCCGTCCGCAGCCAGCAGCGTCGCCGTCGCGAGACCCGCGACCCCGGCGCCGATCACGGCCGCCGTGCGCGTCATGCGAGCGACCGGCGCGGAGGTCGTCCGGTGGCAGCACGCGCGGCGATGGTCGCCTTCCTGACGCCGGGGACGCGGATGCGCCCGCCGGATTCGTCATCGCGCACGCGTCGCGCGAGCTCGGCGAACAGCCCGTGGGCCGCGACGACCGCGCGGCGGCAGTCTCCGGGGAGGGAGGGGATGACGGCTGCCGCGGCGTCGAGGTCGCAGTCGATCCGCGCGAGGACCGCGTCGCGACGGGCGCCGCCGTCGAGGCCCAGATAGTCCCGGCCCAGGCGCGCCGCGTCGTCGGCCTGATCGCGGAGGAAGTTGATGTCCTGGAACGCCGCGCCCAGCCGTCGCGCCCCGTGGATCAGCTCGGGCGACGGCGCGCCGGTCGCGGGCCTGCCCGCGTTGACGAAGACCTGCAGGCACATGAGCCCCACGACCTCGGCGGAGCCGTAGACGTACTCGTCGTGCGAGCGCTCGTCGTGCGTGGACCGGACGAGGTCGGTGCGCATGGAGGCGAAGAACGGTCGCACGTGCTCGGGATCGATCCCGCACGAGCGCGCCGTGAGTGCGAACGCATGCACGATGAGGTTGGTGCTGAACCCGCGACCGATCGCCGCGATCGTCTCGGCTTCGAGCTCGTCGAGCAGGGCGCGCTGCGCGGACGCGCCGACGCCTGCGGCCGAGGCGGCTCCGTCGACGATCTCATCGGCGACGCGCACGAGCGCGTAGACGTCCCGTATCGACGGCCGCACCCGCGGACCCAGCAGCCGCGTCGCCATGGTGAAGGACGTCGAATAGGAGGAGATGACACGGGAGGCGGCGTCGTGGGCGCACCGGTCGTAGCGGGGATCCGCGGTCATGGGATGCGCTCCTCGATCGCATCGGCCAGCTCGCCCAGCAGCGCTCCCGCGGCGCGGGGGAGGCGGGGAGAGGCCGCGTGGCTGCGCGCTCGCTGCAGCCGGCGGCGGATGAGGACCTCGAGCTCGGTCCGAGCCCCGCTCGCCTCGATCTCGTGCTGGGCGCGCCGCACGGCGATCGGCCCCGTGGCGGCCAGCGCGAGCGCGGAGCTGACCTGCGGCCAGGATTCCGTCCGGCGTGCCAGCGCGATGAGGGGCGTGCGCTTGGCCTCGCGCAGATCCGCTCCCGGCTCGCGCCCCGCCTGCCGGCGAGTGCCGAACGTCCCGATGAGGTCGTCGACCAGCTGGAAGGCGAGACCGAGGTCCGCGGCGGACTCCGCCAGTGGGGCCGGGTCGGCGCCCGCGAGGATCGCGCCCGCCCGCAGCGGCGCGCGGAAGGTGTACACCGCCGTCTTGTCGTGCGCCGTGGCCAGGAGAACGTCGGCATCCGGGCAGTCGGCGTGCGCGGCGTGCTCCGCGTCGGCGAGCTCGCCGATCGCCGAGACCAGGACCGCCTCGTCCAGTGTCTCGAGCAGCTGGCCTCTTGCGGCGGTGGCGAGCGGAGCGGCCGCGATCATCCGTGTCGCCTCGAACAGCAGCAGATCACCCGCGAGCACGCCTGCCGCGTCGCCGACCGTGCCGGCTGCGCGGTCGTCGGCCCCGCGTGCGGTCGCCCTGTCCCGGAAGCGGCCGGCGACATTGGGCACGCCCCGGCGCTCCACGTCGTGGTCGATCACGTCGTCGTGGACGAGGAATGCGGTGTGGAGCAGCTCGAACGCCGCTGCCACGTCCCACAGCGCGGCCTCGGTCCCGGCATCGCCGCCGAAGGCCTCGAACGACGTGACGACGAGGGCGGGCCGCAGCCGCTTCCCGTCGGCCACGGCCGAGGCGATCGCCTCGGCGAGTGCCCGTGCGCCGTCGCCCAGGGGAGCCGTGCGCCGCCTGAGCCGATCGAGCACCCGCTCGATCGCGGCGTCCACGGCGAGGCGATGGCCGCGGGGGAGCTCGATCATGACGCGCGCCTTCGTCGCGGATGCGCCAGCACCCGCAGCTGCTCGGTCTGCAGCACGAGCCACGGGCTGAACGCCCAGGGGGTGGCCATGATCCCGGCGGCGAGCTCCTCGGGGTCCACCCATCGGGCCTCGGCCGCTTCGCGGGGGTTCAGGCGCGGCTCGTCGTCGGTCACGGCGAGGTACACGGGGCACAGCTCGTGCTCGACCATCCCATTCGCATCCACGGCGCGATAGCGGAACAGGGGCAGCGCGAGCTCGAGATCCCGGAGGGACAGGCCGAGTTCCTGCTCGGCGCGACGGTGGACCGCGGCGACCACGGGCTCCGCCGGCCGAGGATGACCGCAGAAGGAGTTGCTCCACACTCCGGGCCACGTCGGCTTGTCCAGTGCGCGACGGGTGACGAGCATCTGGCCGCTGCGGTTGCGGACGTGGCAGGAGAAGGCCAGATGGAGCGCGGTGTCGGAGCCGTGGACGCTCGACTTCGGTGCCGTCCCGACTTCCCGACCGTCCTCGTCCAGGAGGACGACGAGTTCGGCTGTCTCCATGATGTTCCTCCATTAGCTAGTTTATCTAGCAATTTCGAGCGATGATACATACTCGGAGAGGAGGTGTCTACACGGTGGCAGAACGCTGGATCCCGCAGAGCGAGCGCGACGAGCTGGTCATGGCGGCGATGAAGGCGGTCAGGGCCTTCTCGGACGCCATGGACCGCATGCACGGCACGCTCAGAGGCGACATGGACATGAATGCGACCGATCTCGCGGCGCTGCGGATGCTCATCGTGCGGGAGCAGCGCGGTCAGTGGGTGTCGCCGCACGACATCGCGACCCACCTCGCCATCTCCACGGCGTCCACGACGAAGCTGCTCGACCGCCTGACCGAGAGCGGTCACCTCCAGCGCCGCCCCCACCCGAATGACCGGCGGGCGCGGATCGTCGTGCTCTCCGAGAGCGCCCGCACGGAGTTCTACCGTCACTTCGGCGAACGGATGCGGCGGATGCGCGTGGCGATGGAGGGTTACTCCGATGCGGAGCTGCGGTCGATCGTGCGCTTCCTCGACGACATGGAGACGGCCCTCGTCGACGCGCCCGCGGAGATTCCCCGCGAGGCGTGAAGCCGGCCGGGAGGAAAGCAGAAGGTCCCGGAAGCCTCAGCTTCCGGGACCTTCATTCGTTGCGGGGACAGGATTTGAACCTGCGACCTCTGGGTTATGAGCCCAGCGAGCTACCGAGCTGCTCCACCCCGCGGCACAAGAAGAAAGCCTAGCACGGCTTCGGCGGGGCGGGCGACACGGCCGTCCTCGGTTGCCTGCGGTGCGCCGCCACGCGAGGATGAACGCATGGCTTTCGACGCGGCAGCGAGTGCGCCTCCGCCCGCCCCCGACGCCCGGCCCGGAGACGGGCGGGAGGAGACCGTGAACGAACGCGCCGACCGGAACTGGAGCGAGGTGCTGCAGGAGCTGAGGGTCCTGCAGACGGGCACCCAGATCCTCACAGGGTTCCTTCTCGCGCTGGCGTTCCAGCCCGCCTTCGCCGATCTGGCGTCCGGGCAGCGGGTCTTCTATCTCGTGCTGGTCGTGCTGGCCGCGCTGAGCGCCATCATCGCCCTCGCCCCCGTCGCCCTGCACCGGATGCTCTTTCGCCGCGGGGCCAAGCCGATCATCGTCTCCTACGGGCATGCCGCGCTCGTCACGGCCCTGCTGACGGTGTCGATGCTCATGGTGGGCGTCGTCGCGTTCATCTTCGACATCGTCGTCGGCGACGCCGCCGCGTGGGTCGCCGCCGTGACCCTGGGGATCGTGATCCTGAGCGGATGGGTGGCGATCCCCGTCGTCATGCGCTCGCACCGTCGCCCCGGGAGGAGCTCATGACCGACGAGACCGTCGCCGTCGCCGTCGCCCAGTTCGCTCCGTCCGCCGACGAGGAGGCGAACCTCCGCGCCATCGCACAGCTGACCGGCAGGGCCGCCGAACGCGGCGCCCGCGTCGTGCTGTTCCCCGAGTACTCGAGCTACTTCGTCGACCCCTTCGACGAGACGCTCGCCGAGCACGCGCAGGAGGTCGACGGCCCGTTCGTCCGCGCCCTGACGGATCTCGCCGGTGCCCGCGGGGTGACGATCGTCGCGGGCCTGCTCGAACGGGGCGGCGGCGACAGAGTGCGCAACACGGTCGTGGCGGTCGACGGCGGCGGGGTGCGCGCGGCCTACCGCAAGCTCCACCTGTACGACGCGTTCGGGCAGCGGGAGTCCGACTGGGTGGAGCCGGGGGAGATCGGCGCGCCCGAGACCTTCGAGGTCGACGGCCTCCGGTTCGCGCTCATGACCTGCTACGACCTCCGCTTCCCCGAGGTCACGCGACTGCTCGCCGACGCGGGGGCCGAGGTCGTGCTCGTGGCGGCGGAGTGGGTGAGAGGACCGCTGAAGGAGCACCACTGGCGGACACTTCTGCACGCGCGGGCGATCGAGAACACGCTGTACGTCGCGGCCGCGGACCATCCGCCGCCGCTCGGCGTGGGGGCATCGATGATCGTCGATCCGCAGGGGACCGAGGTGGCCGCTGTCGGGACGACGACCGACATCGCGCTCGCCCACCTGGACGCCGGGGCCGTCGACCGGGTGCGCCGCGTCAATCCCGCGCTGCGGCTGCGGCGCTTCCGGGTCGAGCCGCGAGACTGAGCCCCGCCCGGTGGCTCGGCTCAGCCCGCCAGTGCCGCCAGTCGCGCCGCCGCATCCTCGATGACCTCGGTGCGCTTGCAGGCCGCGAACCGCACGAGCGTCGCGTAGTCGCCGCGGTGCTCGGGCGTCACGAAGGCGGTCAGCGGGATCGCGACGACGCCTGCGAGGTCCGGCAGGGCGCGGCAGAGCGCGTCGGCGTCGGCGAGTCCGTGACGAGCGCACAGGCGTGCCGCTTCGGCGACCGTGAAGTAGCCGCCGCGTGGTGCGAAGACATCGAACCCCGCCGCCTGCAGCCCGGCTCCGAGGACTCCGTGCGCCGCGTGGAGCCGTACGGCGAGGGAGGTGAAGAACTCATCAGGCAGACCGAGCCCCGTCGCGATCGCCGATTGGAAGGGCGTGCCGCCCGCGTACGTGAGCCACTGCTTGACGGCGAGGACGGCGTCCACGAGGTCGGCGGGGCCCGTGACCCAGCCGATCTTCCATCCGGTCGTCGAGAAGGTCTTCCCGCCGGAGGAGATCGAGATCGTGCGCTCCCATGCCCCTTCCAGGGTCGCGATGGGGGTGTGGGCGCCGCCGAAGACGAGGTGCTCGTAGACCTCGTCGGTCACGATGAGCGCGTCGTGGCGCTCGGCGAGGCGGACGATCTCCGTGAGCACCTCGGTGCCGAACACCGCCCCCGTGGGGTTGTGCGGATCGTTCACGATGATCAGTCGGGTCCGGTTCGTCACGGCACGTCGCAGATCGTCGAGATCGGGCTGGAAGTCGGGTCGGCGCAGAGGAACCGTCACGAGCCTGGCGCCCGCGAGGGCGACGCACGCGGCGTAGGAGTCGTAGTAGGGCTCGAAGACGACGACCTCGTCGCCCGGCCCTTCGACGAGCGCGAGCAGCGTAGCGGCGAGGGCCTCGGTGGCGCCCGCCGTGACGAGGACCTCGCGCTGCGGATCGAGCGCGATGCCGTAGAACCGCTGCTGGTGCTCCGCGACCGCCTGCAGGAGCGCGGGGACGCCTCGGCCGGGCGGATACTGGTTCGCGCCGCCGGCGATCGCGTCGCGCGCCGCCTCGATCACCTCGCGGGGACCGTCCTCGTCCGGGAACCCCTGACCGAGGTTCAGTGCACCGGTGCGGACGGCGAGAGCGCTCATCTCGGC
>Ga0182739_1004944_pt1 | contig 10767 bp, 8 predicted proteins | sample eDN5th30CBELigBY_FD_128873 | JGI IMG/M metagenome (GOLD analysis project Ga0182739, IMG submission 128873) | Enriched backyard soil microbial communities from Emeryville, California, USA - eDNA 5th pass 30_C BE-Lig BY (version 2) (version 2) | ecosystem: Environmental > Terrestrial > Soil >...
CGCGCCGCCGCGATATGGGCACGGAAGCTTTCGGCCTGCTCGGCGCGTGGGCTGTGCTCGTAGTAGAAGTCGAGCCCGGTCTCGCCGATGCCGACCACCTTGGGATGGCGAGACGCCTCGATCAGCCGGTCGGGCGTGCGCTGCCCCTCCTCCTTCGCCTCGTGCGGATGGACGCCGACCGAGCACCAGACGTTGTCGTGGCGCTCGGCGATCGCCCGCACCCGCTCGAACTGGTCGAGCCGCGTGCCGATCGTCAGCATGCCCGCGACGCCGGCCGTCCGGGCGCGCGCCAGCACGCCGGCCTCGTCGCCCGCGAGCTCGGGGAAATCGAGGTGGCAATGGCTGTCGATCAGCATCAGGCGGCCGCCCCCTTTGTCGTCACGGGAGGCTCGACATAGCGCGGGAACACGCCCTGCGGCCTGGGCAGGCCGGTGCCCGGCTGCAATTCGACATCGAACGAGCTGAATGCCCTGCCCCCGGCGGGCACGCCGAGCTGGTCGAGGATCCTGGCCGTGGAATCGGGCATGAACGGCTGGATCAGCAGGGTGATCCGCCGGATGGTCTCGGCCAGCACCCACATCACCGTATCGCGCCGCACCGGATCGGTCTTGGCCAGCGCCCAGGGCGCCTGGGCATCGACATATCGGTTGGCGTCGCCGATCACCTCCCAGATCTGGGTCAGCGCGCGATGGAAAGCCTGCTCGTCGAGTTCGGCGCGCACGATCGCAAGCAGGCCTCTGGCGCGCTCCAGCAGGGCATCGTCGGCCGGGGCCAGGGGTCCCTTGGGCGGGACCTTCTCGCCGCAGCTCTTGGCGACGATCGACAGCACCCTCTGGCAAAGGTTGCCATAGGCGTTGGCAAGATCTCCGTTCAGGCGCCCGATCAGGGCGCGCTTCTGGAAGTCTCCGTCGTTGCCGAACGGCACCTCGCGCAACAGGAAATAACGCACCGCATCGAGCCCGTAGGTGTCCACCAGGTCGACCGGATCGATCACGTTGCCGAGCGACTTGGAGATCTTCTGGCCCTCGTTGGTCCACCAGCCGTGCGCGAAGACCCGCTGGGGCGGCGCCACGCCCGCGGCCATCAGGAAGGCGGGCCAGAATACGCAGTGGAAGCGGATGATGTCCTTGCCCACCATGTGCAGGTCGGCCGGCCAGTATCTCCACAACGGGCCGCTGGTGTCGGGATAGCCACACTCGGTGATGTAGTTGGTGAGGGCGTCGAGCCAGACATACATGATGTGCGTGGGATCGCCCGGCACCGGCACACCCCAGGAGAAACTCGTGCGGGAGACCGAGAGATCCTGCAGCCCGCCTTTCACGAAGCTGAGGATCTCGTTGCGCCGGCTGTCCGGTCCGATGAAGCGTGGGTTGTTCTCGTAGAACTCGAGCAGCCTGTCAGCCCAGGCCGAGAGCTTGAAGAAATACGACGGCTCCTCGACCCACTCGACCTCCGCCCCGGTCGCCGTCGCGCGGCGCTTGCCGTCGGTGCCGACCTCGGTCTCGCCCTCGACGAAGTAGGTTTCGTCACGCACCGAGTACCAACCCGCATAGCTGCCGAGATAGATGTCGCCGGCGGCCACCAGTTTCTCCCACAGCGCCTGGCAGGCGGCGTAGTGCCGGGGCTCCGTCGTGCGGATGAAGTTGTCGGGGCTGTAGTTCATCCTGCCGACCAGGTCGCGGAACGACTGGCTCACCCTGTCGGTGAATTGCTGTGGCGAGAGACCCGCCGCGGCCGCGGCCTTCTCGACCTTCTGGCCATGCTCGTCGGTGCCGGTCAGGAAGTGGACGTCGTAGCCATCCAGCCGCTTGAAGCGCGCGAGCACGTCGCAGGCGAGGCTGGTGTAGGCGTGCCCGATATGGGGCACGTCGTTGACGTAGTAGATCGGCGTGGTGACGTAGTAGGTGCGGCTCGACATGATCACTGAACTCCGGTCGCCGCCGTCGCCGTCAGCGCATCACCGATTGGAAAATCAGGAAGCTGTTGAGCACCGTCTGCTTGCGGTCAAGATTCACTGGAGGATCGGCGCGCGACAACAAGCGGGCGATCTTTTCCCATGCCTCGATCCAGCGATCAAGGCTGCCCGCGCCGAGCAATTTTCGATGCAGGCCGCTTTCCGCGGGAACCACCGGCGGATCGCCCGAGGCAACGGCCCAGCTTCGCACCAACCCCTTGAACCAGCGGTCGAACAGGTAGTTGAACGACCGCCAGTCGGCATTGGCTTCTTCGCCGCGCCGTGAGAATTTCTCGGCGAAGCCGTGCAGGCGCGGCATATCGAGCTCGGGCAGCGTGGCCAGGAGCTCGACCATTTCGCGGTAGACCCCGAGGCTGCCGGCGTTGGCGAGCTCGAGCGCGCGGCCGATGCTGCCTTCGGCGAGGCGCGCGAGCGCCCTCCTCTCGTCCGGCGCCGTATTGGCGGCGTGCTCGCCGAGCAGGCCGATCACCGTTTCGTCGGCGAGCGGATGCAGGGCGAGCCGGCGGCAGCGCGAGCGGATGGTCGGCAGCAGCCGTCCCGGTGCGTGGGCGACGATCAGCAGCAAGGCGTTGGGCGGCGGCTCCTCCAGCACCTTCAGCATCGCGTTGGCGCTGTTGCGGTTCATCTCGTCGGCGGCATCGACAACAGCGACGCGCCAGTCGCCCATCGACGGCGTCATGTGCATGAATTCGCCGAGGCCGCGCACGTCGTCGATCGTGATTTCGTTCTGGATGCGCGCTTCCTTGGGGTGGAGCGAGCGCCGCAGATGGAAGAGGTCGGGGTGGCTTCGTGCATCGACGAGCGCGCGGCCTGGCGCTTCGCGTGCCACGTCGAGCGTATCGGGCGCGGCGGCGAACAGGCCGCCCTGCTGGCCCGCCAGCATGAAGCGGGCGAAGCGCCAGGCGAGCGTCGCCTTGCCGATGCCGCGCGGTCCCGTCAGCAGCCAGGCATGGTGCAGCTTGCCCGACTGCTGCGCCGCGAGCATCGCGCGTTCCGCCGCCTCGTGCCCGACCAGCCGCTCGTTGCGCCACGGCGGCGGCCAGTCGTAAGGCCACTCGAGCCTCTCCATCTCGGCCGGGTCGGCGGTGGTCTTCCCGCGTGCCATCGCTCAGGCTCCGAGCCGCTCGGTCACGACGCGCGCGATCGCGGCGGCGACGGTCTCGATGTCGCTGGAGGCATCGATGACGGCGCAGCGCCCAGGCTCCGACTGCGCGATCTCGAGGAAACCGTCGTGCACACGGTCGTGGAAGTCGCGCGGCAGGCTTTCGTAGCGTGTCTCGGTGCCTCGCCGCGCCGCCGCGCGCGCAAGGCCGGTGTTGACCGGAAGATCGAGGATGAGCGTCAGGTCGGGCCGGAAGCCGCCGATCGCGACCTCGTGCAGCCGGGCGAGTGCGGCGAGGTCGAGCCCATGGCCGTAGCCCTGATAGGCCTGCGTCGAATCGGCGAAGCGATCGGAGATCACCCAGGCGCCGTGCTTCAGGGCCGGCCACACGGTGGAGCGCAGATGGTCGCGGCGGGCGGCATAGTGCAGCAGCGCTTCGGTCGTGCCGTCCCAGCGTTCGGCCGGGCCTTCGACCAGCAGCTTGCGGATCATCTCGGCACCCGGCGAGCCTCCCGGCTCCCGGGTGGCCACCACCTCGCGCCCCCGCGACCTCAGCCAGCCGGCGAGGCGCGCGATCTGCGTCGATTTCCCGGCTCCTTCGCCGCCTTCCAATGTGATGAAGCGTCCTGCTGCCGATGCGCCGTCGGTCACGACGCCCAGCCGAAGAGGTAATGGCGCACCAATGTCGTCATGCGCCCGACCAGCCCCTGACGCGGCACGTCGGCGCCGGCTTCGAGCGGATACTCCATCATACGTCCGTCTGGCAGCGTCAGCGCCGCGGTGCCCAGCCTGGTGCCCTTCACGATCGGCGCCGGCAATGGGCCGTCGAAGCGGGCGACCATGCGCGGCTGCGGCACCTGGCCGGTCGGGCCGGTGATCTGCACCGAGCGGGTGACGACGAGAGGTACCTTCTCCTGCGCGCCCAGCCACACGGGAGCCTCGACGACGACATCGCCGGCCCGCAGGATCGTGGTGTTGGTCGAATCGCGGAAGCCCCACTCCATCAGGCGTGACGTCTCCTGGGCCCGCTCGGCCATCGACGTGAGGCCGTTGACGACCAGGATCAGCCGCCGCCCGTCGCGCACCGCCGACGTCGTCTGGCCGTAGCCGCCCTCCTCCGTATGGCCGGTCTTGAGGCCGTCGGTGCCCGGCGTGATCTTGAGCAGGCGGTTGCGGTTGTCCTGCTTGATGTTGTTGTAGGTCCAGTTGACGATCGAATAGTAGGGATAGAGCTTCGGGAAATCATTGATGGTGTGCCAGGCGAGCAGCGCGAGATCGTGCGCCGTCGTCATCTGGCCCTCGGCCGGCCAGCCCGACGAATTCTTGAAGACCGTGCCGGTCATGCCGAGCTCCTTGGCCTTCTTGTTCATGCGGTCGGCGAAACTGTCCTCGGTGCCCGACATGCCCTCGGCGACCACGACGCAGGCATCGTTGCCCGACAGCACGATCATGCCCTTGATCAATTCCTCGACGCTGACCTCGCTGTTCAGCTCGACGAACATGCGCGAGCCTTGCATCTTGTAGGCCCGCTCGCTGACGCGGAACCGCGTATCGGGTTTCAGCCGGCCCGCCGCCAGCTCCTCGAAGGCGATGTAGATCGTCATCATCTTCGCCATCGACGACGGATGCATCGGCTTGTCGGCATCCTTGTACAGCAGCACCGTCGAGGTCTGCGGATCGATCATGAAGGCGAACTGCGCCAGCGTGCCGATGCCGATCTGCGACGGAGCCAGCGACTCGGCCTTCGGTGCCTCGTTCCTGCCCGGCCTGGTCGTGGACTGCTTTGGCGCCGGTTTCGCCGCGGGTTTCTGGTGCTGCCGCTTGGGCGCCTCCTGCTGCTGGGCAACAGCCGGAGGAACGGCGCCGGCGAGAGCCAGCGCTGCCATCAGGGAGAGCAGTCGATCAATCCGCCACGACACGGGCATCCCCATAACCTGAGCGCTTCAGCCGGTCGGCGACGATGCCGGCGGCCTCCTGCGTCGTATAAGGTCCCAGGCGCACACGATACAACTCCCGGCCGCCCGAGGAGCTTTGGGAAATCTCGGACGTGCCGTAGCTGGCGATCATGCCGCGTTGCTTCTCGGCATTGCCGGCCGTCGAGAAAGCGCCCGTCTGGACGTAAAATCCGCCCCCTGGAACTCCGCTCGCAGGCGGCGGGACGCTGGCCGCGGCGGCGATCGAGGCGATGCTCGGCGCACTGCCCCCCCGCCCCGCTCCGCCGACGCTGCCGGAGGCTTCCACCGGCGCCGCAGCCGGGCGAGGCGACGCACTCGGATAGACCGTGACGGCGGGTGTGGGCACGGGCGGTGGCGGCGGAGGCGCAGACGGCGGCGGGGGTGCCTGGGCAGTCGCCGTGGCCGGAAGCGGCGCGCCCCGGCCGGCGGCGTACCTGTCGATCGCCGCACGCTGCTCGTCGGGGCCGCCCCCGCTGATCGCGATCTGCTTCACCGCCTGGCTTTCGGCCTCGAGCTGGTCGATCCGCACCCGTGCGGTTCCGCTGCGGGTCATGCCGAGTTCCTCGGCGGCCACCCGCGACAGGTCGATGATGCGCGAGCGCGCGAACGGCCCCCGATCGTTGACGCGCACGACCGTCGACTGGCCATTCTCGAGGTTGGTGACCCTCAGGACCGACGGCATCTGCAGGGTGCGGTGGGCCGCCGTCCTGTCGTGCTGGTCGTAGGTCTCGCCGTTGGCGGTGTTCTTGCCATGAAAGCCCGGCCCATACCAGGACGCGATCCCGGTCTCGACATGCCGGAACTCCTCCATCGGCACGTAAGTGATGCCGTCGATCGAATAGGGCTTGCCGATCTTGTAGGTGCCGCGGGACGCGGCGCTACCTGTGCCGGAAGTATGCTTGCTGGCGCACGCACCGGCCAACATCAGAGCCAGCAAGGCCGTGCAGAGGCGCGCGGGTCTCTCAAGGGCTAGGGGCATTGCTCCCCGATCATACATCAGCTTGCGGAGAACGTCAGGCGGCGATCCGGTCCGACAGCAGGCCGACCGCGAGACCGAAGAAATCCGACTGGTTCCAGCGCAGGATCACGCGGAAATTCTCGGTCGTGCGGTAGGTCGGGCCGTTGGCCCCGGACGGCCGGACCAGGCGCCCGCCCGCCCCGGCCGGCGTGCCGGACGACACTTCGCTGCCCCAGCCGAGACCCGGCCTCCAGCCGACCCGCCTCAGGTAGTTGGCGATCGAGGCGAACACGTCGGCCTTGTTGGTCCAGATGTCCTTGCGGCCATCGCCATCGCCGTCGGCGGCATAGGCCAGGAAGCTGGTCGGGATGAACTGGCACTGCCCCATTGCGCCCGCCCACGAGCCCTTCATGGCGTGCAGGCCGATATGGCCCTGGGAGACGATCTTGAGCGCCGCGATGAGCTGCTCGCGGAAGAACTTGGCGCGGAAGTTGTTGTAGGCGAGCGTCGCCAGCGCGGCCACGACCTCGAAGTCGCCGAGCCGGGTGCCGTAGTTGCTCTCGATGCCCCACAGCGCGACGATCGTCGACTCGGGAATGCCCGCGGGCGCGGCGAAGCGGCTGACCAGCGTCCGGTTCTCCTTGAGCAGCGCCCGGCCGCGCGCCACCCGCTCGGGCGAGACGACGATCTCGAGGTAACGCTCGAAGGTCATCTTGAACTCGGGCTGGTTGCGGGCCTGCTCGAGCACCTTGGGCACCTGCTCGACGCTGCCGAGTGCGCTGTCGAGCGTGCCGGCATCGACCCCGGCCTTGGCCGCATCGGCACGCAGCCGGCGCAGCCAGGCTGCGAACTTGGGATCGCTGCTCTGCGCATACGCAAGAGCCGGGGCGAGGAACACGGCCGAACTCAGGAGACGCCTGCTGATCATGCGAGGGTTATAGTCCAGAACGCGCAGTGCCTCGACCCCGCGCGCCGCGGTGCGGCGGCGCGCCCTTTCCCGCTCGGGACTCCGGACCAGTCAGAGCCTGATGTTGGCCTTTCGGATCACCTCGGCATAGGTCTTGCGCTCCTGTGCGATCCGTTCGCCAAAGGCGCCGGACGGGAGGAAGCTGTCGAAGTGCTGGACGCTTGCCAGCTTGTCGACGACTTCGGGCGCCTTCAGCGCGTCCCCGATCGCCGCCGAAAACGTATCGACCACGGATTGGGGCGTGCCCTTGATGGCCACGATGCCGTGCCAGGATTCGCCGCCGGTCTTCCCATATCCCTGCTCGCTCAGCGTCGGCATGTCGGGCATGCGCGGCCAGCGCTTGTCGCCGATCACAGCCAATCCCCTCAGCCTTCCGTCGGCGATCAGCGGCAGCGTACCCGGATCGAACTGCACCTGGATCTGCCCCGCGACGAGGTCCTGCAGGGCCGGCGCACTGCCCTTGTACGGCACGTTGGTCATCTGGATGCCGGCCTCGACATTCAGCATTTCGCCGACGATGCGGAACAGGGTCGCCTGGCCCGGCGATCCGAAATTGATCTTTCCCGGATTGGCCTTGGCGTAAGCGACGAACTCCGCGACATTGCTCGCGGGAACCGACGGATGCACGGCCATTCCCGTCCAGGCCGTCGCGGTGCGGGCCACGGGGATGAAGTCCTTGTCGGCATCGAAGGGCACCGGCTGCAGATGCTGCGTGATGCAGAGTATGCCGGTCGTCACCGCGAAGAAGGTGTGATTGTCGGGCGCGGCGCTCTTGAAGACTTCCGCACCGATCATGCCGCTGGCCCCTGCCCGGTTCTCGAACAATGCCGTCTGGCCGAGTTGCGACAGGGCTTTGGCCATCACGATGCGCGCGGTGACGTCGCTGGGCCCACCGGGGGCGAAGGGGATGATGATCCTGACCTGCTTCTCCGGCCACGCCTTCTGCGCACGCACGACGCGCGGCGCGAGCACGGTGGCCGCGGACGCGACGATGAAGCGGCGGCGTCCGCGCGCCCTTTGATCGGTCATGATTCCCTCCCCTTTGCCGAACTGATCTGCCGAATCTTGAATATGCTTCTGCAGCATGGAGGCAGTTGCAGTCGAATCCGTGCGGTCGATCTGCAAAACTGGGCCTTCGATTGCGAGGGGACATGACCGACTGCGACCCCGGCCGATGCCTATCGGTCAATCGAGATTCTACGCCGTCGCCGCGAAGATGCCGATCACCCGCTGGCCCATCGCTTATCGTTTTGGTAGCGATAAGCGGATGGCGAGCCCTGCAGGGAAGAGTGGCCGAGCGGTTTAAGGCACTGGTCTTGAAAACCAGCAACGGGGCGACCCGTTCGTGGGTTCGAATCCCACCTCTTCCGCCAGCTTCGTTGAAGTAGCTCTGTGCTCCTGCCCACGGCTCCCTCGCGCGGAGGACAGTCCACACGCCTCGTCGGTCCGAGGCGCAGCCGCGGGCGCTCCCGCGGGCTCGGCCAGGGGGCACTTGCACTCGCAGTGAAGCGGGCTACGATTAGAGCAAATGTCCCGGGATGGTCTCCTCGTTGCGCAGTCGGCGGATGAACTCTCAGCCTTGGCTCCGCATTGGAAGTCCCTGCTGTCGCGCTGCCCCGATCATCGATTCACCCAGAGCGTCGCCTGGGCCGAGGCCGGCTGGCGCTACGTTTGCCAGCCGCGCGGACGGGAGCTGCGTTGCCTGTCGCTATGGTCGAAGGATCGGCTGGTCGGAGTGTGGCCGTTGGTGACGCACCTCGACGAGGGCCGGCGGATCGTGCGGCCGCTCGGAGCCGAGGCGAGCGAATATTGCGCGCCGCTGGTCGAGCTCGGTCCGGATACCCGCCAGCGCATGGGGCGGATGTGGCAGGCGGCGGCCCGCCTCGGAGACCTCGCGGTGCTGCCCTATGTACGCGAGGACTCGGCCTTCGCGTCCGTCGTCCAGGGCGCCGGCCTGTGGCGGACGACCGACTTCCCGGCGCCGGCCCTATCGGCACCCCGCCGTGACTATGCCGACTGGGATGCGTACCAGGCCTCGCTCACCGCTTCGGTGCGCGCCACACTGCGCCGCTCGCGGCGGCGGCTCGCCGAGAAGGGCGACTTCGTCATCGCCGTCGAGCCGTGTGCCAGCCGGGCCGATATCATCGACTGGCTGCTGACGCGCAAGGAGCGCTGGCTCGAGAGCCAGGGCATGATCAGCGCGTGGATCGGACGGCGCGACTATCGGGACTTCCTGGTCGCGCTGGCCGAGGCGTCGGACGGCGAGACCGGCGTGATGCTGTTCACCCTCAAGGTCGAGGGCGTGCCGATCGCGGCCGACCTCGTCACCGTCGACGGCACGCGGGTCGAGGCGCTGATGGGCGCTTACGATCCGGCATGGAAATTCTGTTCGCCCGGCCAGCTGATCACCGAGCATTGCCTCGGCTGGGCCTTCGAGCGCGACCTCGACTACGACATGCGGATCGGTGAGGAGAGCTACAAGAAAGTCTGGGCGCCTCGCTCCTGCGCCACCGACACCTGGTATGTCGCTACCAATCTGCGCGGACTGCCATTCGTATTGCAGCGCCAATTCGTGGTCGGGCTTGGCCAGCTCAAGACCCGCCTCGCGACGGCCAAGAACCACGTCAAGGCGGCGTTGAAGCGCCGGTTGGCGAATGTTTCAGGCGATGCCGGACGAGCTCGGCGACGATGATCGAACGACGCCGGCTTGTCCGCCGGCACCGGCGGCCCGTCACCTCATGCCGAGGCGAGAGAAGTCCTCGGCAACCTTTGGCGCAAGCTTCACGGCGGCAGCCATGTCCGCGCTCCCGCCCTGCGTGTCCCCGCTCTTCGACTTCGCGAGGCCCCGGCCGTAGAGCGCCCTGGCACGCTTGGGATCCATCTGCAGCGACGCGTTGTACTCGTTGATCGACGCCGGGAAGTCGCCGAGCTTGAGGTAGATGAAGCCGCGCGTCTCGCGGGCATCCATGCTACCCGGCTGGAGCTTCAGCGCCTCGTCGCAGTCGCGCAGGGCGTCGCTCAGGTCCTTGCCGACGATGCCGCGCGCCAGGCAGCGATTGATGTAGGCGACCGCCATGCGCGGATTGAGCTTGATCGCCTCGCTGTAGTCGGCGATGGCGAGGTCGTACTGGCGCTTGGCGAAGTGCGAGTAGCCGCGGTTGTAGTATGGGCCCGCCGCGTTCGGGAGGAGCTTGATCGCTTCGTTGAGGTCGGCGATGGCCTTGTCGTGCTGGCCGATCTGCGCATAGACCGCCGCGCGCGCGACATAGGCCTCGGCGCTCTTGCGGTCGAGCCGCAGCGCCGTGGTGTAATCGGCCAGCGCGCGGTCGGCGCTGCCTCGGATGCTGAACAGGACGCCGCGATAATAGTAGGCCCGGGCGAACTCCGGCGACAGCTCGATCGCCCGGTTGAGGTCGGCGAAGCCCTTGTCGAACTCGCCGCTGCCGCCCTCGGCGACGCCGCGATGCATCAGCGCGTTGATGTTGTCCGGCCCGAGCCGCAGCGCGGTGGTGAAGTCGACGATCGCGTGCTCGAAATCGGCGCGGCGGGTGTACAGGATGATGCCGCGGTTGAGATACGACGTGATGTATTTGGGATCCCAGCGGATCGCCTGGGTGTAGTCGTCATAGGCCTTGTCCGGTTCCTCCAGCGCATGATAGGCGAAACCGCGCTGGAAATAGGCGAAGGCGTATTGTGGATCGAGCCGGATGCCCTCGTCGAAGTCGGCGATCGCGCGCCTGTATTCCTTGCGGGCAAGATAGACGCCGCCGCGCGAGACGAACACGCGAGCCTCGGTCGGGTTGAGCCGGA
>Ga0182739_1004945_pt1 | contig 10765 bp, 10 predicted proteins | sample eDN5th30CBELigBY_FD_128873 | JGI IMG/M metagenome (GOLD analysis project Ga0182739, IMG submission 128873) | Enriched backyard soil microbial communities from Emeryville, California, USA - eDNA 5th pass 30_C BE-Lig BY (version 2) (version 2) | ecosystem: Environmental > Terrestrial > Soil >...
CAACCATGCGTGGGCGCAGGTCCACCAGGCCTTCCTCGATCACAAGGTGATCGCGATCCGCGACCAGAACCTGTCGGCCCAGGACCTGATGGATGTCGGCGCCCGTTTCGGCGAACCCAACCACTATCCCTTCGTGAAGGGCATCGACGGCTTTCCCTTCCTGTTCGACGTGGTGAAGGAGCCATCCGAGACGCGCAACTTCGGCGGCGGCTGGCACTCCGACACGACCTACATGAAGACGCCGCCGATGGCGACGCTGCTCTATGCCATCGAGACGCCGGAGAAGGGCGGCGACACGCTCTATTGCGACACCGCCGCAGCGTACGAGGTGCTGTCGGAGCGCATGAAGGAGCTGCTTGGCACGTTGAAGGGCGTGAACAGCGCCGGCCTGAAGCATCTCGGCGGCCGCAAGTCGCATCATGCGACCGTGGGTGGCATGAAGATCACCGGCACCGATGACGCGGACTCGTACGAGGCGGTGCATCCGATCGTGCGCACCATCGAGGAGACCGGGCAGAAGGCGATCTATTGCAGCCGCGGACACACCATCCGCTTCGACGGCATGACCGAGGACGAGAGCCGGCCGCTGATCGAGTGGCTGCAGGCTCATGTCACCCAGCCGCACTTCACCTGCCGCGTGAACTGGAAGCCGGGTACGCTGACGATCTGGGACAACCGGCGTACCATGCACAATGCGGTCAACGACTACCAGGGCATGCGCCGCCACATGCGTCGCCTGACCTCGGGGCCAACGCACCCGGTGTGACGGCTGATGCGCTGCGTGGCCACGCTGGTCGTCCCCGGCACGTCGCTCGGCGCCCATGACCGCCAAGCCTATCCCGAGGCGTCCGTTGCGGCCTTCATCGCCAGCGACCATCCTGACTGACGTCGTTGCCCATGCCGCATACGCCGCGCGGCGTCGGCATCGTGCTCAAGCTGGCGAGCGGGGCCGACCTGAGCCCGCCCAGATCCTCTTCCCGGTCAGGCGGCGGACGGCATCCGTTTCGTTCCCGACGGCCTGCACGATCCGAGCCCGACGCCGGCGTCCGCGCGTGACGCCCGCCCCGGCGATGCTGCATTCGGCTGTTCGCTACCAGGTCCAGCAGCAAGACACGGCATCGATCGCGCTCGCCCGGGCGGTCGGCCTCGCACCGTTCGTGACGATCACCCACTACACATGCAACGGCTGGTCACGCTCGCCGGACCTGTTCAGCAAGTCGATGATATGGCGGCGGCGCGCGTCGAACTCAGCCCGTAGCCCAGCCCGCCTGAGCCACGGCATTTCATGCACACGCTGCGGCAGTCGCGCGACATTGCTGGGTTGCCGGTGAAACGGGCCGCATCCTCGCGTCCGGACGATCACACCTTTTCGACGCGCATGGTCCCGCGATAGGCAACCAGGCCGACGAGAAGCGTCATGCAGGCGGTGACGATCAGATATTGTTTATCGAGGGTGAACGCCGGGTATCGTCCGTAAAGTCCCACTCGGAACCATTCGACGCCGTGCACGAGCGGGTTCCACAGCATGATGCTCCTGATCTGGACCGGGAGGAGATCGACGACATAAAACACCCCCGACAGGAACATCATTCCGTAAGTCGCTCGGCCATACAGAAAGCTCCACGGCGGAAATCGCTTTGCGATCGTGGAATTGATCAGGGCGACGCCGACGCCCATGGCGACGAACAGAAGCAGGGGAACGACGCAGTCGAACGACGATGCCGGATATGCTTCTTCAAGCCCATACAGCCACATCGATGCAAACCATATGATCATGGTCGAAAACATCAGCACAGTTTCGGCTCCTGCCGAGGCAATGATGATGTCCGTGCTGCCGACGCGCGGCAGGCGGCGCCCCGCTTCGAAGCGCGCGGTATTCATACGTGTCGAGACTCGCAAAAAGAAATAATAGGGGAAAATGCCGGACGACAGGAACACGACCATCGAGGTTCCGAACTCCGGAAGCTTCAGCTTGATAAACGTTCGAAACACCACCAGGGAGACGACGAGGAGAACGGGCTCGATGAAAGTGAGGATGATCCCGATCCGGCTTGATTTGAACCTCTGATTGTAATGCTGGACCATCAGGAGTGTGATGATCGCCCCCCAGGTTGAAGCCGCTCGCCGCAGTCGCGTCGACAAGGAGAGGGTCGTCATGTTGGCTTGCCGTTATCCGTGGCGGCGGCGGTGCGGATCCCGATCTTCTTGCCGAACTCGATCTCGAACAACGCTCTGAGGCCATTGGTCGTCATTTCGCTCTCTTCCCTCGGGTCGCTGGCATTTCTGACCGCCATCGCGAGCTCGCGCAAGTCCGCGGCGGAACCGGGAGGCGGCGAACGGCACGTCGGCCGGCCGCCGTTGGGCTATCTGGAACCCTGATCACTTGGGGAAATGGGTGCCGCACCGACGATCCTCGTCGGTGCGGCACGCAGGGCCATGAGAGCCCCATGACAATTGGTCGGAGTGAGAGGATTCGAACCTCCGGCCCCTAGCTCCCGAAGCTAGTGCTCTACCAGGCTGAGCTACACTCCGTCAGGCGGGCGGGTTATAGCGGTGGCCTCCCGCGGTCGCAAGGGCCGCGGCCGCCCGCCATGGTGGCGCGCGCAGGACAATCTACGGGGGCTGTCGGATGGCGAAGAAGAAACGGCTGAAGATCGCGCTGATCGGCTACGGCGCCATCAGCCAGATGCTGTTCGACCTCTTCAAGGAAAAGAAGCCCGCCATCGACATCGTCGGCGTGCTGGTTCGGCCGGGCCGCGCCAAGGCGACGCAGAAGGCCGTCGGTCGCAAGGTCGCGGTGGTCGAGGACCTGAAATCGCTGCTCAAGCTCAAGCCCGACGTCGTGGTCGAGGCGGCGAGCCAGCAGGCGGTCAGGGACTGGGGCGAGACCATCCTCGACAAGGGCATCGACCTGATGGTGATCGCCACCGGCGCCTACGGCGATCCCAAGCTGTGGAAGAAGCATGTCGCGGCGGCGGCCAGGAGCGGCGCGCGGTTGCGCCTGCCGTCGGGCGCGATCGCGGGGCTGGACGGGCTGCTGGCGATGCGGCTCGGCAAGCTCGAGCGGGTGAAATACACCTCGATCAAGCCGCCGCACGCCTGGAGCGGCACACCGGCCGAGACCGATTTCGATCTGCCGTCGATCAAGGAGCCGACGGTGATCTTCCGCGGCACGCCGGCCGATGCAGGCCGCCTCTACCCGAAGAATGCCAATCTGGCGGTCACCGTGGCGCTGTGCGGCGCGGGACTCGACCATACCGACATCGAGCTGGTCGCCGATCCGACCCTGCCGCCCGGCACCAATGCGAGCCGCCTCGAAGTGGTCAGCGACTCCGGTGAGCTGAAGCTCGAACGCCTCGGCCGCGCCATGCCGGACAACCCGAAGACCGGCGTTCTGACGGCGCTGACGATGGCCGACGATCTCATGAAGATGGTCCGTGCAAGCGATTGGTGACAGCCGCCATCCGGAGAGACGCACAATGAGCGCGAACGGTGCGGAGGTCCCGCCGGCGCTTCAGGATTTCGACGGGCTTCGTATCAGGCCGGCAAAGGCTCCCCAGCGATAGCCAGCGAGATCGCGAAGGCCGGACAGTACACCGGGGATCGCTGGTTGTTGCAGCTCGAGGACCCAGGCGTCGCTCGTTTCGTAGCCCAGGGACTGCAGGATGCGGGGAAAGCGCTCCACGAAGGCGGTCGCGAGTTCCGGTGTGAATTCGCGCCGCCACTGGGCGACGACACCGGATCGCACGTGCCTGTTGCCCAGCCGCGAGAGGCCGCCGAAAAGGCTGTTCTGCCAGAACCGGCGGCTGCCGCTCGCCTGCTCCTCCGCATCGAGGCCAAGGAACGTCATGATGCGCTGCCAGGTGACGAGCTGTGTGTCCTGCCGGAGATCCTCGTAGCGAGCCTCGAAGCAATTGGCGCGGCCGTAGCGCCAGCTTGCCATGTCGCGCAACGTGCTCGCGCTCGAGTTGTCCATTTCGAATACATACTGCTCGAACTTCGTCGTCCGCTTCTGCAGGGCGCGCTGATAGGTGAGATTGTCGTAACCGGGGATCGGTTCATGGAGCCAGCTTTCGCGCGAGGCCTTGTGATAGTGCATCGCCGAAATGATGACGTCGCGAGGATCGCGAATGACGTGGAGGATTCTCACATCTTCGCGATCGAGCAGTGAAGCGCAGTCGCCCAAATCCGAATCGTAGCTGAAAAGAATGAACGGTCCGCGATCGAGATCTCCCGGTCGTCCACGCTCCGCGCGAAAGTTCACGTATCGAGCGCCCAAATCGCCTGCAATCGCCTTGAAAACGCCATCCATCCACACAGTCCCCGTCTTGTGATGGGTGGCGACGACAAGATTATATTTCATTATGCGCTGTCTTTCTCATGGGTTGATCCGCCAGAAATCGGGTCACCCGCCTCTCGGTACGAGCATGGCAGGCACGCGGGCAGACCGGGTGTAAATGCAACCCGATCTTTCCCGCATGCTTCGATGGCTGCAACGTTTCACGCCTGGCGTTCCGAGAGAAGCTCGCGGAACGCCGGATCAGCCATGCTTCCGGTGCCAGCCGGGACCGCCATGATGGCGACCCATCCCCGGCCGGTCGAGCACCGCCTTTTGCTCGGGAGACAGCTTGTCGTAGAGGGCAACGAGCGAGGGCCGCACTGCCTGGATGCTCTCGATCCGGCTCTTCATCATTTCTTCCTGGCGCGCCAGACGGTCGGGCAGGTTCAGGGGAGCCCTCATGTCCGTCGGCAGGGAAGCGCACCTGGCCTTCTCCTTCGCGCTCGCCTCGTCGGCCGCCTTCTGGAACGCATCCCATGCCGGCACCTGGTCGGCCTTGAGGTCGAGCCTGGCCTTGAGATAGGCCCGGTTGCCGATCCGCCGCGCGATACGATCTTCGCAGAAGGCCTTGGGCGAGAAGTCCCGCATCATGCGTTCCGGCCCCGTGGCCGGGACGGTGCCGCCGCCGGCCGCCGAAGGTGGGGCGACCGGCGGGGCTGCCTGGGCGATCTGCGGCGCTTCGTTGAACCCACCATTGGAGGCGGCGGCCGAGGTCAGCCAGGCAAAGCCGGCCGCCGCCACGAGGGCAGTCGGCACAGCCAGGAAAAGGGGGCGAACACGCATCTGATGAGCTCCTCGAGGGCCAGAAATCACTCTCTGACCACAAGTACGGGCTCATGCGCGGAATCGTGCCCGCGCGTCGTGCGTTTTCTTCAGCTGTTGGGCCGCAGTGCCTGCATCCACCGAGCGAAGCGATCGCGCTGGTCGGCCGTCATGTGGAGGCCTTCCTTGCTGCGACGCCACATCACGTCGTCGGGCTCGACCGCCCATTCCTCGCGCATCAGGTAGCGTACTTCGTGCTCGTAGAGATGACCGCCGAAGTGCCGGCCGAGATCGGCCACGGAGCGGATGCCTTCCAGCAGCTCTTCCAGGCCCGTGCCGTGGCGCCGCGCCAGCACCCGCACCAGATCGGACGGGAGCTGCGGCTTGAGCGAGCAGGCGCCCGCCGCGAAGTTGTCGAAGGCTTCCTCGAAGGTCCTGGCATTGGCGAGCTCGCCGTCCGCCAGCGGCTTGTGCGCTGTCCACGGTCCGGACATGCCGGGGTAGAACTTGCGCAGATCTTCGAGCGCATGCTCGGCGAGCCGGCGATAGGTCGTGATCTTGCCCCCGAACACCGACAGCAACGGGGCGGCGCCGTCGGGCGCATCGACCTCGAGATGGTAGTCGCGCGTCACCGCCGAGGGATCGTCGTCGCCGTCGTCGAACAGCGGCCGCACGCCCGAATAGGTCCACACCACATCCTCGGGCCGCACCGGCCTGGCCATGTAGTGACTGGCGAGCTCGCAGAGATAGGCGACCTCTTCCGGCGTGCAGACCGGATTTTCTCCGGCCTGGACGGGAATGTCGGTCGTGCCGATCAGCGAGAAGTCGCGCTCGTAGGGAATGACGAAGACGATGCGGTTGTCCTTGTTCTGCAGGATGAACGCATGGTCGCCGTCATGCAGGCGCGGCACGACGATGTGGCTGCCCTTGATCAGCCGTACGCGCTTGGGCGTCTTCACCTCCGTCTGCTCGTCGATGAAATGCTTTACCCACGGCCCGCAGGCGTTCACCACGCCACGGGCGCGGAGCTTCACTGTCGTGCCGTCCGGCGCGGCGAGCTCTATCTCCCACAGCTTGCCGTCGGCGCTGCGCCGCGCCGAGGTGCAGCGATGGCGGGCATAGATCGTGGCCCCCATGTCGCGCGCCGACTTCACGTTGGCGATCACCAGCCGGGCATCGTCGACCCAGGCATCGGACTAGACGAAGCCGCGCTCGAACGAAGGTTTCAGTCCGGCGCCCCATTTCGACGTGTGCAAATCGACCGACTTCGACTTCGGCAAGGTCATGTGCCGGTCGAGATGGTCATAGAGAAAGAGACCGAGACGCAGCATCCAGCGCGGCCGCAGATGAGGTTCGTGCGGCAGCACGAAGCGCAGCGGCCAGGAAAGGTGCGGCGCCTTGGCCAGCAGCACCTCGCGCTCCATCAATGCCTCGCGTACCAGGCGGAACTCGTAGTGCTCGAGATAGCGCAGTCCGCCATGAATCAGCTTGGTCGCCTTGGAGGACGTGGCGGATGCGAAATCGTTCATTTCGCAAAGCCCGACTTTCAAGGATCGCCCCGTTGCGTCGCAGGCGATGCCCGCCCCGTTGATGCCGCCGCCGACCACGAACAGGTCGAGTGGCCGACCCTCCATTCCATTCATGGGTCGACATATAGCGCGCTTGACCGGCGGGCGCTCGCACCGCAAAAGGCCGCATGGGGTTCCTGCTCAAGATCGTGATCTTCGGGATCGCCGTCTACGGCATCTGGGCCACCGCCAGCCGCTGGTACAGGTTGCTGGGCGGCGACCGGAACAAGCCGCCGGCGCCGGAGCGGCGCGAGACGGCCGCCGCACCGCCCAAGGCGCGCCGCCCCGTGGTGGAGGATACCCGGCTGTGTGCAGCCTGCGGTGCCTATGTTTCGGCGGGCACTGCGAAATGCGGTCGCTCGGACTGCCCTCAGCCGGCTTGACCGGAGGTAGGGCCATCCCTATTTTGCCGCACCGCAAAAACGGCCTTAAGTGGCGGAAACACAAGGCCTTCTGAGCTTTTCGGGGAAGTCCGGTGTCCAAGCCGCAATGCTTTCAGGAACTGATCTTGACCCTCCAGCAATACTGGGCGGGGCAAGGCTGCGTGATCCTTCAGCCTTACGACATGGAGATGGGCGCCGGCACCTTCCATACGGCGACGACCCTGCGCGCGCTCGGTCCGAAGCCGTGGCACGCGGCCTACGTGCAGCCCTCGCGCCGTCCCAAGGACGGGCGGTACGGCGACAATCCGATGCGGCTGCAGCACTACTACCAGTTCCAGGCGATCCTGAAGCCCTCGCCGGCGGATATCCTCGAGCGCTATCTCGGCTCGCTCGAGGCGATCGGCATCGACACGACCCTGCACGACATCCGCTTCGTCGAGGACGATTGGGAGAGCCCGACTCTCGGCGCCTGGGGACTGGGCTGGGAAGTCTGGTGCGACGGCAGCGAGATCAGCCAGTTCACCTATTTCCAGCAGGTCGGCGGCATCGAGGTCGATGTGGTGTCGGGCGAGATCACCTATGGGCTCGAACGGCTGGCGATGTACCTGTTCAACAGGAAGTCGATCTACGACCTGCCGTTCAACCGGACCGACTCCGACGTGCCGCTGACCTACGGCGACGTCTTCCTGCAGAACGAGCGCGAGCAGTCGGCCTATAATTTCGAGCATGCCGACACGGAGATTCTGTTCCGCCACTTCGCCGATGCGGAGAAGGAATGTGGCCGCATGATCGAGCGCAGGCTGCCGCTGCCGGCCTACGAGCAGTGCATCAAGGCGAGCCATACCTTCAACCTGCTCGATGCGCGCGGCGTGATCAGCGTGACCGAGCGGCAGAGCTACATCCTGCGCGTGCGCGACCTCGCCAGGGCCTGCTGCGAAAGCTGGCTGGTGACGCAGGTGGCGAAGCCTGCCGTGCGCGTGGAAGGGGCTGCGTGATGGCCGAGTTTCTCCTGGAACTTCTGTCCGAAGAGATTCCGGCGCGCATGCAGACGCGCGCCGCGGACGACCTCAGGCGGCTTGTCACCGACGGTCTCGGAGCGGCCGGTCTCGGCTTCTCGGACGCGCGCGCCTTCGCCACGCCGCGACGCCTTGCGCTCGTTGTCGACGGACTGCCGTCGTCCCGCCCCGACGTCAGCGAGGAGAGGCGTGGCCCGCGGGTCGGCGCACCGGACAAGGCGGTTCAAGGCTTCCTGAAAGGCGCGGGCCTCTCCTCGCTCGATCAGGCCGAGAAGCGCGATACCGGCAAGGGCGAATTCTGGTTCGCGGTGCTGAAGAAGAAGGGCGGCCCGACCGCCGACGTGCTGCCGGGCGTCGTCGAGGCGGCGATGAAGGCGCTGCCGTGGCCGAAATCGATGAAATGGGGCAGCGGCACGATGCAGTGGGTTCGCCCGCTGCAGGGTATCGTCGCGCTGTTCGACGGCAAGGTGCTGGCGGGCGAGATCGCGCCGGGCGGCCAGATGGCGCCGGTGAAATTCGGCGATACCACGCGCGGCCATCGTTTCCTCAGCAAGGGCGAGTTCCGGGTCTCGGACTTTGTCGACTACGTCGCGAAGCTCCGCGCCGCCCATGTCGTTCTCGATCCGGCCGAGCGCAAGAAGATCATCCTCGACGGCGCTCGCGCGCTTGCCGGCGAGGCGCAGGTGGCGCTCAGGAACGATGAAGGTCTGCTCGAGGAGGTCGCCGGCCTCGTCGAATGGCCGGTGCCGATGCTCGGCACCATCGATGCCCAGTTCATGGACGTGCCGCCGGAAGTGCTGACCGTCTCGATGAAGACGCATCAGCGCTACTTCGTGACGACGAAACCCGACGGCACGCTGGCCAACCGCTTCGTGGTCATCGCCAACAACGTCGCGCGCGATGGCGGCAGGACGATCGTCGAGGGCAACGAGCGCGTGCTGCGCTCGCGGCTGAGCGACGCCAAGTTCTTCTGGGACCAGGACCGGAAGATCGCCCTCGAGGAGCGGCTGCCGACGCTGAAGGGTATCGTGTTCCACGCCAGCCTTGGCACGCAGGCCGAACGGGTCGAGCGAATCGTCAAGCTCGCCGGTCAGATCGCCAAATTGGTGCCCGGCGCCGATGCGGCCCAGGTCGAGCAGGCGGCGCGCCTGTGCAAGGCCGATCTTGTATCCGGCATGGTGGGCGAGTTCCCCGAGGTCCAAGGCATCATGGGCCGCTACTATGCGCTCGGCGAAAAGCTGCCGGCGGCAGTCGCTGACGCGATCGGCGATCACTATGCGCCGGCCGGCCCGAACGATCGCTGCCCCAACGCCCCGGTCTCGATCGCCGTCGCTCTTGCCGACAAGCTCGACACGCTGGTGTCTTTCTGGTCGATCGGCGAGAAGCCGACCGGTTCGCGCGATCCCTATGCGCTTCGCCGGGCCGCGCTCGGCATTATCCGAATCATTACCGAGAACAAGCTGCGCCTGCCGCTCGGCACGTTCTTCGAGCAGGCCGACCTGCTCGACTTCTTCGCCGAGCGCCTCAAGGTGCAGGTGCGCGAGAAGGGAATGCGGCACGACGTGGTCGATGCGGTGTTCGCGCTGGGCGGTGAGGACGATCTGGTGCGCCTCCTGGCGCGGGTCGAGGCGCTGCAGTCCTTTCTCGGCACGGACGCCGGCAGGAACCTGCTGACTGCTTATGGCCGCGCCGCAAACATCGTTCGCGCCGAGGAGAGGAAGGACAAGGCGCTCGCCGCGACGATCGCCGGCGCACCCGATGTCGCACTTCTGGAACAGGCCGAGGAGAAGAGCGTTGCTTCGGCCTTGGCGGAGGTCGAGCGCGCGGTGACGCCGGCCCTGGAGAAGGAAGATTTCGCCGGCGCCATGCAGGCCTTCGCCGGCCTTCGGGCGCCGATCGACTCTTTCTTCGACAAGGTCACGGTGAATGTCGCGGACAGGCCCGACCTGCGTCTGAACAGACTGAAACTACTCAACCAGATTCGTGCCACCATGGATTCGGTGGCGGATTTTTCGAAGATCGAGGGCTGACGATGGCCAAGTGGGTTTACAGCTTCGGAAACGGCACAGCCGAGGGCCGCGCGGAGATGCGCAATCTCCTGGGGGGCAAAGGCGCAAACCTCGCCGAGATGTCGAGCCTCGGCTTGCCGGTGCCGCCCGGCTTCACGGTGACGACCGAGCTGTGCACCTATTATTATGCCAACGACGAGAGCTATCCGCCCGAACTGAAGGACGAGGTCGAGGCGGCGCTCGCGTCGGTCGAGAAGACCGTCGGTGCCGGCTTTGGCGATGCCAACAATCCGCTGCTGGTCTCGGTCCGCTCCGGCGCGCGGGCCTCGATGCCCGGCATGATGGATACCGTCCTGAATCTCGGCCTCAACGACCGCACCGTGCTGGGGCTTGCCAAGTCGTCGGGCGACGAGCGCTTCGCCTGGGACAGCTATCGCCGCTTCATCCAGATGTACTCCAACGTCGTGCTCGATGTCGGCCATCACTATTTCGAGGAAGCGCTCGAGCTCCGGAAGGAGGACCTCGGCGTTCACATGGATACCGACCTCAAGTCGGACGACTGGCGCGCGGTCGTGAACGAGTACAAGAAGATCGTCGAGAAGCGCACCGGCAAGCCGTTCCCCCAGGAGCCGCGCGAGCAGCTCTGGGGCGCGATCGGCGCGGTGTTCGGCTCGTGGATGAACCAGCG
>Ga0182739_1004946_pt1 | contig 10765 bp, 10 predicted proteins | sample eDN5th30CBELigBY_FD_128873 | JGI IMG/M metagenome (GOLD analysis project Ga0182739, IMG submission 128873) | Enriched backyard soil microbial communities from Emeryville, California, USA - eDNA 5th pass 30_C BE-Lig BY (version 2) (version 2) | ecosystem: Environmental > Terrestrial > Soil >...
AGGTATGCGCACCGCACCTCTCTCCGGTATGCGCACCTCCTGTACAAGGGGTATCGGACCGGGCTGCCAATGGGCTGGCGGAGCCTGCAGGGATCTTCCAGCCCAGCCTACACGGACACTCCACGGTTCAACGCGGATCCCTCTCGCCCTCGCAGCATGCTATGAAGCATAAGCAAGCCCGCCCCTCTGGAACGGAAGGGCGGGCTTATTTTCCCAGAATTATTGTATGTATTTACGGGTGACATAGTAGGGATAATCCATCACCCGCTGTACCTTCTCCGCTTCGGAAGGTCCGAGCCAATATTCGACCAGGAAAAGCCCGAGATCCAATGAAGAAGCGACTCCGCCTGCCGTAACCACGTCCCCGTCCTTCACGATCCGCTCCTCCCACACCTCGGCGCAATAAGGAGCAAGCAGCTCGTAAGCGCTCGGGTTTGTCGTGGCTCTTTTTCCCTCAAGAAAGCCTGCTGCCCCCAGCAGCAAAGCGCCGGTGCAAACCGAAGCCTTCAGCTTGACCGATGCGGCTGTTTGCAGCCAAGAGACGAATTCTTGGCTGCTTCTCAGCGACCTTGTGCCCCAGCCCCCCGGGACAAACACGACGTCGTACCCGGACAAATCGGGGCGAACGCAATCAATGTGCAGGCGGACGCCCAGCTCATCCGTCACCTCTTCGGTTAATGCGCACAAATCCCATTCCACATCATCCATCAATTTCAGTGATTTTAGCCGGGTCATCACATCATAAAAACCGATAAAGTCCAGCATCGTTACTTGATTAAAAAGGACAAACGCAATCTTCATAAAAAACAGCACGCCCCCCTGGAAACGTTTTCCGTCCGTGATCGGCAAGCTCTGCCGATTATGCATACTCTTCCATTATACCATGAAAAAGCTGGAAACATTCCCTAACCGGAACAACGCCTGCTTTCCTTATATAAACTTACACCAGCTCAAGCTCCTGCTCCGCCTTCTGCCGGATCCGGTCGATAATTTCCTCGAGCGGCTCGGGATGCAGAAGCTCCACAGGCGAAATGCCTTTGTCGAATGACAATCCGTCTCCTTCAAGCACCACCACATACTTATCCCCAAGCTTGGCGATATGCAGCCGGTCTCCGAAATCGGCAAGCAGCGCCCGGACGGATATCGAATCCAGCTTAAACTTCATTTCAATATCCGGCTTCTGTTCAATTAAAAAGGAGGAGGCCTCCATCACCTGCACCGGAGTCCATTTTTCCTGAAGCTCGCGCTGCTCGCTGCAGGCCCACAGCTCCATCGCTTCCGTTTCTTTCTCGCGCTCCTCCGTGTTATCCTCATACACTTCTTCGATGAACTGGTGCACAAAGCCCATCACCTGTTCGTTCATAATTTCAGGCATCGACTTCTCATACTCGACATATTTCAAAAAGTCCTCAAAATACCTTGCATGGGACGACTGATGAATCTTCAGCTCCCTCACCTCAAGCATGCCTTCCTCCGGCATATGAGGATACATGATCGACTTCATATTTTTAGCGTTGATGGCCATTTCCACTTGATTCAGCAAGCTGCGCTCATCGGTAATACGGGCTATTTTCTGCTCAAAATCGCATTTCAGCACGAATAGAAACGGCTCGTCAAACAGCTGGGCATGCTTGGCCCGGACGACGAACATCGCTCCGCCCCGAATGGCGCTTGTATCCATGTACGCCTGAACGAGCGCCTCCGCGTGCTCCGTGTATTCATCTTGAGTTTCCGCAATGCGCAGCCGGGCCAGCATATTGTAGTTCGGATTGCTGTCCAGATCGTAGCCCGGTTCGACCACGAACATGCCGATCTTGGTTGGAACCTGCTCGGCCTTCGGATTCCGCTCGGCCTTGCGCTTGGCGATTTTGCTGAATTCCCCGCCCAGAAAGGTGCTGAGCTCACTCTCCGCATAATCTTCGCCATCCAGCGTCTGGTAGTGCTTGCACCGCTTGCCGCCTTGGCCTTCCTCTCCGTCCACCTGGATAACAAAAAATGAGATATACTCCACGTCGAATTTCATCGGTTCCTGCTCCCCCATATCCCAAGCTTTGCAGCAACAGCTTCATTGCCTTCGTCCCCGCCGCCGGCTTCATAAAAAGTACCGGCCGCATGCAAGGTCACGGCTCGACAGTTTGCTGCGCAAGTAAAAACCCACCCCATAAGCTTGTACATGCAAGCCACAAGGTGGGTGTCGTTCCATGGTAACACAGGAAGCCGTAAAGCGGCAATGCTCTTCTGCTCCCAAATTTGTGTTGTTTTACATGATGACGCCGCATGCAATCCGGTTGCCGGAATTGCCTGCAGGATCTGTTTTGTAATCGTCCGCAGCTTCGTGAATGACAAGCGAGGTGCCGCCCGGCTTCAGCAGGGAATTCGCTTTATCCTTCTCGAGCGTTACCTTCGCATCGACGAACTCCGCTTTGCCTCTTCCGTCGGAGCCAACCTCCAGGTTCGGCAAATCTCCGGCATGCGGGCCTTCCGGATTGTCAAAGCCGTGCTTTTTCCCTTCCGGGTTCAAGTGCTCTCCGGCGGTTTTGAAGTCCGGCGCCTGGCAGACTCCCGTCTGATGGATGTGAATACCGTGCTTTCCGGGCGTTAATCCGGCAACGTCCACCGAAATTTTCACGCCTTGCGGAGTCTGTAACAGCTTGGCGGTGCCAATCTTGCTGCCTTTGCTGTTAATGATCTCGATCGATTTCTCGATTCCCGACGAGGCGGATTTGTCCTCTGCGGCCACATCCTCCATCGGCGCTGCTTTTGCAGGCTCGCTGCCGTGTGCGGCATGCTCGTCTGTTTGTCCTGCAGAGCTCGGATGGGTCGATGCCGACATGGCAGGCACTTTCCATTCACAACCTGTCATTAACAGCAGCGCACAACCGAGCAGCATCGCTCCTTGACTCACCCTTTTGTTCATGTACGTTTCCTCCAATCGACAATGGATCCTGATGTACTTTGCTGTACCCTATTCCATTGTTTACGTATTGGAGCATTATTAAACATGTTTTTACAGCTCATTTGCTTTGAAAAACAATCGGCAGAGCCGGAGGCCCTGCCGTCCTTATTTATTATTATTCGTTCGATGCTTCCCGAAACGGGTTGCGCCATTCCATCAGCATCGCATAGTTCAGCGATTCTTCATCCTCCAAGTACCCGGGTACCAGCTTTACAGGCGTCCGTCCGCAGCGCAGCAGAAAGGTCATGACCGGATCCTTGAGCGCTCCCGCCAATACCGCCTCCGCGTAGCTTTCGGGAGACATCTCGCCTGCATGAAGATGATAGCCCGGGATTCTTCCCCCGCCTAACAACCGCTTGAGGTTCAACGCCACGACAACCTCATACATCGACTGCATCAGCAGCTTGCCGAGCCCCAGCTTACGGTAGGCGGGTGCCGCGCATATATCGACGATATATAAAGTGTTTCCGCCGGGGCGATGGTTCGTAATATACCCGCAGTCGGTAATTTGCTCCCAGGAATGATCCGCATCGGACGGATCCCAATCGATAAGCAGCGCGGTACTTGAGGCGACGGGCCGGCCATCGATCTCCACGCACAGCGCCCCCTGCGGAAACAGGGTCACATGGTTGTCCAGCTGCGCCTCGTTCCACCACAGCTCCGACGGGAACGGCGGCGGGAAGCTTTCCTGCTGAATCTGAATCAGCCCCTGAAAATCCTCCCTTGTGTACGAACGGACGACCGCTTTCACAGGGCGTTCCCGGTCAAATACATACAGCTCTTTACGGTACAAAGCGGCCTTCCTCCCTCGGCTTTGATGCATCCGGCAGAAAGCATCGGAAAAGGTTACCCGGACGATTCCGTTCCTGCCTTAGCTCCAATCGGTATACAGATCGGTGCGCCGGTCTCTCCATGTGGTGACCGATCCCTTCTCGCGCACCTGGTGAAGCAGCTGCATATTCAAGTCGGCGGTAATGACCATATCATGGTTCACTTCACCGGCAGCCATAATACCGCCTGGAGGAAACGGCACATCATTAGGCGTAATGACGGCCGCTTGCCCGTAGTTGCCCCTCATGAAGTCCACGGTCGGCAGCGAGCCGACCGTCCCCGTCGTGACCACATAAATTTGATTCTCAATGGTCCGGGCATGACACGTATAACGGACACGGTGGAAGCCATGCCGGTCGTCGGTGCAGGACGGGCAGAAGATCAGATCCGCTCCGCGGGCACGGGCCATACGGACGATTTCGGGAAATTCGATATCATAGCAGATGAGCATGGCGATCCGGCCCTTGGGCGTATCGAACACCTGCAGTCCGTCTCCTGCCGCCATGCGCCATTCCTTGACCTCCGTAGGAGTAATGTGCAGCTTGCGCTGCTCTCCGATGCTGCCGTCCGGCGAGAACAGAAACGCCGTATTGTACAGCCGTCCCTTTTCTTCAATAATGTGTGTGCCTCCGATAATATGCATACCGGTCGACTCGGCAAGCGAGACGAATAACTGCTTATAGGCATCCGTATAGGCCGGAAGCTCCTCAATGGTCAGCGCCTTCGGGTGCTGCTTCCCACCCCCGATAGACATCAGCTGCGTGGTAAACAGCTCCGGAAACAGAACGAAGTCGGATTCGAATTCCTCCGCGGTTTTGACATAATGCGTTACCTGCTCCGCAAACTCCTCAAAGCTGCCAATCGTATGCAGATGATATTGTACTGCCGATACTCTAATATTCATGCAGATGCTTTCCTCCTCAAACTATAGCCTGGCTCTCAAGCTTGTTCCTTCTCGTCTTGATCCCCGGGCATTTCCTCAATCGGATCGAAAAATAAGATGTGCGGCTTCTTCACGCACCAGGTCGTCATGCACCGCTGGTTGGCCACGTTCACGGTTTTGATCGGCTCAAGCAGGATGCCCTGCAGCTTTTCCGTCGTACGCAAAAGCCTTTCTTCGTCCACCAGAAACCGGATGCTTCCGTCCGGAAGCTTATAGCGGGATTCGCCTAACGGTTGAATCCGGCCCTCAATTCCGATGGAAGAAGCAAGCCGGGCGAACAGTAAGCCTCCGGGCCGAAGCACACGCCACAGCTCATGAAGCATTTGCTGAAAATGAGCTTCGTTCGCAGCAAAATGCAGCACCGCATTGCAAATAACGACGTCAAAGCTGTCGTTGGCAAAGCTCATTTTCTCAACCGGCTCCACCCTCGCCCGATCCGCGGTCCAATGGCCGACCCAACGTTCGCCCAGCTTGCGCACCGCTTCGACCGCCTCTTCCGATCGGTCCACAGCGTACACATCAAAGCCGCTGCGCAAAAAATAAGTAAGATTGCGTCCCGTTCCGCAGCCGGCGTCCAGAATTCTTTTGTCCTCCGTAATACGTCCCTTTAACAGCTGATCGAACAAATAAATGTCGATATCCCCGAATAGCTCGCGAGGGTTCATTCTTGGCATCATCCCGCTTCCAAATCATGACTATTAGTTCCGTCATTATATCATCTCTATTTGAAGAAAACCATGCACAGAAAGGGTTCGGCGGGTAACGGCCTCTATTCTTGGCGATGTACTGACGTAATTTGTAACGGATCGCTGCAAATCGAATCACCACGGCAAAAACGGCCTTGATTCGTCCGAAGACGAAACAAGGCCGGGAGCTTAAACTGAGACATAGCTCAATGAAGAACCGGGCGTCATATGCCAAAGGTCAATCCGCCGTTTACAGAAAGACATTGGCCCGTAATAAACCGGGCTTCGTCGGAAGCCAGAAAGGCGACGGCCGCAGCGATATCCTTCGGCTCCCCCATTCGCTGAAGAGGAACCCGCCCCGCATAGTCATCCGTGCTGGCCCCCGCATGGCGCTCTACCGGAATCCAGCCGGGAGCGACGAGGTTCACCCGGATTCCTGCCGGTCCCAGCTCGCTGGCCCAGGACCGGGTCATTCCGATCATGGCGGACTTGGCCGTGACATAGCTCGCAAACCGTGCATTGCCCAGCTGCACCACCTCGCTGCCGATGTTGACGATGCTGCCGGAGCCTGCCGCCCTCATCCCCGGCAGCACGGCCTTAACAAGCAGCAGCGGCGCCTTAACGAAAAAGGCCAGCTGATCCTCATAATCCTTCCAGTCACTGTCCTCGATGGACAGCATCGGCTGAGGGCCTGTAGCGTTGTTCACCAGCACGCCGATAGAACGTCCGAAGGCTGCCTCCGCTTGCCCTGCCGCTTCCCGCACTTCTTCTTCCTTTGTAATATCGGCGCGGATAGCCAACGCCTCTCCGCCTGCCTTCGCAATCAGAGCGGCCGTATGCTCCGCATCCTCATCGCTGTGAGCGTAATTGACGGCAACTGCCGCCCCCTGCTGCGCCAGCTCCACCGCGATCCAGCGCCCCAGCCCGCGGGAAGCTCCCGTGACGAATGCCAGCTTCCCCTTCAGCTTGCCTGGGATCGGTGAAGGGCTGTTCGTGGAATGCTGCATGTGCTGCCCCGCCTCCGTTCTTATTGGGCGTAGCCGCTCTTGCCGGCATCCCCCGCAAAATATTGCTTTAAAGGTACCATAGAAGCATCCGGCACGTAATATTTAAATGGATTGTCGTCAATGACCCCAAGCAGCTGTCTGCGGACAGGAGAAGCATCCTTCAGCAGTTTATCGGAAACCGTGTGGTAATCGATCGGCCGCATCCAGATCGGGCTGTAACCGAGGAAAAGCTGCCGCCGGGTAAATTCGGACCGGTTGGGAGCTCCGGCATGCCATAAATTTTGCGGAAACACGAATACGTCCCCGGGACTGCCGCAAATTTGAATTTCATTATGAAGCTTATCGTCCACATTCTGCGAATCGGGATGGAACGGCTTATTGTGAGAGCCCGGAATGATCTTCGTATTGCCGCGGTCCGGCTGGGACATATCGCTCAAGATGTAGCACGTCTTGATATAATAAGTGGAAGTCACCCCGCCAATCGCCGGAAACTGCGGATGCGGCCCGTCCTGATGCCAGTTAATGAAGCTTTGCGTAGCCGTCTTCGCGTCCTGCGGATTCGGTTTGCGGATCGTCAGATGGGAGATGTGAAGCTGAATATTGTAACCGAGCAGCTGCACCATTAAAGGCAGTAATGCCGGCTCGTCGATGAGGGATGCGATCTCGTCATGCCGCTCTACGCTGTTGTAAATATTATAGGCGAGCGCATCCTGCGGCTCTTGAGCCAGAATCTCATCTATGGCGGCATTCAGCCGCTCCACCTTTTCGGGAGATAAAACATTGCGCAGCAGCAAATAGCCCTGCTCGTGAAATTGTTCGGAAAGCGACTGCAAGTCGTTGGAAACGGCGGACATGGAAACACACTCCTTTGGATACGGAATTGGATATGAGAATGGAGCGGAGAGAAGAGCTCCCCGCTTGTTACATACACATGAACATCCTGGCGTACTGCTTATTTGATATAACCCAAATCCTTCAGCTGCTTCTGCGCGCTGTCCATATAAGCTTTATAATTCATCGACGATTCCAGCGTCTTCAGGAAGCTGTCGTATTCCGCAAGCGGTCTTTTTCCGAAGATGAACTTCGCCAGCTCTTCCTCGATAAACCGGTTGGCATCCGCGGCATTATAGCCGTTCGGATAATCCACGAATCCGTTCAGCGCCTGAATACGAGGCTGTTTGTTGGCAAATTCAATAAACGGCGCCTGCTTGGCGAATTTAACCTGCAAATATTCCATTTCCGGACGGCCCGTGAACTGGTACAGCCAGAAGTAGCCGCCTTCTTTTCCCATCAGATCGGTTGGAACGACCTTCGAGCCTTCCAGATTATAGTGCTTGCCCTTGACGCCATACTGCACCAGAAGAGAGCCCGTATCTTTAGTAGAGACATAATTCAGCAGATCGAACACCTTTTGCAGCTTCTCCGGGCTTTTCTCCAGCGTTTTAGGTATTGCATACAGCCCCGCAGTCTTGCCGATATCCCAAGAGCTTGCTATTTGGCCCCCAGGCCCTTTCACCGCATCGACTTGAACCCAGTTGGCATTCGGATTGACCGCTTTGATCTGCTCGACGAATTGATCCTTGGTCATGTTCGGCCAGTCAATGTAAATGATGCCCGCTTGGCCCTTAATCGCCTTCTGCTGGTGCTGCAGACCGGAATTCGCCATCAGCTCGGGGTCTACCGCCCCCGCCGAAGTCAGCTTGTTAATAAAAGCGAGCGCATCCTTCATCGCAGGATCGTATAAGGAATTGATCAGCTTGTTGTCTTTCACATATAGACTTGGCACATTGTCGGAAAATCCGATGCCGTAGGCCCCGAAGATCGTATTGAAGACGCCGAATTTTCCGCCGGTCATGCCGATCGTATCCTTCTTTCCGTTGCCGTCCGGGTCTTTCTCGACAAAAGCTTTGGCTGCCTCGAGCAGCTCATCGGTCGTTTTCGGCACCTGCATGCCCAGCTTATCCAGCCAATCCTTGCGGATGAAATACGTATCGTACGGGATCTGCGGCGTTTTGGAAACTGCGTAAATTTTCCCGTTCATCGTGCCTTTCTTCAAGCTGTCTTCGCCGATGAAATCTTTGACCGGCTTCAGCTTCGAATCCATGTAAGGGCTCAAATCCAGCAGCAGACCCTGCTCGGAGAACTGCTTCAGTTGCTGGCGGTCCACCATAAACAAATCGGGAAAGTTCGCGGAAGCCATCCGAACGTTAAGCTGATTCTTGTAATCGTCCCCTGAAGCATACACGGTTAAATTCAGGTCGGTGCCGAGCGCCTTATCCAGCTCCTGCTTAATGATATCCTGATCGGGCGCAGGCAGCCCATTGCCGGTTTCGATAATATCCAGCTTGACCGGCTTGCCGCTGGAGGCTGCAGCAGGCGCATCCTTGCCTCCCGCCTGTGAACCCGTCTTGGCCCCGGAGCCTCCGCTGCAGCCTGCAAGCACGGTGCCTCCAAGCAGCAGCGTACTCATGGAAACGATAAGCGCCTTCTTTGTCGATGTCATTGCAATCCCCTTCTTTCTTTGGATAGATGATCTATTGAATCGGCTGCCCGGGCCGCCTACCGCATTGTGCGCCGCCGCCCGGCATTCCGTCATTCAACCTGCAGCTGCTTCTGCTCTGCCCTGAGCAAAGACGTTCCATCAGCCTTTTACCGAACCAAGCAGCATGCCTTTGGTGAAATGCTTTTGAATAAACGGATACACAATGATGATAGGCAGGCTTGCCATCACAACCGAGGCCATCTGCATCGTCTCGGTCGGCAGCATATTTTCCGCGTTCTCAAGCGGCTGCTGCGTCAGCATCAACAGCTCGCGGATAATGACCTGCAGCGGAAACAGCGTCCGGTCTGTCACATACATGACGGCCTGGAAAAACTCGTTCCAGTGGCCCACCGTATAAAATAAACCTACCGTAAGCAAAGAAGGAACGGATAATGGCGCTACAATTTGAAGCAGGATGCGAAATTCCTTCGCTCCGTCCATCCGAGCCGATTCGAACAGCTCCTCCGGCAAATTTTCGAAAAAGCTTTTCATAATAAGCACGTTAAAGCTCCAAACTGCATTCGGCAAAATCATCGACCAGACCGAGTCCAGCAGTCCCAGTGATTTGACAATCAAGTAAGTAGGGATTATTCCGCCGCTGAACAGCATGGTGAATACGACCAGCAGCAGAAAAAACTGGCGCCCCGGCAGCAGCTTGCGGCTCAGCGGATAAGCCATCAGAACGGTTAAGATCAGATTGACCACGGTACCTACGACCGTAATAAAAATCGTCACCCAGAAGGCGCGGGGAATGCCCGATTCAGTCAGCAGCTTGTGGTATGCCGTAAAGGTCGCAGATCGGGGGATCAGGATGAAGCCTCCGTTTTTGAGCACTTCCGAGAAGGGCGTGATGGAGACGGATACTACGTACATGAGAGGAAAAACCGCAGCCAAGCCGGCCAGGCCCAGGATGACATAAACCAGCGTGTTCATCAGGCGGTCTTCGATGCCTTTTACCATATCCCCTCACCCCATTTCTTCGACAGCTGATTCGATCCGATGACCAATACCATGCCGATAACCGATTTGAACAAGCCGACCGCAGCGCCCAGACTGAAATTCAATTGCTGCAGACCGGTCCTGAATACCCAAGTGTCCAAAATATCCGCCACCTGATAAACTTGGATGTTGTATAAAATATAAATTTGGTCGAAGCCGGCATCCATAATGGTCCCCAGCTTCAGAATGAACAGCAGCACAATCACGCTGCGAATCCCCGGAAGCGTAATATGCCAAATCATTCTTAGTCTGCTGGCGCCGTCCACTCTTGCAGCCTCATACAGCGTCGGATCGATAGCCGTCATAGCAGCCAGATAAATGATCGCGCCCCATCCGAGATCCTTCCAGATTTCGGAGCCTACCAGGATCGTTCGAAAGTAATCGATCGAGGTGAGAAAGCCGATTGAGCTGCCTCCCGTTTCCTCCAGCCACCGGTTCACCAGTCCTGAGTTCTGCGAAAACAACGCGATCAAGATCCCGTAAATAATGACCCACGATAAAAAATGCGGCATGTAGGTCAAGGTCTGAACGACCGTTTTGAACCAGCGAACCCGGCATTCATTCAGCAAAAGCGCCATCACAATCGGCGGAACCATGCCAAACACCAGTTTATACAGGCTGATAACCGTCGTATTGACCATGAGCTGGGAAAAATAAGGCGAATGAAAAAAGGTTTGAAAATGCTTGTACCATGGGTCCGCCCAGGAACTGCCAACAATGCCTTCCAGCATATTGAAATCCTTGAAGGCTATGATAACGCCGTACATCGGAACATACCGGAAAATAACGTAGTAAATGACG
>Ga0182739_1004947_pt1 | contig 10764 bp, 7 predicted proteins | sample eDN5th30CBELigBY_FD_128873 | JGI IMG/M metagenome (GOLD analysis project Ga0182739, IMG submission 128873) | Enriched backyard soil microbial communities from Emeryville, California, USA - eDNA 5th pass 30_C BE-Lig BY (version 2) (version 2) | ecosystem: Environmental > Terrestrial > Soil >...
CCGTGACCATGTGCGCCTCGTCGAGGATGAAGATCTTGAACCGGTCGCGCGCGGGGGCGAACACCGCGCGCTCGCGCAGGTCGCGCGCGTCGTCGACGCCGTTGTGGGACGCCGCGTCGATCTCGACCACGTCGAGCGACCCCCCGCCGCCGCGGCTGAGCTCGATGCAGCTGTCGCACTCTCCGCACGGGGTGTCGGTCGGGCCCTGCGCGCAGTTGAGGCACCGCGCGAGGATGCGGGCGGACGTCGTCTTTCCGCAGCCGCGCGGCCCGGAGAACAGGTAGGCGTGGCCGACCCGGTCGCCGCGCAGGGCCGTCATGAGCGGCTCGGTGACCTGCGACTGCCCGATCATCTCGCCGAAGGTCTCGGGCCGGTAGCGGCGGTACAGGGCGGTGGTCACCAGAACAGACTACGGCGTACGACCGACATCGCGCCCGGGACGAGTCGGGCGCATCCGGGCGAAGACGTGGCGAATACAGGCCGAAGCGGCCCGTCGACCGTCAGACTGCCCGCGGGAGCCCGATCCGCCCTGTAGTCCGCGCACGGGAAGAGGACGACCGACGGCGGCGTTGCACCCCGTCGTGCCCTCCTCCGCCGCTCTCGTCGACGTCGCCGTGATCGGCGCCGGTCAGGCGGGGCTGTCGGCGGCCCATCACCTGCGGCGCCGCGGCTTCGCTCCGGCGCCCGCCGACGGAGCGTCGTTCGTCGTCCTCGACGCCGATGCGGCTCCGGGCGGGGCGTGGCAGCACCGGTGGGCCTCCTTGAAGATGGCGACCGTGAACGGCATCTACGAGCTGCCCGGATTCGCCGTCCCGCCGGCCGACCCGGCCGCGTCGAGCCGCGACGTACTGCCGGCGTATTTCGCCGAGTACGAGCGACGGGACGACCTCCGCGTACGGCGGCCGGTCACGGTCACGGCCGTCCGCCGCATCGACGACGATCCGCGGGGACGACTCTCGGTGGAGACGGATGCCGGCGACTTCGCCGCACGGTACGTGATCAACGCGACCGGTACGTGGCGTCGCCCGTTCTGGCCGCACTACCCCGGGCAGGAGCGGTTCCGCGGCCGGCAGCTGCACGTCCACGACTACGTCTCGGCGCAGGAGTTCGCCGGCCGGCGCGTCGTGATCGTCGGAGCCGGCATCTCGGCGGTGCAGCTGCTGGAGGAGATCTCGCACGTCGCCGACACCTTCTGGGTCACCCGCCACGAGGTCGTGTGGGACGCGGCGGACTTCGACACCTCGGCGCGCATCGCCGCGATCGCCGGAGTCGAGGAGCGCGTGCGTCAGGGGCTGCCGCCGGGCAGCGTCATCTCGGTGACCGGCCAGCACTGGACGCCCTGGGCAGAGGCGGCCCGCGACCGGGGCGTGCTCGTGCGGCATCCGATGTTCGCCGCGATCGAGGAGCACGGCGTGCGGATGCCGGACGGCTCGTTCGAGCCCGCCGACGTCATCCTGTGGGCCACCGGCTTCCGCCCAGACATCGCCCATCTCGCGCCGCTCGGCCTGCGCACGAGCGCCGGTGGCATCCGCGTCGCGAACGGCCGTGCGATCGACGAGCCGCGCCTGTTCCTGATCGGCTACGGGCCGTCGCAGTCGACCGTCGGCGCCAACCGAGCAGGGCGGGATGCGGTGCGCGCCATCGTCGCCGACGGCGCGCCCGCCAACGTCTAGGAGTCGATCCCGAGGTTGCCCTGCTCGGACTCGAACGGGTTCCCGACGGTGATGACGGGGATCGCCGACGTGTTGGTCGACACCGGGACTGAGGCCGACAGCATCGTGCCGTCCTCGCGCAGCTGCTCGCCGATGTCGCCGAGGCGCGGCCGTCCTGGACGGTCGGGGCCCTGACCGTCCAGCGGAACGACGACCGGCTGGCCCGCGCGGGCGGTGTAGCCGGTGCCGCGCACGTCGAACGCGACGGGGTCGCCCTCGCCGGCGGTGACGGTCAGCTCCTCGCGGGTGACCCGGATCTTCAGCTCGGTGCCGTGCCAGTGCAGCGTGTACGACAGCGACGGCCAGTCCTCCGGCAGGCGCGGGTCGAACGACAGCTCGCCGAAGTGGTCGCGCATGCCGCCGAAGCCGGAGACGAGCGCGGTCCACACACCGCCCGCGGATGCCACATGCACGCCGTCGGAGGCGTTGTGGTGCAGGTCGCCGAGGTCGACGAAGATCGACTCGTTGAAGTACTCCAGGGCGAGGTCGCGGTAGCCGACCTCCGCCGCGAGGATCGACTGCACGACCGCGGAGAGCGTCGAGTCGCCCGTCGTCAGCGGGTCGTAGTACTCGAAGTCGGCGAGCTTCTCCTCGTCGGTGAAGTGGTTCCCCTGCAGGAACAGCGCCAGCACGACGTCGGCCTGCTTGAGCACCTGGTAGCGGTAGATCACCAGCGGGTGGAAGTGCAGCAGCAGCGGCCGCTGCTCGTCGGGCGTGTTCTCGAGATCCCAGACCTCCTTCTCGAGGAACACGGCGTCCTGCGGATGGATGCCGAGGGACTCGCTGTACGGGATGTGCATCGCATCGGCGGCGTGGTCCCACACCTCCGGCTCGCTGGGGTCGAGCCCCAGGCGGTCGGCCATCAGGGTGTACTCCTGCGGGGCGTTCTGGGCCAGCTCGCGCACGATGCGCGCGGCGAACCGGAGGTTGTAGCGCGCCATCACGTTCGTGAAGAGGTTGTCGTTGACGACCGTCGTGTACTCGTCGGGGCCTGTCACGCCGTGGATGTGGAAGACCTCAGGATGGCCGTCCTCGTTGTACCGCCAGAAGCCCAGCGTCGCCCACAGCCGCGCGGTCTCCACGGCGATGTCGACGCCCTCCCTGGCGAGGAACTCGTCGTCGCCCGTGGCCCGCACGTACTTGCCGAGCGCGAAGCTCACGTCGGCGTTGATGTGGTACTGCGCCGTCCCTGCCGCGTAGTACGCCGACGCCTCCTCGCCGTTGATCGTCCGCCACGGGAACAGTGCACCGGCCTCGTTGAGCTGACCGGCGCGCTTGCGGGCGGACGGCAGCATGAGGTACCTCATGCGCAGGGCGTTGCGGGCCCACAGCGGCGTCGTGTAGATGAGGAACGGCAGGACGTAGATCTCCGTGTCCCAGAAGTAGTGTCCGCTGTACCCGGACCCGGTGACGCCCTTGGCCGGCACTCCCTGGCCGTCGGCGCGGGCGGCGGCCTGCGCGAGCTGCCACAGGCACCACCGCGTCGCCTGCTGCAGCTCGCCGCGCCCCTCGATGACGACGTCCGAGCGCCGCCAGAATTCCGCGCACCAGGCCGCCTGCTGCTCGAACTGGGCCGCGACGCCCTCGGAGCCCGCGCGGTCCAGCGTCCGCCGCCCGCGGTCCACGAGCTCGCGTGCGGGGACGCCGCGCGAGGTGTGGTAGCTGACGAGCTTGGTCACGGTGACGGGGACGCCCGCCTTGGCCTGCACGCGGAACACGTTCTTCGCGATGTCCGCCTCGGCCAGCGTGCGCGCGGAGAACTCGTTCTCGGTCTCGACGATGTGGTCGGCGACGACGGCGAGGGTCATCCCCGACGCCGTCACGCGGTACGCGAGCGCAGAGCGCAGCCCGTCCTGCCAGAACTCCTCCGGCTGCAGGACGCGCTCGTCGATCTTCTCCGCCTTGCGCGGATCGAACCCCGACTTGCCCTTCGCGGTGCTGGGAGCCGCACCGCTGTAGACGTCCTGCCCGTCCTGGCGGTTGATCATCTGGCAGCTGATGGTGACGGGCGCGTCGGCGTTGAGCACCGTCACCGTGACGCGCATGATCGCGAGGTGCTTCTCATCGAACGAGACCATGCGCTCGAAGTCCAGGACGACGTCCTTGCCGCTGGGCGTGACCCACCGGACGTGGCGCGTCAGGACACCCGTGCGGAAGTCGAGGGCGCGCTCGTACTCGCGCACGTCCGCCACGTCGAACGACAGCGGCTCGTCGTCCACGTAGACCCGCATGACCTTCGCGTCCGGAGCGTTGATGATCGTCTGGCCGACCTCCGCGAAGCCGTACGCCTGCTCCGCGTGCCGGATCGGGAAGATCTCGTGGAACCCGTTGATGAACGTGCCGTGCTCGTGCGCGTGGCGCCCCTCGGGGTGGTTGCCGCGCAGGCCGAGATAGCCGTTGCCCTGCGCGAACAGGGTCTCGGTGACGCCGATGTCGTCGAGCGAGAACCTGCGCTCGACGAGTCGCCAGGGGTCGACGGGGAAACGGTCGCGGTCGATCATTGATCTCCTCCGGGACGGATGGCCGGTCAGGCGACGAAGGCGGACAGGTCGTCGACGACGACGTGCGCGCCCGAGGCGTACAGGGTGTCGGCGCCGACGCCGCGATCGACGCCGACGACGAGGGCGAATCCGGCGGCGGCCGCGGACTGCACGCCCGAGTGGGCGTCTTCCACGGCGGCGCTGCGCGCCGGATCCACGCCCAGCATCCTGGCGCCTTCCGCGAAGACGTCGGGGGCGGGCTTGGAGGGGAGGTCCTCCCGCTCGGCGATGACGCCGTCCATGACGACGGGGAAGCGGTCGCGGATGCCCGCGGCCCGCAGCACCTCGTCCGCGTTCTTCGAGCTGGAGACCACGCCGATGGGAACGCCCGCCGCCCGGAGGCGGTCGATCAGCGCGAGCGACCCGGGATACGGGACGATCCCCTCGCCGCGCAGCACGCGCGAGAAGACCTCGTTCTTGCGGTTGCCGATGCCGCACACGGTGTCGGCGGTCGGCGGATCCGACGGCTCGCCCCAGGGGACCTCGACGTCGCGGGAGCGCAGCAGGCTCGCGACGCCGTCGTAGCGCTTCTTGCCGTCGAGGTACTCGAAGTAGTCGCGCTCCGTGTACGGCGGGGTGATGTCCCAGTCCGCGAACAGCTCGGTGAACATCGTCTCCCACGCGTGCATGTGCACCTCGGCGGTCGGCGTGAGCACTCCGTCGAGGTCGAAGAGCACGCCCTCGTAGGAGGCCAGATCGGGAAGCTGCGCGGCTGTCACCCGTACAGCGTAGTGGGGCGATGCGACGGCCGGGAGACCCGTCGCCGGCTCATCCGGCCGCGATGACCGAGACGGTCTGCTGAGCGATCTCGAGCTCCTCGTCGGTGGGGACGACCAGCACCGTGACGGCCGAGTCGTCGGTCGAGATGACACGCGTGCCAGGGACGCGCGCCAGGTTGCGTTCCGCATCCACGTGCACGCCGAGGAAGCCGAGCGTCGCGAGCGCGGCGGCCCGCACCGAGGCCGAGTTCTCGCCGATCCCCGCCGTGAACGAGATGACGTCCACGCCGCCCAACTGGGCGATGTAGGCCCCCAGGTACGCCCGCAGCCGGTGGACGTACACGTCGAAGGCGAGCGCCGCCGCCTCGTCTCCGGACAGGCGCCGCTGGTCGATGTCGCGCATGTCGGAGACCCCGGCCAGCCCGAGCATCCCGCTGCGCTTGTTGAGGAACGCGTCGAGCTCGCTCGGGCTCATCTCCTCTCTCCGCGCGAGCACGAGCAGCACGGACGGGTCGATGTCGCCCGACCGCGTGCCCATGACCAGACCCTCCAGCGGCGTGAGGCCCATCGAGGTCTCCACCGACTTTCCGCCGTCGACCGCGGTGATCGACGCGCCGTTGCCGAGATGGAGCACGATCTGCTTCAGCTCGCCGAGCGGACGGCCGACGAACTCGGCCGCGGTGCGGCTGACGTACATGTGGCTCGTGCCGTGGAAGCCGTACCGGCGGATGCGGTGCTTCCGCGCCATCTCGCGATCGATCGCATACGTGTACGCGGCGGGCGGCAGCGTCTGGTGGAATGCGGTGTCGAACACCGCGACGTGCGGCAGGTCGGGGAACGCGGCCCGCGCCGCGCGGATGCCCTGCACGGCACCGGGGTTGTGCAGCGGCGCGAGCACCGACAGCTCGTCGATGTTGATCTCGACCAGGTCGTCGATCAGGGTCGGCTGGAAGAACCGCGCGCCGCCCTGCACGACCCGGTGGCCGATCGCGACCGGCGGACGCTCCGTCAGGGAGGGGCCGTTCTCGGCGAACGCGTCGAGCATCACGGCGAAGCCCGCCGTGTGGTCGGGGATCGGCAGCTCGCGCGTCCACTCCGAATCCGCCACGCGGTGGGTCGCCCGGCCCGCGGAGGTCCCTGAGCCTGTCGAACCGGTCCCTGAGCCTGTCGAACCGGTCCCTGAGCCTGTCGAAGGGTCGCCGATCCGCTCGACGAGACCGGATGCCAGCGGCTGCCGCGTGTCGACGTCGATCAGCTGGTACTTGAACGACGACGATCCGCTGTTGATGACGAGGACGACGCTCACGCGCGGGTCTCCTGTCCCTCGGCCTGCGCCTGGATCGCGGTGATGGCGATCGTGTTGACGATGTCCTCGACCAGAGCCCCGCGCGAGAGGTCGTTGATCGGCCGGTTCAGTCCCTGCAGGACCGGCCCCATCGCGACGGCGCCCGCCGAGCGCTGCACGGCCTTGTAGGTGTTGTTGCCGGTGTTGAGGTCGGGGAAGACGAACACCGTGGCGCGGCCCGCGACCTGCGAGTCGGGCATCTTGGCCTGGGCGACCGCGACGTCGGCGGCCGCGTCGTACTGGATCGGCCCCTCGACCAGCAGGTGGGGCGCGCGCTCCCGCACGAGCCGCGTGGCGGCGCGCACCTTGTCGACGTCGGCGCCCGAGCCCGACTCCCCCGTCGAGTACGACAGCATCGCGATCCGCGGGTCGATGCCGAACTGCGCGGCCGTCGCCGCCGACGAGATGGCGATGTCGGCCAGCTGCTCGCTCGTGGGGTCGGGGATGACGGCGCAGTCGCCGTAGACGAGCACCCGGTCGGCGAGCGCCATGAGGAACACGCTGGAGACGACCGACACGCCCGTCTTCGTCTTGATGATCTCGAACGCGGGGCGGATCGTGTGCGCCGTCGTGTGGGCGGCGCCCGAGACCATGCCGTCGGCCATCCCGAGATGGACCATCATCGTGCCGAAGTACGACACGTCGGTGATCGTATCCGCCGCCTTCTCGTACGTCACGCCCTTGTGCCGGCGCAGCTGCGCGTACTCGGTCGCGAAGCGGTCGACGGTCGCGGGGTCGAAGGGGCTGAGCACCTGCGCCGCAGCCAGGTCGAGACCGAGCTCGACCGCCCTGCCGCGCACGTCGGCCTCCTCGCCGAGGATCGTCAGGTCGGCGATGCCGCGGGCCAGGACGGTCGCGGCCGCCCGCAGCACGCGGTCGTCCGAGCCCTCGGGCAGCACGATCCGCTTGCGCGCGGCGCGGGCGCGCTCGATCAGCTGGTACTCGAACATGAGCGGCGTGACGACATCCGACCCTGCGACGCCGATGCGGCGCAGGAGGTCGTCGATGTCGATGTGCTGCTCGAACAGTGCGAGCGCCGTGTCGTAGCGACGCTGCGAGTCGGCCGCCATCCGCCCGCGCGTGTTCAGGATGCCGCGCGCCGTCTCGAACGTGCCGAGATCGGTCGCGAGGATCGGCAGCGGCGACTCCAGCCCGTCGATGAGCCGGTCGACGGCCTCGGGCAGCGGGAACGGGCCGTTGAGCACGATCGCGGACAGCGACGGGAACGTGCCCGACGCGTTCGCGAGGAGCGACGCGACCAGCACGTCTGTGCGGTCGGCGGCGATCGTGACGATCGCGCTCTCCTCCAGCCGCGGCAGCACGTTGTCGAGGGACATGCCTGCGACGACGACGTGGAGGATCTCCCGCGACAGCAGCTCCGGGTCGCCCTTGAGCAGCTTCGCGTCGAGCGCGCGCATGACGTCGCTCACCGACGGCGCGATGAGGTATTCGTCTTCCGGGAGCGCCCAGATCCCGATGTCGGAACCGGCGTCCGTGGCCGCGGCGACGCCCTCGACGGCGGCGGCGATCTCGGGAAGGTGCGCGGGATCGGCGCGGTTGACGATGACCGCGAACAGCCGCGCCCGCTCGTGATGGATCTCGTTCAGCGCGAGCACCGTGAGGTGGCCGATCTGCTCGGGCGTGCGCGGGCCGTCGTCGTTCTCCTGTCCCTGCCCCGACAGGACCATCAGGACCGGTGCCCCGAGGTTCGCCGCGATGCGGGCGTTGTAGCCGAGCTCGGCGGGGCTTCCGACATCCGTGTAGTCGCTGCCGACGATGACGACCGCGTCGCACTGCGCCTCGACGGCCTTGTAGCGCTCGACGATCCGGCCGAGGGCGGCGTCGGGATCGCGGCGCACCTCGTCGTAGGTGGCCCCGATGCACTCGTCGTACCCGAGGTCGACGCCGTCATGGTCGAGCAGCATCTCCAGCACGTAGTCGCGCTCTTCGGTCGACCGCGCGATCGCACGGAACACGCCGACGCGGGGCGTCGCGCGGCTGAGCGAGTCGAGCACGCCGAGCGCGATCGTGGACTTTCCCGAGTGACCCTCAGCGGACGTGATGTAGATGCTCTGTGCCACGGATTCAGCCTAGGCGTGCGTCCCCGCTCCCGGCCAGGCTCCGCCGCCGGGTCAATCCCTTCGACAGGCTCAGGAACCGCCCTTCGACAGGCTCAGGGACCACCCTTCGACAGGCTCAGGGACCGCCCTTCGACAGGCTCAGGGACCGCCCTTCGACAAGCTCAGGGACCGTGGGGTTCGGCCTCCGGTCCCTGAGTCGGCCCCGGGCACCGAGCCGACTCCGGTCCCTGAGCTGCCTCCGGTCCCTGAGCTTGTCGAAGGGTCGCCCCGCCTCGCCCGTGTGATCGCGCCAGCAGACGGAGCTCGCCCGCCCGCTCCCCGATCAGCGCCTCCTTCTTCGCCCGGCTCCAGCCGTGGAGCTGACGCTCGCGCTCGAAGGCCTCGTCGATGCGGGCGAACTCCTCGACGTACACGAGCACGACGGGCCGTCGCTTGATCGTGTACCGCGCGGCCAGGTCTTCGTCGCGGTTGTGCTCCCACACACGTGCGTCAGGCTCCTTGCCGGTGCTCCCGACGTAGTAGGTGCCGTCACGGCACCGAACGATGTAGGTCCAGGGCATCCCTCAGTGAAGCACCCGACGTCGCGCTCCTCCGCCGAGCGCATCGCATCGGGGGACAACCCGCGCGCCGCCGCCGCTGGGGAGGAGACGACCCCTCGACAAGCTCGGGGACCGGGCGGGAGCCCGGGGACCAGGCGGGAACCCGCAGACCGGGCGGGAACCCGCAGACCGGGCGGGAGCCCGCAGACCGGGCGGGCGACCATCACGGTCCCTGAGCTCGTCGAAGGGTCGGCACCGCGCGGCGCGGGGGAAAAGAAAGACTCTCCGCGAACCCGGCAGAGCCCGGTTACCCTTGCTACGTTTCCGTCCTGGGGGAGTTGGCCTGGATGCCGTCTCGCGGAGAGCTACTGGAAGTTTACCCGACGTCCCGGCTCCGCGACGCCGCACCGGGTTAGCATCGAGGGACGCACCGCAGCGGCAGAGGGAGACGCATGCTCGACAATCAGGTGAGCGCGGAGGACTTCGCCCGCGAGACGGCCGCCATCGTCGACTCGGTGACCCGCGTCATCGACGGCAAGCCGGACGCGGTGCGCGCCGCGCTCGTGTGCCTGCTCGCGGAGGGCCATCTGCTCATCGAGGACGTTCCCGGCGTCGGCAAGACGATGCTCGCGCGGGCGCTGGCCGCCACTGTGGACGCCACTGTGCGCCGCATCCAGTTCACGCCCGACCTGCTGCCCGGCGACGTCACCGGCGTGAGCGTCTACAACCCCGTGGACCGGGTGTTCGAGTTCAAGCCCGGCGCCGTGTTCGCCCACATCGTCATCGCCGATGAGATCAACCGCTCCTCCCCCAAGACGCAGTCCGCCCTGCTGGAGGCGATGGAGGAGCACCAGGTCACCGTCGACGGCACGAGCCGCAGCCTCCCCGACCCGTTCCTGGTCGTCGCGACGCAGAACCCGCTCGAGATGGAGGGCACGTACGCCCTCCCGGAGGCGCAGCGCGACCGGTTCATGATGCGGGTGTCGATGGGCTATCCGGATGCGGCGTCCGAGGCGCTCATGCTGCGCCAGCGCGACACGCTCAATCCGCTCGACGACCTGCGTCCCGTCGTGGGTGCCGACCGCGTACGGCAGCTCATCGCGTGGGCGCGGGGCGTGCACGTGTCGCCCGCCGTCGAGGAATACGCCGTCGGGCTGGCCCGCGCGACCAGGGCGCATCCAGAGATCCGGCTGGGCGCGAGCCCGCGCGCGACGCTGCAGCTCGTCCGCGCGGCCAAGGTGTGGGCGGCGCTCGACGGGCGCGAGTTCGTCATCCCCGACGATGTCGCGACGCTGATCGAGCCCGTGTTCGCGCACCGCATGATCGCGGCTCGCGGGTCGAGCGCGACGCGGGGACGCTCCGCCGCGGATGCCGTCTCGACCGTGCTCCGGTCGATCGTGAGCGCGGTCCGCGTTCCGCTGGCGACCCGCTGAGGCGACCGGCATGGATCGGTGGCCGCTCACGCTCCGGGGCACCGGTGCCGCCGCTCTCGGGGTGCTGTGCTTCGTGCTGGCGCACGAGTTCAAGATCACCGAGCTGCTCTACGTGAGCGTCCTGATGCTCGTCGTGGTCTCGGCGAGCATCGCGACCATGTACCTCGTGCGTCGCAGCGAGAGCGTGACGCGCTCGTTCTCACCGGACGTGGCCACCGTCGGCGAGGACGTCGACGTGCGCGCCGTCGTGCAGATCCGCTCCCCGCTGCCGGTGGCGCAGGGACGGTGGAGCGACGGGCTCGCGCGGGGAGTCACCGGAACGGCATCCGGGCGCTTTCCCGCCACCGCCTCCGGAGTCACCACGGCCGGACGCGCCGTCGAGCTCGGCTACCGCG
>Ga0182739_1004949_pt1 | contig 10754 bp, 9 predicted proteins | sample eDN5th30CBELigBY_FD_128873 | JGI IMG/M metagenome (GOLD analysis project Ga0182739, IMG submission 128873) | Enriched backyard soil microbial communities from Emeryville, California, USA - eDNA 5th pass 30_C BE-Lig BY (version 2) (version 2) | ecosystem: Environmental > Terrestrial > Soil >...
TTGGTCATGAACTAGTAAAAATTATTCAGCGACTAACAAAATAAGAACCTTCCCTTCCGGTTAGAAGGGAAGGGCGTAGGGGGAAAGTGAAATGGAAAAGGCACCAAAAGATACACGGGTTGTTGTTGGAATGTCCGGTGGAGTGGACTCATCTGTTGCAGCACTTTTATTAAAAGAACAAGGCTATGATGTTATCGGCATCTTTATGAAAAACTGGGATGATACAGATGAAAATGGTGTTTGCACGGCTACGGAAGATTATGAAGATGTAATTCGTGTTTGTAATCAAATTGGAATCCCATATTATGCAGTTAACTTTGAGAAGCAATATTGGGATAAAGTATTTACTTATTTCTTAAATGAGTATAAAGCTGGAAGAACGCCAAATCCAGATGTTATGTGTAACAAAGAAATAAAGTTCAAAGCATTTTTAGAACATGCAATGAGTTTAGGAGCTGACTACCTAGCTACAGGACATTATGCTCAAGTTGTAAGAGAAAATGGGAAAGTACGTATGTTAAGAGGGAAAGATGATAACAAAGATCAAACATATTTCTTAAACCAACTTACAGAAGAGCAATTAAGTAAAGTAATGTTCCCAATTGGTGGAATGGAAAAGTCAAAAGTAAGAGAACTAGCAGCAAAAGCAAATCTTGCTACTGCAACAAAAAAAGATAGTACAGGAATTTGTTTTATCGGCGAGAGAAATTTTAAAGAATTTCTAAGTGGTTATCTTCCTGCTCAAAAAGGTAATATGGAAACATTTGATGGAAAAGTAGTGGGACGTCATGATGGATTAATGTATTACACGATTGGACAAAGACATGGTTTAGGAATAGGTGGTAGTGGAGATCCATGGTTTGTAATTGGTAAAGATCTAGAAAGAAATGTTCTCTATGTTGGCCAAGGTTTCCATCATGAGATGCTATACTCAGATAGCATTATTGCAACAGATGTAAGCTGGGTTTCTAAAGACTCCCTTAAGAAAACATTTGCATGTACAGCAAAATTCCGTTATCGTCAACCAGACAATAAAGTGACTGTTGAGATATTAGATGACAACAAAGTCAATGTCATTTTTGATGAACCAATCCGAGCAGTTACACCTGGACAAGCAGTTGTCTTCTATAATGGAGAAGAATGCTTAGGTGGAGGTACGATTGATAAAGTATTTCGTAATGGAGAAAGATTAACGTATGTAGGTTAATAGAAGGGGAAACTGAATGTATACCTGCAAGGGGAACATTTTAGTTTCTCTTTTTTATTTAGCAGATGAAATAAGGTCTTTGCTAAAAACTTAAGGATAAATTATGCTATACTACGTATAAGATTGGAGTGTTTAACGATGGAACAAAGTCAATTAGGAATTCAATATATGCAAGAAGGAAAATGGGAAGAAGCAGCAAAATTCTTTATGGATGAAATTGAAAAGAACCCACAAAATGCTGTTTCTTATGTTAATTTTGGTAATGTACTTTCTGCATTAGGTGATCAAGAAAGAGCACTTTCCTTTTACGAGAAAGCGATAGAAATAGATGAGAAAACAGCTTCAGCTTATTATAGTGCAGGAGTAGTATACTTTGAATTAGAAAAACTAGAGTTAGCAAGAGAAATGTTTGAAAAAGCATATAAAAACGGACTAGAAAATGGCGATAATTTCTTCATGTTAGGAATGACATATGTAGCTTTAGAAAAAAGTAAATTAGCAATTCCATATTTTCAGCGTGCAGTGGAACTAAATACGCAGGATGCAGAGGCTTATTTTCAATTAGGCTTGTGTTTAGCACAATCTGAATATATAGATGAAGCAATCGAACAATTAAACCACTGTATAGAGATCGATCCTAATCATGCAGATGCATATTATAACTTAGGCGTAGCATATGGATTTAAAGAAGAGAAGAATAAGTCAATAGAGATGTTTGATAAGGCATTAGAAATTCAGCCAGACCACATTTTAGCAGGACATGGGAAACAAATTATGGAGGGGTAATTAGGAATCTTCCTGGTCCCCTTTATTTAAAGCAGTTGCACCTACATAGAATAGAGAATGAATGGGATTTGTCCGTAGAAATTAGTGAATAAAACGCAGATAAGAATGATGGAATGGTGTTAATTTGGAAGAGAAAGGAGGGAGTCTAGTGAACGACCAAAACTCTTTAGACCTTTTTGAAAATGAAAAAAAATACGTAAAAGGGAGACATCTAGTCACCATATTTCATAATGAACAAAATTTATATACTGTCTTACGTATAAGAGTAGAAGAGACAAACCATGATTATGATGATAAAGAGGCCGTCATAACGGGATACTTGCCAAAGATAAATGAGGAAGAAACCTATACATTTTATGGTGATTTTAAAGAACATCCAAGATTTGGATTACAACTTGTAGCTACATCTTTTCGTAAAGAAATGCCACAAACAAAGCAGGGAATCATTTCTTATCTATCTAGTGACTTATTTAAAGGAATCGGATTGAAAACAGCTGAAAATATTGTAAATGCATTAGGGGAAGAAGCAATATCTAAAATAATGAACCAGCCCTCCATTTTAGATACTGTCCCTAAACTCCCTCCAGATAAAGCGAAAATACTTTATGACACATTGATGAAAAATCAAGGATTAGAACAAGCGATGATTTCCTTAAATCAGTATGGGTTTGGTCCACAACTATCCATGAAAATTTATCAAATGTATAAAGATCAAACCATTGAGATTGTCCAAACCAATCCATATAAATTAGTAGAAGATATTGAAGGAATTGGGTTTGGGAAAGCAGATGATTTAGGCTTTCAGATAGGTATCACAGGGAGTCATCCAGATCGTCTAAAAGCAGGTTGCTTGTACATATTGGAAGTAACAAGTAATCAGGAAGGTCATGTTTTTCTTCAAGCAGAGTATTTACTTGAAAGAGTAAAACAACTATTAGAAGAAAATAAACAAGAGGAAGTGGAGTTTTCTCATATAGCGGAACAAATTGTTCAGCTTGAAAATGAAGGGAAAATAATTGTTGAAAACCAGAAAATATATTTACCATCTCTGTTTTATGCAGAAAAAGGGTTGGTTCGTAATATAAAAAGGTTATTGGAACAAACAGAGTATAAAGATCAATTTCCTGAGTCAGAGTTTTTACTTGCTTTAGGAGATTTAGAAGACCGTATTGGAGTACAATATGCGCCTTCTCAAAGAGAGGCAATTCAAACAGCACTAATGTCGCCGATGTTAATATTAACTGGGGGTCCTGGTACAGGTAAAACAACTGTTATCAAAGGGATTGTTGAGTTATATGGTGAATTGCATGGTTGCTCATTAGATCCCAAGGATTATAAACAAGATGAACCATATCCGTTTATTTTAGCAGCACCAACAGGAAGGGCAGCTAAAAGAATGGCAGAATCAACGGGATTGCCTGCTGTAACGATCCATCGCCTTTTAGGATGGAATGGAACCGGAGCTTTTGATCGGGATGAAGATAAACCTTTAGAGGGGAAAATTTTGATTGTAGATGAAACATCTATGGTTGATATTTGGCTTGCGCATCAATTATTTAAAGCTTTGCCTGAGCATATTCAAGTGATTATGGTAGGAGATGAAGATCAACTACCGTCTGTAGGTCCTGGACAAGTGTTAAAAGATTTATTAGATTCGACGGTGATTCCAACTGTTAAATTACAGGATATTTATAGACAAGCTAGTGGGTCATCCATTATTGAATTAGCTCATGAAATGAAGAATGGCAGATTACCTACAAATATCCTACAACCGCAAGTTGATCGTTCTTTTATCAAATGTTCTTCTAGCCAAATACCACAGGCAATAGAGAAAATAGTATTAAACGCGAAAACAAAAGGTTTTGCTCCTATGGATATTCAAGTATTGGCTCCTATGTATAGAGGGCCAGCAGGAATAGATCGATTAAATGTTATACTGCAGGAAATATTAAACCCAAACGTAGATGGAAAACGAAAAGAATTACAATATGGTGATGTTAAATATCGTATTGGAGATAAAGTCCTCCAGTTAGTTAATCAACCTGAGAGTAATGTTTTCAATGGAGATATGGGAGAAATAGTAGCGATTTTCTATGCAAAAGAGAATACGGAAAAGCAGGATATGGTTGTTGTATCCTTTGATGGTATAGAAGCGACTTATACGAGACAAGATTTAAATCAAATTACCCATGCGTATTGTTGTTCTGTTCATAAATCACAAGGTAGTGAGTTCCCTATTGTCATCATGCCAATTGTTAAGAGTTATTATCGAATGCTCAAAAGGAATTTAATTTATACAGGTATTACAAGAAGTAAGCAATTTTTAATTCTTTGCGGTGAACTAGAGGCAATGGAAATTGGTGTCAGTCGAAATGATGAGCTAAGAAGACAAACTACTTTAAACGAAAAGCTACAAGAGGTTTTTGAAGAGCAGACAGATGAAAAAGACGAGCATGTAGGGGAAGAAGATTTAACATTGCTCTATGAGGGAAACATAAATGAAATAGATCCCATGATTGGAATGGAAAATATCTCACCATATGATTTTATGACAAATTAAAAGGCAAATTGGCAAAATAAGACCTTTCAGAATAATTCCTTCTGAAAGGTCTTTTCGTATCACTGGTCCATTGTATAAATTTCGAGTTTGTTTACCGTCTATAACATTTACCAATGTTTGTTTGTTATGATTTATATGAGATTTGACATAATAATAACTGTTATTCCAATTTGAATAACAAAGCAGTGGACAAAATTCCAATTTACTATTTAATTTTGCCAACTCCTAATAATGCTAGGTATATTTAGGCTGTAATGTGGGCATAAATGGAAATACTTACCTTGAAAGACTTCTGATTTATAGAAGTTTAAAAGTGATGAAAAAAGATGAGGTGTTTCTTTTTGCTTACATGTCCTAATTGCCATAGCAAAGATATTGGAAAAATTGGAATTAATCAATACTACTGCTGGAATTGCTTTATTGAATTATCCTTAACTAAGGGAATGATTCATACTCATCAAGTGGAAGAGGATGGGAGCTTGAGTTCTTTAGATGATTTATTTGAAGAAGATGAGCGTCGATTAATCTAGTCACTACTTCCTATAATGGCGCTCAATTTGTTAAAGGGGTGCTTATAAATGGGAAAAATAATGAACACTGCTGTAGCGTTTGGTGCCGGAATGGTGGCATTAAATTATTTACAGAAAAATAATATGATGAACCAAAAGCAAATGAAAAAAATGCAAAAAAGAGTTATGAAAATGTTTTAAGTACTAATTTTGACTGTAGTTATCGTAATGATACTACAGTCTTTCCATACAAAGATAAATCCCATTGATAAACCACCATGTATAATATCCTCTTTTATCTCTCAAAATAACAAGGGAGGGAATCGGATGGATATAAGAATTAAATGGTATTATCGATTAGGATTTTTGTTGCTATTGTTTATTGTATTATTCGTCTTTATTAAGTTAGCACCGATATGGTTACCCCTTTTAAGTCTTCTTGTTAAAATTATTTCTCCTTTTGTAATTGGAGCTTTTATCACTTATTTGTTACATCCAATAATTGAAATGTTACATAAAAAAGGTTTTCATAGAGGATTAGCAGTAGCAACTATATATATTCTGTTCTTTGGAGGAATTGGATATGGTATCTATAAAGGAATTCCTGTACTAATTAATCAACTAGAGGAACTATCAGAAAGTGCACCAGAACTCGCAAAAGCGTATGATAATTTAATAGCTTCTATAGAAGGGAAAATGAGAAACTGGCCAGTTAATATTCAGGAAAAAGTAGATAATAGTATTCAATCCTTTGAGGTAAAGTTAAATTCTTTATTAAGTAAAGTGATGAATGGTGCGATGAAAATAATTAATTCATCTATTGTTATTATGTTAATTCCTTTTATCTCTTTTTATATGCTAAAAGATATAGAAGCTGTTAGAAAAGCAACAAAGGGAGTAATTCCAAAAAAGTGGCGACAGAGTGTAAGGCTTTTTTTACTAGATGTCAATAAATCGTTGGGGAGTTATATAAGAGGACAATTGCTAGTTTGTACTGTTATTGGGGTTATTAGTTGTCTCCTTTTTTGGTTTTTTCATTTAAAATTCCCGCTAGTATTAGGAATTATAATTGGAATCACGAATGTAATACCGTATTTTGGACCTATTATAGGGGCAATTCCTGCAGTAATAATAGCTTGTACAATGTCAGTAAAGATGTTAATTATTGTAGTAATAATTATTGTTGTTCTGCAATTTTTAGAGGGGAATGTACTATCCCCCTATATTGTTGGGAAAAGTACACATTTGCATCCTCTTTTGATTATGTTTGCCTTACTTTTTGGTGAAGAAGTAGGAGGAATTATAGGAATGATTGTAGCAGTACCTGTACTTTCCATTGCAAAAGTTGCTATCATTCATATTAGAAAACATTTTGGCAAAAGGGGACAAGAAGTAAAGGGATCATGATCATTATATTGACAATACAGCTAAACAATCAGTATAATTCGAATGAAGAAGTATATGGATAAAGTGTTGATAGAAATAAGTAGATTATAGGCCACTTAAAGAGAGGAGTTCCCTTAGGCTGGAAGGAGCTCTAAGTGAAGGATAATTGAAAGCTAGTTCTAGAATGCAGCTAATCCCTGCCGTTATTCCGCGTTAAGGATTTTGAGAGATGAGTAAAAGGCTTGTTATAGTCTTTTTCCATAATCAGGGTGGTACCGCGAGCAATACTTTCGTCCCTGTCCAGGGGATGGAAGTTTTTTTTATGCAAAAAAATAAGCTCAGGCAACGGTAAAATGAATAGAAGAAATAGGAGGAAAACCGATGAAAAAATTAACTGGTGCAGAAATTAGAAGCAAGTTTTTAGAGTTCTTTCAAGAAAAAGGACATGCAATCGAACCGAGTGCTTCTTTAGTTCCTCATGATGATCCTTCTTTATTATGGATCAACAGTGGAGTTGCAACATTAAAGAAATATTTTGATGGAAGAGTAATACCTGAAAATCCTAGAATTACAAATGCACAAAAATCTATACGTACAAATGATATTGAAAATGTTGGGAAAACTGCACGTCACCATACATTCTTTGAGATGCTAGGGAATTTCTCTATTGGTGATTATTTTAAAGAAGAAGCAATTGATTGGGCATGGGAGTTTCTTACAGATGAAAAATGGATTGGGTTTGATAAAGAAAAGCTATCTGTTACAATCCATCCAGAAGATGAAGAAGCATATGTATTATGGAAAGATAAGATTGGTGTACCAGAGGAGCGTATTATTCGTTTAGAAGGTAACTTCTGGGATATCGGAGAGGGCCCAAGTGGTCCAAATACAGAGATTTTCTATGATCGTGGACCAGAATATGGAGACGATATCAATGATCCAGAATTATATCCTGGCGGAGAAAATGATCGTTATTTAGAAGTATGGAATCTTGTTTTCTCTGAATTTAATCATAATCCAGATGGTACGTATACTCCTCTTCCTAAGAAAAATATTGATACAGGAATGGGCTTGGAGCGCATGGCATCTGTTGTACAAAATGTTCCAACTAATTTTGATACAGATTTATTTATGCCAATAATACGTGCTACTGAACAGCTTGCTAATGTTCAATACGGCAATAATGCAGAATCTGATGAAGCATTTAAGGTAATTGCTGACCATATTCGTACTGTAGCATTTGCTGTTGGTGATGGTGCATTACCTTCTAATGAAGGAAGAGGTTATGTATTAAGAAGATTGCTTCGTAGAGCAGTTCGTTATGCGAAGAAAATTAATATTCATCGACCATTTATGTATGAGTTAGTTCCAGTAGTAGCAGAAATAATGGTTGATTATTACCCAACTGTTAAAGAGAAAACAGAATTTATTCAAAAAGTAATGAAGAGTGAAGAAGAAAGATTCCATGAGACTTTAACAGAAGGTCTAGCTATCTTGTCTGAAGTAATGGAAAAAGCAAAATCATCTTCTAACCAAGTAATTGCTGGAGAAGATGTTTTTCGACTATATGATACTTATGGATTCCCAGTTGAATTAACAGAAGAATATGCAGAAGAACAAGGTATGAGTATTGATCATGATGGTTTTGAAAGAGAAATGGAAAATCAAAGAGAGCGTGCTAGAAATGCAAGACAAGATGTAGATAGCATGCAAGTACAAAGTGGTGTACTAGGAAACATTAAAGTCAGCAGTGACTTTGTTGGGTATGATATATGGACAACGGATGCAAAAATAGTAGCATTATTAAAAAATGGTGAAGTAGTGGAATCTGCATCATCTGGTGAAGAAGTTCAATTTATCTTGGATCAAACACCTTTCTATGCAGAAAGTGGTGGTCAAATTGCAGATAAAGGTACGTTAAAATCGGATCAAGTTACGATAAGAGTAGAAGACGTACAAAAAGCTCCTAACGGCCAAAACTTGCATAAAGGTATAGTAGAAACAGGCACTGTTATGGTCAATGAAGTAGTAACTGCTACTGTTGACGAGAAGAATCGTTCGAAAATAGTTAAAAACCATACAGCGACTCACCTATTACATCAAGCATTAAAAGATACATTAGGTACACATGTTAATCAAGCAGGATCTCTTGTACAACCAGATCGTTTACGTTTTGACTTCTCTCATTTCGGTCAAATTACGGATGAGGAATTAGAACAAATTGAAAAGATTGTTAACGAAAAAATTTGGGAAAGCATCCCAGTACAAATTGATTATAAAGATATTGATGAAGCAAAAGCAATGGGAGCAATGGCACTGTTCGGTGAAAAATACGGGAAAATTGTTCGTGTAGTTCAAGTTGGAGGATATAGCTTAGAACTATGTGGAGGATGCCATGTAGAAAATACTTCAGCTATTGGATTATTTAAAATAGTATCTGAATCAGGTATTGGTGCTGGCACAAGACGTATTGAAGCTGTTACTGGTCAAGGAGCATATCAAGCATTAAATGATCAAATTCATTTATTGAAAGAAGCAGCAGGAAAACTTAAATCGAATCCAAAAGATATTTCTGCTCGTATTGATGGCTTGTTGTCTGAAGTAAAACAACTTCATCGTGAAAATGAATCTTTAGCTGCAAAACTAAGTAATATTGAGGCTGGTAATTTAGTAAATCAAGTGAAAGTAATAAATGATGTTCCTGTGTTAACTGCATCAATAGCAAATACAGATATGAATAATTTGCGTACAATGGCAGATGAATTAAAACAGAAAATTGGTTCTGTAGTCTTAGTACTTGGCAGTGCTAACGAAGGAAAAGTTAACATTATTGCAGGAGTAACAAAAGATTTAATGGATAAAGGATTCCATGCAGGAAAAATTGTAAAAGAAGTTGCATCCATTTGTGGCGGCGGAGGCGGTGGTCGCCCAGACATGGCTCAAGCAGGCGGAAAAGATCCTGCTAAATTAGAAACTGCATTACAATTTGTTGAAGAATACATCAAATCAATTTGATATTGAGGACAAGTAGTGTAAAATGTAGGTAACTCTTAACAGAAATTGTTCGAAAAGAAAAATGAGGTGTTGCTTAAATGAGCTCATTCGACAAAACAATGAGGTTTAACTTTCCAGAAGAACCATATGAACATGATGTAAAAGAAGTTCTATATAAAGTTTATGATGCACTTCAAGAAAAAGGATATAACCCAATTAATCAAATTGTTGGTTACCTACTTTCAGGGGATCCTGCATATATTCCCCGACATATGGATGCACGTAATATAATGAGAAGATTAGAACGTGATGAAATTATTGAGGAACTAGTTAAGTTCTATTTAAAACAGCAACGAGAGGACTAAAAGAATGCGAATAATGGGCTTGGATGTTGGCTCAAAGACAGTAGGCGTAGCTGTTAGTGATGCTTTTGGATGGACGGCACAAGGAATTGAAACGATTAAAATCGATGAAGAAAGAGAAGAATTTGGTCTTGATCGTGTTGCTACCTTGATTGTTGAGCATGAAGTAGGTAAAATAGTGGTTGGACTTCCTAAAAATATGAACGGTAGTATTGGCTTTCGAGGAGAAGCTAGTCAGCATTATGCTAAGCTTTTAGAAGAAAAATTCAAACTACCAATAGTTTTTTGGGATGAACGTCTTACTACAATGGCTGCGGAAAGAATTTTACTAGAAGCAGATGTAAGTAGGAAAAAAAGAAAAAAAGTAATTGATAAAATGGCTGCTGTTTTAATTCTGCAAGGATATCTTGACAGCCAAAAATAATGAGGTGAAAAACAATGGAACATGGTGAAACTAATACAATTACCGTTGTAGATGAACAAGGTAATGAGCAACTATGTGAGATATTATTTACATTTGAATCAGAAGAATTTGGAAAGTCATATGTACTTTATTATCCAATAGGTGAAGATGATAACGAGGATGAAGAAATTGATATCCATGCATCGTCATTCATTCCAAATGAAGAAACAGGAGACGGTGAACTTTCTCCTATTGAAACAGAAGAAGAATGGGATTTAGTAGAAGAAATGCTAAATACTTTCCTTGCTGAACAAGAAGAAGAATAAGAAACGAAGAAAAGAGGGAGCCAGGATTGGCTCCTCTTTTTTTATGAATAGGAAGTATATAATAATCGAAGAGAGCTATTACCATTTAGAAAGTTGTTTTTAATACAGGTTTATTACAAGTTTCGATAAAAGCTACAAATTCTGTCACAGAATATAGTATAATAAGTCGAGAAATGTAAAAATGTTCAATTGGTGCCAAAGGAGGGAAAATGTTGTCAAAA
>Ga0182739_1004951_pt1 | contig 10752 bp, 7 predicted proteins | sample eDN5th30CBELigBY_FD_128873 | JGI IMG/M metagenome (GOLD analysis project Ga0182739, IMG submission 128873) | Enriched backyard soil microbial communities from Emeryville, California, USA - eDNA 5th pass 30_C BE-Lig BY (version 2) (version 2) | ecosystem: Environmental > Terrestrial > Soil >...
GCGATCGATCAGAATAAAGCTGCCGAGGGAGCGGTTTTCCGCATAGGGTTCGAATGCGATCGGCTTATCCAGGGAAATGTTGCAGAGCCCGATCTCGTTGAGTTGCAGTGTCCTGGCTGCAGAATGTTCGAGCGTGTTTATGCTCACCTTGTGCTTGAGCGCCGTCACGGTCGCCTGCACCATCACCGTGCCGGATTTCATCATGTAGGTCCGCCCCGGCAAAAGCGCCTCCGGTGCCATCCACAGCACATGCGAAACGAACTGATCCGCGACAGCCACTGGCGCATCGGCTGCACAGATGACGTCACCTCGACTTATGTCAATTTCCCGATCCAGCACCAGCGTCACGGCCTGGCCCTCGACCGCCATCTCGAGATCTCCATCGTGGGTTACGATGCGGGAAATTTCGACTTCCTGGGCAGAGGGAAGGACCTTGATACGGTCCGCCTTCTTCACCCTGCCGCTGGCGATGGTCCCGGAGAAACCGCGAAAGTCGGCATTAGGTCGATTGACCCATTGTACGGGCATCCGCAGTGGCCGCGTCGAGGACATCCGGGCGACGTCCACGGTTTCGAGGTACGGAAGCAGGGCCGGCCCCCGGTACCAGTTCATATGACTGCTCGGCGCAACGACATTGTCGCCGAGCAATGCCGACATCGGGATGCATTGCACCTGCGTCAGGCCCAGCCCTCTGGCGAATGCCCTATACTTGTCAGTATAGGCATCGAACGCGGCACGCTCGTAGTGGACGAGGTCCATCTTGTTGACGGCCAGCACTATGTGCCGAATACCGAGCATCGAGCAGATGTAGGAATGCCGGCGCGTCTGTGTCAGCAATTCACCGCTGCGGTGGACGTCGGCCAGGATGATGGCAAGGTCCGCCGTCGACGCGCCCGTCGCCATATTGCGTGTGTATTGTTCGTGACCGGGCGTATCGGCAACGATGAATTTACGCTTGTCGGTAGCGAAGAAGCGATAGGCCACATCGATGGTAATCCCCTGCTCGCGTTCCGCGAGAAGCCCGTCGACGAGAAGGGCAAAATTGAGATCACCGCCTTGCATACCCACACGTGCGCTCTCGGCCTTGAGACTGTCGAGCTGATCGTCCAGCAGCATCCGGCCTTCGTAGAGCAGCCTGCCGATAAGCGTGGACTTGCCGTCATCCACGCTGCCGCAAGTTATGAAACGCAAAAGATCCTTATTCTCCTGAGCAAGCAGGTAGCCCTTGAGGTCGGACGGCTCTCCGCTCATCAGAAATAGCCTTCCTGCTTCTTCCTCTCCATTGAACCAGCGCTGTCACGATCGATCTTGCGCCCCTGGCGTTCCGAAGTCCGGGTGCGCAGCATTTCCTCGAGGATCGCCGGCAAGGTCTCCGCACCGCTTTCGATCGCGCCGGTGAGAGGATAGCAACCCAGGGTGCGGAACCGGACCTTTCTCATTTGCGGTCTCTCACCGGGCTCCAGCGGCAGGCGATCATCGTCCACCATAATGAGCATACCGTCGCGCACCACGACCGGGCGCGTCTTGGCGAAGTAAAGCGGCACCACGGGAATCTTTTCGAGGTAAATGTATTGCCAGATGTCGAACTCGGTCCAGTTCGACAGCGGGAAAACTCGAATGTTTTCACCCTTGTTCTTGCAGGTGTTGTAGAGGCTCCATGGCTCGGGGCGCTGGCTCTTCGGATCCCAACGATGGTGCTGCGACCGGAAGGAAAAGATACGTTCCTTCGCACGCGACTTCTCCTCGTCGCGGCGCGCCCCGCCAAGGACGGCGTCGAAGCCATGCCGGTCGAGCGCTTGGCGAAGCCCCTCCGTCTTCATGACGTTCGTGTGAATCGACGATCCGTGACGGAAGGGACTGATGCCCTGCCGGATGCCATCGGCATTTACATGCACGATCAGCTCCAGGCCGAGCCTGGTCGCGATCTCATCTCGAAACGCTATCATTTCCCGGAATTTCCAGGTGGTATCCACATGCACAATTGGAAACGGGGGCTTCGCGGGATAGAATGCCTTCATCGCGAGATGAAGCATGACGGATGAGTCTTTGCCGATTGAATAGAGCATCGCCGGTCTCTCGCACTCCGCGACCACCTCGCGCATGATGAAGATGCTTTCGGCCTCAAGCCGCTGGAGATGTGTCAATCGGTGAGCGACGTCGAGCAATTGATCACTCCTCTTCACAGAGTGCGGCGCCTGCGTCGTGCAGCTGGCCATCGACGCTTGTGATGAAAGCAGTCCAAGAGCGCAAGTTAGCCATCTTGGTGAAGCCGGCGCCATTGTCGCGTCGCCGCAAAGGCCCCCTGATCATTGGGCCACTATGGCAATCCGGCTCCGGCCGCCTCAAGTTTTTCCCGCTCCGCAGCGACAGCGCGATGCACGCCCAAAAGATAGAGGCCATAACGGCTCTTGCTCGCTGCAACGGCAAGCCGGTGAAAGACGTCGAGCGTGATATACCCCAAGCGTAGGGCAATCTCTTCCGGGCACGATACGCGAAGCCCCTGGCGCTGCTCCAGGATCTGGACGAACTGGCTTGCCTCGGTCAGCGATTCGTGGGTGCCAGTATCGAGCCAGGCAAAGCCACGCCCCAAGATCTCGACGAAGAGCCGACCTTCCTCCATGTACGCCCGATTGACATCGGTTATCTCGATTTCACCCCGGGGGGAGGGCTTCAGGGCTGCTGCAATGTCTAACACACGATTGTCGTAAAAATAGAGCCCTGTGACTGCAAAATTAGACTTCGGCTGGCTGGGTTTCTCCTCGATCGAAATCGCACGACCGCCCGCATCCAGTTCCACCACACCATATTGCTCCGGGCGGGCCACCACATAAGCGAATACCGTGGCGCCTCGATCCCGTGCCGCCGCATTCGCCAAGGCCTCGGGCAGGCCATTGCCATAGAAAATATTGTCGCCAAGCACCAGAGAAACACTATCTGCCCCCACGAACTCACGGCCAACAACGAAGGCATCGGCAAGACCTCGAGGCGCTTCTTGCGCCGCAAATGTAAAGCGCATCCCCCACTGGCTGCCGTCTCCTAGGAGCCTTTCGAAAAGCGCCATATCTGGCCGCGTAGTTATGATCAGAATGTCGCGAATGCCAGCGAACATGAGCGTCGTTAGCGGGTAATAAATCATCGGCTTGTCGAAAACAGGAAGCAGCTGTTTCGAAACGACCGCCGTTACCGGATAGAGCCGTGTGCCCGAACCACCGGCCAAGATGATACCCTTCATCACACCCACCTCGCCGGACTGACCGATCTTGCCAATAACGTACAATTACTCCTATAAATAGCCTCTCGTTAGTGCCGAGTGAATATGCGCGTTCGAAACCACACTTCCTAGAGTGGATGTCTTCGAACCTACCCGGTTGACCTGCTCCCCGTCTTTCATACGTCGTCAGATTGAGTCTGTTCCTGTTTTGCTCTGATGGTTGGTGGAGCAAGAGGACGGGGCGCGAAGCCCCCGATCGAGCGCAGCGCCCCGTCCTCTTGCTTTCCGGGTCTGCGCGTAGCGCCGAACACCGCCGGAGGCAACCTGCCGAGGCGGCCATGCGGCCTTATCGTGTTGTAGTCGATGCGCTAGGCTTCGACGATCCGAAAGCCTCGGCCAGTGTCATGAAGACGTGCTCGTTCAGGCATTCGTCGCGCATGCGGCCATTGAAGCTCTCGACGAAGCTGTTCTGCATCGGCTTGCCTGGCGCGATGTAGTGCCATTAGATGTCCTGGTCGGCTGCCCAGCGCAGCTCGGCGTTACGGGTCAGCTCCGTCCCGTTGTCCGAGACGATCGTCGCCGGCTGCCGCGGACCGCGATGATGGCCACGAGCTCGCGGATCACCCGCAGGCCCGATAGCGAGAAGTCCGGCACGGACGCCAGGCACTCGCTGTTGAAGTCGTCGATCACGTTGAGCAGACGGAACCGTCGACCGCTGCCAAGCTGGTCGCTGACGAAGTCGAGCGACCAGCGCTGGTTAAACCCCTGCGCCACGACGATCGGGGCACGGGTGCCGGTGGCCCGCCGCCGGCCACGCCGCCGCTTCACCGCCAGACCTTCCTCCCGGTTCAGCCGGTAGACCTTCTTCAGGTTCACCTTCGAGCGCTCCCGCTCGAGCATCCACTCCAGACGCGGTAACCGAACCGACGGCGCACCGCCGCCAGCGCGCGCAGCTTCTCGCGCACCGGGCCATCGTCAGCCCGCCGCGACCGATACCGGTAGCTGCTCACGTCCATCCCGATCAGCCTGCAGGCTCGGCGCTGGCTGAGACCGTGGACCCCGCTGTAGTTGGTCTGAGCTGCTCCCCCAGTTATCAAACGCCGGCTTGTTGAGTCCGTTCGGCCATTGCCCTTGTTGGTGCTGGTGCCCCGGAAAGCTTTAATTGCGCAAAACAGATCACTGGGTTTGTTTGTCCGGAGTCCGGGTTTCCAGAGTGGAGCATCTATGGGCCGAGGTCCCGATGCGGATCGCACCCTGGGACTCGAAGCGTCAGAGATCGCGTGGAAGGGACCGACGTCTGTAGCTTTCGGACGCCAGCCGGATCAGGTTCGAGCGGACTTGGTCGAAGAACAGGATCGTGCCGTTCTGCCAGGACACCAACGGTAGCGCTCCCTGGGTTCCGAGCGGAAACGCGAGAAGCCCGCTCACCTCGACCTGCTCGCCCGCTTCCGGAACACGCGTCACCGCGCCGATGCGCCTGAGATCAATGTCATGGCGCGCGGCGTGCCGTGTGGCAGAGAACGACCCGACAGCGTTTCCTTCATTGATGAAGGTGAAGGGGTCGTGTCCCCGGTGGTGGTGTAGGAGGCCGCTGATCGGCCCGCCTGAGCGACCGCCACGAGTCAGGCGATGGCGGGCCGGTCAGCGGCCAGCGCGGTGATCCCGGGTAGGGTTGGGTTGTCGAGACCAGCAACCTGAACCCAAAGGACCACCACGATGACCGAGGACACTATCGCCATTCGCGCACTATTGGAGAAGGGCTCCGATGCGACGTTCCTGCGTGAGATGATCGGCTTTGCCGCCCAGCGCCTAATGGAGTTGGAGACCGATGGCCTGTGCGGGGCCGGTCACGGCGAGCGTAGCGCTGATCGGCGCAACCAGCGCAATGGCTACCGCGAGCGGGACTGGCAGACCCGGGCGGGTACCGTCGAGCTGCGCATCCCGAAGCTGCGCAAAGGCAGCTACTTCCCGGCCTTTCTCGAACCCCGCCGCCTGGCCGAGAAGGCGCTGACCGCCGTGGTTCAGGAAGCCTACATCCAAGGTATCTCCACGCGCTCGGTGGACGATCTGGTCAAGGCGATGGGCATGGGGGGGGGGATCAGCAAGAGCCAGGTCTCGCGACTGTGCGGCGAGATCGACGAGCGGGTTCAGACCTTCCTGAACCGGCCGATAGAAGGCGAGTGGCCCTATATCTGGCTCGATGCCACCTATGTCAAAGCCCGCCGTGACCACCGCATCGTCTCGGTTGCGGTGATCGTTGCCGTCGGCGTCAACGGTGACGGTCGACGCGAGGTGCTGGGCATGACGGTCGGCCATAGCGAGGCCGAACCGTTCTGGGTCGAGTTCTTGCGTTCACTTGCCCGGCGCGGCTTGCGCGGCGTCAAGCTGGTGGTCTCCGACGCCCATGAGGGATTGAAGGCCGCCATCACCAAGATCCTCGGTGCGGCCTGGCAACGCTGCCGCATCCACTTCATGCGCAACGCCCTGGCCTATGCCGGCAAGACCCAGCGCCGCATCGTCTCGGCGTGGGTAGGCACCGCCTTCGCCCAGGACGACGCGGCGTCGGCACGCAAACAGTGGCGCCAGGTCGCCGACCAGGCCCGGCCCCGCGTGCCGAAACTGGCGGCACTGATGGATGACGCCGAGGCCGATGTACTGGCCTACATGGGGTTCCCTGCCCAGCATCGCGCCAAGCTGCACTCCACCAACCCGCTCGAACGCCTCAACGGCGAGATCAAGCGCCGCAGCGAGGTAGTCGGTATCTTCCCCAACGAGGACGCCGTGACGCGCCTGATCGGCGCCTTGTTGCTCGAACAGAACGACGAATGGGCCGTCCAGCGGGCTCGCTACATGAGTCTGGAAACCATCGCACCACTCAGCGATGATCCCATCGTCGGCCTGCCTCTTGCGACAGTCTGATCGTGCAGCCAACGCTGCTCGGAAACACCGCTCCTACACCACGCCATGGGGCACGATCATTGAAGGCCGGGAAGAACTGTACGGCGAGCGAATCGAGCCGCACTCTCGAGACACGGACAGGCCGGCCCACCTCCGCCGGCGACGTTCCGCGGCTGAGGCGAGGGCGCCCTGTCCCACCATTGAAACAGCGACCGAACCAGCGGCCGCACAAGACGATCGCAGCAGGCTCCGCCGGCCGATGCGGTTGTTCGCAGCGCGAGCTTCCGAACCGGGCTCGTGCTTGGTCAGCTTCATGTCATTCGCCTCGAAACGTACTGCGCGATCGGGCGGGCCAGAGTCTGGCTCGATCGGCTCCCATACGGTGGTCGAGCTGTCAGCGTGCCAGGCTGGCCATGAATCATCGCTCAGAGGGCGGCGGGTTCCAGACTCATGTCGTGGACGCGCAGAGACGCCAGACGACCTGAGCGACAACGTCGATTCGATCGACCTTCCGCCCGGCCGCGACGAGGCCTATGCGGTCAAGGAGGCGACGGTCCGCTGCTGCCTCGACGTGCTGCAGGCGGGCATCGACGAGCTCCAGAGATCGGATCGGCGCCCGTCTTCCCTGTTCCTGAACGGCTGGTCGCAGGGCGCCCTGAACACGCAGTGGCTCAAGCAGGAGCTGAAGCAACGTGGCACGAAGGTTGCTGGCACGGCCGCCCAGAGCCGCCGAGGCGGACACGGACTGGCACATCGCCATGATCTGGCGCCGCGGCGCCTTTCTCTCGCACGCCGCGAGAGCCTGGCTCGATCTCGTTTCCACGACGCGGGCCACGCACGTCGTCCCTGCGAAGGAGAGGCCGGCGACCGCAAAGCGATGAGACGCGCGGCTGGCATCGCGCGCGCCGGCGGCGCCTTAGCTGCCGGGGTGGAGACCCGGCGCCTCGCGGCCAGTGCCGGCGACGTATTCCGTATAGCCGCCGCCATATTGATGCACGCCTTCGGGCGTGACTTCCAGCACCCTGTTGGAAAGCGCGGCCAGGAAGTGGCGGTCATGGCTCACGAACAGCATCGTGCCCTCGAAGTCCGCCAGCGCCGCGACCAGCATCTCCTTGGTCGCCATGTCGAGATGGTTGGTCGGCTCGTCGAGCACCAGGAAGTTGGGCGGATCGAACAGCATCTTCGCCATCACCAGCCGCGCCTTCTCGCCGCCCGACAGGACGCGGCAGGGCTTCTCGACATCGTCGCCGGAGAAGCCGAAGCAGCCGGCCAGCGACTTCAGCGCCCCGGTGCCGGCCTGCGGGAACGACGCGTCCAGCGATTCGAAGATCGTCTCGTCGCCGTCCAGCAGGTCCATCGAATGCTGGGCGAAGTAGCCCATCTTGACGCTGGCGCCGAGCGCCACGGCCCCCTCGTCCGGCTCGGTCGCGCCGGCGACCAGCTTCAGCAGGGTCGACTTGCCCGCACCGTTGGCGCCCAGCACGCACCAGCGCTCCTGACGGCGCAGCCGCAGGTCGAGCCCCTGGTAGATCGGCTGCGTGCCGTAGCCCTTGTGGACGCTGCGGAAGCTCACCACGTCCTCGCCCGAGCGCGGCGGCGCGCGGAACTCGAACCGCACCGACTGGCGGCGCCGCGGCGGCTCGACCTTCTCGATCTTGTCGAGCTTCTTCACCCGGCTCTGCACCTGGGCGGCGTGGGACGCGCGCGCCTTGAAGCGCTCGATGAACTTCATCTCCTTGGCCAGCATCGCCTGCTGGCGCTCGAACTGCGCCTGGCGCTGCTTCTCGGAGAGCGCGCGCTGGACCTCGTAGAAATCGAAGTCGCCGGAATAGGTGGTGAGCGTGCCGCCGTCGATCTCGATGATCTTGCCGACGATACGGTCCATGAACTCGCGGTCGTGGCTGGTCATCAGCAGCGCGCCCTCGTAGTTCTTGAGGAAGTCCTCCAGCCAGATCAGGCTTTCGAGATCGAGATGGTTGGACGGCTCGTCGAGCAGCATGCCGTCGGGCCGCATCAGCAGGATGCGAGCCAGCGCCACGCGCATCTTCCAGCCGCCGGACAGCAGCCCGACATCGCCGTCCATCCGCTCCTGGCTGAACGACAGCCCGGCCAGCACCTCGCGCGCGCGGGCATCGAGCGCATAGCCGTCCAGTTCCTCGAAGCGCCCCTGCACCTCGCCGTAGCGCTCGATGAGGGCATCCATCTTGTCGGCCTGCTCCGGATCGGCCATCGCCGCCTCGAGCTGGGCGATCTCGACCGCCAGCGCACTCACCGGCCCGACGCCGTCCATCACCGCCGCAACGGCGCTCATGCCCGACATTTCACCGACGTCCTGGCTGAAATAGCCGATGGTCATGCCGGCATCGATCGTCACCTGCCCGTCATCGGGCGGTTCCTGGCCCGAGATCATGCGGAACAACGTGGTCTTGCCGGCGCCGTTGGGCCCCACCAGCCCCGCTTTCTCGCCCTTCTGGAGGCCCATCGACGCGTCGATGAACAGGATCTGGTGGCCGTTCTGCTTGCTGATGTTGTCGAGGCGAATCATGGGCGCGTTGCTGGAGGGAAAGAGGAGGCGACGCAAGCCGCAGCCGGAGCGCGGTGTGCGGCGGATTGTCCTTGTCGGCCCGCTCTCTTCGTCACGGTACGGTCATGCCGAGCCGAAGCGTCGTCAGCCCCGCCTTGACCACGGCTTCGGCCACTCCCACCTAGAGCGTTCATGGGCCAGATTGAATCGAGCCGAGCATTCCAGCACCGACCTCACCCTGAGGAGGCCCGAAGGCCGTCTCGAAGGGTGGGAACGCGCACCTTGCCTGTTGCCCATCCTTCGAGACGCGCCGCTTCGCGGCGCTCCTCAGGATGAGGTAAATGGGTCAATGTAAAATGGACTAACAGGTCATCCGGCGGCCCGCCGAGCCCTTGGCGAAAGAGGAAATCTCGACATGGCAGTGACGGGCCCCCTGGGCTGCTCTCCCCGGTCGCTTCGGTGTGCGGGGCGGCCATGAGCGGCGGTCTCGTGGCGCTGCTCGACGACATCGCGTCCCTGGCGAAGCTCGCCGCCGCCTCGATCGACGACATCGCCGGACAGTCGGCAAAGGCCGGCGTCAAGGCGGCCGGCGTGGTCATCGACGACACGGCCGTCACCCCACGCTACGTCACCGACTTCAGCCCGGCGCGCGAGCTGCCGATCATCGGCCGGATCGCGCTCGGCTCGCTGCGCAACAAGCTCCTGATCCTCCTCCCCGCGGCCCTGGCGCTGAGCCTCCTGCTGCCCGGGGCGATCACGCCGCTTCTGATGATGGGCGGCGCGTACCTCTGCTACGAGGGCGCGGAGAAGCTGTACGAAGTCGTTTTCCCGCACGAGTCGCCGGCACACGAGGCGACGACCGAGCCGGTCGCCCTCGATGCGAAGACCCTCGAGGACCAGAAGATCGCGAGCGCCATCAAGACCGACTTCATCCTCTCGGCCGAGATCATGGCGATCACGCTGGCCGCCCTGCCCGCGGACAGCTGGCTGAAACAGGCGATCATCCTCGCCATCGTGGCCGTCGGCATCACCGCGGCCGTCTACGGCGCCGTGGCCCTGATCGTCAAAGCGGACGATGTAGGCCTGGCGCTGGCCCGGCTGTCGCCGGCATCGGCGCTTGCCGCGCCGTTGCGCGTCACCGGCCGCGCGATCGTGCGGGCCATGCCGCATCTCCTGAAGGCGCTCGCGGCCATCGGCACGGCGGCGATGATCTGGGTCGGCGGCGGCATCATCCTTCACGGCCTCGACGCCTACGGCCTTGGCGCACCGACGCATATGCTGCACGACGCCGGCGCCGCCGTCGCGCGCGCCGTTCCCGTGGCCAAGCCGCTCGTCGCCTGGGCGGTGGAAGCCGCCGGCTTCGGCGTGGCGGGACTTGTCATCGGGCTGCTGGCGATCCCCTTGACCAGCCGCGTGCTGTCCCCGCTCTGGCGCCAGATCAAACCGCTGGGCCGCCGAATCCTGTCGAGAGGCCGGGCCTGAGAAACTGGCGCTGCGACCCGCGCCGGCAGCGGTCGTCGAGCGAAGGATGGAGGCGCAGATCGGGTACGACGCCGGCGCCGTCTAGGCCGACGGACGCCTCTCCTCCCATTCCGCTCAGTCCCGGTTGCCCGCGCCCTCCTCCGGTCTCGGTGAAACTACCGCCTCGCAGCAGTTGCGAGACGTCTGAATTCCGGCGAATCGGCAAGGGCTTGAGCGCATGAGCCAGCAACAGGCGCTCTGGGATGCCGACCGAGTCAGGGCCAAGTGAAATAATGCGATCTTCGGTAGATGAACGACTCGTAGCCATTACCTCTTATTTGTCCATCTAGCCGATTGGGACCGCAAGTTGAATCCGAACCAGAGATGTGGAACGGGGTCGAACATTCTTTCAGTCCCACTCAGTCGTTGCCGGGACATACTCGTGATCCCGTGCGCCAGCCGGTTCACACGGAACGACTAGTCTATCGTGCGATTGGCGTGGCCCGCGAATACGTACTCGTCCCGGTGGTAGCCAACGATTATGCAGCCGGTCGAGGTCAATCGAAGCGAATGCGCTTGGAGGGGCACCAACGACGTCGGCAGGCTTGAAGTTGGCCGTCTGGTCGCCGGCGACGTCAGGGTTGGCAGGCGAGTTGCA
>Ga0182739_1004953_pt1 | contig 10750 bp, 11 predicted proteins | sample eDN5th30CBELigBY_FD_128873 | JGI IMG/M metagenome (GOLD analysis project Ga0182739, IMG submission 128873) | Enriched backyard soil microbial communities from Emeryville, California, USA - eDNA 5th pass 30_C BE-Lig BY (version 2) (version 2) | ecosystem: Environmental > Terrestrial > Soil >...
CAGCCGCATCCTGGGCATGCGATCCGCCCGTTCCCGCAATGAACAATGAGACAATAGCTGTCGCGAAAACCCGCATTTCTGGCTCTCCTTGCAGTCACTGTTATCGCCCCGTGTCTTCTCTCTCGCGCGCCCGGGCGTCGGCGCCAGGGGCGGCCGTCAGGCCGCGTGCGACACCGATGTCTACGGCGATTGCCCCACCAGCAATCCCGATCTCAAGCATGGCGTTGCGCGTTCTGTCTGGGCGCGTGGGGATAGGCGCACTCTGCCAGCATCGTCTGGTCGAGGTCGCGCAGGAACGCCTCGCGCGCCGACGCAAGTTTTGCCTTCAGCCGGCAACGCGGGGTCAGCACACACTCTCCGCCGTCTTCGCGGAAGCATTCGACCAAGGCGTGCCGCGCTTCCAGCGCCCGCACCACCTCGCCGAGACTGATGGTCTGCGCCGGGCGCGCCAGGCGAAATCCGCCACCGGCGCCGCGCTGGGTCGCGATAAATCCGGCTTCGGCGAGGTTGCCCACCACCTTAACCAGGTGATGTCGCGAGATCCCGAATTCGGTCGCAATCTGCGCCGTCGAGAACAAGCGGTCCGGTTCGCTGGCCAGCCGCATCAGGGCACGTAGCCCGAAATCGGTGAAGGTCGTCAGTCTCATTGAAACGGTATTTACAATACCTATTCAGTCGTGTAAATAAGCATCATGGATACGCATTCAGGCGATGCGTTTGAAGCAGTCAGACGGCGCAGTCCGGCAGCGCAGCGGTTCATGGAGCGTACGCAGCGCATTGACGAAAATCTGGAGCTCGAGGTCGAGAGCCATCATCGCCCGCCGGGAGCGCTTGCGACGACCGGCAAGCCTCCGGCACGAAACAGCCTGACTAGGACGTTCCGATAGTGGAATCGACGATGAGGGAAGCCGCCATGTCGGAGAATGGACGTATCGAAAGACGATTGGAAGCCGACCCCGGCGATTCACCGAGCAGCTTGTTGCCAATGCTGATCGTCGGACTGGTGTTGATCATCGTCGGGATGATTGCGGTCGCGGCATTTACCTGACGGGTCAGAAGAGCCGCATTCCCGAACGAACTATCGCAAATCCAGAGCACCGCCAGAGTTCAGGAAATGGTCGAGGTAGACGTAAAGGACGGTTCCATCGTCATCGATGCTGCAGTGATCGGAAGAGCTCTCGGGATCGAAGAAGACTGCGTGCAGTCGCTTATGCGAGAGGGAAAGGTCACCGCATTGTCGGAGACCGGTGTCGATAGCGACGCAGGAACCTATCGTCTCACCTTCTTCTACAACAATCGCCGTGCTCGCCTGATCGTGAGTGACCGTGGACGCATTCTCCGACGCTCCAGTATCGATATGGGGGATCGTGCGATCCCCGCCGTGAGGCGCCAGCCGCGCCGCTGACCGATCACGGCAACGCGGTATCATTGCGCTCGATCCCCGTGGCACGGGTATCGCTGGGCCTTTGCGCGCAAGCGGGCGCTGCTCTCACGAGAACGCGACGCCGCGCCGTTCCGGCTCGCGTGATCCGGTATAGCTGCGCGGACGCTGGAGCATCAGCAGGGCAGGGCGATTGCGCTTGCATGTCTGGTCTCGTGATCGAGCAGCCAGCGCTTGCGCTCGAGCCCTCCCGCATATCCCGTCAATGCGCCACCCGAGCCGATGAGACGGTGGCACGGCACGATGATCCCAAAGGGGCTCGCGGCATTGGCGTGGCCGATGGCGCGCGCCGAACCGGTCCGGCCGAGGGCCATGGCCATCCCGGCATAGCTCATCGTGGTTCCGGGAGGAATGGTCCGAAGCGCGGTCCACATTTCCTGCTGGAAGCCGGTGCCGCCCATCGCGAGTGGAACGGTGCTGATCGCCGCGAGATCGCCGGCGAAGTAGCCTTCCAGCGATAGCCTCACGGCGTCCGGTGCATTTCCCTCGTGCAGCCTGTAACGGTCCTTGCCGATCCGGCGATCGAGAAGCCGGTGCAGCCGCTCCTCCCGGTCGGAGAACTCGCTCGCGTGCAATCGGCCATCCGGCCCGGCCACGAGGATGAGGCCACCGAGAGGAGTCTCGATGGCCTCGATGGTCAGATCGAGGGGAGCAGCCTTACCGCGCATCATGGAAAATGATGCCGACGGTGTGTCGCTGGCCCGAGCGCAGGCGGCTGACGCCGTGACGCAGATTGACGCGGTATGTGCCCTTCGTGCCCTGCACTGGCCGGTTGTGGACGGCGAAGGCGACTGCGTCGCCCTGTTTGAGCGGAACCACCTCGGCCCGGCTCTGCATGCGCGGGCGCTGCTCGGTCAACACGAACTCGCCGCCGGTGAAATCCTTTTCCGGTTCGGAGAGCAGGAAAGCCACCTGCAGCGGGAAAGCGAGATCGCCGTAAAGGTCCTGGTGCAGACAATTGAAGTCGCCCGGCACATATTGGAGCAATAGCGGCGTCGGGCGCTGCTGGCCTGCTTCGTGGCATTGGCGCAGGAAATCAGAATGTGCCGCAGGGTAGCGCCGGTCGATCCCCATGCGCTCGTTCCAACTGTTCGCAACCTCCGCCAGATGCGGATAGAGCGCGGTGCGCAGGCCGCCGAGAAGATTGGGTAGCGGGTACTTGAAGTAACGATATTCGCCCTTGCCGAAGCCGTGCCGCGCCATGTGGATGTGACTGCGGAAATGCTCCTCGTGCGGATAGAGCGCCGCAACCTCCTTGCATTCCTGCGGCGTCAATACGCCTTTGAGCACGGCGCAGCCGTAAGCGTTCATCTCGTCCGAGAAGCCGCTCCAGTCATATTTCCCGAGGCGCATTTCCGCCGCCGCGACCGCTTCCTTCGCGGGAATGAAATTTTTCGCGGCGCTCATGCGTGAGCCTCCTTTTCGAGCAGGGCGCGCTTGCGTTCGACGCCCCAGCGATAACCGGACAGTGCGCCGTCGTTGCGCACGACGCGGTGGCAGGGAATGGCGACCGCGATCTTGTTGGCGCCGCAGGCCTGCGCGACGGCGCGGACGGCCTTGGGCTCTCCGATGCGTAGTGCAATATCTGCATAGGATACGGTCTCGCCCGCCGGAATCTGGCGCAGAGCCTGCCAGACGCGCTCCTGAAACGCGGTGCCGCGAATGTCGAGCGGCAGGTCGAGGCCGATCCGGGGCGCTTCGACGAATCCGACCACCCGCGCGACGAGGTTCTCGAACCCCTTGTCGCCGCCGATCAGGTTGGCCTTGGGGAACCGGTCCTGAAGGTCGCGGACCAGCTCGTCCGGATCGTCGCCAAGCGTGATGGCGCAGATGCCCTTGTTGCTCTGCGCGACGAGGATCGCGCCGAGCGATGTCTCGCCCACGGCGAAGCGGATGTCGGCATCCTTGCCGCCGCTTCTGTAAGCGGTCGGTGTCATGCCAAGCACCTCGTTCGATCGTTCGTAAAACCGGCTGTTGGAGTTGAAACCCGCGCCGTAGATCGCGCCGGCCACGCTCGTCTCCTCATCCGAAAGCTCGGCGCGCACCTTTCTGGCGCGGTGCGCCGTCGCCCACTGCTTCGGCGTCAACCCGGTGATCGCCTTGAACTGACGGTGGAAGTAGAACGGGCTCATGCCGACCCGTTGGGCGAGTTCGTCGAGCTTCGGCAATTCGTCCGATGCCTCGATCAGGCGGCAGGCCTCCGCGACGATGGCCGTATTGGCCATCGCGAGCGACTGTCCGTTCGGGTTGCAGCGCCGGCAGGCACGATAGCCTGCCGCTTCGGCTTCGGCGGGCGTGCCGTAGAAACTTACATTGGCTGGCTTGGCGGTCCGGGACGGACAGGACGGCCTGCAATAGACGCCGGTGGTCCGCACTGCATAGACGAATGTGCCGTCGGCTGTCGCATCGCGGCCGATTACGCTTTGCCAGCGCGGGTCCCGTTCGGTGGGGGTGAGGTTCATTTCCATCGGGGTTCTGCATTCTGCGATTGTCATGAAATCCAGATAAGCATCATCGCTTGCGCGCTCACTCCGCTCCTTGCTTTCAAATTCGCGAAGCTGCATGTCGTTAGACAGTTCGCTCGATGATCGTTTCCCGCAGACGAAACACCCTGCCGCCTGCCGCGCTCTTCAACATCCGATAGTCGAAACAGAGAGCGGACCTGATGGCTGGAATATTGCGCCGCCATACGCCCTCAAGTTACGCTCACCCTGAATTTGTACGTCTGGAGCATGTTATGGCCGAACAGCCCGTCAAAGGACCGGCATCCTACTTTCCGTCCATCGAGAAGAAATATGGACGCCCCATAGCCGAGTGGAAAGCGCTGGTGCGAGCGAATTATCCTGCGAAGCATATGGAACTGGTGGCGATGCTCAAGGAGCAGCACGGCACGGGGCCACGGCCACGCAAACGCCGTCGTCGCCCACACATTGGCCGAGGATAAGGGCTGACGTCTGTCCGCCTCCGAACCGGCTCGGACGTCTCGATTTATGAATGTACGGCCTTGTTCTGGCCTGGGCCCGTCGACCAGGCCCAGGCGAATTTAAGGCCCGGCGGCACCGTTCTCCTGCACCGCCAGAAACTTTCCAGATCCGGCGACGATAACGCTGGCCGTAGCCGTATGGCTGCTGTCAACCGTTGCGGTGATCACCGCACCGTTCCCAGAAGTATCGGTGTAGTCGAATTGCACGCTTTTGCTTCCGGCCGGAACAGTGATGGTCGCAGGAACTACCCCGCTCGCTGGTGCAACGGATAGCGGGACATTCGTGCTGCTTTGCCTCGGCGCGTCGAGCGTCACCCTGAAAGAAGTCGTCGCACCCGGTGCGATGAGGCGAGAGGCCGGCGTGAGGGTAACAGGCGGGGGGCTTATCAGCTTGACCGCGCGATAGCCGTTGATCTTGAAGCCGGCGAGCGGGAAGTCGGCCGGCGCCACGACTCGCTTAGTCACGGGATCAATCCGCACCTGCCGCCCCGTCCAGGGGTCGTGCGCAATGATGGCAAGCGGCGTGCCGGTGCCGTCGTCGATGTAGAGTGTTCCCAGCATCCAGTGAGCGACCGCATTGCCGTCTCTGTTGTAGCGGCCGCGCAGGATCACCACGCTGTCCCGTGTGTTCATCGCACCGATGACGTTGGCCGCGTCGAGCGGCGAAGCGGCGGGAATTGCGGCGAACGGTCCCAGCGTCGCGTAGCTCTTGATCGGACCTTTGAAGGTCGTCTTCCGGGTGGCGTCGTCCCAGAAATATCGGTCGATCGCCACGTTCTTGAGATTGTTGACGTCCTGCGCGATGCCGATGGCGCGCGCGATCATGGCATACACAGCCGCGAGTGAAGCCTCGTCGGCATTTTCCGGTGGCGCCAGATATTGCGCAGCGTCCAATTGGCCAATGGGCAGGAAGACGAAGACCTTGTCCACACCCGCGTCCTGCCGCACCAGCGTCGCGAGCGGCGAGAGAAAATCGATCTGTGGCGCGGCGCGGAAAGGATAGCTGTACGTCTTGGTGATCCCCCACGCGGGGCCAAACCCTGCCGGCAGGTCGGCGCGAAGCTGCGCGGTTGTCAGGGCAGTGCCGGCGGCGCTCATTGTCTGTCCGGTCGTCTCCGTGTCCCAGTAGGAACTGGTGACGGAGGGACCACCGCCCGCACTGGCGATCAGGCCTCTCGTCGTCGCGCCGGTGCCGCTGACCGGCCCGATGGCATAGGTCTGCTCGGCCGAGCACTCTGCGCCGTTAAGCTGCGCGATCAACGCTCCGGCAAGCCCGCTCGTACCGATCATCACCGGTCCCGATGCAAATGAGCGTTGCACGTTGGTCCCGATTCCGAAGGCGGTCTCTGCGAGTGCAATCAGCCCGCCCGCGCGGGTAAAGCCGCTGCCGGCGGCTGTAACCGGGCCGGTGGCGAAGGTGTCGAGCGCCAGTCCGCCCTGGAACCTGCCCACCAGACCTCCGGCCGCGCACTCGGTTCCCGTGCAGGTTACGGCGCCCGTCGCGTAGCTGCGCTGGATGGTTGTGTTGACGGGAAAGCCTATGGCCCCGCCTACGTAGCGTGTGGAGATGACCGTCGCTGCACTCGAGGAATCCCGCAGCGCGTTGTTGCCGGTCGTACTGCCGAACTGCCCGGCGATGCCGCCTGCATCGCAGTTCGCCGCAAGGCACCGCACCAATCCGCTCACATGCACGCGGGCGATCGTGATGGAATCAGGAGCGTCCGAAGAGGCCTGGCCGACAAGCGCGCCAACCCCAAGGGAGCTGAAGTTTCCGCTGGCTCGGATATTGATGTTCTGCAGCGTGACGTTCTGGATCACGGCGGCGCGCGCGACGCCGAACAACCCGACATGCTGCCTCGCGCTTCTGATGGTGAGATTGCGGATCGTGAAGCCACGGCCGGTGAAAGTTCCCGTGAAGGGGGTCAACTGGTCTCCGACCGGCACGAAATTCGGCTTGCTGCTCGCATCAATGTCACTGGCGAGGCAATAGTTGCCCGCCAGATTGTTCTGCATCCGCTGCAACTGATTTACGTTCTTGATTTCGATGCATGCAGCATTTGCATCTGACAAAAGTGCAAACACAGCAACAACGACTGCGATCGGAATTTGCAGAAAGCAGTTCATGACAGCCTCGCCTGCAACGTTGGATCACGGAAGCCAAGCCCGATAGATGAACTATGCGCCAAACTTATTTCCGCGGAAAGAGGGTAGTGCGTGATACGGAGAATGTAGAGCCGCACGAGGTTTGTTTGCGATTCCGCGCCCCGATCGGCCTGGCGATGCTGGTGCCGTACTAAGCGCGTCGCAGAATAGGGCCGTTGCGGAGCGCCACCAGATCCGCCTCTTCGACGAATGGCACGAAGCATTCGGTTGCCCCACCTATGGATCGCGTGCAAAATCCTTTTTAGGGGTGGTTCGATCCGTAGTCAGGAGGTGCTGGAGCCCAGGACCCGCGAAGCCGCATAGGGCGGGTAAATTGAAACGTCTCGTCGATTCCGTAAAATGATACATCCAACGAATAACGAATATTGTCAGGAGGACTCCAAGGTGAAAAAATTTCGGCTCGCATGCGCATCAATGATGCTCGTATTGCTGTCCGCTCTGTTTTCGGTTCAAACACATGCTCAGGGGTCCCAGGGCGTCGTCACCATCGCCGTGCCTTATGCGGTAGGCGGCGGCACGGACGCGGTGGCGCGCCTCGTCGCCGACAGCATGACGCGTTCGCTGAAGAGGCCGGTTGTCGTATTGAACGTCACCGGCGCCGGCGGAACGATAGCCAACGACCGGGTCGCGCGATCATCGCCCGACGGGACCACGGTGCTGATCAATCATACCGGGCTTCTGTCGGCGCCAAGCCTCTTCAAGGACCTGCGTTACGACACGAAGAACGGCTTCGAGCCAATTGGTCTCGTCAATACCGCGCCGCTGCTTCTGGTCGGCAAGAAATCGATACCCGGCTCCGGGTCAAAAGACTTCATCGCCTGGATGAAGTCGGAAGGCTCTAAAATGGCCGTTGCCCATGGCGGCATCGGCACCAACACGCATCTCTGCGGCGTGATGATCGGCAACCTACTCGGCTTCAAGCCAAACTTCGTGGCTTACCGCGGCTCCGGCCCCGCGATCACCGATCTGGTCGGCGGACATGTCGATCTGCTCTGCGATCAGGTTCCCAGCGCACTGCCGCATGTCCGGGGTGGCACGCTGCACGGGATTGCCGTCACCGCGACGGAGAGGCTCGAGCAAGCGCCGGAGATTCCGACGGCCGTCGAACTCGGACTGTCGGGCATGGTCTACACGTTCTGGCACGGTCTGTACGTGGCCAAGGGCACGCCGAAAGAGACCGTCGCGCAGCTCAATTCGGCCCTGCGAGCCGCCGTGAGCGATCCCGCACTCCGCGAAAAGCTCAAGGGCCTCGGGACGGATACGTTCCCCGATGAACGGATGAGCCCGGAGGCGCATGCAGCGATCTTCGCCGAGGATCTGGAGCGCATCACGAAGCTGATCGAGAGCGCCGGGGTTTCGGCGGGCGAGGCGAGGTAACTCGCCTGCACCATTCCCCCGCAAAAACAGACAGGTGCGACTTCGAATGAGCAGATCTGCGAGGCCCATCATTGCGAACGAGACCAAGCGAAAGCTGCGGAACGGAGAACTCGCGCTTGGTTTCGGCGTAAGCCATTTGCGCACCGGCGCCACAGCTCTCCTGGCTGAGGCGTCCGGTCACGACTGGCTCTTCCTGGACATGGAGCACGGCGCATTTTCGATCCAGGAGGTGACGCAGATCTGCATCGCAGCGCTCCCAACGGGCGTGACGCCCTTGGTGCGCGTCTGTGTCGGAGCCCTCGACGAAGGCACGCGCGCGGTTGACGGTGGTGCGCAGGGCATCCTCATGCCGCATGTCGATACGGTTGAGCAGGCGCGCCGGCTGGCCGACGCGTTCCGCTTTCCGCCGCGGGGTTCACGGTCGTGGGGCGAGGCGCAAATCCTGTACCGCTACCAGCTGCCCGGCCACGCAGAAGCACAGGCGGCGATCAACGACGAGATCCTGATCGTCGCCTTCATCGAAAGCATGGAGGGTGTCGCCAACTCGGCTGCGATCGCGGCCGTGGAAGGCATCGACGTCCTCCTGATCGGAATCTCGGACCTCACCACCGAAATGGGCATCGCAGGTCAGATCGCCCACCCGCGCGTGGTCGATGCCATCGAGAAGGTCAGCACAGCCTGCCGCTCCGCCGGGAAAGTATTCGGCCTGGGCGGCGTTTATGATTCTGAGAATGCCCGACGCTATCTCGGGATGGGTGCCCGGTTCGTGCTTACCGGTTACGATCACTTTTACCTCCTCGCCGGCGCAAGGGCCCGCTCCGAGATCCTGCGCGCTGCCCTTTAGGAAAGTGCCTCGATCCGCCTAAAAGGGACCGGTCCGCATCGACCAGCCAATCCTTGACCGTGCGCAAGGATCGAGGCTTATGCTCGTTCCGCTGATCGACCCGCTCCCGCCCCAGTGGCGTCATCTCGCAGGCCGGTCGGGTCATTGGGAATAGTTCCGCTCCAGACTCGTTCTGATGGCGACGCACTGGAAATCGCCATGACAACGATATTGATCGCACCCTCCGGTTTCAAAGAGAGCTTGAGCGCTGATGAGGTCGCCGACGCGATCGCCGAAGGTGTCAGTGAGGCCGCTCCCGCTGCGCGGGTTCTCAAAGCGCCGATCCCCGATGGCGGTGAAGGCTTTGTGGCCGCGCTGGTGCGCGCAACGCGGGGATCGCTTCACACGGTCACCGTGACAGGGCCGCTCGGCGCGGCCATCCAGGCGGAATTCGGAATTCTCGGTGGCGACACGGACAAAAGAACCGCGGTCGTCGAAGTCGCCGCCGCGGCCGGATTGCGCCTGATCCCGCTCGATGCGCGCGACCCTTTGCGAACGACAAGCTATGGCGTCGGCGAGTTGATCCGGGCTGCCCTCGACGCAGGCGCCGAGCGCATTGTGATCGGATGCGGCGATAGCGGCATCTCCGATGGCGGGGCAGGGATGGCGGAGGCGCTCGGCGTGCGGTTCAGCGACGCCGCAGGCGATCCCATCGGCCGCGGTGGCGCCGCGCTGGCCCGGCTGGCCCGGATCGACGTGACCGCGCGCGATCCCCGCCTCGAGCATGTCGTCCTCGATGCGGCGGTGAACTGGCGCAATCTGTTGCTTGGGCCGGAAGGGGTGGCGCGCGTGTTCGGGCCGCAGAAGGGAGCAGCCGCGGAGCAGGTCGGTCAACTCGAAGCCGCGTTGACTGTGTTTGCCGAGCAGGTGTTCGCGCTGACCGGCCGCCGCGTCGACACGATGCCTGGCGGCGGCGCGTCGGGAGGCATCGGCGTCGCACTAAGCGAGCTTCTCGGAGCCAGGCTGTGGCCGCGCTACGATCTGGTGATGGCGTTTACACCGTTCGATGAAATGCTCTCTCAGGCCGACCTTGTTATCACAGCCGAAGGCAAGCTCGACGGGCAGACGCCGCTCGCCAAGGTTCCGGTCGAGGTCGCGCAGCGTGCGAAACTTCGTGGCCTGCCGGTCCTTGCGCTGGCGGCGATGCTCGAGCCGGAAGCTGAGGCAACCCTGGCACACGGGATCGACGCCTTCACCAGCATTCAGGAGGCGCCCTGCACCCGAGAGGAATCGATGGCCCGCGCGCGCGACCTCGTAAAAGGGGCTGCGGCACGCATGATGCGCATGGTCGCGGTCGGCGTCGCGCTGGCGTCCCGCAGCGATACGGCAGGCGACGGTGTGGTTCGCGGAGACGCGCCGGATGCCGGGGCGCCGGATGACGGCGCGCGCTTTGATCAGGAGATTATTCGTCGCGCGGCTGGCACGCCGCGCCTGCACCGATCAGCCCCCAGCCATACACCGGATCGCGACCAGGAAGTCCGAGATCCTTGGCGTGGCTGGCCAACTCTCCAATGATCTTGTTTGATTCATTTTGCGCGCCGTTCAGACGGGCGGCGATGGCATTTGCCACCCAGGGTACGGCATAGGAGGTGCCCGAGCGTACCGCGCCGGGGCGCAGGTTGCGGTCGGGAAACTGCACCCGCACGCCGGGCGCAGCGAATGCCAGATGCGTACCGCGGACGGCCTGGGGATAGATGCGCTCGCGCCGATCCACTGCCGTCACGGCGACGGCCCAACGATAGGCCGCAGGATAACGCGGCGGCGCCGTGGGGCCTTCGTTGCCCGCCGCCGCAACAATGACCATGCCTTTAGAAGTCGCCTGCTCGCCCGTCCGATCGAGCAGCGCATTCGCGTCCCCCGAGAGGCTGAGATTGGCGACCGAGACGCCTCGCGCGCTCAGTCG
>Ga0182739_1004954_pt1 | contig 10749 bp, 9 predicted proteins | sample eDN5th30CBELigBY_FD_128873 | JGI IMG/M metagenome (GOLD analysis project Ga0182739, IMG submission 128873) | Enriched backyard soil microbial communities from Emeryville, California, USA - eDNA 5th pass 30_C BE-Lig BY (version 2) (version 2) | ecosystem: Environmental > Terrestrial > Soil >...
AGCCCCAGTCATGTTTGTCATGCAGGTTCAGTCTCTTCGTGGCGCAGTCTTGATGCCACAGTTCGTGTTGCAGTCTCCCCCGTCTCCGGTGCAAAGCTGTCGCTACGCGCCATCCGCCACATCCGTGCATAAAACTCGCTTTCGATCGAGCCACTGAGTAGCTCCCCCGGCTTGAGGAATGTGTGCAAGTCTGAAAACAACCCGATTTCGCTGGGGCTGATGCGCCGTGCCAGGTGCTTGGGCCTGAGCTCCGAAGGGTGCTCCAGGCCTGCGGCAGCCAACATCTCGGCCAGCGCGTGCAGTGTGTTGCGGTGGAAGCTGGCCACCCGCTCGGCTTTGTCTGGCACCACCAGGGCACGCTGGCGCAGAGGGTCTTGGGTGGCCACGCCGGTCGGGCACTTGTTGGTGTGGCAGCTCTGCGACTGAATGCAGCCAATGGCAAACATGAAACCGCGTGCCGAATTGACCCAGTCAGCGCCGATGGCCAAAACGCTGGCAATGTCGAAGGCGCTGACGATCTTGCCCGCCGCACCAATGCGGATGCTGGAGCGCAGGTTCAGGCCGACCAACGTGTTGTGCACGAACATCAGGCCTTCGCGCATTGGCACGCCCATGTTGTCGCTGAACTCGCGAGGTGCCGCGCCGGTGCCGCCTTCCTTGCCGTCGACAACGATGAAGTCAGGAGTGATGCCGGTGGCGAGCATAGCCTTGGCAATGCCCATGAACTCCCAGGGGTGGCCCAGGCAGAACTTGAAGCCCACGGGCTTGCCGCCTGAAAGCTCGCGCAGGCTGGCTACGAAATGCAGCAACTCCACTGGTGTGCGGAATGCGCTGTGCGCCGCCGGCGAGATGCAGTCCTCGCCGGCGCGTACGCCACGGGTCTCGGCAATTTCGGGGCTGACCTTGTGCCCCGGTAAAATGCCGCCGTGGCCAGGCTTGGCGCCCTGGCTGAGCTTGATCTCGATCATCTTCACCTGTGCCGAACGGGCCTGTTCGGCGAAGCGCTGTGGATCGAAACGACCGTCCTCGGTGCGGCAGCCGAAGTAGCCGCTGCCAATTTCCCAGATCAGGTCGCCGCCGTGTTCACGGTGGTACGGACTGATGCTGCCTTCGCCAGTGTCATGGGCAAACCGGCCCATGCGCGCGCCGCGGTTGAGCGCAGCGATGGCGTTGGCGCTGAGGGCGCCGAAACTCATCGCCGAGATGTTGAAGATCGAGGCCGAGTAGGGCATTCGGCATTGCGGCCCGCCGATGGCAATGCGGAACGAGGCAGGGTCCGGCGTGGCCACCGGTAGCATGGAATGGCTGATGAACTCGAAACCAGGTTTGTAGGCGTCGTTGAGTGTGCCGAACGCTTTCTCGGCGCTTTCGTTCTTGGCGCGGGCGTAGACCAGCGAGCGTTGCGAACGGGAGAACGGCACCTTGTCGTCGTCACCTTCGATCAGGTACTGGCGGATTTCCGGGCGGATGGTTTCGATCAGGTAACGGATATTGCCCAGGATCGGGTAGTTGCGTCGCACCGCATGGTGGCTTTGACGCAGGTCATTAAGGCCGACCAGGCTGAGCAGCGCGGTGATCAGCGTTACCGGCCACAGCCAGGCATGCTGGGACAGCAGGGGCAGGCTGGCGAAGGTGAAGACAAGGCAGAGTACGAAGCAGGCGTAGCGGCTGGGAAGAGAGTGTTTCATGGGTCCATCGCAGGCAGGATGACCGGGCATAGGATAGGCAAACACAGGGGACGGAAAACCTGGGTAATCGGTAAAAGACTGTTACACGCCGGCCCCTGGATCAGCCTTTAGACGGGGAGCTGCAGGCTGACCCGTAACCCGCCGCCCGCTCGGTTCGCCAGCATCAGCTCACCCCCATGGCTGGTGGCGATCCGCTGGGCAATGCTCAGCCCCAGCCCATATCCCCCGGATGCCTGGTTACGCGACCCCTCACCGCGCACGAACGGGTCGGTAATGGTCGTCAGCAGCGCTGGCGCAATCCCCGGCCCGCGGTCGTCGATGTGGATGAACACCCCTGTGGCCGTTCGCTCCAGCGTGACGGAAACATCCTTGGCATAACGCAACGCATTGACCAGCAAGTTCTGCAGACAGCGCTGCAGCAGCAGGGCATCCACCCGCAGGCTGTTGACCCGGCCGTGCACGGGCAGGGGTTCCTGGTCAGTAGCCAGGTCCGCACACTGGCGCGTCACCAGCCGGTCCAGGTCCACCTGCTGCAAATTCTGCTGCTCTCCGGCACGCAGGTAATCCAGAACCTGACCGATCATATCGTCCATCTGCGTGATGTTCTGCCGCAGGCGCTGGCGGTGTTCGTCATCGGGTAATCGCTCCAGGCGCAGGCGCATGCGGGTCAGTGGGGTACGCAGGTCGTGGGACACGGCGGCCAGGAAGTAGGCCTTGTCGTTGACCATGGCAATCAGCCGCTGCTGCATCGCGTTGAACGCCTGCGCCGCCTGGCGTACTTCTTCCGGGCCATCCAGTGCCAGGGGAGGCTGTTCGAGGTTACTGCCCAGCCCGCGCGCAGCATCGGCCAGGCGATGCAACGGGCGCAGGCACAGGCGCACGGCAATCAGGCACACCAGCAACACGGCGACAATACGCAGCGCATACACCCGCAGCAGGTAATCGCTGATCAGCACCCAGGCCGACTCGCCGCTCCAGCCCTGCAGTTCCTGGCCCGCAATGGTCAGCCAGTGCCCATCGGCCAGCGGCAGCGCGAACTGGATATGCGCCTGGGCCGTGCGCAGGCCGAACAGGCTGCGCCAGACGATCGGTTGGCCCAGTTCGTCGGTGAGTTGCACGTTCATAAGGCGCACGTCCTGGGCATGCCCCAGTTCGTACTTCAGGGCCTGCTGCAGCAACAGCTCGACCCGCCTGCGCCCAGGGCGCTCGTCATGCTCTTGCCCAGGCAGGCTTTCGACGCAGCGAAGCTGGTAGTGGGCTGGCGCCTGCAATGTACCGCCGTGGCAGTCGATCTGGGCAATCAGGGGGGCGCTGCGTGCAGCAACCAGTCGCACGGGCACCTCTAGCGCCTGGGCGAAACGCACATCGAACCAGATGCTGCTCGACATCAACTGGATCACCAGCGTGCCACTGACCATGATCAACAGCAGTTGACCAAACAAGGTGCGTGGCCACAGCCGGTGAAACCAGCGCATGTCAGGCCCCGGCCGTGAGGCTGGCGATACTCAGCAGGTAGCCTTCGTTGCGGATGGTCAGGATTTGCGCGGCCCCCGCCGGTGCCCGGCGCAGTTGCTGGCGCAGGCGGCTGACGCACATGTCCACCGAACGGTCGTCGGGCAGGTGGTCGCGGCCGAACGCGCTGCGGGTCAGTTGGTCACGGGAGACCACACGGTTGTTGGCTTCCAGCAGTTCGCGCAGCACGCGGTAGTCGGAGCGCGGCAGGGTCAGGGTCTCGCCATCCGGGCGGGTGAGCAGGCGCTTGACGTGTTCCAGACGAAAGCCTGCGAACAGCTGGGCGTCCACCACGGGTTCTTCGGCACAGGTGCCCAGGCGTTGCGGACGACGCAGTACGGCTTTGATCCGGGCGATCAGTTCGCGTGGTTCGAAGGGCTTGGCCAGATAGTCGTCGGCACCCACTTCAAGGCCGATGATGCGGTCCAGCGTGCTGCCCTTGGCTGACAGCATGATCACCGCCAACCCGGGTGTGGCCTGCAACTGCCTGCACAGACTAAGGCCGTCCTCACCCGGCAACATCAGGTCGAGCACCACCAGCTCAACTTTGTGCCGGGCCAGCTGGTCGCGCATCTGTTCACCGTCGGCCGCGGCCAGCACGTTGTAGCCGGCATCGGTCAGGTAATCACAAAGAAGTTCGCGGATCTCGTCGTCATCATCGACAACCAGCAGGGTCGTGCTCATGCAGAAAAACACCTGTTAGGTGAGGGCCGGTGGCGCTCGTTACGTTCAATTACATCCCCGTACATGTCGGGGCTGGAGCCCGGAGGGCTGATCCCTAGAATCCTAACAAAAAATCATCTGCAAATACGAAGCCTTCCCAAATGAATCCCAAGAGCATCCCGACAGCGTTCACCCCCTTCAGTCAAAGTGGCAGTCGCCTAAAGCCGCTGGCCTTCTGCGTTGCCGTCGCCATCAGCGGTGGGGCAATGGCTGCCGACGGCAAACCCCTTGTACTGGACGCCACGCAGATCGAAGACAGCGCATTACTGCCTGCCGACGAGGCCGGCCAGTTGGGCTACACGGTCGAGAGCACCCGTAGCTCTACAGGCCTGGCACTGACACCACGGCAGACGCCGCAATCGGTTACCACCATCACCCGCCAGCAGATGGATGACCGCGACATCCACACCATCGAGCAGGCACTGGGAACCACCCCAGGCGTAACGGCCAACAAGTCCGAGGTGGGTGGGCGTACCGACTACCGCGCGCGTGGTTACTCGATCAGCAACTGGAAGGTCGATGGCCTGCAGACCCAGGGCGGTTCCGATTTCAGTGGCAGCGGCAATGCGCTGAACATGGACCTGTACGAACGCATCGACATCGTGCGCGGCGCCAACGGCCTGCTGGGCGGCACCGGCGACCCCTCGGCCACCGTCAACCTGATCCGCAAGGCACCGACCAAAACCTTCGGCGGCAGTGCTTATGCCACTTACGGCAGTTGGGACAAGCGTCGTCTGGGGGCTGACTTGAACTTGCCTTTGTCCGAAGATGGCCGCCTGCGTTCGCGTTTCGTGATGACCCAGCAGGATGCCAACTCCTTCCGCGACAACCAGTCCGAGCGCTCCCGCGCCGCCTTGGCCAATTTCGAGTTCGACCTGGACGACGCCACTACCTTGGGCGCCGGTTACCAATATGAGTACAACAAGGTTGTGGGCGGCGGCTGGGGCGCGAACATCCCGATCTGGTACCGCGACGGCAGCAAGACCGACTTGCCGCGCAGCACCAACCTGGTGCCCAGCTGGAGCTTTGGCGAATACACCACCCGCACTGCGTTCGGTTCGCTAGAGCACCGCTTCGACAACGACTGGACCCTGGACCTGAAAGCCGCCCAGGCCACCACCGAAGCCCTGAACCACCGGGGCCTTGCCAAGGTAAACTCGGCAGGGCGCGGCAGCTACGGCGGCTATTGGGACCAGGACGGCAGCGGCGCCGTACTGAATGGTTTGCACAGCTCCAGCGACACCACCCAGCAGTCGGCGCAGATCGACCTGTCCGGCCCGTTCCAGCTGTTCGGCCGCACCCACCAGGCCATGGTCGGCTACAACGACAGCCGCACCGTCGGCTGGTCGCCTCAGTACACCTGCACCATGGTCGGCGAGGGCATGACCAGCGCGCCTGCACTGGGATGCCAGTTCCGCGCCAACAACGGCTTCCCGGTGACCGACTGGCACAATGGCGTGGATGACGACTACGACCTCATCGCCTCGCGCACCGGCCTTCACAGCAAGACCACCACCCGCCTGCAGGGCATGTACGCCGCCACCCGCCTGAGCATCACCGACCCGTTGTCGGTGATCGTTGGCGTGCGCACCAGCAACTATTCCTCGGTCACCCGCAGTGTGGCCGGCGAGCGCAGCAGCCAGGAAGAAAACGGCATCGTCACCCCCTACCTGGGCGCGGTGTATGACCTCAATGACAACTACTCGGTATACGCCAGCTACACCGACATCTTTACCCCGCAAACCTCTGAAACCAGCAGCGGCAGCAAGGTCGAACCGATTCGTGGGCAGAGCTACGAAACCGGTATCAAGGGTGAGTGGTTCGATGGCCGCCTGAACGCCTCGGTGGCGTACTTCCGCACCAAGCAGGAAAACAAGGCCGTGCTGGACGGCGACCTGACCACCCCGACCGGCGGCAGCGCCTACAAGGCCGGTTCCGGGCAAGAAACCGACGGTATCGACCTGGAAGTCGCAGGCGCCCTGACCCCCAACTGGAACGTCTACGCCGGTTACACCTACCTGCACTTCCGCCGCGTCGACAGCGACGGCCGCAGCGACCCGTCGCACTTGTTCAAGGCCTCCACCACCTACCGCCTGAGCGGCCCGCTCGACCGCCTGACCCTGGGCGCCGGCGTGACTGCTCAGAGCAACATCCGCGCCATCTCCAGCCCGGCTGGCCAGCCCACCAACGGTGTGAGTAATGGTGCCACTGACGTGAACTGGTCCGGTTATGCCATCTGGAATGCCATGGCCAAGTACCAGCTCACCGACAACACCAGTGTCAGCCTCAACGCCAACAATCTGTTCGACAAGCACTACTACACCCAGTACGGGTTCTATGCCGGGGCGATTTATGGTGACCCGCGTAACCTGTCGTTGACGGTAAGCACCGCGTTCTGATCAGCTCTTCCACAAGGCCTGGCGCTGTACCTGTAGGAGCGGGTTCACCCGCGAACACCGGCGCAGCCGGTGCCTGCAACCGCATCGCCAGCGTCGCGGGCACGCCCGCACACGGAACCAGCGCTGGGTTCAAGGCCTGCGCTGGGCCGCCAAGCGGCCCTTTCTTACCTGGGCTCTGCCGCTTGCCTTGGATCAACCGGCTTCTCCAACTGGCCCTCGAAGCTATCCCAATCCTCGCCAAAAAGCTCCACCGGATGCATGGTCCGGTCTGCGCCATTGCCACAGGCTAGCGCCTTGGCAGGGCAGTACAGGTCGCAACCCCAGCAGATACGCTCGGGGTGGCGAGGGTTTGTGGGGAATCTCTTGGCCATGTTCATCCTCCCTCAGGGCTGCCTGTTCTGAACGTAAACTCCTCGCCCAGCCCGTCGTTTGACGGGCATCAATCCATTGGCGATCGCCAGGTCACCGTACATCGCGCATCCAGATATCTGGTTGACAGATATCTGGATAAGAGATATTTTCCACCCTATGTTGGTGCGCCGGGACAACACAATGCGGGTCATAACGAAAGCGGCGGTAACCAAGGCGATTGAAGCCCACGGCCAGTGGAAAGCGCCCCTAAGCCTGTGGCTGACGACCTTCGACAGGGCGACGCTGCGGTTTGAATCTTTTGAACAGTTAAGGCAGACGTGGGTCACTGTGTCTGGCTGGAATGTTGATCGCATCCCCCACTCAAAACTTAGGCCCGCCAGCCGCAAAGGGCCGCTTGATATCTACGTGTTCGATATCAAGAAAAACGAATGCCGCCTGATCGCGTGGCTCAATGCGCGAACGGGCACTCTCTACATCAAGGCCATTCTGTCGCACGCCGAGTACGACAAATGGTGCAGAAGCGATATCAGGTAGCAACCTGGGCCGCGCGATATTTCAATTCGACAGGTGACAACATGAAGCGGGATAAAATCGAAGCCAATGGACTAGATGCCTTCATCGCTAATATTTCACCCATGCTCGATGGCCTGAACACTCAGATGGCAACCATGGCCCAGCTTCTAGCCGCCTGCCATGACCCCATCAAGGACGATGCCGAGCTTGAGGCACGCATGGCATTGATCGACGAGCTCTACTCCCATGCGGACAGCGAAGGCCACGCTGCGGCACGCTTTGCCGAGATGGTAGCGGACCGCGTCTACGAGTATGAGAGTGAGTCTGTATTGGTGCCGTTCGCGAGCCAGGCCGAAGCGTTGGCCTTTCTGCTGTCGGACAGGGGCGTGAAGCAGAAGGACCTGTCGGCGATAGCGACCCAGAGCGCGGTATCCGAGATTCTGAACAACAAGCGGAAGATGACGGTTGCCCAGATAAAGGGCTTTGCTGAGTTTTTCAGCGTACCGGTTGAGTTCTTCATGCATGGGGTGATTTGACAGGCTCGATAGCCGTCTCCGACCACAACCCAGGGTCGACCAGCGCACTGCATGCCATGGCTCGGAACCCGTGGCCGCAGATGTCCGCCTTGGTGTCGTAGCCATCGTCCTGAGTGCGGCAACCCCCGCGAACACCAAGTCGAATTTGCCAGTGATCGCGTAGATCTGCCCAAGCAAGGCCACTGCATGCGGCGGGGTACAACGTGAATGTAGCCGGCCCCAAATGAGGTCGAACTGATTTCAGCGGGCGAGAGAAACACGATATTTCAGGGTATACCGCGAAACATTTCTAATTCCGCCAACTGCAAGCCACTGCGCTAGATTCGCTCCTCTTGGCATCCATGCCGTCACCAATACTGTATCTCGCCGTGGCTGCGACGCATCCAGTATGGCCAGGACCCAGAGCGGCCGATCAAGTCGTTGACCGAGTCGGTAGGGGCGGGTGCGATTGAGCTCATCATCAACGGCAGCCCTGCATTCCGATGTGTGTATGTGGCCAAATTTGCAGACATGGTCGTCGTGTTGCATTCGTTCGTAAAAACGACCAACAGGTCCGACCGGCACGCGATGCAGGTCGCCGAACAGCGGATGAAGGAGTTGAAGCAAGAACTGAGAAAAATGGGATACAGGGTTTAGCTGCCAGGCGTTTGGGTGATCACGATCTGGGGCGGTGAACCGGCATCGTTCGAGGGCAGGGTCAGGGTTGTGCGAAAGCCGAGCTTGTCCAGCATGTCCATCATGGCGTCCAAGGTGAATTTCTCGATCTTGCCATTTGCAAGCTCGGATATGCGGGATTGGGTGACGTTCAGCTTGGCTGCGGCATCATGCTGTTTGAGGCCCATTTTTTTGATGCAGTCAGTGATGAAAATGGACAAGTCCATTTTCAAGGCCATTTTGCTGGCGGTATCTGCGTCGTGGGTGGCGTGGAAAGGGCTTTCGTGGAATTGAAGCGCCATCGGCTTGCCTCGGCAGAAATATCTAAAATTTGCGATAAGTCGTAGTGGGGATTGGTTGGCGAGTCAAAGCGTTTGTGTTGGAGGGAGTGTCTGTTTTTGAGCTGGGCTGTGATCAGAGAATTGCATCTGCTTGGGGGGCTGCTGCGCAGCCCATCGCAGGCAAGCCAGCTCCTACACCGATCGCGGTGGCTTCAGGGCATCTGTAAGGCAGGGGATTGGGGGCTGCGGGGGGGAAAACAAAAAAGGCCCACCTTTCGGTGAGCCTTTCTTGATACTGCGTATGGTGCCGGCACCAGACGGACGGTTTCTTGTATTGAGAGCAGAGCTGCCGCGGGACTGGAATTTGGCGGATTTATTGGCGTACCTCAAAGGGTCGCCATAAATAAATCAGCTAGTTATGGAGTTTGATGGAATCGAATCGGGAATCTACAGCTATCTTTGAGGAGCGTGGTAAAAGTGAAGCAGCGGGTGCTTCGTCGTATTAATGTAACACGGGAGAGTTTGTGAGGAAGGATCATGATATCTGTGTTCAGCGTGTGCGCTAGCGAACTGGTAACTGAGCATGAATGAAATGCCAGACGCCGTTAGGCGGCTGTCTCTCGGGCTGAACGCATATTTGTTCTGTTTTGTACAAAATTATCCTGAGGCATAGGCTTATGCTGGCGACACAAGACCCTTTCGAGGAAGCAGAGAGATAGAGTGGTACAAATTTTTAGTGGCTGATAAAGTTTGATGTCGAAATTTAACTAAGGAGGGATTGGTTTGAGATTTCGGGTGTCAATAGATGCGTAAATAAATGACTAAAGTCATACCGATTCGGTAGTTCCTGAAGTTGGAGCGATATGGAGTATGGGAGGTGGATTATGATGTTCGCAATTTCTTATTCGACATTCAATTTTATCCATGTGTTAAGGTACTCTTTTATCCCTTCTTTCTCAAAGAAATTGTGTTTGCTCAATAGGTTGAGTATCTCCCAGTCGGAATACGCATGGGCGATGCACACTAAATTCAAGAATTTAACTGGCATGGTGTAGTTGCATATTTCTAGATATCTGTCCCTATAGGTGGCTGGGCACGCTTCTACTGTGATTTTGAATAAAATGTAAAAGCTTCTCACTGATGAAAATACTGCCATTGATGATCGTTCATCTAGGCTGTTGAACGTGGTTGCGAGATCTGGCGTTGTTCCTTGTTCAAGATTGGAGATATATTGGTTCAGTATTTCCTCCTCGATATAGCTTACCGCGCATGGCCCAATATGTTCATGCCCGTCAGGGGATTTAATTTGCAAGCGGTTGTATTCTTGCCTTGCTACCTCAGCTAAGCTATAAAATGTAGACTCGAATGATCGAAGGTCCTCAATCTCCTTTTGCCGAGCTTCGGAGCTCTTTATTTGTGCGTTTTGCTGTATGAGACTATTGTTCGCATCTTTTTGTAAGTCAATTGACTTAATTAGCATGCACATAGTAATGAAGGTGATTATGGGGTTGGAGAAACCCCCAATGAAGTCTCCAAATGTACCCCAGTCACCCGTGTCATCAGAAAATCCCAGCCATGGATTAAAGTTAATGGCATAGACAAGTAGCGCGCCTGTAATAACCGATGCACCAAAAAATATTTCTTTTCTCATGTCAGTGACCTAGGCTAGTCAGCTATCACGCGATTTATTTTGTAGTGCTTTACCACGTCGTTGCGGCCAAGTACACGAATTACTTCAAGGTTTATTGGTGTGAAATTCTCGGAGCCATTATTTAAGTCAAGATTTCTAGAAAAAAATTTTCTTTGGCGTTGTGGGAAGATTCTCCAGCTCCGAGCTGGTGCGAAGCTAATAGATTTCTCGTCCGCCCCAAGAATCAAACGCCCCGTGCCTGTCAGCTTGTTAAATCTTGTTATCACAGCGGCGATAGTTACTGGCTCCGCTTCAGTGTGAATCGCCCCTGGTTTCCTAGACACTCTCCAAGCTCAGGAAATAGCGTTTCTCATACTCTATTGGAGACAGCTGCATAGCACTGCTGTGTCGGCGTTTAGGGTTATAGAACATTTCGATGTA
>Ga0182739_1004955_pt1 | contig 10748 bp, 8 predicted proteins | sample eDN5th30CBELigBY_FD_128873 | JGI IMG/M metagenome (GOLD analysis project Ga0182739, IMG submission 128873) | Enriched backyard soil microbial communities from Emeryville, California, USA - eDNA 5th pass 30_C BE-Lig BY (version 2) (version 2) | ecosystem: Environmental > Terrestrial > Soil >...
CGGCGATCTGCGCGCACAGCTCGTCGACCTCGACGCCCAGCTCCGCCGCCATGAAGCGGACGGTGACCGGTACGAGATAGGGCGCGTTCGGGCGCCCGCGGTGCGGAACCGGAGTGAGGAACGGCGCGTCCGTCTCGACGAGGATGCGCTCGCGCGGTGTCACGGCGAGCGCGTCGCGGAGGTTCTGCGCGTTCTTGAACGTCACGTTCCCGGCGAACGACAGCCAGTAGCCGCGCTCGGCCGCGATGCGCGCCATGTCGGCGTCGCCGGAGAAGCAGTGGAAGACCGTGCGCTCGGGGGCTCCCACGCGGGCGAGGGTCTCCAGCACGGCGTCGTGCGCGTCGCGATCGTGGATCTGCATCGCGATGCCGTGCTTCTTGGCGAGCGCGATGTGGGCTTCGAACGAGGTGAGCTGCGCCGGCTGCCCGGCCTCGTCGGTGCGGAAGAAGTCCAGCCCCGTCTCGCCGATCGCCCGCACGCGCGGCTGCGCGGCGAGCTCGTCGATCACGGCGATCGCCTCCTCGAGCCGTCCGGCCTCCTGATACGCGGGCGCCTCGTTGGGATGGATCGCGACGGCGGCGAGGATGCCGGGGTGCGATGCCGCGGCCCGGGCCGACCAGCGGCTGGACTCGATGTCGCCCCCGGCCTGCACGACGCCGAGGATGCCGACCTCCGCGGCCCGCGCCAGCTGGTCGTCGAGGCTCAGGCCCTGCTCGCCGTCCTCGATCTCCAGATGGGCGTGGTTGTCGTACACCGGGACCGCGAGCGGCTCCGGCGCCGGCGGGTACGTGAGGTCGCGCGAGCCCTTCTCCCGCTGTCGCACGTAGTTGCTGGGGTCGGTCATTGCTCGATGCGCGGGAACAGCGGAGCGAGGCCGTTAACGCTCGTGCCGGGCTTGAGCTGCCCCCACGTGCCCGCCTCGCGGATCGGCTGGTCCTGCAGACGGCCGAGGCTGTCGGCGGCGCCGAGCGCGACCCACAGCTTCTCCGTCGACTGCGGCATGACCGGCGAGAGCAGCACCGCGAGCGCGCGCAGGCCCTCGGCGGCGGTGTACAGCACCGTGCCGAGCCGCTCGCGCTGCGTGTCGTCCTTCGCGATCACCCACGGGGCGGTCTCGGTGATGTAGCCGTTGAGCTCGTCGACGATCGTCCAGATCGCGGCGATCGCCTCGTCGATGCGGAAGCGCTCGATCGCCTCGTCGGCCGCGGCGGCCGCCTCCGCGACGGTCCGCTGCACGCGCAGGTCGATCTCCTCGGGGGTGCCCGCCGGCGGGACGACGCCCTCGAAGTAGCGCTCGATCATCGCCGTCGTGCGCGACGCGAGGTTGCCGAAGCCGTTGGCGAGCTCGGCCTGGTAGCGGGCGGACAGGTCCTCCCACGAGAACGAGCCGTCCTGCCCGAACGCGATGGCCGAGAGGAAGTAGAACCGGTAGGCGTCCGAGCCGAAGACATCGGTGATCTCGGTGGGCGCGATGCCGGTGAGCTTCGACTTGGACATCTTCTCGCCGCCGACGAGGAGCCAGCCGTGCGCGAAGACGCTCCGGGGCACCTCGAGGCCCGCGGCCATGAGCATCGCCGGCCAGATCACCGCGTGGAAGCGCAGGATGTCCTTGCCGACGACGTGGTGCGCCGGCCAGCGGCGCGCGAACTGCTCGGGGTCGGAGCCGTAGCCGACCGCGGTGGCGTAGTTGAGCAGCGCGTCGATCCACACGTAGATGACGTGCGTCTCGTCCCACGGGACCTTGATGCCCCAGTCGAACGTCGAGCGCGAGACGGACAGGTCCTTGAGCCCCTGCTTGACGAACGAGACCACCTCGTTGCGCGCCGACTCGGGCTGGATGAAGTCGGTCTTGTACAGCTCGAGCAGCTTGTCCTGGAACTCGCTGAGCTTGAAGAAGTAGTTCTTCTCCTGGAGCAGCTCGAGCGGCTTGGAGTGGATCGCACAGACCTTGAGGCCCTCGAAGGGGCCGGTGCCGTCGACGATCTCCGACTCGGGCTTGAACTCCTCGCAGCCCACGCAGTACAGCGCCTCGTACTCGCCCGCGTAGATGTAGCCGCGGTCGTACAGGGCCTGGAAGAACGTCTGCACGTTGCGCTCATGGCGCTCCTGCGTCGTGCGGATGAAGTCGTCGTTGGCGACGTCGAGCGCCTTCAGCAGCGGGAACCACGACTCGCTCACCAGCTTGTCCACCCACTGCTGCGGGGTGACGCCGTTGGCCGTCGCGGCGCGCAGCATCTTCTGCCCGTGCTCGTCGGTGCCGGTGAGCATCCAGGTGTCGTCGCCGGCCTGGCGGTGCCAGCGCGCCAGCGTGTCGACGGCCACGGTCGTGTAGCCGTGGCCGATGTGGGGCACGTCGCTCGGATAGTAGATCGGCGTCGTGATGTAGAAGCTGCGGCCGGATGTCACCTGACGATTCTATTTCGCCCGGGATGCCGCGGTTCGCCGTGTTACCCGCGGACGGCGAGCGCGGCCTGGTACAGCTCGCGACTGGAGTGACCCGTCTGCCCGGAGACCTCGCCCGCCGCGTCCTTCAGGCGCACGCCGTCGCGCACGAGCTCGAGGACCTGCGTGACCGCGTCGGGGAACGCGACCTCGACGGCCCGCGCTCCTTCCACCACGATCACGAGCTCGCCGCGCACACCGGCGTCGGCCCACGCGGCCAGCTCCGCCAGCGGCCCGCGGGCCGTCTCCTCGTGCAGCTTCGTCAGCTCACGGCTGACACTCGCGCGGCGGTCCGCCCCGAACGCCACGGCCATGTCCGACAGCGTGGCGGCCACGCGGGTGGGCGCCTCGAAGAACACCATGGTGCGCGGCTCGCGCGCGAGCGCCTGGAGGGCGGAGCGCCGCTCGCCGGGACGCCGGGGCACGAAGCCCTCGAACGTGAAGCGGTCGGTGGGCAGTCCCGACACCGCGAGCGCCGTGAGCACGGCGCTCGGGCCGGGCAGCGCGATGACCTCGACACCCGCCGCGACGGCGGCCGCGACGAGCCCGTAGCCCGGGTCCGAGACGGTGGGCATGCCGGCGTCCGACAGCACGAGGACGTCCCCCGTGCGGGCGAGCTCGACGATCTCGGGCGCCCGCTGCTTCTCGTTGTGGTCGTGCAGCGCGATCAGCTGCGGCCTGTTGGCGACGCCGAGCGCCGCGAGCAGGCGCTGCGTCGTGCGGGTGTCCTCCGCCGCGATGACCGCGGCCGAGGAGAGGGCCTCCACGAGACGGCGCGAGGCGTCGCCGAGATTGCCGATGGGCGTCGCGGCCAGGATGATCACCCGGCAAGCATAGGCTTGTCGCCGTGACCGTCGTCGAGCCGCTCCTGCCCGAGTCGCTCGATCCTCCTGCGCGGCCCCGCTGGTGGGAGCTGCGCCTGCTGTGGCTGCGCGAACCGCGGGCGCAGCGCGTCTACGCGTGGCTGGCGCCGCTGCTCGTCGTCCTCCTCGCCGCGGTCCTGCGCTTCGTGGATCTCGGGCACCCGCACGTGCTCGTGTTCGACGAGACGTACTACGTCAAGGACGCCTGGACGCTCCTGCAGCGGGGGCACGAGACGGCATGGCCGTCGAAGTTCGACCCCGAGTTCGTCTCCGGCGACGTCATGGGCTTCCTCTCCACGCCGAGCTTCGTGGTCCACCCGCCCCTCGGCAAGTGGATCATCGCACTGGGCCTTGCGGTCTTCGGCCCCGAGTCCGGCTTCGGGTGGCGGGCCACGACGGCGCTGGTCGGCACCGCCGCGGTCTTCCTGCTCTTCCTCGTCGGCAAGCGGCTCAGCGGCTCGACGACGGTGGGCGTGGTCGCCGCGTTCCTGCTCGCGATCGACGGGCTCGGCATCGTCATGAGCCGCGTCGCGCTCCTGGACGACTCGCTCATGTTCTTCGTCCTGCTCGCGTTCTGGTTCGTCCTGAAGGACCGCGAGCGCACGCGCGACCGCATCCTCGACACGGTCGCGGCGCGCGCCGCCGCCCGCGACGGCGCGGATCCGCGTCCCGTGCCATGGGGGCCCGTGCTGTGGAACCGCCCGTGGATCATCGCGGCCGGCGCGGCGGCCGGGGCCGCGTGCGCGGTCAAATGGTCGGGGCTGTACGTGCTCGCGGGTCTCGGCATCTACCTCGTCGTCAGCGACATGCTCGCCCGTCGCCAGGCGGGCGTGGGGTTCTGGCCGACGGATGCCGTCTTCCGGCAGGGGCCCGTCACGTTCCTGCTGTTCGTCCCCGTCGCCCTGGTCGTGTACCTCGCGTCGTGGACCGGCTGGCTCGTCACCGACACCGGGTACTCGCGGCACGTCGCCGACGACAGCCCCGCACAGGGCTTCTGGGCGTGGGTGCCGCTCGCGTTCCAGAGCCTGTGGCGCTACCACGTCGCGATGTACGACTTCCACGTCGGCCTGACATCGGCGCACGCGTACGAGAGCCCCGCGTGGTCGTGGCCGCTGCTGACCCGGCCGACCTGGATGTACTGGGACCTCACCCAGCAGGGCGTCGACGGGTGCACGAGCCCGGGCGGCTGCGCCGAGTCGATCTCCAGCGTCCCGAACCCGATCATCTGGTTCGGGGGCGTGGCGGCCGTGCTGTGGCTCGTCTACCGCTTCGCGGTGACGCGGGACTGGCGCTTCGGCTTCATCCTCACGGGCGTCGCCGTCACCTACGTGCCGTGGCTGCTCTACCCGGAGCGGACGATCTTCCAGTTCTACACGATCGCCATCCTGCCCTTCCTGCTGCTCGCGCTGGCCTTCGCGCTGCGCGAGATCGCCGGAGTGCCCGGGTCACCGCCCGAGCGCACCCAGACCGGTCGCTGGGTGATCGTCGTCTTCCTCGGCGTCGCGGTGCTCGTGTCCGCGTTCTTCTACCCCGTGTGGGTCGGCTGGGAGGTCCCCTACGACTTCTGGCGGCTGCACAACTGGATGCCCAGCTGGGTGTGACGCGATTCCCGGGCGCGAATGCGTCCTGCGCCCGCAAACAGGCGTATTGTCATCACCCGTGACAGTACGCATCGAGAAGGTCGACCTCCCCGGGATCGGGGTGCGCAACGACCTCGTGACCGAGAGCGGCAGCCGGCTCGGCGTGGTCTCCTTCCGCGACGGCGAGCGCGAGCTCGCCATCTACGACGCCGACGACCCGGACGCGTGCCGCTTCTCGGTGCCCATCACCGAGGATGAGGCGGAGGCCCTCGCCGACATGTTCGGCGCATCGGTCGCGATCACGCGGCTGACGAAGCTCAGTGACGAGACCGACGGCCTGTACACGGAGAAGATCAAGGTCGGCGCCGGCTCCCCCTACGCCGGCAAGACCCTCGGCGACACGAAGATGCGCACGCGCACCCACGTGTCGATCGTCGCGATCCTGCGCAACCGCAAGGTGCTCGCGTCCCCCACGCCCGACGAGCGGCTCGACATCGGCGACATCATCGTCGCGGTGGGCACGCGCGGCGGCCTGGACGCCGCGATGAAGCTCATCGACCACGGACCCGCGTAAGCGCACGGCCCGGCGGAGATGCACGACACCACCATCATCCTCATCGAGGTCGGCGCGCTGCTCTTCGGCATGAGCCTCCTCGGGCGTCTGGCATCCCGCATCGGGATCTCCCCGATCCCCTTCTACCTCGTCGCGGGGCTCGTGTTCGGAAGCGGCGGCCTGCTCCCCCTCGACGCGAGCCAGGAGTTCTTCGAGGTCGGCTCGGAGATCGGCGTCATCCTCCTGCTCGCGCTCCTCGGCCTCGAGTACTCGGCCGATGAGCTCCTGCAGGGACTGAAGCGCTCCCGCATCGCGGGACTGCTCGACTTCGCGCTGAACGCCCTGCCCGGCGCCGCGTTCGCGCTCCTGCTGGGCTGGGGTCCCGTGGGGGCGGTCGCGCTGGGCGGCATCTGCTGGGTGACGTCGTCGGGCGTCGTCGCGAAGCTGCTGCGCGACCTCGGCCGCGTGGGGAACCGGGAGACACCCGTCATCCTGTCGGTCCTCGTGATCGAGGATCTCGCGATGGCCTTCTACCTGCCGATCCTGTCGGCCCTCGTCGTGGGCGTGAGCCTCGCACAGGGCGCGGTCACCGTCGCGATCGCCGTCGGGGTGGTCGTGCTCATCCTCTTCCTCGCCCTGCGGTTCGGGCACATCGTCTCGCGCCTGTTCACGCCCGATCTCGCCGAGCCGCTCGTGCTCGGCGTGCTCGGGCTCACGATGCTCGTCGCCGGCCTGGCCGAGGAGGTCAACGTCTCCGCAGCCGTCGGCGCCTTCCTCGTCGGCATCGCGCTGTCTGGCCGCGTCGCCCACTCCGCGCAGGAGGTCCTCAGCCCGCTGCGCGACCTCTTCGCGGCGGTCTTCTTCGTGTTCTTCGGTCTGGCCACCGACGCGACCAAGCTCCCCTCGATGCTCGTTCCGGGCATCCTCCTCGCCCTCCTCACGATGGCGACCAAGGTCGCGACCGGCTACATCGCGGCGCGTCGGGCCGGCATCGGCATCCCGGGCCGGTGGCGCGCGGGCTTCGCGCTCACGGTGCGCGGCGAGTTCTCCATCGTCATCGCAGGGCTCGTGTCGGGTGCCGCGGCGCCGCAGCTGGCGCCGCTGGCGGCCGTCTACGTGCTCACGACGATCATCACGGGCACGATCCTCGCGCGCGTCCCGGACACGCGCCGGTTCAAGGCGCTGGTGCGCCGCCGCGCGGCTGCGGCGGCCTCCCGCGGCTGAGCCTGCGCTCTCCGGCGGCGAGCGCGGCGGGATCGGTCGTCGGCAGCCGGCACGTGAAGTCGCGGCAGTCGTACGCGGTCGGCGCGCCGCCCTGCGCCCGCTTCTGCGCGAACAGCGTGAACCCGGCCGTCGCGAACGCCTGCGCCTGGGCCGCCGACACGATCGCCGTGACGTCGGCGGGCACGACGCGGGCCGCCTCCGCGAGGGGCGCGCGGGCGTCCTCCGTCACGACGACGAGCTGATGCGGCGGCATGCGCAGCGCCTTCGCCGCCCGCAGCAGCGCGCTGAATCCGATGGGCTCGGCCAGGGCGCGGGCGGATGTCGCGCGCACGCGCTGCGCCGCCGCCTCCCGGTAGGGCTCCCCCGCGCCGAGCATCCACAGCGTGACGCACACCTCGGCGAGGGCGGAGGGGCCGGACGGCAGCACGCCGTCGTCGCCGCCGGCGGGCGCGGAGAGCCCCTGGGTCGCGAGGGTCGCGTCCCCCGCGATGTCACCGGCGAGGGCACGATCGACGAGATCCCGCGCCGTCACGGCGTACGCGACGTCCCCCGTCGCGACGGCGAGGGCGAGCAGGCCGTCGGCGAGCAGGGCATAGTCCTCCAGCGTCGCGGGCGCGCGGGAGGCGATCTCGTCGAGGGAGGCGCGCACGAGGGCGCCGTCGGGGGTCGTGTTGCTCTCCAGGACGGCGTCGGCCGCCCACCGCGCGGACTCCAGCGCGTCGGCGGCGAGGTCGCCGAGGATCGGCGCGCGCACGGCCGCGCGGGCGAGCGCGGCGATCGCGAGGCCGTTCCATCCGGTGACGACCTTGCCGTCGACGGCGGGCGGCTCCAGCCCCGCCCTGCCCGCGGCATCCCTCGCGTAGTAGCCGCCCTCGCTGCGCGCGCCGTCGATGATCGACTCGGAGTCCTGCGCGGCACCGAACCCGCCGGACGGGCGCTGCAGGACGTCGCGCAGGAACGTCACGATGCCGCGCGCGGTGTCGGCGTCGCCCTCGTCGATCGCGACGTCGAGGAGCCCGGCGTTGTCGGTGAGCATGCGCTCGTAGTGCGGCACGCTCCAGTCCGGCCGGGTCGCGTAGCGGAAGAACCCGCCCTCCACCGGGTCGCGCAGCTCGGAGCGAGCCATCGCGGCGAGGGCGCGCGACGCGACGGCCGCGGCGTCGGGGGCGACGTCCCGCATCGCCTGCAGGAAGCGCAGGGCCGGGACGGTCGGGAACTTCGGGCCGGAGACGCCGAACCCGCCGTGCGCGGGATCCTCGAGCGCGGCCAGGCGCCGCGCAGCGGCGAGGAGATCGTCGATGGACGGCAGCTCGTCGGCGGCCTGCGCGGCGGCGGACGCCTCGGCGAGCGCCTCCAGCAGCGCGGCGCCGGTCTGCTCGACCCCGTCGCGGCGCTGCGTCCACGCCTCCCGCACCGCGGCGAGGACCTCACGGAAGGACGGCAGCGGCGGATGCGGCTCCGGCGGCCAGTATGTCCCGGCGAAGAACGGGCGCCCCTCCGGCGTCGAGAAGACGGTCAGGGGCCAGCCCAGGCTGCGCGTGAAGGCGCCCGCGGCGGCCATGTAGGCGGCTTCCACCTCGGGGTGCTCCTCGCGATCGACCTTGATCGCGACGAACCCGTCGTTGATGACGGCGGCGGTCTCCGGGTCGGAGAAGGACTCGCGCGCCATGACGTGGCACCAGTGGCACGTCGAGTACCCGATGGAGACGAGGACGGGGACGTCCCGGCGGCGGGCGACGGCGAACGCCTCGTCACCCCAGGGGAACCATTCGACGGGATTGCCGGCGTGGGCGCGCAGGTACGGACTGGCGGCGTGGGCGAGGCGGGAGGCCATGCCCCAGGTTAAGCCCCCGGACGTGCGCGAGGGCGGGCTACCAGCCGCCGACGTACTCGGACACGGGCTCGCGCGCCGCACGGTCGACGATCGGCAGGGCGCGCCCCACGGCCTGGTCGATCCGCTGCGGGATGGCGCCCTCGCGCAGCACGTAGCCGTCGAAGTCGGTGTCGCTCGCGTACACGCCGAGCGGCAGCGTGAGCGCCTGGAAGAACGAGAACAGCGGGCGCAGCTGGTGCTCGATGATGAGCGCGTGCCGCTCGCCGCCGCCCGTCGCCGCGAGGAGGACCGGCTTGCCCACCAGCGCGTACTGCCCGACGAAGTCGAAGAGGTGCTTGAACAGGCCCGTGAACGACGCGCGGTAGACGGGGCTGGCCGCGATGATGAGGTCGGCGGACTCGATCTCCTGCAGGACGGCCTCGACGCCGGGCGCGAGCTCGTCCCGGCGCAGCGCGCCCGCGAGCGCCGGCCCGATCTGCGTCAGCTCGACGACGCGCGCGTCGATCTCGGTGCGTGCCGCGAACGCGTCGATGAGCGCGCGCACGAGCGCCGTGGTCTTGCTCGGCTCGTGCAGGGAGCCCGAGATTCCGACGATTCGCAGCGGTTCGGCCATGCCACCGACGCTACGTCGTCACGCCCGCATCCGTCGCCTCGGCGGAAACGGGGCGTCACACAGGGGTCAGTTCACCTCGTCGGGGTGGGCGCTCACGCGGCCCGAGCCGTCGCCGGGGTCGAGCGCGTCGATCGCCGCCATCTCGGCATCCGAGAGCGCGAAGTCGAACACGTCGAGGTTCTCCTTCAGGCGCTCGCGCTGCACCGACTTGGGGAAGAGGATGTTCCCCTTCTGCAGGTGCCAGCGGATGACGACCTGGGCCGGGGTCTTGCGGTGCGCGGACGCGGCGCCCTTGACCGCGGGCTCGCCGAACAGGTCGTACTTGCCCTGGCCGAGCGGTCCCCACGCCTCGATGCGGATGCCGCGCGCGCTCGCCCATTCGGTGACGGCGCGCTGCTGGTGGGCGGGGTGCAGCTCGATCTGGTCGACGGCCGGCACGACGTCGGTCGCGTCGATGATCCGCTCGAGGTGCGGCACGAGGAAGTTCGAGACGCCGATGCTGCGGGTCAGGCCCTCGCCGCGCAGCGCGATGAGCTTCTCCCACGCGTTGAGGTAGTTGTCGTTCGCGGGTGCCGGCCAGTGGATGAGGTACAGGTCGACGTGGTCCATGCGGAGCTTCTCGAGACTCTCGCGCAGGGCGTCCGTCGGCTCGTCACCGGCCTGCCGGTCGTTCCACAGCTTCGTCGTGATGAACAGCTCGTGGCGCGGGATGCCGCTCGCGGCCACCGCCGCGCCCACGCCCTCCTCGTTGCCGTAGATGGCCGCCGTGTCGATGTGACGGTAGCCGAGCTCGAGCGCCTCGCTCACGGCGCGCTCGGTGTCGGCCGGCGGGACCTTGAAGACGCCGTAGCCGAGCTGGGGGATGTCGTAGCCGTCGTTGAGGGATACGGAGGGGATCTGAGGCATGTCACCAGCCTACGAGGATCGGGACGGCGGCGGGATGCCCGCGATACGATCGAAGGCCGTGTCCGCGCCCGATCCCGTCATCGCCTACCCGCCGGAGCTGCCGGTCAGCGCCGCGCGGGACGAGATCGCGCGCGCCATCCGGGATCACCAGGTCGTCATCGTCGCCGGCGCGACCGGTTCGGGGAAGACGACCCAGCTGCCGAAGATCTGCCTCGAGCTGGGCCGCACGAGCATCGCCCACACGCAGCCGCGCCGCATCGCGGCCCGCACGATCGCGGAGCGCATCGCGGAGGAGCTCCAGGTGCCGCTGGGGTCGACCGTCGGCTACAAGGTGCGCTTCACCGACAAGGTCGGTGAGGACACCCGCGTCGCCCTCATGACCGACGGCATCCTCCTCAACGAGATCCACCGCGACCGGATGCTGCGCCGGTACGACACGATCATCGTCGACGAGGCGCACGAGCGGTCCCTCAACATCGACTTCCTCATCGGGTACCTGCGGCGCCTCCTCCCCCGCCGCCCCGACCTCAAGGTGATCGTCACGTCGGCGACGATCGACCCGGAGAGCTTCGCGAAGCACTTCGCCGCCCCCGACGGGACGCCGGCACCCATCGTGGAGGTGTCCGGGCGGACCTACCCGGTCGAGATCCGCTACCGACCGCCCGCGGACAGCGACGACGTCGAGGGGATCACCGCCGCCCTGCGCGAGCTCGACCGCGAGGCTCCCGGGGAC
>Ga0182739_1004956_pt1 | contig 10745 bp, 11 predicted proteins | sample eDN5th30CBELigBY_FD_128873 | JGI IMG/M metagenome (GOLD analysis project Ga0182739, IMG submission 128873) | Enriched backyard soil microbial communities from Emeryville, California, USA - eDNA 5th pass 30_C BE-Lig BY (version 2) (version 2) | ecosystem: Environmental > Terrestrial > Soil >...
CTTTACTTAAATGAGGGGTAGAGAATTTGTTTTAGATTAAAAGAGGTTAACAAGTATAGATGGAGGAATAGATATCCATATATCGAATGTTTAGAAGGAAAATTAAATATGGGGGATTAGGTAATAAATGGATTATAATCCAAAAAAAATTAGTATAGAAGAAGCTCAGGCAGCTGGGATAGATGTGAATTTTGAACTAATGAATAATGGAGAAAGACGATATAGGTTAGTTAGTTTCGATGGAAGTTCATATTGTCGTACAGTCGGTTCAAAACAAGGTGCATGGCAGAATAGTCATTATCACAAATCTGTTTCCGAGTTCTATGTTATTCAATCAGGTTGGATTGTTTATGCACAAATAAGTCTAAAGGGGGAAGTGGATTTACGTTTACTTAGTGAGGGAGAAAGTGTATCAGTAAAACCATTTGTTCATCACAATATTTTTATGTCTTCTAATTCAGTAACTCATACAATTAAATATGGAGGAGGAGATTCAGAGCCTGACTGGTTTCCTTCGATAGAATTGGATAAATACACAAAGAAACTTTCTGAGAATGATATGCTTGAGTTAAGAAGAGCTAAAGAAAAAGGAGAATAGGATGGATTACATAAAACATTTAAGATCTATGGTTGGTCACGAAAAAGTGATAATGGTGGTTTCGGGTGCATTTGTTTTTGATAAAGAAAATCGAGTGCTTATGCAAAAGCGTACCGATAATGGGCAATGGGGATTTCCAGGAGGTTTTATGGAGTTAGGAGAAACCGTTCAGGATACTGCTAGGAGAGAAGTAAACGAAGAGACAGGCCTTCAATTAGGTGAGCTTGAGTTGTTTGGAATATATTCAGGACCAGAGTATGATAAAACATTTTCTAATGGAGACCAAGTATCTTTGGTACTAATTTCTTATATTTGTAGACAATATAAAGGTAAATTAGTTGAGAGCAACGAGGAGTCGATACAAAACAAGTTTTTTTCACTTGAAGAGCTACCAAAAAATATATTTACAGAACACCAAATGTTGGTCGATGATTTATTATCAAAAAAGCGAATTCCTATTATTGGATAATACATCTGTTTATTTTTCAAGTAACGGGGTCTTTACTTCAATAATGATCTTCAGCAATCAGGCGCGTTTATTTAGAAACGTGTCTTTTTCGAGTATTGGGTCATATTCTAGAGTAAGAAAGGAAATTAGACGGTATATCTTGAATTTAAAGTCATGCCATTAAAGAGGTGTGTCGATGATACATACTATTACGGTTTACTCTTGGGGGGATAGAAATAAAAAGTAAAGTTAAATTAACCTCATTTGAAGAAAATGCAAAAAAGTTGATTACTAAATATAAGATACCAGGAGTTGCAATAGGTTTAGCACACAATGGAAATCCTATTTATGAAAAAGGATATGGATTTCGAAATTTAGAGAATCAACTTCCAGTCACATTAGATACAGTGTTTGGTATTGCATCTGTTACAAAATCGTTTACTTGTGTTGCAATCTTGCAACTTCAAGAAACAGGAAAATTATCAGTTCAAGACCCTGTAGTGAAATATTTACCTGAATTTTCTACTCCGACAGATGCAACAGATAAAATGACAGTACATCATTTTATGACTCATTCAGCTGGGATTCCTCCTCTACCAACAATTTTATATGCTAACAAGAAGAATATTGACACTAACCAATCTCAACATAAAATTAATGAGTCTTATCAAAAGTCAATTGATGATTACGAACAATTGATGGAATTTATCAGCCAACTTGATTTTGAGTTATTGGGTGAACCGGGAACCGAATTTAGCTATTCAAACGATAGTTATGCTTTATTGGGAGCAATTATAGAACGAGTAAGTGGAGTACCTTTTGAAAGGTATATAAAAGAAAATATTCTATTACCTGCTAGAATGGTTAACTCTTGTTTCTTATTTGAAGAACTTCAAGGTTATAAAAATATTACTTCCCTATATGCTTCTAGAAAGAAAGATAATGAGACAGAGATCTATGAAGACTCTATTTGGTTAGATGCTCCAACTATGAGAGCAGCTGGATATCTTAAATCTACCGTTCGGGATATTTTTAATTACACTGAGATTTTTACGAATAACGGGAAAGTGGGAGAAAATCAAATTCTTAACACTAAAAGTGTTCAGCAAATGATCTATCCACATATTGAGTTTTCACCTGGTAAGTATTATGGATATGGATTTATCATTACTCCAAATTATCATGGAGGTACTTTAGTAGAGCATGGAGGAAATTTCAAAGGTATTGCTTCTCATTTATGTATAATTCCTGAAAGAGGTATGGCAGGAGTTATCTTAACAAACCTAGCAAAGGTACCTTCACCAACAATTTTAAAGGGCGCTCTTAATATATTTGAAAATCGAAACTTTTATGCTAGTCCTGTGAGCTATGAAGAATTTGAGTGTACCTTACAAGAGCTTTACGAATATGAAGGAACTTACATATCTATTGCAGGGAATAGATTTACGATTAGCGTTATAGATGGAGGTCTTAAATTTTCAATACCTGATGAATCTATTCCAATTCAATGTATTGGAATAGATATATTCCTTGCTTCTGTAAGGGATCAAAGTGAAGTAGTTCGATTTATCCGCAACGATAAAGGGAAAATAGTTCGACTAGCTTATCATTTTAGACAATACCATAAATCATCTTAGGGGGAGTCAGTTGAGTAAATATAGTTTACTATTGTTTGACTTAGACGATACTCTGCTCAGTTCCTCTTGGTTTAACGATGGATTAATTCAGACTCTTGGAATGCACCCTATAACAAGATCACTTGATGCATCTAAATTTATTGAGAAAAAGTTACATGTCCCCAAAACGTTAATAAATCAATTAAAAAATAGAAAACTAACCCCTTTGGAATTTAGGAGGGCAAGGTGGAGACATGCTTTCTCCTATTTTAATCTTTCACCTGATGTAGACCTCATTGATGAACTTGATGTGCTCTTTTTTAAAACAGCTATGACTTTTATTGGTATAAATAATTCTGTCACATGTTTATTAAATGAATTGAAAGCACATTATCACCTTGGAATAGTGACCAATGGGTTGTACGACCCTAAACTAAAAATTTCTCACATGGGACTGACGAAAGTGTTTAGTGATAACAAAATATTCCATTCAGAGCAGTTAGGTTATAGAAAGCCAGATCCTGAAATTTATTCAGTCGTATTAAATCACTTTACTAAAAAGCCCGAAGAGGCTCTATTTATTGGGGATTCTTGGATACATGATGTAGTTGGACCAATGGAAGTCGGGATGGATGCTATTTGGGTTAATTCAAAAAGAAATACACGAGCTACCTCACATATACCAGTTGCAGTTGTTTCGGATGTCTTAGAAATACGAAACATATTACTGACCAATTAAGTAATATTAATTGGTCAGTAACCTTTTGCAAACTACATTAAATATAGATGCTGTGTTTACTCCATAATCGTGCGCGTATCTTCAGGAACGCGTCTTATTTGTGTTTTAACTCGTATTTGGAACAGTGAAGGAATTTAGAGTCTAAAAGAGAACTTTAAACAAAGATATTCTGATTTAAGTAAAAATAAAATTAGTTAAACCGAAAGAAGTGATGAGAATGAAAAATCAAAAAGTTCTTTATGATGTTATGAATCACCCAGAATGGATACAACCACATAGTGACAAATGGTATTCTCAATTAGGAGGAAGATACAAATATCCTTGGAAATCTCAATTCGAAGAGACAACAGCTGCCATGGTATTGTCACAAAAGATTGATTCACTTGTAGATAAAAATTCTCGTATTCTTGATGTTGGATGTGGACACGGTGAATTTACATATCAGTGGAATTCAAAAGTAAAGGAAGTTGTAGGAATAGATGTAGTAGAGGAATTCATTCAGACAGCAAATATAAATAAACCTTCAAATTCCGTTGGATTTGTAACTGTTAATCATGATGATAATGTACCTTTTCCTAATAATTACTTTGACTTGGTATATACGAAAAAGGGACCTTGGATTTCTCAATATTCAGAAGCAAATCGAATCACTAGGCCAGGTGGTGTAGTGATAGGTCTTTATCATGGAGGCACTGACGGAGGACTAAGAAAACTGTTTCCAGGCTTATATAACCCAATGCCTGTGGATCCTTATGATTTGGAACAATTAACAAATAAATTTGAATTTCATAAAAGTGAATTAACAGATTTTCATATAGAAGTAATTGAAGAAGTAGAATACCTTTCAACTCCAGAAGATGTTTTAATAAAAAAATGCTATGGTCAAAGTCAAAAGTTAAAAGAGGTAGCTTGGCGCGAATGTTTAAGAGATGTTGAAGAAATTTTTTATAAGAATACTACTCCTAAAGGGTTAAAGGTAATCAATTATCATCACTTAGTAATAGCTAGAGCTATATAAGTCACTTTAGATAAGTTTCCTGATCTTCCATTAAAGGGCGCAAGAATTGAACAATGAAGGACTGTTTCAGCAGTCCACTTATTTTAGGACTTAATCAGTTCAAGGTGCAGGATAGTGAAGTTTTGAGGTTGAATTAAATATAAACAGAAAAAGGAGTTGAATGTATTGATCGGAATTATAAAAAAACTATACTTTCACTTTGTAGTTTTGTTTCTGGTGTTATTTTTAGGTACTTCTGCATTTGCTGACCCTCGGAGTTGGTGGAGTATTCGTGAAGTAACAGAGATCCATGAAGATGTTTTTACATCACAATTTTCTGGGATGAAAATTACTTGTTATGCCTTAGTTGCTTTAATTTTAGTTGTTATTCTAAACCAACCTTCGGTAAAAAAAGCAGTTAAAACGATGTTAAAAACAGGAGTAAAAAGGCTTCAAATATTATTAAATACTATTAAGACTTTATTGACTTAACTAGTAGGTTTAGGAATTTTCAAGAATAGGGCGCTATTCTTGAGCAATGCGAACCTTCAAAACACAAATCTTTACCCCAAAGCAATAATATCATTTCTAATGGAATTTGGTCTTAGAAATAAGAAATCGGTAACTTATATCGGAGATATGGAATGATATAGATTAGAAGGTATTAAATAAAACTTCCGTTATGTTATCTACAAGTAAGGAATATATTATAATAAATAGGAGAAGACGTATGGAGCAACAGCTATTACAAAGAGCTTCTTATTTAAATAATCGAGATAAAGACCTATTACTTAAGGCTATGGTCACGGCAAAGAAAGCTCATGATGGACAGTTTCGCAAGTCGGGGGAGCCTTATATCATTCACCCTTATGCTGTTACAAATATATTACTGGACTATAAAGTGGATGTCGCCACATTGATAGGTGCTTTACTGCATGATGTTGTAGAGGATACAGAGTATACCCTAGAGGCTATTCAACATTTATTTGGAGAACAAATAACAACTATTGTCCATGGCCTGACCAAAATCGATAAGAATGAAGTTCCGGAAAAAGAAAAATATGAGGCAGTCAATTTCAGGAACATGTTAGTGGCTGCGCAGGAAGATATACGAGTTGTGGTCATTAAAGTGGCAGATCGTTTACATAACATGAGAACCTTACAAGTGAAAAGAGTTAAAAAGCAAGTTCCGTATGCAAGTGAAACATTAAAAATATTTACCCCGTTTTGTAAAAAATTAGGTTTACTCCGTATACAAGCAGAGTTGGAGGACCTATCTTATGCTTATCTTCACAATGGCCACTATACGCAAATAAAGTCTTTTCATCAAAATTGTAAGGAGTTGTTCAACTCCTATGCGAACAGAGTTCGGCAAGAATTCCAAAAGGCTTCACAAGGTTATATTGACATAGACTCATACACAATACATGATGAAGTGGAGCCCCTTTACACCGCAATGACTTATCCTGACATCATCGATCATATTGGACAGGTTGTCATTTCGGTTCCTGACAAAATGTCCTGCTACTCTGCTATGGGTATTGTCCATCAATTATATAAACCTGTTTCAAGTAAGTTTATAGATTATATAGCCATTCAATCACATCCATTTCATCGATATCTTAGGACAACAGTAGACATAGATGGTAACGAAGTGGTCATATGTATACAAGATATGGAATCAAAAGAGATACGAGACAAAGGGATTTGTTTCTTTCTAACAGAACATAGGGATCATGAGTTACAAACCATTCTTTCAAAGATATTAGGTGAGGTTATTCCCACAAATAAGGCAGTCACAGAAGATCCTTTAGAATTCTTAAACTTTGTTTCTCATGAGTTGCTTGGGAACCAAATAACTGTGTTTACACCTAAGTTAGATGTTATACATTTACCGAATGGAGCAACTGCAATCGATTTTGCTTTTGCCGTAGATGCTGAGAAAGCGAAGCATATGGCAGTTGTACGGATTAACGGGAAAATCCATCCTGTTTCAGCTCCTCTATCCCAATGGGATATTGTAGAGATTTTGATAAGTCAATATCCCGGTGATAAGTCCTGTTGGCTCCATTTTGCATCTACCTCTAAAGCACAATTGGCAATCCGAAAGGAGTTAGGGAAAGAATAGGATGAATGGATTAAAAGAGGTTATTCAAGAAAAGGGCGCTTTTCCGGAGTAACGAAAAAAGTCCAATTTCTCAATTTTAATGCTGAGAAATTGGACTTTTTTATATTTACCTATAGTGCAAAATAACGCTTAAAATAGATGCAAAATAACTCCTAAAGTGACAACAGATTTTTCAAAAGGTAGAAAAAATACTTAAGAAAATGATAAAGCAACAGAAGAAGATTAACTTTAACTCTGTAGCAGAAGAATCTGGGGTTTCAAAGTCATTCCTTTATAAGTACATTGAAATCAGATCTCGTATTGAAACTTTAAGGAAACAAGAAGAAGAATTAGAATCACCAATGAAAGTTAAACGGGATATGACAGAAAAATCAAAAGATGTCATAATTGCATCACTTCGGAAGAGAAATAAGAATTTGGAGGAAGAAAACAGGAAATTGAAAGAACAACTTAAAGTTGAATGGGCAACAATTTATAAAGAAATCAAGTAAGATGGTAGTCTAACTTTAAAGTCATGTATTCAATGAATGAGGTTCGGTAGAACCTCATTTTTTAACAACTTACTGTAGATAAGTGCGCGATTGTTGAATAAAACTTTATTTTACCCCCATCCAAAACAGGACGGGGGTATGTGTGTTGGAAGTACTTAACTTTAACAACTTATTATTACCTTGACATTTCCTTATTGCGGGTGGTGACAGCTTCGCTGGTATTACCCCGTTTAACTAAGATGACATGTTCATTGAAGAAGGAACATTAAATTACCCAGTAGGACAATATAGTGTAATATTTCTTATTTGATTATACGTCTAATAAATAAAACGTTCAAAAGTAAAATGAAATATAATACAGGATAAATTGGTATTGAATACCCTAGTTTCCAACTTACCATAATGAAATACATTAGCTTTAACTATAAGCCATTCATAAAAGATTGCAAAAGCTGACCAGCCAACAATATGAAGACGAGGTAGGTTCGTTACTATCAATAACGGATTGTGTTTGCTGTGCTGCATTTTGATAAAGTGTCTTTGCTTGTTGATTTTCAGTACCTAATGAGAACGTTTCGGAACTAGCTTATGCACTTTTTAATCCAGCTAACACCGTTTGAACATCTTTTGTAACTGTCTGGTGATTCCTCCTTTTAAATCATCGAACAAGATATAGAATGCCAGTTTTTAAAAAAAATATGTCCTCCAATTTTGGTTTATAAAATTATACTTCAAAATAAACTCCTAAATTAAACACTTAAAAAGTTTATATTCATGAAATATTAAAGTCATCTCTAAGTTTTGGTGCTCATGTCATGTTTATTAGAAATATTTAGGTGAATGTCTAATCCCAGGATATTCATGGAACATAGTATAAAATTGTGGTCATTATAAAGGTGAAAAATCACTAAAGTGGAGGTTTTTGAGGAAATGATGGAAATAAAAGAACAAAAACAATACCGTGAAGATTTGTTGGAATGGTGTGATAATATTTATTTTCACTGGGAAAGTATAAAACCGAGGTTTTCAAAACTCTTTGATATAAAAAGCTTAGAGGAATGGGAAGAGTCATACCGCGAATTAAAAGGAAAATTACAGACAGATTTAAAAGTGGATTTAGATGACTATCAGACAGCTAAAAGCCTATATGAACAGTGGGAACTGCTACACAAAGAATCACAGGGTTATCAAGAAAAAGAAGGTGAATCTGATGTGAGAAAGATAGCTGAGTTACCCTCTGATTCTGATAGAGGAATAGTAATGCTAAGTCAGGAGGCAAACGATACAGTAGAAGAACTTGATAAAGAATGGGTTGAACTCATTCATATGGTTATTAACTTGGAAATACCGATACAAGAAATCAGAAATTTTGTATCCGATTATAAACGGTAGTAAGTTGATAAAAAAATGAGAAATACACATAGGTTGCCTATATGGTAGCCTTTTATTTTACATACTTAATATTCTCCTTTCTATCCTAAAAAAACAAACCGGAATTTATTCCAGTTTGTTTTGATTACAAGAAACTTTATGTCAACAAGAATCCCTCTGACAAAAGGTTTTGGGAGATTTCTATAAAATTCTAAATAGATAGATTGACTATGGATACCTTTTTTGAGTTTTTATAAAATGAACAGGAGGGATTTAAAATGAAACATCACCTATTACAATTATCATGTATGGGCGAATCAAAATTTTTTGAGCACTTAAAAGAACTGCCCGCAGGATATTTACCATAAGAAGATTCAAAGCGTTTTTTCTTCCATTTCAGAAGTATTGGTGCATATTTACCTCACCGACACTACATGGCTTGGCGTCATGTCAGGTACAGTTTTGATGAAATTGTAAAGACGGGTAATCAACTATAGAGGAAATGGAAATGATGTTTGTCAACTTATCCGAGCAATTTAAAGCATTCTTTGATCGACTAGGGAATCTAGATCAAGCCATTTTTCCGGAACATACCATCGTGGGAATGTAACAGCTTTGCTACGACAGTTAGGGCATCCCGGTATTATGACTGATTATATTCTATTATTTGTTTGAAATGAAGAAAAAATAGAATTAACACCTGCTAATTTCCGATAAAATTTACTTGTGTAAAATAGGCAGAAAAGAAATATGTTATTGTTGTTCCAAAATCGGGCCATTTTATTAATAAGAGGGTTGCATAAAACCCCACTTTTTTATGTAGCTAACAGGCTTCTTCAGAAACGGAAAACTTTGATTTATCAACGGTGCATAAAATCTTGCATATACGATAAAATAAGAATGGTTACTAACACAAAAAGCGAATCCCTTTTGTACTAAGGGATTCGCTTTTTTTCATGTTTCTTTTCCCTTGTAATACCTGTATATTTTGCAATGTCCTAAAGGTTTAGAATAACTTAATTATTTTAATATTCTTTTGAACACTTCTCATAAGGTGGTTATAGATTTAGCTTCACATAATTTAAAGAGATAGGTGAGAATAGTTCTTAAAATACTAATTGGAGGAGTTAATAATCTAGTTACTGTTCATGATGATGTTAAAAAATAAATACACTATGTTGCTTTTAATTAACATTATCTTCATAAATGGTATTTCCTAAAAAATCTCCAAGTATTAACACAAAAACTAAGTGAAACGGGGTTAACTGATAGATGGATGTTCTGCCTGTTATGATAATGATAATAAATAAAGTTGCAAAACCAACGATGACTTTGATCGTCAGTAAACCAATATTAACTTCTTCCAAAGTTTTTTCCTCCAATTTAAATTTTACTTAATTGTAAGATCTTGAGGTTTAGATAAATAGGCTAGTTTTAGTATTAAAGCTCGAGTTACAATTCCAACAATGATGTAATATATGAATGAATATGTGTATCTCCACTCTAAATAATTAACAAGTTTGACCCACTCGCAAAAGGGTTCACCTATATAGGCATATGTTAGTGCCATAATGATCTGGGCTAAAATAAAAGATTTCCACGTTCTAAAATATTGATATAACAACATGTAAGCTACAGGTACCATTGAAAAATCAAAAGGAAGGGCCCTAGGAATAAAAGGTAGGAATGCAATGGGGTAATCCCAAAAACTATATTGTGCACCAACTACATCTAATAAGGTTGTTGTCAAGATAATTATGGTACCAAATAACAAAATTTCTAAAATAATGTCTCGTTTAACAAGTTTAGCCCATATAACCCAAGGTACAACTAAAAAAACGACTAGTATCCACCATTCCCAAGTTAAAAACTCATTTTTTAGCCAACCATTTAATTCTAAATTATACAGCTTATCTTCTAATAAACGTATTTCCTTAAGATTTTCAAATATATTATCTATTGATATCACCCCTATATTTAAATTAAAAGGTAACAGATATTTTTGAATTCAAACTCTTTGAGCTGCCTTTTTAGTATTACCGTTTTTTAGTAATGAATTTCCATCGTAAATAAGAAAAAAAACCATGTTGAAAGTTCTTCTAACACGGGTTTTCGACTTTTTTCAAATGAATCAGAAATATTTTAAAAACAATGAAATTTTTAAAATCTAGATTTAAGATAGTACAATAAAAACAGGATACATCAACTTATAATAATGGAGAAAGCAGGCGAGAACCCTGTTCAACAATGCGCTCGGTCAGGGATCGTTGCAACAAGTCTTCAATTCTTAATGGTACAGAATCAGTAAGATCCCTCTCGAACTGCTCTGTGAGTTCCCTTGCCACATCAGCACTGTA
>Ga0182739_1004957_pt1 | contig 10742 bp, 15 predicted proteins | sample eDN5th30CBELigBY_FD_128873 | JGI IMG/M metagenome (GOLD analysis project Ga0182739, IMG submission 128873) | Enriched backyard soil microbial communities from Emeryville, California, USA - eDNA 5th pass 30_C BE-Lig BY (version 2) (version 2) | ecosystem: Environmental > Terrestrial > Soil >...
ACCGTCCGTAAATTAACAAAAATACTTTGCGAACGTTCGTTTAATACAGATATATTTACGGACGGACAATAGATTGAAAGCATAAAAAAAGACCGTCTATGGACAGTCCTGTTCTTGAGGTAAACCTACCCTTTGCTTTACTTTTTAAACAAACAATAAATTAGTTCAAAAAGAATTACTCATCTACTTTGGCCACACCCAATGCTAAGTGCTCCCAAAGCACCTTTTCTACCTGTTCAACTAGTTCATTGGGGCAATTAATTACTAATATAACGTCTGACCCTTTCCCTTTTAATTCCCGTTTTCTTTTATGAATGACTTTATAAAAGATGTAATCAATGATAAATCCAAGAATAAATCCAGTTGCTCCACCGATTAATCCCCAAAAAATCGGACCCCATTCGAGCATGAAACCAACACTTGTTCCAATAACAGAAAATGCCGTTCCGATGGCTGCTCCCTTATCAAACAAACTAATTCCATCAGCCCGATGAAGCGTATCAAATAATTTTCGTTCTTGTACTCGATTCATAAGAGGTACAGCGAGAATCTTCTCTCTTTGGATTCCTATTCTCTCTACAGATGTAATTGCTAACTCAAGATACGATGAATGCTCAAAAGTGGAAAAAATCTGCAATTTATTTCACCTCATCTGCAGATGCCGGTAGTTTTACACGATATTGTTGATAGTTTTTCTGTAGAAATTTTCGTTGTTCACTTTCAAATAGTTTATTGTTTTCTACTGTATTCACGTAGGAGTCATATACGCCAAATCCAATGTGAGAAGGAATAAACAAAAACCACTGTGGATCAAGGACCCTTGTTGCTTGTCCAATGTCCCCCAGAAAAAGGTACTGAACAGCGACGAGGACATTGGACAAGTACACAAAAACAATCATAAAAGACATTGTGAAAATAGCTGTGATGACTCGGTGGACATATAATTGACCTAATCCTGGTGTGAGAAAGGACCATATTACTGCCATCGAAGGTCTTCTTTTATCCAAATAATTAATTTCTAAAGCACCAATCGTATACGAATTAAAATCAGCATTTTCTCGTTCAGCCAATATGAAAACTTTGTTCATATCAACAGAAGTCCGGTAGCTATCCCAGATGGCAAAGAGATAAACAGGGAGATACAAATGGATCCATCTTGGTTCAAGAACTTCCTTTGCCATCCCGATATTCCCAGTAAAAGAGTAGACAATTGCATGATTAATATGAGCCATATTATTAATAAGAATTTCCCACATAAATAAAGCATACCCTCTAAGATATTTAGATAAGAGAAGATGACCAAAACCAGGAAACGCGGCTGACCACCAAGCAATAATATAGGGGTTTCGTAAATGTAGTTGTGTAGTACCCAAAAGGCTCACATGGGCTTTATAACGTCTAGCTGTATTATCATTGGTGTAATTATCCATTTAATGCCACCTTTTAGTTTGTTTTCCTAACTTTACTTACCGATTTATGGTAATACAATGTAATCAGCAGTAGAAAAGGATAGGATAGTGCTGAATACTCCAATTTCCACCACCCATAATGAAAATATCCCCAAGGTTCTGGAAGTAAAGATAATACTTCATAAATAACAATCAATATGGACCACAAAATAATATAAAACATACGTTTTAAAAATGAAGTGTGGAAAGGAAACCAATTTAAGAACAACATAATGGTAGGTGCACCTAATAGAGTAAGTGCCGGTAAATCGGACCATTCAACGCCTTTATTAAAATACCAATAACCATGATATTTAAGACTTAAATACATATCAACAAGTAGCTGAAAGACTATTGTAGATAGCCATATATGAAGAATTTGATTTTCAGTAAGTCGTTTATTGCTTATAAAAGCAACAGAATTCAAAATGATAACCGCAATACTGAGTCCTAACATAAATAACGTCCTTTTTAAAAATTATTATTTACTCATACTTCTTCAATTATGACACCCAAAGGCACAAAAAGATCAATCCTGTTCTTGGTCAATGTTAGTTTGACTATCCATCCATCAATAGCTATAACTCCCTTGAAATTGCGAAAAATTATGCACGTTTTTATACAAAAAAGGAAGATAAATATGTGAACGAAATACGCCAAACATGCTGTTCCATCAACGATGTATAAAAATGTGTATATTTGATAAAAAACGTGTAGTCAGTAAACATTGATATAAAGGGATTTGTGTCAATGATGGACTGCTGATAGGGTGTATTATGTTGACTAGTAATGTATAAGTTATACACCAAATAGAGTAAAGTTTACATATACATATAAGCTTTTTATGAAATATTACTTTATTTACTTATAAATCAATAAATGCTATCATATAAATCAGATATAAGAGTTACCTACAAACCCAATTGTATCAATAGTTTCTCAAGTAAAAAAATTAAAATTACTTATTACTTAGGGGGAAAAACAATGAATGTTTATTTAATGAAGACTTTTAAGGAATGGGCAGAACGCTTTATGAATGGAAATCCAACACCTTTTGTCGCAATTGACGAACCAGGAGTTGATATGGACTATGGAAAACTGACAGAAGCGAAAAAATCAATCCTATTTGAACAATTAGATAAACAATCTGATACAAAACGTCGATGGGGGTTAATTAGAACATTCTTTGACCGTTTTTATGATGATATATCAATTGGGGATATTTTAGTCTTAGGAACAGGACAAACAACAAAATTTAACGTTTATGCTATTGTGAGAATTAAAAGTGACTCATACTACATTACTGCCCCTAGTAGCGAATATTCAAGACATCGTAGGAATGTCGAAATTCTTTGGATGGGAGAACCGTTTCAAGTTGAAAAATGGGGATGGGCTAGAAGAATCGAGTTACTTGATACAAAAGACCGTTTAAAAGAATTTATTAAAGTTTATACAGACTTAAAATGATGCTAACAAGCCACCTGAAAAAAGGTGGTTTTTTATATGGGAACTATCAAAACTCAACATAAATGATAGTACCTATGTACATACGCAGTACCAACGGTTGATGGACTATCGTAAGTCACTATCATAAATGAGGGACACAGGGAAGGACACGAGGTATACCTCTGCAAATTAGATTTAATTATAAAAAGGTCGTGGTGTCCTTCCCTATCTCCCTTATATCCTTTGTTATGGACACAACTCATGACCGTATGATTGAATTGTGTAATCAGCCATGACCGATAAGAAGGAAAAGCTATATATATCAACGAATAAGACAACATGACTGAATGGTGTACGACTGAATGACCGATACGAGAAAGGAGTGAGATCCCATGTCTGATAGTGAGTGGATAACCGTTTCTGAAGCTAGTAAGCAACTGAATATTCCAGCAGAATCTTTAAGACGCTACATAAGGTCTCATAGCGTTCATTTGAAGGTTAAGAAGTTAGGTAAGAAGTATTTTATTCATGATGATTCCATGACCGTTATTAGACGAATCAGAGCTTTGTATGAACAGAACAAGAGTGTAGAAGAAGTAGAGGAAGCTTTATCAGCAAGTGGTGTACCTATGACTTTTACTGTTACAAATGATGATGACTCAATGATGACCGTTAATGTAGCTGATGAATTGGAGCAGATTAAGAAAGAGTTATATGAACAAAAGGAGTTTAATCGGAGTTTAGTACATGAGTTTAAAAATTTATTACAAGAGTTTCAAAAGCAAGGAGAACAATTATCTCAAATAGTTGATGTCGTGAATAAAGACAAAAAACTTCTTGAAGAAAATAGAGATTTACTAGAATCAATCGTTAATAATCAACAGGCAGAAAGTGAAGTAGCAACAGCAGAGCAAAAAGTTGAGAAAAAGCAATCATTTTTTGCTCGATGGCTTGGTAAATAAGGGAATATAGCGATACATCAGAGAATAATATCAATGGTAAACAAAGGAGGTTACTAAATGGCAATAGAGAACTGTCCAAAATGTGATGGTGAAGGGGTAATCACTATGGATGTTGGATGGGATGGAACAACGGTAACTTGTGGTGATTGCAATGGTAGGGGTTATTAGTTAAAGCCCAGGAGTGATGTCCTGTGCTTTTTTGTTTGATTGATAAGTCCTTTTAAATAAACGCTCGTAGACAATGTACAAGCGTGATACAGGAGAGATAACAGAAAAGTAGTATCTTTCTATTCAGAATATATCAAATCGTTTATATGAAGCGAGATAAATCCCAGTCGATAGATGACGAGGGCTTATTTGTGTTTGTATATGCTTTTTCTTAATTTTTTTAAAATCGTATTTTCCAAATAAGTTGATACCATCTACAATTAATAGTTGATAACATAAAGGGATAATAAAACAAGAACACTCGTTCTGTTTAGGAAAATGATATACACTTTTAATTAAAGGAGATGAGACAAGATGAGTAGTGAAGCTACTGTGTTTACTTAGTGAGAAATCAATAGGTTGATTAGTTGGTCCTCATTGTGATGATTTGATTTTTTACGTCAATAACCGTGATGTGTAAACATTTGGTTCACAAGATCAACAACGCACAACGGCTCTATCTTTAAAATTAGCAGAAATAGGCGAATATCCAATTTTGCTTTTGAATGTTAGTTTATCAGGGCTAGATGGCTACCAAGTATACGGTGCAGATCAAATACAAGTATTAGAAGGATTAGAAGCTGTACGTAAACGCCCAGGGATGTATGTCGGAAGTACGTTTTCAAAAGGATTACATCACCTCGTTTGGGAAATTGTCGATAATGGATGCGGCGGCTACAAAGTATCTGGTGGATTGTATGGAGTAGGTGCTTCCGTTGTAAATGCGTTTTTGCGAGATTTTTGAAATTGACTAATATTATTCAAAGTGGCGGTATGGCTAATTGGTTTTTAAGTGAATCTGAATTTTGATTATTTAACAGAATTATAGTAATTGGTTAACCCCGAAAGGTGAGTAATTAGAGCTTTCCTTTGAAAACAAAGTAAATGTCATGGAATCTATTTTTGTTTTAGTGATGGCAAAATCTCACCGAACTTCAAATGACAAAGAACTCATTCGTTGGGACAAAGGATATGCTAAAATAAAAGGTAAGAAAAGAGAACAACTAGAATCGTTTTTGATGATTGTCCTGCCTTGCACGGGAGGAGGTGGGGGAATCAATGGAATTGCTTAGTTTTACTTCTGATGTGATAGAACTGTTATCATCTTTAAGTGGGCTTTTAGTATCTGTCATTACACTTGCTAGTTTTGTAAGCAGTAAAAAAGAAAAACCCTAATGTGGGATTAGGGTCAGTGAAAAAAAACATATTCTGTTAGTGTACCCATCAACGGGTCGTACAAACATCAAAAACTAAACATCTTGACACTCTTGGATCAGGTGGTGGGACACCTGATTCTTTTTTATGTTTCTTAGGCCAGAGTGCTTCAAATATTCTGGCTTTTTTTTGCGTACTTGCGAAATACTTACTACTCCAAGTATAACTCTTTGTACTCTACCTGTGAACAATTTTGTAATCGTATTAGTTTTGAAATTAATCTTAATAGGGCTTTTTTTACGTTTGAAAAACATAAGCCTTAAGGCTAAAAGGCTGCACTTAAGGCAGCCAAAAACCTTGTCTATAAGAAGCTATTATTTGTCCATTCTCCGTTGTTGCTATTTTCTTCTTTTTGACTTTTGGGGCTGTTGTTGTCATTGCATGCTTCTATTTGCTTGTTCAAGACTATTTATAATACTTTCTAAAAAAATAAGAAATAAGGAGTATATCCCCATCGGAGCGAGGAGTTTTAAAATCATAAAAATCCTTTAAAAAAGCTATTAAATTAATGTTTTTTAAATATATCCATGACGTTTTCTCTTTTTTTCTTTTAAAAGGGGTTTGTTTATAAGGGGGAGTTATTGAAGGGTCTTCTTTTGTAATTAAGGTTTACAATCCCTTATTTATTTATGGAGGCGTAGGGCTTGGAAAAACCCATTTGTAGAAAAAGAAAGAGAGAAATAAAAAAACTACCGTAGATTCTACAAAATTCAAACTTTAGTTTTACAATATAAAGATATAAACAAAGGGCTTATGTAATCTGCCAATTACATAAGCCCTTCAAGGTGGTGAATTTTTCATGGATAAAGATACAGTTATTGCAGTGTGCGCAATATTAACTGTTGTTATTTCCATAATCGGTTTAGTGATGTAAACCAATTAACTTAAAGTGTTTGCCGACACTTTAAGCTTTTTTATATTCAATAACATTATGTGTTTTTTTAAAATTACTTGCAAGATTTGGCTCATTGTAGATTTATTTTGTGGTTCTGATAATAATTTCTCCATGCCAACATTTCACTGATCCGAGGAATAAAGGAAACAGCATAATGTATACAGAATAAATACAGCACAAAACACTGGAGGGGATAACATGACAACATACTTAAAACAATTTGCACGAAACAAGAAACAAAAAGAAAAAACAGAAGTATTGACAGCTCGACTTCCTCACAGCCTGTACAGCGACTTTAAAGCACATTGTGACGAACTAGGTCTAAGCATAAGCGAAGCAGTTTGTTTGCTCGTAGAACATGAAATTACGAGCCTCAAAGGAGATTCAGAAACAGCTATTGCAGTTGAAACAAATACAGATAACGACGAAAGTAGTGTGGATGAAACAAAAGCGAATACAAATGTAGTCACAAACAATTCAAAACGAATCGAATCAACTACACAACGATTCACATTGAATCAATGGAAAATCAATAATGAAGTTCCTTGTCCAATTTGTCAAGAATGGAAGGCAGCAGGTAACTTTCAAAGACACGCTAAAACACACAAAATGACCACACAAGAAATTTTCATAAGTGATAGATACAAAGATACTATAAATGCAATGATAGACGCTAAAAAGGCAAAATAAAGCCTTTTTAGGAAACGTTTATCAGTACTATTCATAATATTTCTCCTTTGTTTTATCGTTCAATGCTTTTATTAGGTTTATTTTTTTTTCCTTTAGTTTTATTTTTTGTTTGTTGTTGGCGATTTTGTTCTTGCTGCATGGTTCTATTTGCTTGTTCAAGACCATTTATAATGCTTTCAAGTATTCCAAGTGAACTTTGTTTAGCGTCAATTGTTTTTTCAACTTTAGATATTTGGGATTGAATAAGTTCATTTCTTCCAAGATTACTTTCTTTTATGGTTTGGAAACGATCAAATTCATCATGGAGTTTTTGAATTTCTGTTTTTCGTTGATTTACATTCTTTTCAATGGTTTCAATTGGGACAACCCTATTATTCGATTTATTAACCTGATTAATCTTGTTAGCCGTCTCATAGCTCATATAAACAGTTTCTGGTCGTTCAGGATACTTATTAGCTATTTCACGAATAAAACTATTTTTAAGCGCATTTTCAGCCTTATGAAGGGTATCTTTATAAAAATTAATTTGTTTACGAGTATCTCTGTTTTTTTCTAAGAGTCCTGGGCGCTCTATTTCATGTTGTTTTTTAACTAGATTAAATTCTTGTTCATTATTGAATCCAAGTTTTTTATGATAAAGATTTATTTTTTCTTGGTGGTTTTTTATTAATTTTTTATCTTCGGTTATTTTGTTTTCAAAGTCTCTTTTCTTATTTCTGTTTTCACTTTTAAGCAAGCTTAATCGACTAAATTTATTAATTTCATTTTGTGCATTTGTAATTCTTTGTTTGGCTAAATCAATTTCATGATAGTAGTTAGCAATTGTTTGAATTGCTTCATCTTTCCAACGAAGGAACTGACTATTACTATCGTTTCGCTTTTCCCATTTGTTAAGTTGTTCAAGTCTTTCGGCAATATTTGATAAAGTAGGCTCATCTTTTAAGATTTTAGAAGCTTCTCGCAAATGAACACGTTCTGAAGCTGTGTGAAAACGTTCTTCCTTCTGCTTTTGTTCCTGTTTACGAGCTAGTTCTTGTTCTAGGGCTCTTTTTTCTTCTCGATACTTTTGTAGATCTACAACAAGGCGGTTATATTCCTGACGTTCACGATTGATATTTCCTCTATCGCTTTGTACTCCACGCTTTTCCATATCATTTGCAACATGCCCAAGATGAACAGTAGGAAGCGTCTCTATTCCTCTAGCTTCATGGGAAAGATGGGAAATTCGGTCTTGAATTCCTTCACGTTCTAATGCTTTATTGGCATGATTTGCCCATTCTTCTCGCCAGTGGTTTAATAATTCTCTATCGTTCCACTCACGATTTTTTTTGCCGAATCCTTCTTCGGATATTTCTCTAGTCGTTAACATTACATGAGCATGAGGATTTAGTTTATCATCTCGGTGAATGGCAATATCAGCTACCATTCCCTTATTTACAAATTGCTCTTGAACATAATTAATGATTAATTCTTTTTGTTGTTTATTGGATAACTCACGAGGTAGAGAAACTTCAACTTCTCGTGCTAATTGAGCATCTTTTCGCTTTTCAATTTGCTCAACTCCATTCCATAAACGGTTACGATCATGAACCCATTCTGGTGCATGAGAAGGGGCAAGAATCATAGCTTCTGGTTGAACTTTTCTTTTATACTTTTTGGTTTCTCCTGTGCGTTCATCGTGTAATTGTTCACCAGAACGATAAGCAGCAGATTTAACAGATGATTGACCTTTACTTCGTGATATCACTTTTGCTGAGAAATGATAGATTGCCATGATTTTTACCTCCTCTCTTTTGTCGCTACGCGTATCCAATTTAACCAGAACAGAAAGTGAACAATCTTCGATTCTTCACTTTCTGTTCTGGCTTCGCCAAAAGGCGATTATGGTTTTTGGTCCTTCCGTTTCGGAAGGACAGTGTTTTCGTTCCGAAGGAACCGCACACATCGGTACGATGTATAAGTGCGCCCTTCCTCATTTTATTTCGTTGGGATGATTGTAGCACATTGATAGATTAGTGGCTATTATTTAGGTGGGAAAATTTAACTTGGTGGGATAGAATAAACCTAAAACCAACGGAAGGATGAGGACAAGTGGCGAGGAAAACAGATGCAGAACGTTTACTAGAATTGGAGAAAAAAATGGAGCAGTTGAAGGCGAGAAAGCAGCAGGTGGAAAGCCGAATGAAGGAAAAGGAAAGGAAGGAGCGTACGCGACGATTGATTCAAGTAGGGGCGATTTTTGAGAAATATTTTGATATTGAGGATGTCAATCAAGCTGAGAAAATAGCTTTTGCAATGAGAGAACATGTTGAAAAGAATAAAGAAAAAATAATGACTATGGATTTGGAAAAATTCAAGTGAAAATCTAATAATAGAACATTTTTAAGCTTAGTTTATATTTTTTGTATTTTGTTAGTAAAGTCTTATATATAAGATTTCAAAAAAAGGGGCTGATTAATTTGAGACATATAACAGCATCTATATATATTTCATTCGGTTCTTTGTTTTATTTTTTATCATTTACTGATGGTTTTATTGGGCCTGATAATATGGGATGGATAATTTTTTTGTTTATTTTTGTGGGTGTTATGTATTTATTTATTGATCTAAGAAATTTCATAAAAAAGAAGGTACAGTAATAATAAAAAGAAGTTTTCTCTCAATCTTGTCCCTTTAAATAAGAGGACTATGTACACTCTAATAGAATAATATATATAGAACCATAATAAATAATTGCAAGGAGTATTTATTATGAAGTTAAATTTAAAACAAAAAAAAATACAAGAAAAATACAGAGAAAGCATTAAACAAAAGAGAACAAATAAAAGGTACAGAAATACAACGCTTATTATCTCATTTTTATTAGCAATCATATTTTTTCTATGTTTTTATTTTCGTTATATTTAATAATTTAGTTAACATAATGAAGCATTTTAAGAAGGTAGCATACTTAAAACCCCTTGGCGCCCAAGGGGTTTTAACATGTACATTTTTATTGGTTATGCATGATTTTATACATCGTTGATGAATCAACGTTTCCGGCTTTTGTAGAAGCCTGGTGGCTGCATAAAAAAGTCGGGTTTTATACAATCACTTATTGAACTAACGCTACCCGTTTGTTTAAGTGTAATTTATCACAAATTACAAAATGGTTGTTCTACAATCATATCCAATCTTTCACATAAGCAACTAGTCCTAAAAATGCACCCAATCCAGCACCAATAAAAGCAAAAACTACATAACTAGATTTATTTTGGTTAAGCTTCTCATTCATAGCACCCATTAAGATAACCCTCCTTTTAATTCCTCTTATATATAAATCGTTTTTTCACAATAAAGTCATCCATATTATACCATATAACCTATCAATTTCTTCATTACAGGAATGCTGCCCCTATAGTTTAAGTATACTTCTTCACAATATCTATTCCCGTTACTAAAGAATCTGGCCTTTTAATTGAACAAGATCCCATAGATTGTATGTATACTCTTATACCAAACTAGTTAACATAAGGCCCCATCATGAAAGCTAAAAACGAAGTCAACCCCTGAATCCAGCCAAAATCGGTCAAATTCAGGGGTTTGGGTGTTGGGAAATAACGTGAAAAAGACCTTTATAAACGAAGATCACGTTCTTCCGTTTTCGCCGGATCTCTCTACATTACTAGCAAGTTTCCTTACAGACCAACTGATTGCCTTGATGGCTGCATGTATCTAAAGATATTTTCAAATTATAAGAACGGATGATGTTAAAGGAGGTTTCAAACATTTTTCATTTTGAAAACAATTTGCTCCACCATGATTTTTTTTCTTCATTCATGATTTTTCACTTCGTTCATGTCTTTTGTTAATAGGAATTGATAAAGCAAATGTAAGCAA
>Ga0182739_1004958_pt1 | contig 10741 bp, 4 predicted proteins | sample eDN5th30CBELigBY_FD_128873 | JGI IMG/M metagenome (GOLD analysis project Ga0182739, IMG submission 128873) | Enriched backyard soil microbial communities from Emeryville, California, USA - eDNA 5th pass 30_C BE-Lig BY (version 2) (version 2) | ecosystem: Environmental > Terrestrial > Soil >...
CAACAATGACCGTCAACAGTTCCAGTAAAGTGAACCCGTTGGAGGCACTCATGCTTGAACCGCCTGGCGACTTCCGACTCATGGCGCGAACCTCTTCGTCTTGACGATGCGAAACCGATAGTGAGCTTCCAAATCGTAGCTGGAATCGCTCAGGTCGACTTCCGATGCGAAATCGGGAAGCGCGGGATCATTCGGATCGACGTAACGCTCGATCAGCGTCGAGCCACGATATTCCGCCGTGACTCTGTCGCCACCGCCCAGGTCAAACTCCGTCGGCGCACTCTTGAGGCGTGCTTGCGATCTTTGCAGGATCTGCACCCGGTAATGCACGGTGAACGAATTGGATTTTGTGGTAAGGCGCGGGTAAATATTCGCGTAAGGCCGTTCCCTGCTGTTATCTCCGTTGACGGCATACCCGCTGGACCAGAATGCCGCCATCCCGTTGTAAGGAGTCGTGCCCGCTGGCACCATATGAATGCCGCAGATTTCACTGGCCGAGCGATAGATGTCGCCAGCATCGAATCTGGCCTGGAGTCCGTTCAGGATTTCATTGACGCTGAGGTTCAATCGATAGTCGGTCTTTATCGCCGGTTGCGTCGCAGGATAGTTTCCGGTCTTGTATTGGCTGGCCTGGTTGTCCATCACGGCGAGCATCCGTTCCGCGGAAAGGACTGCCAGAATGCCGGTGGTTCTTTTGAGATAAGTAAAGGGTACGATCTGATAGTTGAGATTGATGCGTCCCGCTGTCGAAAGAGGCTCGCTGATCGGATACGGTTCGACGACGGGCATGGTGAACAGGTCCAGCCAGAGGTGGTCGGGCGGGCTGGCGTACGGCGGGGAAGGCGGCGTCACAGTTCCGCCGCTGGCCGGGGTCCCCTGACCGGGGTGCCCCAACGGCAGCGAACGAAACAGCAGCGTCTGCCAGGGCTGGTTCGCTTTTACGCCCGTTGGCAGAGATCCGAACATGACCGCGGATGGCATCTGACGGTTCGGGGAAAAATAAGTCCCCGCGGAGAAAGAATACGACTTCAGTTGGTCGAAATACGGCGCGTCGCCTGTTCCCGCCCCGAAACTGTTCCCCTCGTCAGGCTTGTTGATATACGCTCCATCTTTAATGTTGCCGACTCCGTTGTCCCAATCGCCGGGGATGCCTGCGGAACCTGTCGTCACTCCGTTGATGGACACTTCGGAGTCGTAAATTGCCTTCTGGAACGTACTCCCATTTATTGTTGTCGCGGAGCTTTGAGAATAGTACTTCGCGTCCTTCGCCAGTTTGCCGCGCTTGACGCCATCGCCTGTGGCTCCCACGTAAGGATAGCTGTCAGGAGTGAACAAGTTATGCGCCATCGGCTTCGTGACATCCAGGTAGCTGGGGTGCATGGCGAAGAGACCATCCGTCGGGATAATTGCCGACCGGCCGGCAACAATCCGCACATCGCCGTGGGCGGTTTGCACGCTTCTGACCACGTCATAGGAACTTGACGAAGACGAGAGGATCGTAGGCGTCGTGCCCAGCGTCGCGAAACGCGCATCAAAACTGCGACCGGCAACCGGCGAGAGTGTCGGGAGCGGAAAAGGGCTGTTGGGGAAATTCACCGTGATGCTCTGGATCACCGTTTCAGCAGGATCATTGGTCAGAAACTCGATCTTGACGTCGCCACCCGTGAACGCGAATGTGCCGGGCGCGGCGGTCGGCAGATCGAAAGTCGAACTGAAGTACGGGTAGTTGGCAACTTTGTCGCCGTTGCCAAGCGTGCGTCCATCCAGCAAGTGCAGGAAGCCCTGGTTCCCGCCCAGAGGAATGCCATGCGCGGAAGTATTCGCCTTTTGGACGATAATCGTGGCGGATTGAGGAAATCCCATCGAGGTCGCCCCATCCCATGTGAACTTGTCCAGCCCGCTGATGCGGAGCTTGAAATTCGGATGGTTGGGCCCCCATCCCTGCGAAGGATCGAAAAGGTTCGGAATGAAAACCGCCTGAACGCGAATCTTTCCCGTTGCAACAGGCGGCTCCAGATTGGGCACGCTCTTGTCGGCCACTCCAATGAATTGCAGGAAAGCTTTATCCATCGTCGGGAATCGCCCGAAGCCGCGCGTCCCGGTGGCGGCGTCGGCAATCGGAACCACCTGCCCCTGGCCGGGCACGCTCTGCGGCGAACTGACCGGCGTAAATGGGTTCGAAACACTCGGGTCCATCAAGTTGGCGCATCGAATGTAGTCAAATATCGCGGTGAGAATCTGGTCCCGATCAGCCCCGTACTTTGACGCGAAATTGCCGCCGAAACCCGGAATTCCGTCCGGTGCGCCGGTCAATGTCCGAAGGTAGCTGAGCAAAACAGGGTTGCGCCCCGCCGCCAGATCGCTCGTCGGGCTGTTGGGATCGTTTCTCACAAAATAGTACGCCTTGCCGCCGATGGTTCCGCAGAAAGCAATCGCCCGATCCAGCACCGAGCGATGGGCGTTGTCGTCGACCGCGCTTTCAGGCCAGATGATGACTCGCGGCTGATTGAACAGATTGACATCCGGCGACCGGCTGTTCGCCGTAAGAAAGAATCGTGTCTGTTTCAGAAACCGCGCATCCATATTGATCGACATATCCTCCAGCGCGATACGGGGAGGTTGAAACGCCAGTTCGTCGATGTCAGTATAAAGCCGGTCTGAATCCGGAGTGATGCTTCCGCCAGCGGTAACCGTCCCTCCTTTCGAACCTCCGTCATTTACACGTGGGGCGATTGTATAATATTGATTCAGTTGGCTGTAGTTCGTGGCGGTCACCGCGCCGCCCTTGGGAACAGGAAGATGCGGGCTTGGATTCGTGTTTCCGGAGTAACCGAATACCGGGCTCAGCGAGGTCATCGCCGGATGGCCCGGGTAACGCTGGAACTCATTTTTGGCAGGCTGGCATTGGGCCAGACTGTTCCGATCGAAATCGCTCACGACCCGGGGGGTGTCCCAAAAAACACCCTCTGAAGCCGTATTGATGTTGATCTTGCAGGTTTCGTCATCCGTCCAGAACGCCACGCGGGAGACAATGGGATTGGAGGCGGTTGCGCCCGGCACCGTCGCCTTCGCTCCCGAACCCGTCGGCGCAACGAGCGTGCCATCCGCCAGTTGATAGAGCCACATGACAGGCATCGGCGCCAGATTCTGCTTTCCGCTCACCGCCGGATTTGCCTTATCGATCGAAAAGCCGCGAATCGGGTCGTCGGTCTTATTATTGACGCTATCGGCGGCGGGATCGACGATCGGATACCACACGGCCTGATTCGCCCCACTGCCAACGATCAGCGGTTCATTCAGGTCGGTATAAATGGCGGTATCGGCATCCCACGTCTTCGGCACGCTTTCGGCGTTTGAGGCGGGATCGAACGCCCCCTCCCCGGCCATTGTGCCTGACGAATATAGCTTGTAATAACCAGCGGGAGCGCCAGAGGAATCATAGGTACGGATCATCCCGGGTTGTGAAGCCCATGCCAGAAGCCCGGATGAATCGCGGCCCTTTGTTGCCTCCTTGATTTGCCCTATCACGATGTTCACCGGAAGATCGCTCAACAGGCGGCTACTCGTGTCATCGGCATACGACTTTGAAGACTTCAATGTTGAAGTCACCGAGCTTAGAAAGGCAACAACCAGTGTGGTGACCAGAATAAGGGCGCCCAGAACGATCACCAGGGCCACGCCGCGCTGCGCCTTTCGGAATCTCTTGATATTCATCATCTTCAATACGCACTCCATTTTGAGCCCCGCATTGCCACTTCGGTTTGGTAAACGCGATAATTCAGACCGCTTTGAGTCAGCTTCGCTTTGAGAGTTTCCATGTCGGCGTCCAGGTTTGCCGCGACTTGAAAAAGATCCTTGATTCCGAGATCCGGCGCAGCGGTCGAAGCATCTTCCAGGCGTCTTGCCGAAGTCTCGTCAAGAACAACCATGATGACCTTCAAGACCGGGCAGAGCTGGTGCATCGATACCGGTTGCGGCTCCGAAGCACTTGCCCAGGGCGTGCGCGAGTCATACTCAAAGGTTGCTCCGATTCGCTCCTCAACCGGTTTCGACGCTTCGACCCAGTCGGGCTCTTTCGGCAGGAGCACCAACGCGATGACATTCTCGGCAACCACCCGCGACACGGGCGGCGTCGCGGAAAGAGGCGCTTTGAACCACTCGTTCGGGTCCGACCCCGGTTCGAAAATCTGAAGAGCCTCCGAAGGTTGCCGGAACTCCATCAATCGAAAACGATAGCGCAATGGAACGCCCGCCGCATCCAGAAAGGCCGGGCGGCCGGACAATGAACTCGTGCTCGAATCGCTTCCAAAGGTCACGTAATAGCCACAGGCATTCAGCAAAGAGTCAAGCGGGGCAAAGCTCCCATCCTGCACGGTTCCCAGTGGAGCCTGAAAACAGACGGCGTGGGTCACCTGGCCGGGCAGCAGCGCCTTGCCCACTATGAAGTGCAACTCGGATTTTCGACCATACCGGACGGGCGTCCCATCATAGTCCGGGTCGTTCGCTGGCTTCGCGTTCGCGTCATAATAATCGTGATAGACGTTGAGAGTGGCCTGGCTGAGGGTCCGCGTCATCATCTCAAAAGCCCCACGGGCGCTTTGAAATGAGTTAAGCTCATCGGAGGACATCTTCCACAGACGAGCCGTGGAGCTTGTCATCGAAAGGACGATTCCAATCGCCAGCATCATGACAACCGCCGCGACGAGGACTTCTATCAAAGTAAAACCTTTGCAGCCCTTGGAGGTCGGAAGCTTTGGTGCGGCGCTGGGCATGAGATCAAAAGCCGTTGTCGGGCACTGTCACGGAGAAGAATTTAATCGTGCCGGGGTTTGTCCGTTTCGAGATTTCAAATTTAAGCACAAGCACATGACCGTTCGCCGCCTTGCCGCCGGGCAAGATCATCCCCGCGGGAGCCGCTGAACTTCCATAGTCGATCGTGTAAATCCTGCTTTCGGCCTCGCCGGGCACCGGCATTCCCTGACTGTCAAAAAATTTCGGAAAACTGTCCTGAAAAAAGCTGCTTGTGCTGAGTTCGCTAAAGCGGGAACCTTGGATTTCATTGGAAACCGCTTGGCGAATCTGGCTTTCCACGCTCATATCCAATGCTTGACGAAATGTCTGCATTCCCACTGGCAATAGTCCAAAAACCCCGACGAAAGCAAAGCTGATGATCCCGATAGCCAGGACGACCTCAATGAGGCTGAATGCCGGGGGGCTTTGGAGCGATAAACGCCTCCGAAGTTCCGGATGAAGAGCAGGAGGATGCATGAAGATTGAAAGAGGGATCTATGTGGAAGACAGGGCAACAAAGCGATTCTCTGCTGCCCCTCTGTATCAGATGACCTGATATCTCATGACAGACTGAAACCGGTAGCCCGCCGGGTTTGCCGAAACCGCTGGACGCCAAAGACCATTCCGACGACTGAAAGCATCATCATCCATGAGCTTGGTTCGGGAATCGCATCGGCGATCGTCAGGGTTACATAGTTGATTCCTGAAACCGTCGACGTCCCGAACGTGTAGGAGTATGCAGCGCTTGCGTTTAATACCGTCAGGTTGCTCAGGCTGCCAAAAAGCGTGCCGTACTGGAAGAGATCGTAGGTGCCGTTGGCCGCAAACGGGGTGATCGCCCCTTCGTTGTAAAGCGAGACGCCCCCGCCTCCAATGGTGAGCGCCCCGAGCACATTGACAAAGCTGTTGACTGATTCGTTGAACTGCCAGTTCAAGATCGAGCCTTCATTCAGTGTAAGATCGCCAAACTGAAACGTCGCGACATCCGCATCGGCAGCGAACAGATGTCCCGCCGAAGCGCCTGCCTCCGCACCGCCGATCACTACGCTGCCCGTCACGTTGCCCACAGTGTCGTCGGGCGAATAGACCTTGAGACTCGCGCCATTGAGCGGCGTCGCCAGAATGCCGCCATCCGCCCCAATGCCGCCCGTCAGGGTGGGGACCAGGCCCGAGGCGTTCTCGCTGCCGATCATCAAGATTGTATTACTAAATACTCCTTTCAGATTGAGCGCTCCGTCTTTTACCGTGGTCGCCCCGGTGTAATTGTTTGCCCCGCTTAGAGTGTGCGTCCCGCCGGTGATGGTGAGCGCCAGAGCCCCGCTGCCGCCATCCCGGATCGATCCGGCGAAGTTGCTGTTCACCGACATTCCGTCCGCGTTCTTGCCTGTCAATGTCAGGTTGCTCGTCCCTCCGCCGCCCGCGCCGTTGTCGACGACATTGGTGTTCAGGCCGCTGCTTACACTGTTCAATGCCCCGATGCTCTGGTTGTGACCATTGAGACTGTAACTGTTCGTCACGAGACCGTCGGCCTCGCTTCCGAGATTCACCACCGTCCCGACCGGCAAGGCGTCATCCGTTCCGTTGAGCAGGGCGCTGTTGCCAAATATATTCGTCGGCCCGGTGTAGTCGTTGGCATCGTCCGTCGGGCTGATTGTCACCGTTGCGTTTGGCCCCACGTTGAATCCGCCCTCAGCGTCCGTCGTCATGCCGCCCGTGATCCGGCCGGTGACGCTGAATGCACCGCCGCTCAAGGTGAGCGCCGTGTCCGCCTTGGACAACGTTCCGGAAAGCGTCAACAATCCCATCCCGCTATTCCGGACGACACCCTTGCCCGCGCCTACCATGATGTTCTGCGATAGCTCGCCCCCACTGCCGGTGTAGTTCAATGTTCCCGTTGTGGCTGAACCGCCGAGGTTCACTATGGAACCTGCCCCCAGCGATTGTGCGCTGCCATTCGCGGCCAGCGTGCCGACACTCAGGACGCCGTTATGGATCGTCACCGATCCGGTAAAGCTATTGTTGCCCGCCAGCACCCATGTCCCGGCCCCATCCTTCACCAGGCTTGTCGCTCCGCCATTGTCGCCGATGAGCATGGCCAGGATATTGTCGCCGACGTTCGCCCCGGTAAGCCTCAATGTCCGCGCTCCCGTCTGGCCATTGAACCCCATTTCGCCCGTCCCGCTGAAGTTCACAGCGCCACTGCCCGAGGCGTCGAGCGTGCCGCCATTCGTGCCAATGCTGAAGAGCCGGTCCGTGCTTGCCGCGTCGCCGGTATATTGCAGCGTGCCGCCGTCGATAACCAGGTTGGAAGCGAGACTGGAAGATTGCCCGATCCCGCTGAGGCTGCCGCCGTCGGCCAACCGGTTCGTACTGAGGACGCCGCCATTGATCATGGTTGCGCCGCTGTAACTATTGAAACCGGTCAACGTCAGCTGGCCGGTGAACGTTTCGTTGGTCGCAAGGCTGGTCGCTACGGTGTTGCCGCCGCTGTTGTTGAGAATATTGCCGGTGATGGCAATGGCTCCCGCGCCTCCAAATTCCAGCCCGCGGCCAGTCGTCAGATTGTTGTCGGAAAGATAGAGCGGCCCGGAGAACGTGGTGACGCCGGTATTGTTGACCGTAAGACCGTGAGCGCCGCCCGCCACTGTCATCGAGCCGCTGAACGTCAGATCGCCAGCGCCCGTAACCGTCGAATCGCCATCCAGCGTCACTGTGTTGGCAACGGTCCGCGCAGAAGTGGCTTGTATGGCGCCGCCGCTGAGCGAGAGCACCCCCTTGCCGAGCGCACTGTCATGGCCGAGCGCCAGTGTGCCCGCTTTGAGCGTTGTCTTTCCGGTATAGGTACTGCTCCCGGAGAGCGTCAGGGTACCCGCGCCGGACTTGGTCAATCCATAGTTGGAACCTCCATCCCCAATGGAACCGCCGATGGCGAGATTGCCGCCGTTGATCGTCAGGTTGCGCGTGCCGCCGCTGAGTGTCACCGCGCCCTTACCCAGATTCAGATCGTTCGTGCCGGTGAACGTACTATCGCCGGAAAACACCAGCGAATTATTGGCTGCCAGAACAATCGCCGATCCACTAGTGTTATCGAGGACTACCGATCCAAACTGGGCTGTGTTGGTGCCGAGCGCTTCAGCGCTGTTAAGGTTGATCTTTCCGCCGGAGAAAGTCGTCTGCCCGGAGTAGCTATTGCTTCCGGAAAGTGTGAGGGTGCCCGTGAATCCGGCAAGGGTCGTCAGCTTCGCCGCCATGGTATTGCCGACGTTATTATTCAATATGTTCCCGCTGATGAGGACCGAGCCGCTGCCGGTCAGCTTCAAGTCGCGTCCGGCCGTCGTGTTATCGCTGGAGAGAAACAGAGGCCCCGAAAGGGTCGTCAGGCCGGTGTTGTTGATGGTCAGCGTATTGTTGGTCGTCTGGGTGACGCTGCCGCTCAGCGCCAGGTCCTCCGTTCCACCGATGGTCGAGTTGGCATCCAGGCTCGTTGCGTTGGCAATGTTCCGCGCAGAGGTCGCCTGCAGAGTGCCGCCTCTGAGCGAAAGCACCGTGCCCGTTCCCGCATTCGACCCGTTGACCGCACCCAACGCATTATCGTGCCCCAATGCCAATGTTCCTGAAGAGAGGACAAACGCCAGGCTTCCTCCCGCGCCGGTGGTATGAAACGTGGTGTTGTCTCCATTGAGCGTCAGAACTCCGGTGCCTGCATAGGTCAAGGAAACGGCACTGGTTGACCCAAGCGCCACGGCCGCACCGTTTACAAAAGCGCCGCCCAGTGAGTTGATCGTCACATTGCCGCTCCCCAGAATGGTGCCATTCCTGCCGCCATTGGTCGCGCTGGAATTGCTGTCGTAGAATGCGCCGATCGTCGTCACGCCGGTGGCTACCGAGTTGGTTATGCTCAGAGACCGGCTCGCTCCAAACATCACCGGCGTCGAGTTGAAGTTGACGAGATCGGTATTCGTAAACTGCGCAGCCGTACCCGTGCCCGCCGATGTAAGGACAATGCCTCCATTGCCCGTCAGGTCGATCGAGACATTGCTGACACCGCTGGCCAAACCAATCCCCGATCCAGCGGTCTGCGGATTGAGGGTCAACGTTTGCGACCCCGAAAGGACGTAGCCGCTGGTATTGAAAAACAAGCCGCCCGCGGTGAGCGACGAACCGAGCGTCACCGTTCCGGCTGCGCCGGAGAAAATGGCCTGATCGTTGTTTCCAGCGACATTCGGCCAGGCGACGTCGCTGACGCCATTACTCCACTTGGCGGCGCTCGCGTTCCAGGTGCCCGTGCCACCGGTTGGGGCCTCGGGGTTTGTTCCCGAAGCATCCCAGGTAAAGCTTCCCGCGTTTGAGATTTGCGCGGAGCTCAGGAGCGCGGCGATGCCGATTGCAGGAAAGCCGCGCATCGCCTCTCGAATTCTCTTTTTTGAGCGGAAGGCGTGGTTATTGGGCTCCTTGGTTATTGGGCTTCTTTGAGGGGAATTCGATGTCATAGCCGCTTTTTTTCGGGGGTAAAGGGGGTTAATGCCGCCAGTGAATCAAATACGTGTTGGATTTAATCGTTTTTTTGGGGATATGCAAGCAGAACTCTGAATTTCTCAGGGGTTCTTCCCGGCCCCTGCACTGCCGGAGAAGATCACATCCCTGTGATGCTCGTTCACAAAAACGAGAGGAATATCTTTCGCGCTTTGAACAGCTTTTCCGCCAATCGTGATATCTGAAAACGTCACGTTCGATATGAGATGCGAAGCATCGTACCCTTCGATCGTCGACTTCTGTCTCGCCGGTTGTTGAAGGGTGAAGTTTTTCACAACAATACGGTCAATTGATCCGATACCCGATTTCGGCCCCTTCCGACGAACGCGGAAATAGAAGACGCGCTCGTTGGCGTCCCCTCCGATATACTCCGCCCGGTTGTTGATCGCATAGATGTCGTGAATACGGCACGCGTCGCCACACCACACGGCGATAAAGCGATCGGCCCGGATAATATCGTTGCCTTCAAAATGGATGTCGTGAATATCCTCAAGTGTTTCATCTCCAATGCGCAGCGCGCACTTCAATGTCCAGAGGGTATTATTGCGCATGGTCACGTCGCCGCACGGCTTCCTGATTCCCATGTAGCCGGTCACTTTTGGGGAGAAGGCGTCATCCCCTGTGTAGATGAATGAGTTTTCCACGAGAACCTTCCGGCATGCGTCGATATCGATCGCGTCGGTATTGGAAACAGCCGGTTCAAGCTTGTCATCCTTGTGAATCTTGCCGCGCAGATCGTTGATGATCTTGATGTTCCGGCAACTGACCTCGTCGGAACCCAGTAAATGCAATGTCCAGCGGGCGGAATCCCTCAGGTAAATCCCATCAATGGCTATTTGCGAACTCAAGGCGGCGCGCATCAGCTTAATCTTTATGCGGCCATTCAGCGCCCGCAGCGCGGCACCGTTTCCATCGATAACCCCACGCCCCGAAATTGTGACATTCTTTGCGCTGTCGAGAAATATATAGGAAGAATCGGTCTCCCAGGCTTGAGGCGGATAGTTTCCGGCACTCAGATCCGCCGCCGCCTTGAGCATGGCCCCGCTTTCAAGATAGAGATGCACATTGCTCTTCAGCTTCAATTGCGTCGTAACGTAAAGACCGTCGGGCACGTAAAGAACCCCTCCCTTTCCTCCATTGGAATTCGAGACGTTATCTATGGCCGACTGAAATTCGCGTGTTACCGCCGCGTCGGGGTTGCGGCCTTCCGGAAGAAACGAGGCGACATTCACAACCCCCAGGTCTGTCGGTTTAGGGGCATCGGCCTCCACAGGATCGGCTATAACAATAAGCCGTTCCAAACCGTTGATCATAACGACCAGTCCGCCGCTTAGCGTCAAACTGAATGACGTGCGATTGCCGCTTATTTCAGAGGGAATCTGAAGGCTCTGCGGGCTGATGAGGCATTTCAGGATCG
>Ga0182739_1004959_pt1 | contig 10741 bp, 5 predicted proteins | sample eDN5th30CBELigBY_FD_128873 | JGI IMG/M metagenome (GOLD analysis project Ga0182739, IMG submission 128873) | Enriched backyard soil microbial communities from Emeryville, California, USA - eDNA 5th pass 30_C BE-Lig BY (version 2) (version 2) | ecosystem: Environmental > Terrestrial > Soil >...
CGAACGTCGCCCGGCGGATCAGCGTCGGCTTGTCGGCCGGAGCCACCGGGTGCAGGCCCTTGGCCTCGAGCGGAGCGAGGACGAAGCGGTCCAGCGGCGTCCGCGCCCAGGCTGCGTCGCGGACCGGGGGGGCCGGCGGATCGACCCGGGGCTGGAACGCCCAGAATGAGCGGCCCCGCTCGATATCGAACCGGGGTTTCGCCACGGCAGCCGACTCACCGGCGCGTGGGTCGGGAGCCCCCATGGCCACCCACTGCGTCAGCAGGGCGATCTCTCGTTCCGAGAGCTTTCCCTTGGGGGGCATCTTGAGGTCTTCGTTATAACTTACGACCTCGATCAAGAGGCTCTCGTCCGGCTTGCCCGGCTCGATCGCCGGCCCCTGGTCTCCCCCCTCGAGCCAGCCCTGCTTGGAGTCGAGGGTCAGGCCCCCTTTGCTCTTCTTGGCCTCTTTCGAGTGGCACTCGTAGCAACGTTCGACCAGCAGCGGCCGAATGTTCTTCTCGAAGAATTCGAGGTCGCCCGGATTGCCGGCCTTCTCCGGCGGCGCCGCCGAGACGGGCGACCCGTCGCGACCGCCGCCGAGCAGCAAGAGGGCGAGGAAGGCCATGCCGAATCGCCCCTTGGCGTTGCGCCGGGAGTGATTCGTACGACGACAAGGTCGCCACCGACCTCGCAGGAACGATGTCTCGAGCATGACGTCGTCCAATCCGGGTCCAGGTCCTGTCCCATCACATCGCAAACAATTGTACCACAACGGTCCCACGACACCACACCTCAGTTCCCCGGCATCACCAACACGAATCCCCACACTGATCAAATCTTCAATTCGACGAATTCCATCGGCGACGAGAACCACGCTGGCCCACGGGGAGCGATTCGACTCGGACCATGCTCTGTCATGGCCTCGAGGCTTGCAAAAGTGACGATCTCAACGCCCTGCGAGACCGCAGGATCTCCCGGTCTGGACCAACTTCAACACCCTTCCGTGATGAGTGCCTGGAAGCTCGCGATCGCTGAGTTCGGCTGTTAGAGTCAGTGCCTGGCCTGACCCGGACCCACTCACCTCCCCCTTTTCGGGCGGAACCGTTCATGATCTCGAATCGACGAATAACCGCATGGCTCGCCGTGATCGTGACTCTGACCTCAACCGCCGGGGCGGTCCCTCCTGCCACCGCCCCCGCGCCGGAGTCGAGGCTGACGATCGTGGCCCTGGGCGATTCCATCACCAAGGGGGTCCGCCCTGGTGTCGGTCCCGACGAGACCTTCACGGCGCTCGTCGAGCGCGACTTGAAAGCCGGTGGGTTGAACGTCCGCGTGATCAACCTGGGCATCGGTGGCGAACGAACCGACCAGGCGCTGCGGCGTCTCGACGCGGTCGCCGAGTCCCGCCCGCGCGTGGCCACCGTGATGTACGGGACGAACGACAGCTACGTCGATCAAGGGAAGACCCAGAGCCGACTGAGTCCTGACGAATACCGCGAGAACCTCAAGGCGATCGTTGAAGGGCTGCTGCTCCGAGGAATCGAGCCGATCTTGATGACCGAACCCCGCTGGGCTCGGGACGCGGCCCCAAACGGCTTGGACGAGAACCCAAACGATCGACTGGCCCTTTACATGAAGGCATGCCGAGACGTCGCCAAGGCATACCGCGTCCCTCTGGTCGACCACTACGCACGGTGGACCGACGCCGAATCGCAAGGCAAGACGCTCCGCGACTGGACCACCGATGGCTGCCACCCGAACCCGGCCGGGCACCGCGAGCTCGCCCAGGCACTCGTCCCCGCCCTGATCGACTCGATTCGAACTGACACCCCGCTCGTCCCCTTCACCACCCGGCTCGACACCGCACTCGAGCACAACGACGGCAAGTTCCTCTGGTATCACCCCAGGGTTGCGCCGATCCCCAGCGCCGACCCGAAGGCAGCCCCCAAGGTACTCATGACCTTGCAAAAGCATCTGAACGTGTCCGATCACTATTCGGGCCTGAGCACGATGCAGACCGAGGATCTGGGTCAGACCTGGACCGGTCCGGAGCCAGTCCCAGCGCTGGATTGGGTGCGCGAGTCGGACGAGGTCGACATCGCCGTCGCAGACGTCACCCCGGCCTGGCACGCCGCGACCGAGAAGGTCCTCGCGATCGGGGCCCAGGTCCGGTACAGCAAGAAGGGCCGCCAGCTCGACGACCAGCCCCGCTCGAACCAGACCGCCTACGCCGTGTTCGACCCGAAATCCGGCCGGTGGACCCCCTGGCGCCGGCTCGAGATGCCCGCGAGCGACGCCTTCAACTTCGCTCGCAGCGCGTGCGCTCAGTTCGTAGTCGAGCCCGACGACTCATTGCTCGTCCCGTTCTACACCGGTACGTCGGCCAAGGGCCCCTACTCCGTCACCGTGGCCCGTTGCTCGTTCGACGGCGACACCCTGACCTACCGGGAGCACGGCAGCGTCCTCGCGCTTGATGTCGCCCGCGGCCTCTACGAGCCGTCGCTCGTCCGGTCCAGCGGCCGCTACTTTCTGACGATCCGGAACGACCTGAAGGGCTATGTCACCGTCGGCGATGATGGCCTCCACTACCGCCCCGTCAAGGCCTGGACCTTCGACGACGGCCAGGAGCTCGGCAGCTACAACACGCAGCAACACTGGGTTACGCATGAGGAGGGCCTCTTCCTCGTCTACACCCGGCGAGGCGCCCAAAACGACCATATCGTTCGCCACCGCGCTCCGCTCTTCATCGCGCAGGTTGATCCCAAGCGTCTGACCGTCCTCCGAGCGACCGAGCGCATGCTGGTCCCAGAGCGCGGGGCCGAGCTCGGCAACTTCGGGGCCTCGACGATCAGCTCCAAGGAGTCGTGGGTTACGGTCGCCGAGGGGATGTGGAATAAGTCGGCCCGGGAACGAGGAGCCAAGGGCGCCTTGTTCGTGGCCCGAATTCTCTGGGACGAGTCCAACGCGCCCCCCTCGCTCAAGACCACGCGTGAGTCCCTTCGAAACGGATCGCCTGCGCGCATCGTCTGCTTCGGAGACAGCGTGACCGGGGTCTACTACCACACCGGCGGACGCCGAGCCTACACTGACATGCTCGGCCTGGCCCTCCGCAAGATCGAACCGAAGGCCAAGGTCACCACCATCAACGCGGGGATCAGCGGGAACACGACCGAGAACGCACTGGCGCGAATCGACCGCGACGTGTTGCGTCACAAGCCCACGCTGGTCACCGTGATGTTCGGACTGAACGACGTGGCTCGCCTCCCGATCGACGACTACCGCACGAACCTTCGCGAGATCGTCAAACGTTGCCGGGCTGCCGGCGCCGAGGTGCTCCTCTGCACGCCCAACGACGTGATCGCCACCGACGCCCGACCCATTCCCACCTTGCGTGCCTTCTGCGACGTCGTCCGCGAAGTCGGCCGGGCGCTCGACGTCCCCGTCTGCGACGTCTACGCCGAGCGCGAGGCCGAGCACACGCGCGACCCGCTCGCGTGGCGTCTGGGGATGAGCGACGAGATCCACCCGAACATGGACGGGCACAAGCGGATCGCAGAATCAATCGCTCACACCATCACAGGCTCCGTCGTCTCGCTCGCCGACGTTCCCCCTCCAACGCCCATCCTGCCCAGGACGTCCGCACGCCTCAAACAAGGGGAGCCAGTTCGAATCATCGCCATGCCGCCGTTGGATGCGGCCATCATTACGGCCCTCCAAGCTGAGGTTCCCGAGGCGCGGCTCCAGGTCACCCCCTGGCCCACCGCGGGCAAAACACTCAAGGAGTTGGAGCAGGATGCCAAGGCGCGAGTCCGCGCCGCGGCCCCCGACCTCGTCGTCCTCGCCGTCCCTCGCACGGCACAAGCGGACTCCCTGGAATCGTTCATCCACGACTACGCCTGGATCATGAACTGGTCCCTCAGCTTCGGCAGTGACGGATGGGACTGCCTCGTCGTCCACCCCTCAGTCTTCGAGCCCAAATCCGACGCGAGCGTCGAGCATGACGACCACGTTCGCCAACTGGTCCACGCCCAGGATCTGACCTTGATCGACCGCGCCCCCGGCGACGAGCACGGCCCGAGCGAGATCCTCCGCGACTGGCTGCATCAACAGCCCTGGCGAAACCATTGACCAATGCCCCACTCGACAGCGGTTCTCGTTCGCCTTGCGCCCGGGCCAAGTGGTGCATCCGCCAGGTCACAAGACCCTCGGCCGGCTCGGCTCTGTTTCGGAACTGGCCGGATGCACCAATGAGGTGTCCATGACCTCCTCCCGTCAGACGCCGTGTCCCTCGGGGGTTACTTCTGAGTTCCAACCTTCTGCGGTTGGGGAGCGATGATCCGCGACGCATGGGCGCGCTCGTGGTGGATCGTGTTGGTCGCCACCACCGCGTTCGAGGGGAACTCGATCGTCAACGGCTCCCCCGTGTTCGGGTTCCGCTCATAGAACGGAGCCCCGGTGCTGGCCACGGTCACCCGGATCCGATGGCCTCGGTTGAAAACCTGGCTGAGCCAGCCGACGTCGAAGTTGACAGCGGCGACCTTGCCGGGCTCGAGCATGACCTCATGATCATAGCCATCGCGGTAGCGAACGCGGCGAACGTAATCAATCAAGAGGATCGAGCGGCCATCGGGATAGACGTCGGAGACTCGGACGATGACGTCGGTGTCGGGAGCGGTGGAGGAGAGGAAGAGCTCGGCCTTGACCTTGCCCGTCCACTCGACCGGTTCGGTCAGGACGTCCGTGGTGAAGGTCCGCACCTCCTTCTGGGTCTCGAAGCCGCGGGCGTCTCGGGCGCCTGGGAAACCGCCGGCGGGGATCGTGTTGGGGTGGAGCGGATCGGCCAGCAAGGTCGTGGCCGAGGTCTCCGTGCTGGGGGCCTGAGCCGAGAGATGGCCACCTTCGTGGAGGTAGAACGGCTCGTCCCGGGCCGGGACGGGCCAATCCTTGGCCGTCCGCCATTCATTGCCCGGCGCATCGGGCTCGCCAGTTGCCCCCATCACGTAGTAACGGACGGTCGGGTCGCGTTCGACGCCGTTGTCGACCCCTTTGAGATAGTGGTCAAACCACCGGATCATGTGATCATTCATCGCGAATTTGGCGTTCTCGGGAAAGGTCAGCTCGCCGATCTTGTTCCCCTTGGTCCCGCCGTGGAGCCAGGGGCCGATGATGAGCTGTTGCGCTCCCTTCGAGTTCGCGGCGCCCCGATGCTGGCGGCCGATGAAGCTCTCAACCGAGCCGACGCACATGAAGTCGAACCAGCTTCCCACGGTGAAACAGGGGACGTTCATCTTGTCGAAGTGGCGAGTGCAATCTTCCTCGGCCCAGTAGTCGTCATAGGTGGGATGCTGGAACCACTCTCGGACCAGGCGTCGATTGTCTTCGGGATTGCGACAGACGGCGTCCATCGTCTTGAAACGCTCGGGCCGGCATGCGCCGCCGATCCGGTATCCTTCGTGGAACAGGCTCAGGCCGGTGTCGATCATGTACTGGCAGGTCAGGTGCGGGGGCCGCGTGACGGCCAGGAAGTTCTGTGCGAAGCCGGCCTGGGAGCCGCCGAACGTGCCGATCTTGCCCGTCGACCAGGGCTGCGCGGCCAGCCACTCCACCGTGTCGTAGCCGTCGCGGCGTTCGCCCCAGCCGAGGGCACGATAGCCGACCCAGGTCCCCTCAGACTGCTGCGCCCCTCGAAAATTCTGCGCAGCGACGACGTAGCCCGCCGCCGCCATGCGGGCGAAGTTCTTTCGCGACCCGACCGAGCGCAGGTCGGCATAGCGCTGTTCGTAAAGGACCGGCCAGGGCCCTGAACCCTTCGGCATGTAGAGATACGTGGAGAGCCGGACCCCGTCACGCATCGGCACCATCACGTGCGACTCCGTGACCGGTCCCAGATCGATGGCAGGCGCGTTGGCTGGGGCCGGCTCAACAGCCCTGGCCGACCCAAGTGTCCCCACCAGAACCGCGAACAGCAGCAAGCCGGATCGAGTGCTCACCAGCGTTTCTCCTTGCCGGAAACGGAAGCCAGGTTCACAGCCCGCCGATTGTGAAACAGCGGTCGCGACGACGCAAGGACGAGACGCCCGGCTCCTTTGCGCCCCCTGAGCGAAGCGAGCCCCCTGTACCTCCCTCCACAAAACATCGAGCATTCATTCAATCACCTAACCATAGTTCTCATCAAGGATGGGCGGCGGCCCGGAATTCGGTGAGCAGTAGGAGATTGTTGGAGCGGGTGGGGCGTCATACAATGCCATTCCTGCCGGCCCACCCACGTTATCCGTCTGAACGGTTGAGTTGAGTTCCCAGAGTTCGCGTCGCGGACTTTCCGAATTCCAATCGATCCTCTCGAACCGTCGTTATTCAACAGCTCGTTCGTAGCCCACGGCGCTTGCCGCGACCCACAAAGGCTTCATGATGCGATACGACTCTTCCTCAGGCCTCGCCCATCGCGTCTCGCTCATCCTGGCGGTCTTCTTCGGGTTGGGACTTCGCGACTCGGTCGCGGCGGATCCGCCATTCGGCCTCGAAACCCGCGTTCCCTGGACCGGGACACAGCTCACCGGCTCGCCCGAACCGCCGTTGCCTTACACGGTCGAGAAGACGTTCACCAAGCTGAGCTTGCCGAAGTCCATCTACCTCGCGGAGGAGCCGGGCACGAATCGGCTCTGGGTGATCCAGGCCGACGTCGCCCCCAAGCAGGGTTCGCGCATCGTTCGGTTCGCCGACGACCCCGCTGCCGACCAGACCGAGGTCGTCCTGGAGATCCCGGAATGGCTGATCTACTCCGTCTGCTTCGACCCTGACTACGCCACCAACGGCGTCGTGTACCTGTTCAGCAACGGCCCGCGAGCCACCCTGGACCGGACGAACCGGATCACTCGCTATACGGTCGATCGAAAGCCTCCTCATCGGCTCGACCCGAAGTCGGAAGAGCGGATCCTTGAGTGGAAGTCGGCCGGCCACGACGGCGGCGACATGGTCTTCGGCCGCGACGGCATGCTCTATCTCACCACCGGCGACGGCACCAGCGACTCCGACGGCTGGAACTCGGGCCAGACCCTCGACGACCTGCTCGGCAGCGTGCTCCGCATCGACCCGCGCCGGCGCGAAGGCACGCGTCCCTACGCCGTTCCGCCCGACAACCCGTTCGTCAACACGCCGGGCGCCCGCCCCGAGATCTGGGCCTACGGTCTGCGCAACCCCTGGCGCATGGGCTGCGACAAGGAGACCGGCCACATCTGGGTCGGCAACAACGGCCAGGACCAGTGGGAGACGGCCCACCTGATCCGCCGCGGCGAGAACTACGGCTGGAGCGTCTACGAGGGGAACCACCCGTTCTACCTCGAACGGAAACGAGGCCCGACGCCACACGTCTCCCCTACCATCGAGCACTCGCACGCCGAGTTCCGGTCCCTCACCGGCGGCGTGGTCTACTACGGCGACAAGCTCCCCGAGCTCAACGGCGTCTACGTCTACGGCGACTACGCGAGCGGCCGCATCTGGGGTATGAAACACGACGGCCAGCGCCCCCTCTGGCACCGCGAACTGGCCGACACCCAACTCATGATCGCCTCGTTCCGGGTCGACCACCACGGCGAGCTCCTCGTCGTCGACCACGGCGGCGGCCTCTATCGCGTCGTACCCAGGCCCAACGACAAGCCCTCCGCGCCATTCCCGACCCTCCTGAGCCGGACCGGCCTCTTCGCCTCGACGAAAGACCACCAGGTCGATCGCGGCGTCATTCCCTATTCGGTGAACGCGCCGGGATGGGCCGACGGGGCCCATGCCGAGCGCTTCATGGCGATCCCGGGCGAGGGCAAGGTCGGCTTCAACCCCAACCGGGGCTGGGACTTCCCCGACAACACCGCCCTGGTCCAAACGCTCTCGTGGGAACGGGCCCCGGGCAACCCGGCCTCACGGGTCCGGGTCGAGACCCGGATCCTTCTCCGCCAGCAAGGCGAGTGGGCCGGTTACTCCTACCGCTGGAATGCGGAGCAGTCGGATGCCACACTGGTGGCCAAGTCGGGCGATACCACCGAGCTCGTCACGCGCGACGGGGCCGAGGCCGGGCAAACCTGGCGCTTCCCCAGTCGCTCGGAATGCATGACGTGCCACAGCCGGGCCGCCGGCTTCGTCCTCGGCGTCTCGGGCTCGCAGTTGAATCGGGATCACGACTACGGCAAGGCCCGCGACAACCAGCTCCGCACGCTCGAGCACATCGGGCTTTTCAACAAGGCCCTGCCCAAAGCGCCTGACAAGCTCGATCGGCTGGTCGACCCGCGGGATGCGACCCAGGACCTCGAGCGGCGGGCCCGCACCTACCTGCAAGTCAACTGCTCGGTCTGCCACATCGAGGCCGGCGGCGGCAACGCCAAGATGGTGCTGACCCTCGCCGCCTCGCGCGAAGCGATGGGTGTGCTGGACGCGCGGCCGCAGCATGACACGTTCGGCATCAGCAACGCCATGCTCGTCGCGCCGGGGGCCCCGGAGCGTTCGGTCTTGTTGCGCCGGCTCTCGGTCCGTGGTCATGGCCAGATGCCGCCGCTGGTGACGAACCGAGTCGACGAGGAGGCGGTCGCCCTGGTGCGTGACTGGATCGCCCAGCTCAAGCCCGCCCAGTCGTTCGTCAAGGCCTGGGCGATGAACGACTTCCTCGCCGACCTCAACCCGTCGAGCGCAGGACGCTCGATCGAGGCCGGCCGGAAGGCGTTCCGCGACACCGGCTGCATCCAGTGCCACCGCTTTGAAGGCGAAGGGGGAAGCGTCGGCCCGGACCTGGCCGGCGTCGGACGCCGGCTGGCCCCACGCGAGCTTCTGGAATCCATCCTTGAGCCGTCCAAGGTCATCGCCGACGACTATGCCAGTACCCTGATCGAAACCGACGACGGCTCGGTCGTCTCGGGCCGCATCGAACGGGAGGATGATAAGGTGGTCGTCCTCCGCCCCGGCTCCGGCGAACCGCTCACCGTCGAGAAGTCCAAGGTCGTTCAACGCCGCCGCTCCGAGCTCTCCAACATGCCGCTCGGGGTCGTCAACGTCCTTCAAAAAGCCCAGGTGCTCGACCTCCTGGCCTACTTGATCAGCGACCCTGAACCCAAGAAGTCAGGCCCGCGCTGAGCGATGGAACTCGTCGGCTCGTGCTTACGTCCGGCTCGCCGGCCACTGATGGCCAGCCTGCTTGCGAAAGCCCCGAAGGCGAAGCGTGCCGTCGGGCCGGACGTTCAGGATCGAGTAACCGCTGTTCTCCCGCCCCGGGCCCTCGATCATCGCCACCAGAGTGCAGTAGTGAATGCCGGCAATCTCCTTGTAGTCGTTCCGGTGGCTATGCCCCTGAAACACGGCCAGCACCTTCCCCGACTCCTCCAGCGCCCGGCGCACCTCGGGCGCGTTCTTGACCCCGTAGTGATTCCCCACATCAAGTCGCTGGTGGGCGAAGACGATCACCGGCTTCGTCGTCGCCTTCAAATCGGCCCGCAGCCACTCCAGCTCGGCCGCCGGGATGTTCGCATCGGTCCACTCGAAGTTCTTCCGGCCATACGGTTTTCCATCAATCCGGAAGCATGAGTCCAGCATGATAAAATGAAGGTTCGCATGGTCGAACGAGTCGTACGACCGCGTCTGCTCCACCTCGTCGAGAAACTCCTCCTTGGTCAACGTGAACACACAATGATTCCCCAGCACGTAGTGTCGCCGGGGCCCAACCGCCGCGAGCTGCCGGTTGATCCGCCGAAGGTATCCTTGTTCGGTGGCCACAGTGTCGGCCGCATCGATCAGGTCACCCAGCTCGACGACGAACCCGAGATCCTCCTCCCGGAATCGCTCGACCGCCTCGGCCAGTTTCTCGGTCGTCTCCCGATAGTACCGGGTCCCCGCGGGGGCTTTGTCCGCGTAATGCAAGTCGGTAATCAGCCCGATCCGAACCCCTTCCGACCCCGCATCGTCCTCGGCGGCCAGCGTCCGAAACGCCCCGACGTCAAGGGCCGCCGCCCCCAACACCAGACCCCCATTCTTCAAGAAGGCGCGACGCCCAATGTGGCCTGATTCAAATCGCCCCATCTGGTCCCCCAATGGTGATCAACAGCCCAACAATCCACCATGAACAAGTTTCTTCAATTCATTTAAGCGAACGCCTTTCTCGACCGGTGCCGACTACGCCCCCCGATCGGCAGCCTCGACGGAATAGGTAGGGTCGTCGTCCTCCCACCGCACGTCGCCCGACGGCCCGTAGATGGCCGGAACCTGCCGCCCCGCCAGCCGGAGCCAGGTCTGAACCTGAGTCCGATGATGGCAAGTGTGCAACACTCTCCGCCAGAACGTCCAGATCCGCTGCCGCTTCCTCCCTCCAAAGAACGGCCGATCCTCCAGCCACCACACCGCCTCCGCCGCCGCAAACTGCGGCAGCCGCCGCTTCGCCAGCGCGACGTACCGATCGAGGTAGTCCCGAACCGCCGGGTGCTCACTCGTTGGCAGGAGTTCCTCCGCAGGCGGCTCATCGATCCCAACGAACTGGGCAAAGAACCGACGCTCGGAGAGGATCTGGTGCTCCAGAATGGCCCGGATCGTGTTCGACTTCTCATGCGGGCGATAGTCCAGCAAGTCATCCGGGACAGCCCGCCACATGGAGGCGGTCTTGTTCGTCTCGCTGACGTACGTCGTCAAGAGGTGCTGAAACAGCGGCTCCCTCGCCTGGGGAACCTCCTCGTCGGAGATGGCCGTGAACTCGTATCGCATGATCCCGTTCCTCCTTCCCCGCCCCCAAGCTTCA
>Ga0182739_1004961_pt1 | contig 10738 bp, 7 predicted proteins | sample eDN5th30CBELigBY_FD_128873 | JGI IMG/M metagenome (GOLD analysis project Ga0182739, IMG submission 128873) | Enriched backyard soil microbial communities from Emeryville, California, USA - eDNA 5th pass 30_C BE-Lig BY (version 2) (version 2) | ecosystem: Environmental > Terrestrial > Soil >...
AGGGCTTGGCCGCATGCCCCGCTGGCCGGCCATGTCGGGCCTTGCCGTGGTGACCATGGCTGTGGCTGTGCCAGGGGCGTATGTGCGCCTGAAAGACGGCGTTGCCGGCCGGATGCCGCCTGCGGTAGAAGTGGCCTCGAACCAAGCCTTGAATTATGACAAGCGCCGCTACGATTGCACAGGCGGGGGCGGCGATGAGTTTCGAAGTTGCGTATATGGCGGGCCGCAGATAAAGGCCATCATCATGGGCGACAGCCATGCCGGCGCGGTCGCCACGGCAGTGCAGGCGGCACTGCGGGGAAGCAAGGACGGCATCCTATCCTTGAGCTATACCAGTTGCCCGACAATATTCGACGCACGAAGCGAACACAGTGACCTCAACTGCGCTGGCTTCAACGACTGGGCCATGCGGCACATCGAGAAGCTGCCAGCGAACATACCTTTGATCATCGTCAACCGCTATTCCGACTACCCTTTCGGCAGCCATGTCCCGCATGATGCAACGTTCAATCACCCGACGGTTTTTTTCGATCACCGGCACGACGATCCTGATCCCGAATTCCTTGGAGAATTCCGGGAACATCTGGTCCAAAGCGTCTGTCGGATCGCTTCAACGAGGCCTGTCTATATGGTCAGGCCTATTCCTGAAATGCCTGTCAATGTGCCCAAGACCATCGCGCGGGCGCTTGTCATCGGCAAGCAGAGGGCGGTATCGATAACGCTGCAGCAATATCATCAACGCCATAGCTTCATCTGGGCTATTCAGGACGAAGCCCTTACCCGTTGCGGCATCCATATCCTGGATCCCTTGCCTTATCTTTGTTCCGACACGGAATGCGCCGGCGCCCTGAACGGCGTGCCTCTGTACTACGACGACAACCACCTGAGCCAATTCGGCAACAAGCTGCTTGTGCCCATGTTCCAGTCGGTGTCTCTTGACGATAGCGTCCTGGGCAGGCAATAGACCCGCTTCATTGGCACTCGCTCGGCCCTGCCATCGGCTCTAAGCCATCCAACTTATATCCCTGAAGAGTGGGCACTCCTATCATTTTGTCGGGAGTGCCAGGCACCCACGAGCGCAAAGCAATAAACACCCCCCAAAAGCAAACCGGAAGAGGACCAAGATGGACTCCATCGCTACCACCCGCCACGCTGGGCTGGCCACTGCCGCCCCGCAGAAAGCCCTCGGCGTGCGCGAGCGGCTCCTGGCCCTGCCCCGCAGCCGCAAGCGTCTTCTGCAAATCGTCGCCGACACCCTGCTGATATGGGTGGCGCTGTGGCTCGCTTTCTATCTCCGGCTCGATGATGCCTTTGCCATTTCACCCTTTCATGGACATGCCTGGCTGTTCATTGCAGCGCCGCTTATTTCGGTACCTATATTCGCGCGCTTCGGCCTGTATCGCGCCGTCATGCGCTACGTTGGCTATCAGACCTTGATGACGATCGGCTTCGCTGTGACCGCCTCCGCCGCCGTGCTGGGTGTGTGCATTCTGCTTTACGCCGATCCTCCGGCCATCGTGCCCCGCTCCGTCGCCGCCATCTATTGGCTGCTCACCCTGATGCTCATCGGAGGTCTGCGTCTCGTAACGCGCCAATACTTCCGTAAGCCGCACGTCGGCACGGACGTCGCAACCGCCATGCGCCGAAACCACGGACGCCGGCGTGTGCGCGTTGTCATTTACGGGGCGGGCGATGCCGGAAACCAGTTGTTGATGGCCCTGCGCCTGGCCAATGAACGACTTGCGGTCGCTTTCATCGATGACAACCCGGAACTGTGCGGCCGCGTCATGGCCGGTCTACCGGTCTATGCGCCTGCGGACCTGGAGCGCCTGATCGAAATTGCGCATGCCTCCGAAGTCCTGCTGGCCATTCCATCGGCCCCGCGCTGCCGGCACGCGGAAATCATCAACTTCCTGGCACCCTATCCCGTGAAAGTGCGCACCATACCGGGCTTCATGGATCTCGCCAGCGGCCGCGTGCAAGTCCAGGACCTCCGTGAAGTGGATATCACCGATCTGCTGGGCCGCAACCCGGTTCAGCCTCATGTGGAACTGTTCGAACGCTGCATCCATGACCAAGTGGTTATGGTCACCGGAGCGGGCGGCTCCATCGGCTCGGAACTGTGCCGCCAGATCCTCAGCTCGGGCCCCCGCAGCCTTATCCTGTTCGAACAGTGCGAATTCAATCTGTACAGCATCCACGTCGAACTGGAAGCCATGATACGAAGCCGAGGCCTTGCAGTAGAGTTGATCCCCGTGCTGAGTTCGGTGCGCAATGAAAGCCGGCTGCTGGACGTCATGTCGATGTGGGAGGTCGATACCGTTTATCACGCTGCCGCCTACAAGCACGTGCCCATGGTCGAGCGCAACATCTCCGAAGGGGTCATCAACAACGTCTACGGCACCCTGTATGCCGCCCAGGCCGCCATTCGGGCGGGCGTAAAGAATTTCGTCCTCATCTCCACCGACAAGGCGGTCCGCCCGACCAGCACCATGGGGAGCAGCAAGCGGCTCGCCGAACTGGTCCTCCAGGCGCTGGCCAGAGAAACGACAGTACAGCTGTACGGCGACGAAGACGGTGGCGCCATCGCGAACCGCACGCGCTTCACCATGGTGCGCTTCGGCAACGTGCTCGGGTCTTCAGGTTCCGTGATTCCGCGCTTTCGGGAGCAGATCCGCAGCGGCGGGCCGCTGACCGTGACGCACCCGGACATCACACGCTATTTCATGACCATACCCGAGGCTGCGCAACTGGTGATACAGGCCGGCGCCATGGGCCAGGGCGGCGACGTCTTCGTCCTGGACATGGGAGAACCGGTAAAGATCCGCGACCTCGCTGTCAACATGATTCTCCTGTCAGGCCTGACTGTCCGCTCTGCGCAGAATCCGAGAGGCGATATAGCGATCGAATTCGTGGGACTCCGGCCGGGCGAAAAGCTGTATGAGGAACTGCTCATTGGCGATAATGTCACCCCCACCGATCACCCCATGATCATGCGTGCCGACGAAAAAAGCATAGGCTGGGAGCAGTTGAAGTCGATGCTGACGGAGCTTGGAACCGCTCTACACGCCGACGACTATGTACGCATACGCCAGATTTTTTTCGGCCTGGTCGATGGATACTCGCCCGATGAAGAGATGGTCGACTGGATCCAGCTGCAACAACTGGCGGGCAGGTCGACTTGTGGCAACAATGACCACTTCCACACGTCCGAACACGTAGAAGTGGTGCACTTCGGCACCTGAAGCGCGAAATATTGCCAAGCGCTTTCCTTGGGCCTATAGTATTCATAAACGGATACATCCATATGGCGGACCTCCAGGGAGAGCCATCATGAATATACAGGCCCTCGATCTCGTCGTCGATCTGAACCATGACGGCACGTATAGTGGCTGGGAACTCTGGGAAGCCATCAAGTTCCTGTACCGTCTTCCCGGCAATCTGATCACCGAGGCGCTGGGGCATACTCCTTATGTATCCTCTGCCTTAGGCATACAGGCATCCGAAGCAACAGGCTATGGCAGCCTCAACGGTCTGCTGGCCGTCACGATATCCTTGATTTTCTGGGTGCTCGTGGTCTTTGCGCTACTTACGCTCGCGTCGCCCGACAGCGACCAATATATCGACACCGCTGACACCGCCCGGCCCGACACGATGACCTCGGCGGCGGCAACGGACCCTGGCTCGTTGCAAGGTCCCCTCCAGCACAATCGCCCGGCACACGAATCGGCGACCGCATCGGACGACGTCACCGCATCCCCGCGCGGACATCTGCCGGTCAGCCGCCCCCTCTACGCTGCGCCGGGAAAGCGGCCGAAACGGCGCCGCATCCACCATTTGGCTCACTCCTTCATACGCCCGGCCAAATAGTGACCACGCACGTTACTACATGTAAGAACGAAGATAACACCGCAGGGACGTGTAGCGCCTCGTAGCGCTTTGCCCACCCGCACTAACGGTTCTGAAACCGGAAGTGCGCCACAATGGGCCAAGCAGACTAGACGAAGGAGCTGACATGAAACGTTTATTGTTGGCCGTTGCAGCGATCGTCGCACTGACCGCTTCCGGCGCGGCGGCCGCCCGCGTGGATGTCGATATCTCCATAGGCGGGCCTGACATCATCTTGGGCGGACCCGACGTCATCCTGGAAGGGCCCGATTACTACTATTACCCGCCGGTGCGGTTCGTGGAAAGGCGGCCGAGAGTGCTGATTTTTCCGGAGTATATTTACCGGTCCAGGCCCGTTTATCGGTCGCATTTCCACCGCGAAAACTACCGCTGGCAGCCCGAATACAGGAAGTACAGGCCGCAGCCATTCAGGGCGCCTCAGCAGTTCAGGGGGCCGCAACCATTTCGGGGCGTCCACGCTCACCCGGGCTGGCGCCGTTGATCAAAAAAAGGGGCGATCATTGTGATCGCCCCTTTTTCTTGCCATGCAGCCGAGGCCGGCGGGTCAGGGTGTGAGACGCTCTATTTGCCCCATATAGGGACGCAACACGGGCGGAATCACGATGCTTCCATCCTCTTGTTGGTAATTCTCCAAGACGGCAACCAGGGCCCGGCCCACTGCAAGTCCCGACCCGTTCAGCGTGTGCAGGTACTCGGGCTTCCCGGCCTCGGGCCGATAGCGCGCCTGCATGCGCCGCGCTTGAAAGGCTTCGCAGTTCGACACGGACGAAATCTCGCGCCAGGTGTTCTGCGCCGGCAACCACACTTCGAGGTCGTAAGTCTTTGCCGCGCCGAAACCCATGTCGCCGCCGCACAGCAGGACCACGCGATACGCGACACCGAGACGTTGCAATACGGCCTCGGCGTGCCCCACCATCTCTTCGAGGGCGTCGTAGGAATGCTCGGGATGGACGATTTGCACCATTTCAACCTTGTCGAACTGATGCTGCCGGATCATGCCGCGGGTGTCTCGCCCCCCGCTCCCCGCTTCCGAGCGAAAACACGGCGTATGCGCGGTCAGCCTGATGGGAAGATCGTGTTGCGGGACGATGGAGTCCCGCACCGACCCGGCCAGCGTGATCTCCGAGGTGGAGATCAGATACAGGTCCTCGCTCTCGATCGGATTGCCTTGGTCGTCGCTCGTCGGCTCCGCCTCTTGCCCGCCCTTTGTCACCCAGAACATATCGTCCTTGAACTTGGGCAACTGTCCGGTGCCGAAGAGGGTCGAACTGTTGACGATATAAGGGGTATAGCACTCCTGGTAGCCATGCTCACCCGTCTGAAGGTCGAGCATGAACTGAGACAGGGCACGATGCAACCGCGCGACGGGGCCGCGCAACATCATGAAGCGCGCGCCGGAGAGCTTGCGCGCTGTCTCGAAGTCAAGGCCAATGGCTTCTCCCAGGGCGACATGATCCTTGGGCGGAAACGGGAATGGCACAGGATTGCCCTGGGCATCCGTGGCCATGCCCTCGGGAAGCCAGCGCCTGACCTCCACGTTGTCATCGCTGGAAGCACCCGGAGGAACACTGTCGTGAGGCAGATTGGGCAAGGTCATCAACCAATCGCCCAGCTCCTTCTGCACCGCCGCGAGCTCATGCTCGAGCTCCTTCAGACGGCCCGGAATCTGCTGCGATTCGGCCATTTCTTTCGTGGCGTCTTCGCCCTTCGATTTCAATTGCCCAATGAGCCGCGAGACCGCGTTGCGTCGCGCCTGCAGCGCCTCGGTTTCCACTTGAACGGATTTCCGGCGGGCTTCGAGTCGGGCAAAACGTTCCGTATCGAATTCGACGCCGCGTCTCTCCAGTGACTTGACCACGGCAGGAAGATCTTTGCGCAACTGATTGGGGTCTAACATAATGAACCAAGGATTAAGGGTTGAAAAGATGCGCCGGCGGCGCGGGTAAGGGGGCTATTTCCGGCCTGGGCTGCTCTTTTTATCGAGGTCGCGGAGGAAGGCCAGCTTGTCCGAAATTTTACCTTCGAGGCCGCGGTCTGTCGGGACGTAAAACCGCGCCTGCAGTCCGTCGGGAAAATAGCGTTCGCCCGCGGCGTAGCCATGCGGTTCGTCGTGCGCATAGCGATAGGCGCGACCGTGCCCCAGTTCCTTCATCAATGTGGTCGGGGCATTGCGCAGATGCACCGGCACCGGATCGCTGCCATGCTCGTGCACATACCGGCGTGCCGCGTTGTAGGCGTTATACACGGCATTCGATTTCGCTGCACAAGCCAGGTAAACCACGGCCTGCGCCAAGGCGAGTTCACCTTCGGGCGATCCCAGCCGCTCGTAGATATCCGCACCATTCAGCGCCAGTTCCGTGGCGCGGGGGTCAGCCAAGCCTATGTCTTCGACAGCCATGCGAACGATGCGACGCGCCAGGTAGCGGGGATCGGCGCCGCCATCCAGCATGCGAACGAACCAGTACAGCGATGCGTCGGGATCCGAACCGCGAACCGACTTGTGCAGGGCGCTGATCTGATCGTAGAACGCGTCGCCGCCCTTGTCGAACCGTCTGAGGTCCTGCGACAACGACGTCTCGAGCCATTCGGTATCGATCAGCGCCCTGCCGGCCGAGCGCGCCGACTCGGCAACGACCTCCATGGCGTTGATCACCCGGCGCGCATCGCCATCCGCCCATCGCGCGAGTTGCGCGCGGGCGCCTTCGGCGAAAGAAAGTCGATCGACCGGCGGTTCGTGGCCTGCTTCCTGCGCCGTTTCGGAGGCGGCGAGCGGTTCCTGCTTCCCGTCCTCGTGGCGGGACCCTCCTTCGTTGAGGATGACGATCGCCCGGTCGATCAGCGCTTCGAGATCGTCGATCGACAGCGAATGAAGGACATAGACGCGAGCCCGCGACAGAAGCGCCGAATTGACTTCGAACGACGGGTTTTCGGTGGTGGCGCCAATAAAGGTGAAAAGGCCGCTCTCGACGTAGGGTAAAAAGGCGTCTTGCTGCGCCTTGTTGAAGCGATGCACTTCGTCGACGAACAGAATGGTGCGCCTGCCCTGGCCCTGCGCCACCTGGGCCGCAACGACCGCGTCACGAATATCCTTGACTCCCCCCAGCACGGCAGACATCGACAGGAACTGGGCATCGAAGCCCTCGGCCATCAGCCGGGCCAGCGTCGTCTTGCCCACGCCGGGCGGCCCCCAGAAAATCATGGAATGCGGCCGCCCCGATTCGAAGGCGACCCGCAAGGGCTTGCCAGGGCCCAACAGATGGGCCTGTCCCACCACCTCGTCCAAGCTCTTCGGCCGCATGCGCTCCGCCAGCGGCGCGAGCGCCAGGGCGCCCGCCGACGAACTGAATAGATCACGAGAACTCATCATCGTCGCCGGTGAGATGGGGGCATGAGCGTCGGGACGCTCACATCTTCACAACATCAGTGCCAGGCGGAGGCACAAAACGAAACTCGTCCGGCGGCAGTTTGGCGTTGGCTGTGATGTTGCTGAGCGTGATCCGTGTCGTCTGGCCGAAAGAATCCAGCAATTCGAGCACGATGGGCAGGTCCCGATCGAAAGCAATATCGACGTGCGTGAATCCGGCGTCCGCACTGCGCGGCTTGGCCCTGAGCCAATCCAGGCCATCCTTGCCCGGACGCGCCGAAATCTCGAAGGCCTTGTCCAACGACCCCGACCCAAACAGAATCGCGGCAGGTGACGCGCCGATGGAGCTATCCACGCTGCGCTCGGTGACTTGTGCCAGGTCGGGGTCGAACTGATAGACGCGCTGGCCGTCCGAGACGATGAGCTGCTCGTACGGTTTCTTCACTGCCCACTTGAATTTTCCCGGCCGCTGGAAGGAAAAGTCGCCGGACTGGACGGCCGCGCCCTGCGCACCGATCTTCTGCTGCGTGAACTGCCCGGTGGCAGACTGCACCTGGGCAATGAATTGCCTGAGCTGGGCGGGCGCATCGGCCGCGGATGCCAGCATGGGACTGAGCGCCACCACGAACGCAGCGACGATGTGTTTAATCTTCATTCGTAGCATTTCCTGCCGGAACCAGGATCTCGCGGTTCCCATTGGATTGCATGGCCGACACCAGCCCCGCCTGCTCCATTTGCTCGAGCAATCGGGCGGCACGGTTGTAACCGATACGCAAATGGCGCTGTACCGACGAGATGGAGGCGCGCCTGTTCTTGAGGATGACTTCGACCGCCTGATCGTACAGGGGATCGGATTCGGCATCGGCGAACCCTGTTACGCCACCCACCCCATCGCCGGTTTCGCCCTCGAGCGCACCTTCGAGCAGGCCGTCGATGTAATTGGGTTCGCCCTGCTCTTTCAATGACTCTACCACGCGATGCACTTCGTCGTCGTGGACGAACGCGCCGTGAACGCGCGCCGGCAATCCCGAGCCCGGCGGCAAATAGAGCATGTCGCCCTGCCCGAGCAGCGTTTCGGCACCCATCTGGTCGAGGATGGTGCGCGAATCGATCTTGGAGGAGACCTGGAAGGCGATGCGAGTCGGAATATTGGCCTTGATCAGGCCGGTGATGACGTCCACGCTGGGACGCTGTGTCGCAAGAATAAGGTGGATGCCGGCCGCGCGCGCTTTCTGTGCCAGCCGGGCTATGAGTTCTTCTATCTTCTTGCCGACGACCATCATGAGATCGGCCAGCTCGTCGATGACCACGACGATCATCGGCATGGTCGTCAAGGGCTCTGGCGCATCCGGCGTCAGCGAGAACGGGTTGGGTATGGGCTCGTCCCGCTTGGCCGCTTCGCGTATCTTGGCGTTGTAACCGGCCAGATTGCGCACGCCCATCTTGCTGAGCAAGCGATAGCGTTTCTCCATCTCGCCGACACACCAGTTCAGGGCGTTGGCAGCATGGCGCATGTCGGTGACAACCGGCGCGAGCAAATGAGGTATCCCTTCGTACATGCTCATTTCCAGCATCTTGGGATCGATGAGGATGAGCCGGACCTGCGTGGCGTCCGCCTTGTACAGCAAGGAAAGGATCATGGCGTTGATCCCGACCGACTTGCCCGAACCGGTCGTGCCGGCGACGAGCAGGTGCGGCATCTTGGCGAGGTCGGCCACGACCGGATTCCCGGCAATGTCCTTGCCCAGCGCCATGGTGAGCAGCGACGCGCTGGCATGGTAGGTCTGGGAGCCGATGATTTCCGACAGGTTGACCATCTGGCGCTTGGGATTGGGTAGCTCGAGGCCCATCAGGTTCTTGCCGGGAATGGTTTCGACCACCCGGATGCTGACCAGACTGAGGGCGCGTGCCAAGTCCTTGGCCAGGTTCACGATCTGGCTGCCCTTGACCCCCGTCGCCGGCTCAATTTCATAGCGGGTGATGACCGGGCCGGCTTGCGCGGAGACCACGATGGCCTTGACGCCGAAGTCGGACAGCTTCTTCTCGATGAGGCGCGAGGTGTACTCGATGGTTTCGGGCGAGACCGTTTCCCCATTTTGCGCCGGCATGTCGAGCAAGCCGATGGCCGGCAGATCGCCGGAGCCGCCGGACTCGATCGGCGCGGTGAACAGCGTCTTCTGCTTTTCTTTCTCGGCGCGTACGGATTTGGGGACGGAGACGATGGCCGGCTCGATGCGCACCGGCTGCTCGTGGACCAGTTGCTCTTGTTTGGCCACGACCAGTTCGTCGCGCTCGGCCTTCTTGGCTTCACCCAGTTTGCGGTCCTGCCGGGCGGCCCGGAGTTCGAGCAACCGGCGTACGGCCTTTTCGATGCCGGTTCCCACCCGCTCGGACAAATGCAGCCACGAGAATCCGAAGAAGAGGCTTGCGCCCACGGCGACCAGAACCAGCAGGAGCAAGGTGCAGCCCGTCGTGCCCATGGACAGGGACATGAAGTGCGCCAGCAGTTGGCCAAGCTGGCCACCCGCGCCCGCCGGCAGATGCGCCCCGAATTGTTTCAGTTGCAGGGCTTCGGTGCCCATGGTGCCCACGAAGAGCAGAAAAAACCCGATGCCGACCTCCCAGCGAACGCGGGGCAAGGGCTCTTCCTTATTGGGCAGCAGCAATGTAGTCAGGCGGTAGAAGCCCATGACGACACGCTGGGCCAGCAGAACGACCCACAGCCATGCGGAGTACCCGAAGAGAAACAGCAGGAAGTCGGAGATGTGCGCACCCAGCGTACCACCGCGATTCAGCGTCGTGGTCGTGTGGACCGAATGCGACCAGGCGGGATCGGCGGGGTTCCAGGTGGCCAGCACCAAGCCTAGCCAGGCGGCAAGGGCGGCGAAGAGTATCCAGCGAGCTTCACGGAGCAATCCCGACAGCCTGGACTGCAGGGGGGAGGGTCCGTTGCGTACATTGCGCGAGGACCGTGGGGACGTAGCAGGTATTCGGGCCATAGACTCATTATAATTGGCTGTTCATTTTTTACGGATTTTTGTAATGACGACTCCCAAGCACGCCAAAGTTCTGATCCTGGGTTCAGGCCCCGCCGGCTATAGCGCCGCCGTTTATGCGGCACGCGCCAACTTGAATCCGGTACTGGTCACGGGCCTGGAACAAGGGGGTCAACTCATGACAACGACCGACGTGGACAACTGGCCCGCCGACGCAGAGGGCGTCCAGGGGCCCGACCTGATGCAGCGTTTCCAGGCCCATGCCGAACGCTTCAACACCGAGCTCGTATTTGACCACATTGCCAGCGTCGACCTGTCGAAGCGCCCGTTTACCCTCACCGGCGACACCGGGGCACTGTATACCTGCGATGCGCTCATCATCGCCACCGGCGCTTCGGCGCAGTATCTGGGGCTGCCCACCGAGCAAGAGTTCATGGGGCGCGGCGTCTCGGGTTGCGCCACCTGCGAT
>Ga0182739_1004963_pt1 | contig 10737 bp, 11 predicted proteins | sample eDN5th30CBELigBY_FD_128873 | JGI IMG/M metagenome (GOLD analysis project Ga0182739, IMG submission 128873) | Enriched backyard soil microbial communities from Emeryville, California, USA - eDNA 5th pass 30_C BE-Lig BY (version 2) (version 2) | ecosystem: Environmental > Terrestrial > Soil >...
GAAATCCAACATGTCCAAGAAAATAACCAAGAAATTGAAAGTCACAAAGTTGAAGAGCAAACTCATGTCCAAGAAAATGTTATTGAACAACATCAAGAAGTTCAAGCTGAAAAAATTGAAGAGAAGATTGAACAACAAGAACAACAAGAAGTCATAGCTGAAAACAATTCAGTTGTTCACACAGAAGAAGTTCAAGAGAAAGTTGAAGTTGAAGAAACTCAAAAAGTCGAAGAAGTCCAACATGTCGAAGAAAATCATCAAGAAATTGAATCCCAAAAAGTTGAAGAACAAGTTCAAGAGAATGTTATTGAACACCAAGAAGTTGAACAAAAAGTTGTTGAAGAAATTAAGCCTGAAGAACAAGTTCCTGAGCATAAGGAAGTTGAAGTCCAAAAGGTTGAAGAAGTTCTCCAAGAAGAAAAGACTGAAGTTCATCATCAAGTTGAAAATGTTGAACAAAAAGTTCAAGAAGAAAAGGTTTTGGAAGAAAGCTATGTTGTTATTCAAAAAGAAGAAGAACATGCTCCAGTCCAACAAAACATTGAAAAACAAGTTCAACAGCCAGTTCATCAAGAAATCTCAACAGAAAGCACTGTTATTATTCAAAATGATATTGTAGTTGAAGAACCTAAAGCTCATATCGAAGAAAAAATTCAAGAACCTGTCCAAGAAAAGCATGAAGAAGTTGCTCAACACGTTGAAGAAAGAAATGTTCAAGTTGAACAAGTTATAGTTCAAAATGAAGTCAGACAACAAGAACAACAAGTGGTTGAAAAACACGAAGAACCTCAAGTTGTTCACCATATCCAAGAAAATCCTTTCCAAACCAATGAAATCAAAACTGAACAAAAGTAAAAAACTATTTTAATGCAAAGACTTAATTTTCCTTTTAGGCAAGAAATCATTCAAGAAGCTCAAGTTCCAGTTCAAAAGACTGAAGAACCTGCTCAACAAGGATTTATTGAAAGACCTCAAGAACAACAAGAAGGAGGATTCTATGAAAGACCTCAAGAACACCAAGAAGAAATTGTCAGAGAAAATTTCATTGTTAGAAACATTGAAACTGAAAATCACGTCCGTGCTGTTAGAAACCTCCCAAGTGAAGAAGAAGAGCCATATGTTCAAAGACAAGTTGAAGTTAATGAGCAAAGAGTTCATGTTCAACATGAAGTCCAAAGATTAGAAGAAAATGCTTCACCAAAGAAAGCTGTTTATGTTCCTGAAGATTGTGAGAAGCTTGATGAAGATGATAATGACAATGAAAAGCTTATTACTCAACATACTGAAAGAACTGATTATACTGATACTAAATCTCAACAACCTTCCCAACACAGTCCTGCTTTGTATACTAAGGAAACCACTCAAACACAATCCAATAGTATTAGTTTCCTTGATTATTATTAACAATTGAATAGACACTAAAAATGCTGCTTTACACCAAAATTACAACAACTATTCTGAAACTATTAAAGAGAAAGAGACATTAAATGAGCCTTTAATTAAGAAACGTAAGATATTTTTAAATCCTTCAAAAGTTTCGTTTTGTAATTTCTGTAGGAATTTTTAGAACATCCAAATTTAGTTACTTACCTATAATTTTTCCACCTACTAAATTTTCCTTTTACTAAAATATAATAGATGACATCACAGAAAGCGATTTCGATTATGAAGAGCCCAAACAAAAAGGATGCTTTGCTTCCATTTGTGGAATTTTCTCTGGAAAGAAGAAGTAAAGAAGAACTAAAATCCTCTTTAAAATCTATTCAAAACAGATTTCTAAATTATTTATTAAAGAAAAGTTTTGAAATCATTATTAAGCCGTATTTATTATTTGTTTAGAGTTATTTATCTTTGAATACATTTTTATTGAATTGTTTGGACTATAGAAATCGCCCTTTCATAACTATTTTCCCTTTATCTAAAAAGAAGTTTTTTTTAACCTTGGTTTTTTTCTGTTTGAAATTACTCTTACACTTTATGTCGAGTTTGAATTCATAAAAAATACCTTATAAATTTATAACAAAATAAAAACAATACAAAAGGAAATAAAAATGAATTAATAAGGGAAATAATAAATATGAATGTAATGAGTATACAATTCATAAGTCTCTTTTATAACATCTTGCAATATAGCTCCTTGATTCAAAAAAATAACTCTCAACTCTTGAATCACTGGCATTTTAAGATAAAGATCCTCTTCTCCTTGAATCGAAGCATCATACAATGAAAAACTCTCTGCTTTATCATTTTTCTCAATTTGTTCAATCTTTTCATTATACTTCAAATACACTGAATTCGTGTCTTTTTCTTCTGAGATACTATACCATTTTTTAAGCCAGATATTCTTCACAAGGACCTTATATAAATTCGCCATGAACTTTATTCCTCTATATTTCAAACTCAATCTCTTTTCATATTCAAAGAAAATCTGCACATCATCTCCTAAATCACCTCCTGAATGTATTTCAACTTGAAGTGCGTATAAAATCGAAGGTGTAATTGAAATCTTTGCAGGACATTCAGCTTGATGTTTTGCCTTGTGATCTCTTCTGCAGGTTTTATCACAATAAAAAGCTGAATAACATTTCTTGCAATGATAATGAATATAAATAAACATTCCACAAGAAGCACATGGCAACACAATATTTGGGAATTGTTCCTTTGAAAGGTTTAATCCTGTTATTGATTGGAAAACTTCAATCAAGATATCTGCTCTAAAATTCAACAGCTTTATAAACTCATGCAAACATGTCTGAAGTTCTAAATAGTAAAAGTATTCTCCTTTATATAAACCAAGCTGATGACGTCTTATAATTCCATTAATAACTCCTTCGTAAAATTCTTGCATGCTTGGAGGACTGAAAGAATGAGGTCTGTATGTGAATTCACTGAATTGCTCATTCTTAAAATTTGCTCCTTGTTTTTTGAGTTGAAGCGATGGGTTGGTGATATCATTCTTTTTGAAGAGAATCCAGTCATCCCAAAGGTCTCTTCTCGTAGTTTTGTCTACTTGATTCATTTTTATCTCTTTTCTTTTTTTTGTTTGTAGGTCGATGTAAGTTTTATTTCTTTTGAATAAAAATTACTAATTAACTGAACATTCCTTTTTTTATTGTCATTTCCGTGTTTATAAAAATAAAATCTTGTTTTTTCAAAATAACACTTGGATTAGCGAGGATAAATTTCGCTTTCAAAGAGATTTTTTCCTACCAATCATTCTGAAAAGAAAAAGAAAAATTATTGCTCTGTTCTTTTTTTAATTTTTATTTTCTTCTTGAAAATCCTGCATATCTATTTCTTTACTCAAATTCACTCATTTCTCAATACAACTTAAAAATAAAAAAGAAAGGACATTTCTGTTCGTCGAGTTTTCCTTCAATTCTCCTATTATCCTTACAATGCCCTAATATCAAGTGTTATTTATTAATTTCGCACTTTAAAAAATAATCTTGAAAGGAAATCAATCAAAATGGGTCTCTTAGAAAAAATCAAAGAAATCGAGTTCGAAATCTCCAGAACTCAAAAGAACAAGGCTACTGAATATCACATCGGTAACCTCAAGGCCAAGCTCGCTAAATACAGATCTGAACTTTTAGAGCCTTCCTCAAAATCAAAAGGTTCTCATATATTCCTTCATTCACGCTCTAAAAAATCCCGATAGGTACTGGAGAAGGTTTCGAAGTCTCAAAATACGGTAATGCGAGAATTAGTATGATTGGTTTCCCATCTGTGGGTAAATCTACCTTATTGAGTACACTTACTTCCACCAAATCCGAAGCAGCTGCTTATGAGTTCACAACCCTTACTTGTATTCCAGGTATATATATAATTTTTAATGAAGAGAAAATAATGACATAAAAAAGGTGTTATTCATTATAAAGACACAAAAATCCAATTGTTGGATCTTCCAGGTATTATCGAAGGTGCTGCTCACGGTAGAGGTAGAGGACGTCAGGTATAGTGTTAATAAAAAATACATGGAAGTTAATTTGAGAATAGGTTATTGCTGTCGCAAAATCAAGTGATTTGATCTTGATGGTTTTGGATGCTTCAAAGGGAGAGGAACAGAAAAAGAAGCTTACAAGAGAATTAGAAATGGTCGGACTTAGATTAAATAAGAGTCCTCCTGATGTTTCTTTTGTTGTTACTAAAGGTGGCAGTCTTAGATTTAACAGTACTGTTAGATTGACTCATGTAATTTAGCTTGTTATAATGTTATCTTGAACTTTTTTTAGCTTGATCAAAAGATGGTTAGAAACATTTTGCATGAGTATAAAATCCATAATGCTGATATCCTTCTCAGAGAAGATATTACAGTAAATTGAGCGGCTAATTCTTTTATTAAATCTCTTTGAAAGGTCGATGAGTTCATTGATGTTATTGAAGGAAACAGAAAATACATTAAATGCTTGTATGTTTACAACAAAATCGATAGTGTCTCCATTGAAGATATTGATGAAATCGCTAGACGGTAACTAGTGCTGATTTGAAAAAGAATCTTATTTATTTAAAGTGAAAATTCAGTCGTTATCAGTTGTCATATGGGTTTGAACATGGATTATTTACTTGAGAAAATCTGGGAAAAATTGGCTTTGGTTAGAGTCTACACAAAGAAGGTAAAGAGATAAGCATATCTTATTTAAAATCTTCAAAGAGAGGATGTCTTCCCGATTTCGGTGATCCAATTATCTTGACAGCAGGAAGAAATGGTTGTACTGTACAAAGTGTCTGCGAGCTTATCCATAGAGTAAAAATCATACTCATAAATTATCTCAAAATTTTTCAAAGGATTTGGTTAAAGAGTTCAAGTTTGCTTTCTGTTGGGGAAAGAGTTGCAAATTCAGTCCACAAAGAGTCGGTTTAAGTAATGAAAATCTTAACAATGCATTAATAATTATTTCTAGATCATATTTTAGAAGATGAAGATGTTATTCAAATCCTTAAAAATACCAAGACAAAGGGAAAGAAATAAATTTTATGTTCTTTAATAAAAGATATTTAAATTTCATTGAAATCAAGTTATCGTAATACATTACTGATCTATAAGAAATAAAAGAGCTTGTATAAAGATTTTATTTTTCATATTGATCAAAAAAAAAACCTCACCTCAATGGAAAAAAAAATTAAATCTAACAAAATTTTAACAAAGATTCAGACAAGCGCAAAACTTTAACAAATAAAATTTCTCTAAAATCTATTTAAAATTCTTACATCATGGCTGGAAAAAATCTTTTCAAAGCCTGGCACAAATTTATCCAAACTAATTTCAATGCTTTCAAGCCAAGTGCCCCAGAAATGCATAAAGAAAGAAAATACGAGCATATTGAAATTCAAAAAGATTTCCTAGATATCGAGAAAAAAAGACAACTTCAAAGATTATCTCTTATTGAATACAAGAAAAAGCTTAGAAAACAACTTCTTGAACAACAACTTGAAGCTTCAAAAAATCAAAATGCTGATTTATTAGAACATAAAGATAAGAAATTAGCTGAGGAAGTAAAACTCGCAGAAGATATAAAAAAATACGGAGAACATAAAACTTTCCAAGATTTTTCCAAATCTCTCGAAGATTCCAAAAGACAAATCTCTCACACACAAACAACTGCAACTAGTGTTCCTGAAGATCTTGAAAAGGAACTCGCGAAATTATCTTCTGATATTGAAAGGATTCGTACAACAAAACAAGAACTCGAAATCATTGAAAAAGAAATCGAAGAGTTGGAACCTGGTTATGACCTTGTTACCGACTTAGATAAGAAGCTTGTTTTGAATGCTATTACATATTATGAGTTCCAAAATAGAAATTTACAAGGAGTTTCTTTACATCCAGAAACTATGAAATCTCTCGAAATTGTGCATTATCATGTTGAGCATAATCTTCCTGTTAGAAGAGAGGTAATTTCTTGCTTGGTTTCAATTTACGATATTTTTTTTAGTTGCTTTATGAAGTTGTTCCAGAATTGTTCGAAACAGAAATAGGAGAACTTGAGGAATATGAAAGAGAAAGAATTCTTGCAAAGAGACCTAAATTCATAAATGTAAGATAATGAATAAGCATAGATTGATAATTATCTAGCAAACTGACGCAATTGTGAGAGCTATTGACCAACCACCCGAGCAAAGAATTAAGAAATTAGATGATTTCGAAGAGTATAAGAAACAAGAAATGGACTTTATGGAATTCGTTTATTCTAAAGCAGGAGAATTTACAATGAAGCATGAAGACTACATTGATACTGTAAGCTTTTCTACTCTTTGAACCAATATTGATGATTTACTTTAGCAAATTACTGGAGGATTTGGTACAATGGAAGCATTATTAGATCATATTGAAGCTAAAGAAGAAGATAAAAGATCTGAGATTGAACAACAGATATGGGTAGATTTACAAGAGTTACGAAGACTAAATAAAGTGAATTGCTCTATTGTTTATTTATTAACATCAATAGGATTATGCGGATCTTATTAAACTTAACCAAGCAAAAGTCTTCGCCAAACAAAGAGAACCAGGTAATAAAAATCTTTATGATATCAAAGCCAATAATAAATTTAGAGGTGCCTGATTTTATCAAACAAAATGACAGACTTCACGCCGCTTATTTAGAGAAATGGGAAGAATTCGTTAGACACTCAATTGATTTCTCTGAAGTAACTGTTATTCCTATACGTATTTATAACATTTTTATAGAGTATTTTCATTCCAGACAACAGCGCAAATTACGAATCAAAACTTGACAAAGTATTAAAAGATCAAAGATTACATGATATTAACGATTTAATCGCACAATGTATAGAAATTTCCTAACTTTTCTCCTTATATTATAAAGCCCAAGAAGAATATAAACTTAGAGTCACTGATACTCAACCTTCTAAGCCAATTGACAGAAACCAAAAGAATACTGATTTATTGAGAAAATTAGATGTTCTATCTGGAGCTATGAATCAAGTCCCTTCAAAGAGAAAAATTAAAACTAGAGTAATCTCTCTTTATTTTTATGATAACTAATAATAAAAATAGAATATCGAACATTTCCAAGGAGGAATTGGTCATGCTGAAAGCTCCGAAGAAGGAAGAATCATTCTTGACGAATATACAAAGGTTCTTTTCCTTAATACTAAAGATCTTGCAAAGGTATTAGTCACTAATAATGGCGTTTTTTTAAATGTTTTTATAGTATAATATTATTTTCTGGGCAGAACATTTCAATATTGAACCAGCAAAGCTTAGAAATATTTTCAATTTTGTTACATTTGGTCTACCTGATCAAAAGAATCCAAAAGATATTGGAAGAGTTCTTAGATTTATTTATGATAACACTGCTCTTACCCAAGAACAAAGAGATCACTTAGGTCAAGTTGGAGGACATTAAGAGTTTATTTCGTAGTCATGTTTGAAGAATTCATAGTAAAGAGAAGTTAAAAGTTTTGTATTCTATCTTTTTTATCTCTTGAATCAAAAAAATTTCCCAATCTTTAAAAAATTTTTCCTTTTCAAAGAAATTTAAAGATAAACATTTTTTTTTTGTCTACATAAAATTTTTTATCCATTGCAAATTAAAAGGACGAAAAGCAAACAATTTTTTTGAATATTTATTGGTGAGAAAGTAGCTAGAAAAGAACTTAAAATCATTTATCTTGTACACGTATATATTTTCTGGTATATTTCTGATTACGAACCATTACTGATAAAAATTTTCATCTAAAAAAATTTTAAGATGAAATATTTACAATTTGTTTCATTTGAAGGAGTAAATCACACCAAAATAAAAACTAAATTAAAAAAAAAAGCAAAGAGTTTTTTTGAAATGAAAACTATTTTCACTCGTGCTAACAAATCTCTTCAAAACAACCCTCAAACACCTTCATATACCCTAGAACTCAAACAGTCAAACTCTAATAATGAACCAACCAGAGCTGATGATAATTCAATCTTAAATCGTATAAAATTGAATAAAAAGGGCCCTCAAAAGCCCAAGGCAATCACAGTAACTAAAGGCGAAGATTTTAACGCTCATGCTTTTGACATTGCAAGAATTCAAAAGAAAACAATACAAAAGGATATAAGTAAAAGATTGAATAGACCACATATATCAGACTATGAAGAGGAATTAAAAGTAGATGAGGATAGTAACCAAGAGCAAATTAACCAAGGAAAAGGGCATTTTACTGTTTCTTTAAAAAATTTATCATCGAAAGTAACTGATCAGGACTTAAAGGATATTTTATCAAATGAGACATATATTATTGGAAGTAGAGTAAATTATTGCTTTTCTTTGAAAATGAATATAATGTGAATAGATTGAGAATGGAAGTGGAGAGATTATCTTCTCAAAGAAAGACGCAGCAAAAGAAGCAGCAAGTAATAGTCTTCAAGGAATTTTTTTTTATTAATACTGAACTAGATATTTTGAATGGAACAATTTTAAAAGGTTCCAAAATAAGGGCATCTTGTATCAATGAAATTAATCTATTACCATATAATCCCACTACCAATAAAACAGAGAGAATAGAGACAAAAGAACCTGAACTTCCCAATTATCTGAATGGAAGATTACAATTTGAAAAGAAACCTGAAATCAGCCAAGTCACTAATCAGGATGAGGAAGAAAAACCCTCAATTCTTTCAAGAATAAAGAAGCATAAATACTAGTATCATTTTTTGGAAACTTTATCGAGCTTTTTGGAGAGACTTGAAAGAGAAAAATAGGAAAAATAAAGTGATTTGTTTGTAAATAAAAGTTTTTTGTTTGATAAGTTACAGTGCATAAATCTATACATAGAAATTATATACGATGAATACACACATTATGTTTATTATGAATAAGCTTAATTTTATCCAAATCTATTCATCTTTGATGAAATCATCATTTTTTTCTTCAGTCTTTTTTTTTTCTTTGAGAAATTTATTCATTTTTTTTTAACACTCAATTAAAGAGTATTTCAAATTTTTTAACAATTTAAAAGAAAATTGATTAATCAAAGATTTGTTTTTGTAATGATATAGGATTTTCGTGTATAACATAAAATTACTTTTCTCTTTTACTTACAAACACTAAATAAACAAATTATACATAAATTTCAATTTTAAAAAACCCTATCTGTGTATATATGCTTTTTATTCAATTTTTTGGATTTCTTCAATCATAGCTTCAACCTTTTCAGCATGCTTTTTGTTTGTTTTAATAAATTCTTTCTCTTGGACTCCCTTTAATTTCTTAACAATTTGTTTCTTGAATGGTTCAACCTAAAAAAAATAAGCCTTAAAAACAATTCATTGAAAATTTTAATTACCAAAGCTCCAGCTTTTTGTTGCAAGACTTGATCACCTTCTTGAGACTTAGCTTGAGCAAGCATTCTGACGATTAATTTAAACAAATTGACATATTTTTGTAAAGAAGGGAAAGCTTTATTCTTTGCTTCTTCGATATTCTCCAAAACATTAGTAATAAATTCTCCGATTTTCTTTTGATGTTGTATAAGCTTAGTCAACAAGTATTCTGAATTCACTGAAGAGCTTTGTACCAATGAAGTAAGAAGATTTAAGCACTATAATTCAATTAGTAAAATCATTAGATTTAATTTATTTACTTCTTCTCTTCTTAAATCACCTTTAGCGCCTCCAGCTGATTTAAAGTTAGCTCCTTGAATCAAAAGCTCAACAAGTTCAACTCCGATAACTTTATACTTAGAAACCAATTCTTTAAAGTAATCAGCGTCTAATTCGACACTTTTCTTTGTAATATAAGCTTCTAAAGCCTAAGAAATTATATTTAAAAATCACACTTTTTTAATGAGGAAATACTTCTTTATATCTTTCAGTTAATCCTTCAACTGGCTTTTTAAGGTCAGCTTTGAAAACAATAGCTAAAATACACTTCAAAAGGTATTTCAAAATTCCTTGAACTTTCTTTGTACTGGCTCTAAAATGAATTATTAATATTTAATAGATAAGACTTGATGTACTTTCTTGCAGAGAAAAGAATTTCAGTAACACATTCTTCAAGCTCAGCGGAATAAGTTAATCCAAAGCTTTGTTGTCTATTCATGTAGGACTTCAATAAAGCAGAAATTCTGTATACAATTAAATAACAATTTATCAACTAAAATTACTTATTCACAAGTTCATCCTTTGCTTTATCTTTTTGGCTTTCTCTTATACTAATCACAAGAGGTGCAACATATTTCAAAAAGACGGTTGGGTTCTTTGTCTTCTTTAAGAAAATTTGAATCAATTCAAGTGATCTGAATTTAAAGTCCCAAACTTTCTTTATTTTCTCTTTCTAATCAATTACATGTCAGAACATTGATTATTTTATGAAGAAAGCAAACCTTTTTTTGTTTAGCTTCTAATGTTTTTGTTAAAGCAGCTAAAGATTCAAAATTGATTCCACTGTTTTATTCTTCTTCCATTTCTTCCCTTTCCAAGACATTTTGATCAAAATCAAGCTTTTCTTCTTCGATTTCCATATCAGACTTCTTCTGTGGTTGCTTTGGAGCTTTTTGCTTAGTTTGTTTAGGTGTAGAAGCCTTAGGAGATTTTTCTAAGGTCTTTTGGGGCTTGACTTTCTTAACTTGTTTGCTCTGCATTTTCTGATCTTCAATAAATTTAATCAAAAACTTTTTTCACTAGTTTTAGTTTAATTAGTGGCTTGAAGATTTGCTGAAAGATATTACCACAATGAATAATTTAACCTTAATTTTTTTCTCTTTAAATTTCACATACAAAAAAAAATTCTC
>Ga0182739_1004964_pt1 | contig 10736 bp, 9 predicted proteins | sample eDN5th30CBELigBY_FD_128873 | JGI IMG/M metagenome (GOLD analysis project Ga0182739, IMG submission 128873) | Enriched backyard soil microbial communities from Emeryville, California, USA - eDNA 5th pass 30_C BE-Lig BY (version 2) (version 2) | ecosystem: Environmental > Terrestrial > Soil >...
ATCGTGTCCAGGTCGGCCGAGCGCGAGGCGTGGATGGCGAAGCTGTCGCCATAAACGGCGGCCTCCAGGTTGGGAGGACCGTCGAACTGGACGTCGGGATACAGGATCAGGCGGGGCATGGTCGGTTCCGGGGGCAGGCTCAACGCATCAGGCCGGCCATGCGGGGCAGCCAGAGCGAAAGGAAGGGAATGTAGGTGATGAGCGCCAGGGCGATCAGCTTGACCACGTAGAGCGGCATGAGCGCTTTGGTGATCGCGGCCATCGACCGGCCGGTGATCGAGGAGATCACGAACAGGTTGGTGCCGACCGGCGGGGTGTTCAGCCCGATCATCAGGTTCACGATCACCACGATCGAGAAATGGATCGGATCGATGCCGAACTGCACCGCCGCCGGCTGCAGGATCGGCACGAAGATCAGGATCGCCGGCACCGTGTCCAGGAACGCACCCACGAACAGCAGGAACACGTTGACGATCAAGAGGAAGACGAAGGGATTGTCGGTCAGCGACAGGAACAGGGCGCTGGCCGCCCGCGGGATGTCCTCGATCGCCAGGAACCAGGCGAACAGGCTGGCGGTGCCGACCACGATCATCACGGTGGCGGTGGTGAGCGCACTTTCCTGGAAGACGTGGAACAGCTGCTTCGGACCCACCGAGCGATACAGCAGGCAGGTCAGGAACAGGGCATAGACGCACAGGACCGCCGCAGCCTCCGTCGCGGTGAACACTCCGCCGCGCACGCCGCCCACGATGATGACCGGGGCGATGAGCACCGGCACGGCATCGAGGCAGGAGCGGGCGAAGCTGCGCTTCGGGCGGTCGGCTACCTCTACCAGCGGGTGGTTGCGGCAGGCATAGGCCACATAGGCCGCCAGCAGCAGTGCGATCAAAATGCCCGGCAGGATGCCGGCGAAGAACATGGCGCCGATGGAGAGCCGGGTCGGGATGGCATAGATCACCATGACCAGGCTGGGCGGGATGATCGGCGCGATGATCGCCCCGGACACGGTGAGTGCCGCGGCGAAATCCACGGAATAGCGCCGCGCCTTCATCATCGGCACCATTACCGAGCCGAGTGCCGCGGTGTCGGCGGTGGCCGAGCCCGAGACGCCGGCCATCATCAGGTTGGCGATGATGTTGACATAGGCCAGGCCGCCGCGGATGCGGCCGACGATCACGTCGGCGAAGTCGACCAGGCGCTGGATGATGCCGCCGGCGACCAGGAGGTTGCCGGCCAGGATGAACAGGGGCAGGGCCAGGAGGCCATAGCTGTTCATGCCCGCGAACAGGCGCTGGGCGGCGATCTGGGCGTTGCCCAGGTCGGTGATCAGCAGGCCGGCCAAGGCGCACAGGCCCACGGCGAACGCGATCGGCGTCTCGATCGCCAGCAGCACCACCAGGAGCAGGATGACGATGGCGGTGTTCATCGGGCCTGCTCCCCCTCGAGCGCGCCTGACTGGCCGGACAGGAGCCGGCGGATCCGGTCCAGCACCGCCAGCACGGACAGGAGGCAGGAGAGCGGCACGATCAGGTAGGGGATCGCCATGGGCAGGCGCAGCGCGGTGGAGGGCTGGTGCCAGGCGCTCATCGCCAGCTTCCAGCCGCCAAAGCCGATATAGACGAGGAACACCGCGACCAGCAGCAGGCCCGCGGCCTTCACCATGTGCGCCGAGCGGGAACGCTCGGGCATCCAGTTCATGCCGATATGCTGGTTCCTGCCGAACGCCCGGTACATGCCGAGGAACGAGATCAGGATGAGCAGGAACTGGGCCAGTTCCTCAGGCCAGGGCAGGGCCGCATGGAGGAAGTACCGGAACATGACCTGCAGGGCCAGAACGCTCGTGATCACCGCGAGCGACAGGACGAGCAGCAGGTCGACGAGGCCGTGCAGCCAGGCAGCCAGCGATCTCAAGTGTGCCTCCGTCTGCCCCTGCCGGTCGGCAGGGGCATGGTCCGCTGTTCAGAACGTCACTGGCTGACGGATTCGGTCAGCTTCTGCCGGATCGCGGCGACCTCGCTGTAGACCGCGTCGACGAAGGCCGGGTCCAGCTCCTGCTTGAGATAGGCCTGGATCGGTTCGCGCGTCGCGGTGCGGAAGCTGTCGATCTCCTCCTGGGTCGGGGCATAGACGTCCATGCCATGCTCGCGCAGCTGGTCGACCGCACTCACCCGGGCCTGGTAGTTGCGCTCGCCATACTCGGTGGCGGCTGCCATCTGCGCCCCGGTGACGACGATCACCCGCAGGTCGGGCGGCAGGCTCTGGAAGAACTGCTCGCCGATCATGAGGGTGTTGAAGCCGAGCTGGTGGTTGTCGAGCGTCAGGTATTTCTGGACCTGGTAGAAGGAGTAGTCGAGCACCACGCCGACCGGGTTCTCCTGGCCGTCAACCACGCCGGACTGCATGGCGCCGTAGAGCTCTTCCCACGGCACCGGGGTGGGCGAGCCGCCCATGGCCTGCACCATCGCCAGCGACATCGGGCTCGGCGGCACGCGCATGCGCACGCCTGCCATGTCGGCCGCGGAACGGATCGGCTTCACGTTGTTGGTGAAGCAGCGAAAGCCGTAGGAGGAGGCCGCCAGCAGGCGCAGGCCCGACTCCTTGGCCATCTTCTCCCGGACTTCCATGAAGAAGTCGGAATTGAGGAATGCCCGGCCTTCCTCGTCGTTGTCGAACAGATAGGGGGCCGCCAGGATCATCATCGGCTTGTAGAAGCTGTCGAGCGTCTGCTCGTCGCCCTGGGCCATCTCGATGGCGCCGAGCTTGGCCTGCTCCATCGCGTCCTTGATCGAGCCCAGCTGGCTGGCCGGCGAGACCGTCACCTCGATCCGGCCACCGCTGGCGCTCTCGACATAGGACTCGAAGACCTGCCAGCCCTTGTGCAGGGGGCTCTCGATCGATTCGGCGTGGCTGCCGCGGATGGTGAACTCCGCCGCGATCGCTCCCGACCCGCCCAGGGCCAGGAGCGCGCCGGCAAACGCGGCGATCAAGCCTTTCACTGCCATGTCCGATTACCTCCCTCGCTTACTGCGGAAAATGCCGCCGCCGGTCCGGACCCCCATCCGACCCGGCGTCAGAGAACGCCGTATTTCGCATAGACCTCGCCCAGGAGGCTGCCCTGTTCCAGCTCCCGGCGGGTATTGTTCTCGCTCTCGATCTTGCGCAGGGCCGCGGCGATGACGTCGCTCGCGATTTCGCCCGGGATCACCACCACCCCGTCCACGTCGCCGAACACGAGGTCGCCCGGTATGATCCGCACCCCGCCGCACATGATCGGCACGTCCATCGCCATCATCTTGCCGCGCCCCTTGGAATCGAGCGGGCCGATGCCGCCGTGGAACACCGGGAAGCCCAGCGCCCGGATCTGGCGGACGTCGCGCACCAGGCCGTCGGTCACGCAGCCCGTGGCACCGCGCATCCGCGAGGCGGTGGTCAGCAGCTCGCCCCAGGGGGCGATCCGGGTGGTCGGGCCATCGCAGCCGAACACTACCACGTCGTCGGTCTTCAGGTCGTCGATCAGCGCGATCTCGACCTCGTAAGGGTTCTCCCCCGGCGCCACCGAGTAGGTGTTCATGAAGAGCCCAGTCCGCGCCCGGCCGAACAGGACCTGGGCCTCGTCCAGCGGGCGCACGAAGGGCCGCATCGCCTGATCCATGCGGCCGAACTCGTCCAGCACGTCGGAGAGAACCGCCGTGTAGAGACGCTGCTTCAACGCCGCGAAGTCCAGATCCATGCCCTGCCTGCCTGATAGCGATGTTAAACGATTAACATCGACGCTAAGAGCGTTCCGTTGCCGCGTCAACGGCCGAGGCCAGGGCGCACCGGAAGCAAGGTCATCGATGTCCCGACGTCCCACCATCCATGCCGTCGCCGCCCGCGCGGGCGTGTCCACCGCCACTGTCTCGAAGGTCGTCAACGGCATCACCGCCGGCGTGGCGGAGGGCACCAGGGCGCGTGTCGAGGCCGCGGTGCGCGAGCTGGGCTACCGGCCGAACCGGCTGGGCCGCAGCCTGCGCACCGCGCGCAACTTCACGATCGGCCTGGCGATCCTGGACCCCTCGCCACGCTTTCTTGCCGACCCGTTCACCGCCAACCTGGTGGCCGGCCTCGCCAACTACCTGAACTCGCGCGGCTTCGGCCTGCTCCTGCACGGGATCCGCCCAGGCGCCCTCGACGCCTCCTTCCTGATCCAGCATTCCGAGGTGGACGGTCTGTGCCTGGACCTGTCCGGCACGCGCCGCCAGCGGCTGGCAGCGATGCGCAGGGTGGCGGAACTGGGCAAGCCGTTCGTGGTGTTCCAGGAACGGCCGGCGGCCTTGCTGGAGGACGCCTGCTTCATCCGCCAGGACGACCGGGGTGGGGCGGCCGCACTGGCGACCGGGCTGCTGCGGCGCCGGCCCAAGCGCGTCTGGGTGATCGTCTCGGACGTGCCGTGGCCGGCGGTCGAGGAGCGGGTGGCCGGGTTTCGCCAGGTCCTGGAGCCGGAAGGGGTCGTGCTGGAGCTGGTCCCATGCGACGAGACCAGCGGCGAGGCGATCGCAGGAGCAATCTCAGCGCAGCTGGACGGCCGGCCCCCGCCTGATCTCCTGCTCGGCCAGAACGACCAGATCGCTGCGATCGCGCTCCAGGTGCTCCGGCGCTACAGGCTGCGCGTGCCCGAGGATGTCGGGGTCGCAGGCTTCAACGCTTTCCCCTTCACCGGCTGGGGCGACCTGCCGCTCTGCTCGGTCCGCTCGCGCGCCTATGAGCTGGGCGAAGCCGGTGCCGCGAGCCTGCTCGAGCGGCTGGAGCAGGGCAGCTTTGCCCGGCGCGAGCAGGTGCTGCCCCTGGAGCTGGTGCCCGGCAGCTCGGCCTGAGGCCCGCGCCGGGCAGCAGGCTCAGGCGGCGGCCTTTCGCAGCAGCGCGATCTCGGCGAGCAGGTCGTCGACGGCTGCCAGCGCGAAGTCGACCTTGGCCTCGTCGACCAGCACGCCGTCCTGAACCTGCTCGATCGTGGCCGACACCACGACCTGCGGGCGGGCGATCACCCTGGCCAGCGTCGCGGACAGGGTCTCGCGCAGCTGGTGCTGGGCGCGCACCCCACCGGTGAACGCCGGCGACGCGGTCATGGCGAGGGCCGGCTTGCCCTTCAGCGGCGAGCGCATCGCCGGCCGGGACGCCCAGTCCAGCGCGTTCTTGAGCACGCCGGACATGCCGTAGTTGTACTCCGGCGTCGACACGATCAGGCCGTCCGCCCGGGCGATCGCCTGCTTGAGCGCCAGCACCGGTGCGGGCGCGTTCTCCCCGTCCAGGTCGCCGTTATAGGGCGGGATCTCGTCCAGCGGGAAGATGACGAGCTCGGCCCGGCCGGCCAGCCGGGCCTGGAGTGCGCGCAGCAGGCCGGTGTTGATCGAGATGCGGCGCAGGCTGCCGGACAGGCCCAGCAGCCGTGGGGGCAGGGCGGTAGGCGCGGTCATGACGGTCCTTCGACAAGAGGAGGGCTCGCAGCGCGAGCTAGGGCGGTGCGGGACCGCCGGCAACACCGCCTGCCGCAGGGCCGCCTTGCGCTCCTCTCATCCGCCGCCGGCCAGGGAGGGTGCCTGGAGGAAGCGGAAGTCGCAGCCCTCGTCGGCCTGGAGGATCTGCTCCTGGTAGAGCCGGTCATAGCCGCGCGACGCTGGCCTGACCGCGGCCGGCGCCGACTGGCGGCGCCGTTCCAGCTCCTCCTCGGGCACCAGCAGTTCCAGGCGGCGCTCGGCCACCGACAGCCTGATCCGGTCGCCGTCGCGCACGAGCCCCAGCGGCCCGCCCGACGCGGCATCCGGCGTGACATGCAGCACGATCGTGCCGAACGCGGTGCCGCTCATCCGCGCATCGGAGATCCGGACCATGTCCTTCACTCCGGCGCGCGCCAGCCTGGTCGGGATCGGCAGGTAGCCGGCCTCCGGCATGGCCGCCTCGCTGGTGGGGCCGGCATGCTGCAGCACCAGGAAGTCGTCCGGCTGCACGTCGAGCGCCGGATCGTCGATCCGCTGGGCGAGATCGGCCAGCGAGGTGAACACCACCGCCCGGCCGGTGCGCTCGAACAGGCTGGGGTCGGCCGCCGAGCGCTTCAGGATGGCACCCCGCGGAGCGAGGTTGCCGAACAGGGCGACGAGACCGCCCTGCGGTGTGATCGGCTCCGTGCGCGCGCGGATCACGCTCCGGTCGACCCAGGCCGGCGCCCGCTCGATCCGCTCGCCGAGCGTCTCGCCGGTGACGGTCGGGCAGTCCAGGTGCAGGAGGTCGCGCAGTTCCGCCAGCAGCGCCGGCACACCGCCGGCCGCGTCCAGGTCCTCCATGTAGTGCTGGCCGCTGGGCTTCAGGTCGATCAGCACGGGCGTGGTGTCGCTGAGCTGGTTCAGCCGGTCGAGGTCGATGCGGATGCCGGCCCGCCCGGCGATCGCGGTGAGGTGGATGATGCCGTTGGTGGAGCCGCCGATCGCGAGCAGGACGCGCAGCGCGTTCTCCACCGAGCGCTCGGTGATGATCTTCGCCGGGGTGAGATCGGAGCCGATCAGGCCGGCGGCGATCCGGCCGGTCTCCTCGCCGATCCGCAGCCGCTCGGCGTCCACCGCCGGCACGGCCGCCGAGCCCGCCGGCATCATGCCCAGCACCTCGGCGATGATCGCCATGGTGCTGGCCGTGCCCATCACCGCGCAGGTCCCGGCCGTGGTGGCGAGCCGGCCTTCCACCTGCCGGATGTCGTCGTCGCTGACCTCGCCCGCCCGGTAGCGTCCCCAGAACCGCCGGCAGTCGGTGCAAGCACCCAGGCGCTCGCCGCGATAGCGGCTGGTCGACATCGGGCCCGCCACCAGCTGGATCGCCGGCAGCCCCGCCGAGACCGCGCCCATGAGCTGGGCCGGCACGGTCTTGTCGCAGCCGCCCACCAGCACCACGGCGTCCATCGGCTGGGCGCGGATCATCTCCTCGGTGTCGATCGACATCAGGTTGCGGAACTTCAGGCTGGTCGGGCTGAGGAACACCTCGCCCAGCGAAACGGTCGGGAAGACCAGGGGCAAAGCACCCGCCGCCAGCACGCCGCGCTTCACCGCCTCGATCAGCTCCGGGAAGTGCCGGTGGCAGTTGTTGAAGCCGCTGCGCGTGTCCGCGATCCCGACGATCGGCCGGTCCAGCATCTCCCGGCTGTAGCCCATGGAGCTGGCGAACGAGCGACGCAGGTAGCGGCTGAACGCGCGGTCCCCATAGTTGGTCAGCCCCCGGCCGAGACCCTCGCTCCTGTCCTTCATCCAGACTGCTCCAGTTGCCGATCGCTTCGGCCGGCACCCCGACCGCGTTTCCTCGCGGCGAAGCATGCCTCATCGGGGCGGCGCCGCACAGGCGGCTGCCAGCGGCAGGCAAATCCCCTAGGCTGGACAGGCAGGGCATGCGGTGCGCGGCGACGGCGAAGGGAACCCCATGGAGGCGGTGCAGGTGGCCGGAAACCGGCACGAGAAATACGAGCGTCTTATCGCGGCGACCCGGGAGATCCCGCCGATCGCCTGCGCGGTGGCGCATCCCTGCGACGTCAGCTCGCTCACCGGCGCGGTGGAGGCCGCCGAAGCCGGGATCATCGTGCCGATCCTGGTGGGGCCGCAGGCCAAGATCCGGGCGGTGGCCGAGCAGGCGCAGCTGGACATCCACGCCTTCGAGTTGGTCGACACCCCGCACAGCCATGCCGCGGCGGCCAAGGCGGTGGAACTGGTGCGCCAGGGCAAGGCGCAGCTGCTGATGAAGGGCAGCCTGCACACCGACGAGCTGATGGCCGAGGTGGTGCGCAAGGAGGGCGGGCTGCGCACCGAGCGGCGGATCAGCCACGTGTTCATCATGGACGTGCCGAGCTACCCGGAGCCGTTGTTCATCACCGATGCGGCGATCAACATCTTCCCCGACCTGGACACCAAGGCCGACATCGTCCGCAACGTGATCGACCTGCACCGGGGGCTGGGGCTGGGGACGCCCCGGGTGGCGATCCTCTCGGCGGTGGAGACGATCAACCCCAAGATCCCGAGCACGATCGAGGCGGCGGCCTTGTGCAAGATGGCCGAGCGCGGCCAGATCCTGGGCGGGCTGCTGGACGGGCCCCTGGCGCTGGACAACGCGATCAGCAAGGAGGCGGCGGCGATCAAGGGGATCGGCGGCGAGGTCGCCGGCCGTGCCCAGGTGCTGGTGGTGCCGGACCTGGAGGCCGGCAACATGCTGGCCAAGAACCTGTCGTTCCTGGCCGGGGCGGATGCCGCGGGCGTGGTGGTGGGCGCCCGGGTGCCGATCATCCTGACCAGCCGGGCCGACAATGTCCGCACCCGCATGGCGTCCTGCGCAGTGGCGGCCCTGTTCGCCCATCATCTGGCGCAGACGCGGCCGTTGGCCGGCTGACGGCAGGCCGCTGGTCCCGCCGCGACGCCCTGACACGTGGCGACCAGTGCAAGCCATTGCGGTTGCTGGCATTGCGGCGGGCGGCACCTGGCAGGGCAGCCCTCCTGGCGACAGGAGTGGCCGCACGAGACCCTTTACAGTCCGGGCCGGTTGGTTGCATCTAAGCGCCCTGCCAGCGGCGAGTCCCGCCGCCCGCCTTGGATGGATCGATGATTTCTCGTCCGCAGGACCACGTCGCAGTGCCGGGCTTCTCGCCTGCGGCGGCGCGTGCGCGGACGCTGCCGGGCCTGCTTCGACTTATCCGCCCCTGAGTGCGGCGCGTTTCGCGCGCGTTCAGGGGATTTGTGATCCGTCGACCCACCATGCACGCTCATCAGGAAATCCTCCCATGATCCCGACCCAGGACGGCGACAGCATCATCATCTTCGACACCACGCTGCGCGACGGCGAGCAGGCGCCCGGCTGCTCCATGGACGTCAGCGAGAAGCTGCGCGTGGCCGAAGTGCTCGAGCACATGGGCGTGGACGTCATCGAGGCGGGCTTCGCGATCGCCAGCGAAGGCGACTTCCAGTGCGTCAACGAGGTGTCCAAGCTCGTCTCCGAGAGCGTGGTCTGCTCGCTGGCCCGCGCCAACGCCGCCGACATCGACCGCGCCGCCGAGGCGCTGGAGCCGGCCAAGCGCAAGCGCATCCACACCTTCATCGGCACCTCGCCGCTCCATCGCCAGTACCAGCTGAACCTGGACAAGGAGCAGGTCCACCAGCGGATCATCGACAGCGTGACCCGCGCACGGCGCTACACCGACGATGTCGAGTGGAGTGCGATGGACGCGTCGCGCACCGAGAAGGACTACCTGTTCCGCTGCATCGAGACCGCGATCGCCTGCGGCGCCACCACGGTGAACATCCCGGACACGGTGGGCTACGCCTATCCCGAGGAGTTCGCCGACCTGATCCGCGAGATCCGCTCCACGGTGCCGAACATCGACAAGGCGATCATCTCGGTTCACTGCCACAACGATCTGGGCCTGGCGGTCGCCAACAGCCTGCTCGCGGTCAAGGCAGGGGCCCGGCAGATCGAGTGCACCATCAACGGCATCGGCGAACGGGCTGGCAACGCCGCGCTGGAAGAGCTGGTGATGGCAGTGCGCACCCGGCCGGACGTGCTGCCCTACCAGACCCGGGTGGTTTCCCAGGACATCATGAAGGCGTCGCGCCTGATCTCGGCGATCACCGGCTTCTCGGTGCAGCCGAACAAGGCGATCGTCGGTGCCAACGCGTTCGCGCACGAGAGCGGCATCCACCAGGACGGCATGCTCAAGAACGCCCAGACCTATGAGATCATGCGGCCGGAGGACGTCGGGCTGCACCGTTCCAGCCTGGTCATGGGCAAGCATTCCGGCCGCCATGCCTTCAAGAAGAAGCTGGAGGAGCTGGGCTACCAGCTGGGCGACAACGCGCTGAACGAGGCGTTCGTCCGCTTCAAGGCGCTCGCCGACAAGAAGAAGGACATCTACGACGAGGACCTGGTGGCACTCGTCGACGACGAGATCCAGACCGGCGAGCAGGCGATCAAGTTCAACCGGCTGCGGGTGATGTGCGGCTCGGACATCAAGCCGGAAGCCTCGATCGACATGGAGGTCGACGGCAAGCAGGTGACTTCCGTCTCGCTGGGCGACGGTCCGGTGGACGCGACCTTCAAGGCCATCGAGCGGTTGGTGCCGCACGACGCCCGGCTCCAGGTCTTTCAGATCAACGCCGTGACCGGTGGCACCGATGCCCAGGCGGTGGTGTCGGTGAAGCTGGAGGAGGATGGCAAGTCGGTGAACGGCCAAGCCTCCGACGTCGACATCATCGTGGCGTCGGCACGCGCCTACATCTCGGCGCTGAACAAGCTGATCACCAAGCGGCGCAAGACGGCGCCGGCGGCACTCTCGGCGTGAGCTGCACCCACGCCTGAGCAAGTCGTGGGCAGATTGCCCGAAAATTGAGCAGTTCTCTTGCCAGGCCGCGGACTCCGCGGCCTGGTCCCGTTCTTGCTAATGCTCTGCGGCAAGGGCCCTCAACGGACGGACATCGATGGCGACGACCTACACCAAGGAACAGAATACCCTCTTTCCCATTGTGCTGGCATTGGTCGGCGCCGCGGCGACCGGGGTGCTGTGGGCCTATGCCAACCCGATTCAGCTCGTCCCGGGCGTGATCCAGTGGCGGATCTTCGCCTTCCTGCCCTGCCTGGTCGGCATCCTCCTGGGCCCCAGGAGCGGCTTCATCTGCGGCTATCTCGGCACGGTGATCTGGTCGCTGCTGGCCGGCACCTTCATCCCGGCGCATTCCCTGATCGTC
>Ga0182739_1004966_pt1 | contig 10734 bp, 10 predicted proteins | sample eDN5th30CBELigBY_FD_128873 | JGI IMG/M metagenome (GOLD analysis project Ga0182739, IMG submission 128873) | Enriched backyard soil microbial communities from Emeryville, California, USA - eDNA 5th pass 30_C BE-Lig BY (version 2) (version 2) | ecosystem: Environmental > Terrestrial > Soil >...
AAGCAGTTAAAATCTTCTTAGTCTATTGGCTAAAGAAGCTCTAGGGAGGAGGGAGTTGGATTATGGCGAACGATCAACGCACGGAGATAGAGACGGAGTTGACGTTAGATCAAGTAAAGGAACAGCTAATTGAGCAGGGGAAAAAGCGTTCCTCTTTAACCTACAAAGATATTATGGAGAAACTGGCTCCCTTTGACCAGGATCCTGAGCAGATCGATGAATTCTTTGAGCAGCTCTCTGAAATGGGTATCGATGTAGGGAATGAATCGGATGAAGAGCACGATATGAACCGGATGGACCAGGAGCATGACGACTTTCATTTTGACGATGATCTGTCGCTTCCGCCCGGTATTAAAATCAACGATCCGGTTCGTATGTATTTGAAGGAAATCGGGAGAGTTCCTTTGCTGTCCGCAGAGGATGAGGTGGATCTGGCGAAGCGGATCGAGCTCGGAGATGAAGAGGCGAAGCGCCGTCTTGCCGAAGCGAACCTGCGTCTCGTCGTCAGTATCGCCAAGCGTTATGTCGGACGCGGCATGCTGTTCCTTGACTTGATTCAAGAAGGAAATATGGGCTTGATCAAGGCGGTTGAGAAGTTTGACCATACCAAGGGCTACAAGTTCAGTACGTATGCAACCTGGTGGATCCGTCAAGCGATCACCCGGGCTATTGCCGACCAGGCAAGAACAATCCGGATTCCGGTACATATGGTCGAAACGATAAATAAACTGATCCGCGTTTCCCGGCAGCTGCTTCAAGAGCTCGGGCGCGAACCTACACCGGAAGAAATCGCGAAAGAAATGGATCTGAGCACCGATAAAGTGCGTGAAATTATGAAAATTGCCCAGGAGCCGGTTTCGTTGGAAACTCCGATCGGGGAAGAAGACGATTCGCATTTGGGAGATTTCATCGAGGATCAAGAGGCGCTTGCACCTGCGGATGCGGCAGCTTATGAGCTGCTGAAGGAACAGCTGGAGGATGTGCTGGATACCTTGACGGAACGCGAGGAAAACGTGCTGCGTCTTCGCTTTGGCTTAGACGACGGGCGTACGAGAACGCTGGAGGAAGTCGGCAAAGTGTTCGGCGTCACCCGCGAACGGATTCGCCAGATTGAAGCGAAAGCCCTTCGTAAGCTGAGACACCCGAGCCGAAGCAAACGGCTTAAAGATTTTCTTGAATAATGTACTGCCCATGACCTATCTGCATCCGTGCAGTTAGGTCTAATTTTTTGTCTCACCTCAGCCGATATAAGGATTTAGGCATATAGATCGAAACGAAACATTCGGTTAATGAGGTGAATAAGCTGAAATGGATGACAAAACGAAACGGACCGTATTGATCCGGGAAATTGAGCATTGGCGTAAAAGCAAGCTGCTGCCAGAGCATTATTGCGATTTCCTGCTGCATCTTTACTTGGAAGACGCTGCTTCGGGGCAAGGGAAATCGACACAGGATACGGGATTTATGAAGTCTTCGGCCGAAGCTATAAAAAACAGTAATTGGAAAAAATGGGTTTTGTACTTCGGTCTTTTAGCAGCAATTTCTTTAACTGCTCTTAATTTTAACGCTTTTGAATTACCAATGCAAATTGGGGTATCCGTTCTGTTCCTTTTTCTATGCTACACGCTGGGGAGCGTACATAATGGCAAAGAGCCGATAAAGGCTCAAATTTTGTTTGGCATGGCCTCTTTATTTCTTTTGTTTATCGGAGTGTATTTGTTACATTTGCACGGAATCCGGGATAAGCCGGCGCTTGTCGTGGGCTATGTCGTCTTATGCAGCTTGATCTGGATGTTGACCGGATTGCTGGCAGGCCGGATGCTGTTTCAGCTGAGCGGCTGGGTAGTCCTTGTTTTTTGCTATGGCTGGCTGCTGCACTATCGGCTCGATTCGATCAACTGGATTACGCTTGAACTGAGCTGGGTACCGTTGAGTATCTTCTTTGTCTGGCTCGGCTGGATGATTCTCGGTAAAAGCAAGCAGATCGGGACCGTGTTTCTTATGCTGGGCTGCATAACTTGGTTTATGCCTGAATTGTATGGTATGCTTTATGCCGAGCAGTATGGCGAACAGGCCGTCCAGCTGGCTTTGATCGGCAAAATGGTGACGGAAGCAAGCGTATTGTTCGCGTCTCGAAAAAAATGGACAGAGTGGGTTGCTTAAGATGCTGAAAATTTCAAAAAGACTGGAAATGATAGCCGCTCAGGTGCCTTCGGGAAGCCGTATGGCCGATATCGGCTCGGATCATGCGCTGCTGCCGACCTTTTTGGCGCTGCAGGGGAAAATTACGAAAGCGGTAGCGGGTGAAGTCAACCCGGGGCCTTTTCAAGCGGCAGCCAAGCAGGTGAAGGAAGCGCAGCTGCAGGACCGCATTGAGGTACGTCTTGGAGACGGCTTGGCCGTCATTTCTCCTGAGGAAGTCGATGTGATTACTATTGCCGGCATGGGAGGGGCGCTGATTGCTTCCATCCTTGAAGCGGGCAAAGCGAAGCTGAGCGGTGTCGGCACATTGGTATTGCAGCCGAACGTCGGCGAATCGATTGTGCGTTCCTGGCTTATCGACAACGATTGGATACTTACAGGCGAGCAGATCCTTGAAGAGGATCATAAAATATATGAAATTTTGACGGCCGTGCCGAAAGCGCAGACGGAGCTGGATAACGAGATGATCTACCGCCGCCGTGAGCTCGTCGAGCATGTCGCTTTAGACCGGGAGCTTCTCCTGAAGCTGGGGCCTTATTTTATAGACCGGCCCGATGAGGTATGGTTTCGCAAATGGTCGCTTGAGCTGGACAAGCTGGATAAAATCCGGCGCCAAATGGCAATGTCCGACTTGGACGAAGCCAAGCGCAAGCGGCAGGAATTGGAAGAAGAGATGAGGCAAATCAGGGAGGTATTGGCTTGTTTGCAAAAGGACAGACGATAACTCAGCTTATGGAAGAACTGGCCCCCAAGCACTATGCGGTGGAGAACGACAAAATCGGTCTTCAGCTGGGGACGCTGAATAAAGAAGTGCCGAAGGTACTGGTTGCGCTTGATGTGACGGAGGAAGTGGTCGAGGAAGCGATCGAAGCGGGAGCCAATCTGATCATTGCGCACCATGCGATCATTTTTCGCCCGCTTGCCCATTTGCAGACCGATTCTCCGGCAGGACGCTTATATGAGAAGCTGATTAAAAACGACATTGCCGTCTACATAGCGCATACCAATCTGGATGTGGCCGAGGGCGGCGTCAATGACTTGATGGCCGAAGCGCTGGGGCTCACCGGCTTGTCTCCATTGGAGGATGTGCACACCGAGAAGCTGAAGAAGCTTGTGGTGTTTGTGCCGGAGGATCATCTCGAGAAGGTCCGGGATGCGGTTTTTCATGCGGGAGCCGGCTGGATCGGCAAGTACAGTCACTGCAGCTTCAATATCGATGGTACCGGAACGTTCATTCCTGAGGAAGGGAGCGATCCGTTCATCGGCAAACAAGGCAAGCTGGAGCAGGTCCGTGAGGTAAGGCTGGAGACGATCGTTCCCCAGAGCGCCGAGCGCCGTGTCGTCCAGGCGATGCTGAAGGCGCATCCCTATGAGGAAGTGGCTTACGATTTGTATCAGCTGGACTTAAAGGGCCGTACCTTCGGCCTGGGCCGCGTCGGCAGGCTGGCGGCGCCCATGACCCTGGGCGAGCTTTGCGAGCAGGTCAAGCAGGCCTACGACGTCCCTGCGCTCCGCCTGGTCGGCCATCCCGGCCGGACGGTTCACAAGGTTGCCGTGCTTGGAGGCTCGGGAAGCCGTTATGTGAGGCATGCGCAGTTTGCGGGTGCCGACGTGCTGATTACGGGCGATATCGACTATCACACGGCGCATGACGCGCTGGCGGCGGGCATAGCGCTTATCGATCCCGGCCACAACGTTGAGAAAATCATGAAGCAGGGCGTGGCGGACTACCTGCAGAAACGGCTTGCCGAGAAGAAGAGCGGGACCCAGGTGATCGCATCGCAGCTGAGCACGGAGCCTTTTCGCTTCGTCTGAGCTGTCACGGCTTGTGACCTGTTAATAACGACCTGAATTGCAAAAAAGGTGACGGTTGAATTTTGCCGCGATACGCTGTATACTAGCAAATGCACATCAGGAAAGCTTGACAGACAATCGCTGGTGAGAAATCACGAGAGGAAAGTCCGGGCTCCATAGGGCAATGATGCTGGATAACGTCCAGTCAGCGCGAGCTGAAGGCTAGTGCCACAGAAATGGACCGCCGATGGCACAGGATGCGTCCTGTGCACAGGTAAGGGTGGAACCGTGGTGTAAGAGACCACGAGGAGATATGGTGACATATGTCCTGGTAAACCCCATCTGGAGCAAGACCTAATGGAACGCAGGTCTTCCTTGCGAAGACAGTCCCGGCCCGGGACGCGTTCGGGTTGGTCGCTTGAGCCAAGCAGCAATGCTTGGCCTAGATAGATGATTGTCGCTTCAACGGTGGGAGGGTGGTACCCGTTCTGACCACTGGAAGTACAGAACCCGGCTTACGGCACGCTTTCCTGTAACCATGACAAAACCGCCTGAATCGGCGGTTTTTGTGCTTATTAGCGATATTGTAAGTCAATATAATGAACGATGCAGCAAAAAAGATAGCTTGGAGTGAAGCCGGCCCTGCAGCCGGTCCAGCAGCCGCTGCGTCCAGTCCGACCAGATCGAGCCGGGCTCCGTCACCTGCTGACCTTCGCCCGCTTTGTTCTCGGCAGCTGTCGTGCCGCCGGGCGTTTTTGACGCTTCTGCGCTTTTCAGGGCGGCCACGACATCGATCAGGCCGTAGCCGAAATATTTATCCTGGCCTTTAGGGCCGATATCCTGAGCGGTATGGCGCATAATGTCCATCACTTCCGTATTCTTCAAAGCAGGATTGACCGAACGGATCAGCGCGGCAAGAGCGGTGACATGCGGGCTGGCCATCGAAGTTCCGGATAGGGCCGCATACTGATTGTGCGGGTAAGTGCTGGCTATATTGACGCCGGGCGCCGCAACATCGATGTAATCGCCGTAGTTGGAAAAGGAAGCCTTGCTCTTGTTGGCGTCCGTAGCTCCTACGGCGAACACTTCCGGATAAGCGGCCGGATAGCCCGGCTGCTCCGTATTGTCGTTGCCGCTTGCCGCGACGATGACCACATCATGGTCATAGGCATATTTGATAGCGTCATGCAGGAAGTTAGCCTCCGCATAGTTGCCCAAGCTCAAATTAATGACCTTGGCGCCGTTGTCCGTCGCCCATATGATTCCTTGGGCTACGGAATAAGTGCTGCCTGCGCCGGTCTCATCGAGAACCTTAACCGGCATAATCCGGTTGTACCAGCTCATCCCGGCCACGCCCAAATTGTTGTTGACCAGCGCGCCGACGACACCGGCTACATGCGTGCCATGCCCGACATCGTCCAGCGGCTCGGCATTTTCATTCACAATGTTATATCCGCCGACTAGCTGGTCCTTCAGATCGGGATGGTTCAAATCTACGCCCGTGTCGACAATGCCTACTGTAATCTGCTCGGAGCCTTTATTGATCGTCCAGCCTTTCTCCGTGTCGATCAGCGGCAGATTCCACTGGTACCGCTGGTACAGGGAATCGTTTGGAGTAATCATACCGCGGGCTGCATCGGATGTCTGCTGCTGTACGGCCGGTTCCTGGCCCACATGATAAGTAGTATTGGTCATATACAGGAAATGCGGTTCCGCATACTCGATATTCCAGCTTCTGAAATAATTCATCAGCTGCTTGGCTTCCATTTGTTTGGATTCGAATACGTAAGTGTAGCCCAGCTTCCGATGCCCGACGGCCCCGATATCGGATTGGATTTTGGCCAAATCGGCAGCGCTCGGCTCTTTCTTGAATTTCACCACAATTTGGTCGACATGATAATGGCTTGTCCCTTCGTTCTGTTCGGGATGATCGACCTTGACGTCTTGAAGCGTGTCGGAATCGACAGATTCAATTTTATAGCGTTTATCGCTTGGATACGGCACGATCCGCAAATTTTTGAGCTGATGCTCCTTCACCTGCTTTAAAATTTCCTGCTTGACGACGCCGATCAAGGAAGCGTCCTTGGAAGCGGCCGGAACTCCCAGAACAAAATAAGTGGCGCCATTGCTTTGAAACGGCTTCGACTGAAAGCTTTCACCCTTGTCCGCTTTGGCTTTCGCTTTCTTCAACTCAGCCTGCGCCAGGGAGCTGGTGGCTTTATTCAGCTTGCCGACGGTAAGGCCGTCCGACAGCTTTTGATTCCGTGTCACCCAGATCAGCTGTTCCATATGCGGATGCTGAGCTTGCAGGGTCTGCAGCTCCTGAAGCTTTTTGCCGTCAGGCTGCTGCTCGGTTTGCTGAAGCACACGGCGCAGCTCCAGGCTGCACTGGGTCCGGCACAGCTCATCGGTTAACTGCATGTCCTGGGACATGGTCGTCCGTTTCATCTGAAGCTCTGCGGCCGGAGACAGGCTTTCAATACGGGGCACTGCTTCATTTCTTGGAAAGAGAACGACGCCAAGAGCGATCAGGGCGATAAAGGACAGGGCATATTTCCACATGGGACTGGCTCCTTTGCTTAATATAGATATATGCCTAGAATCCCCGGACCCGCTGTTCTTACTACCGGAAAACATCTCCTTCTGGCGGAAGAGATGAATACCTGGACTTTTTTCGTATTACTTTTACCCCTGATTTGTGGTAGGATGATTTTAGTAGTATTTCATTATATAATAAAAATGGTGTTGTGCTGATTAGAGGAGGTCTTTCAATATGGCGACGTTTAACGTCAAGAATGTATGTGAAACTACGAAGAGCAAATTAAGCGAAGCAATCGCGAAAATGGAAAAGTTTTTGAACGAGTATTCTTTACAGCAGTTGAATACGGAAATGGATGCGGCAATGGAAGATTTCTACAAAGGCTATTTGTCGGATACAAGACATCTGCTCGTATTCAGTGAAGTCGCTTACGAGAAGCTGGGCGTGAGCCTGCGCCGTCCGACGTTCAATGTGGAATATGCGGAGAAAGTGCTTTATGAGGTATACCATGGCTGCGTGAACAACTTCTTTTATCCGAAGAACGAATGCTATTCCGAAGACGGACGCTATGCTTATACCGGACAAGATGCCATTCGTTTCCGTAAAAAACCGACCCGCGCCGTTCGCGACCTGACAATCGAGCTGTCCAAAATTTTTGAAGCGCTTCGTGAAGAGCTGTCTTACTATGAGACGGATTATATCACGCAAAAACGGATGCAGGGCGAACGCGTTTAAATTCATACATCTGGGAAATAATGACAAGAGGTGCTGAACAAGCATCTCTTTTTGTTTAAGGAGGAGATGGGCAATGAACGATAATAATAGGTCTGACGCTTACATATCGGCCGACGAGCTGGCCCGGATCAGTAAACAGATCATCAAGCTGAACCAGCATCCGAGCGGCAGCTATGTTGCCTGCCCATTGTTCTCCAATTATGCATTCAGCTGGCTTCGGGACGGAAGCTTTATCGCGTATGCAATGGACGTATGCGGAGAAACGGAAAGCGCCGGAGCTTTTTACGAATGGGTGAACGGAGTATTGGCCCGGCAGCAGGACCGCGTCCGGCATTTGCTGGAGAAGAAAGCCCGCGGCGAATGGATCGACCAAAGCGAATATTTACATACACGCTACCATTTGGACGGAAGAGATGACGACCACTCCGAATGGGGACATTTTCAGCTCGATGGCTATGGAGCTTGGCTGTGGGGCGTAACGGAGCATTGGAAAGCGATCGGACAGGAGACGCTGCCGGAGTCTTACCGCGCAAGCGTGGAATTAACGGTCCGTTATTTGTGCGCATTTTGGCAGCTGCCCAACTTCGACTGCTGGGAGGAAAGGAACGACCAGATTCATCCTTCGACGCTTGCCTGCATTTATGGAGGGCTTGCGGCGATCCGTTCTTATATCGATTTCCCGGAGCTTGCGGCGATTCCCGAGCAGATTAAGCAGCTCTTGTTAACGCACGCGGTCCATCCGCAAGGCAATTATTTCGTAAAAAGCATTCGCCCTCTTCCGGAGCCGGAACGCTATGAAATTAGCTACGACGGGGTCGACGCGAGCTTGCTGTGGCTTTGTCAGCCATTCCGTATATTGCCTGCCGAGCATCCTGTGATGGAGGCAACATTAGCTCAAATTGGGCAAAAGCTGAAAACCCCGGCGGGCGGCATCAGACGCTATACGGCTGACGAGTATTACGGGGGCGGAGAATGGATTCTGCTGACGGCTTGGCAGGGATGGGTCGCTGCCCAATCCGGCAAGCAGACCGAAGCGCAGCAAGCGCTGCGCTGGATCGTTCAGCAGGCCGATGCAAGAGGGAGGCTGCCGGAGCAGGTTCCGCACACGGACATTGACCGGGGAACCTTCGATCAGTGGACCGCACGGTGGGGCACGCCGGCGGTTCCGCTGCTGTGGTCGCATGCGATGTATCTTGTGCTATATTGCCAGCTGCACGAATAGGATAGCGTCCCCCTTTGCCGGGCACATTGATAAAGGGGTGATGATGATGCCAAATGTAAAATGCAGTGTGGCCAATTGCAAATTCTGGGCAGAGGGCAACAACTGTGCAGCCAAGGAAATTATGATTGATATCGATGAGCATGCAAAAGCCGATTTCAGCTCCGAGTTCGCGGATGAAAGCTTTGATCACCAGGACAAAGCTTCAAGCGTCCGTAATACCTGTTGTCACACGTTTGAGCAGAAGAACTAGCTCAAACGTGTAAAGCAGAGAAACCCGTCCGGACTTTACCCGATTCAAACGGGTAAAGCTTGGATGGGTTTCTTGACAACTTCTAGCGCCAATGAATTTCAGTAACGCTTAGGAGGCTGAACCGCATGAAAGAACAAGAGCACCGGGAACTCGAAGCCGCATCCAAGGAACCCAAGCGGTTCCCTATGGATCAGCTGCGTAAGGAGACGGGACAGGAAGCGACGGAAGAATACGCGGCGGAATTAGCCGCGCCTTATGCCGCTCCCAAGCAAGCTCCCGTGGAGGCAAGGGAAGCCGAAGCTTCCGCTGGAGTGAAAGAGACGGATACAAGATCCTCGGTTGGGACCGCTGCCTGGATAGGGTATACTTCTATTCTGCTGTCCGTTATCTCTTTGTTTATTTATCCTGTATTGTTCGGAGCGGCCGGTTCGCTGCTGGGATTGCTGGCCTACTCGCAAGGGCAAAAAGCGTTAGGCGTATGGTCCGTCATTTTAGGTTTGGTTTCATTGGCAGGCTATTTCCTGCTCGTCCCGTTGTATTCATAGAAAGATCGTGCTGCGCAAAAACATGCGCTGAGAGAGCAAGCCGTCCACGGCTTGCTTTTTCAGTTCAATGGAAAGAACCAAAAAAAACTGGATGGCCGGTCCAAAAAAGTGTACAATGTATGAATAGATCAGACTGTACTTATGGGAGCTTACCTTCGATGAATATCAATCCGAATACGATGAAGGAATTACTTCAGCTGCAGCTATTGAACAAAATGAGTTTTTTGTCAGGCGACGATCAAACCGGCGACATGGGAGATACCGGATCTTTCTCGGATCTGTTAAACGATATACTTTCTCAAGCTTCGGGGAATGGGGATGCATCCCCGGCTGCGGGCGCAGTCAAGGCTTCCTCTCTGAAGCCTATGGCCTATAATCCGCTGCTGGCTTCTTTGAGTCAAGACGGCTCGGAAGCGCTGTCCGGACATGAAACGGCTTACGATTCCATTATTCAAGAAGCGAGCCGGTTTCACGGGGTGGAACCCAGCTTGGTGAAAGCGGTTATAGATGCGGAATCTTCCTTTAATTCTCGGGCGGTTTCCGGCGCGGGAGCCAAAGGACTGATGCAGCTAATGGATCAGACGGGCCGCGGCTTGGGCGTAACCAATCCGTTCGATCCTTCGCAGAACATCCAGGGAGGGACCCGCTACCTGTCCAATCTGCTGTCGAAGTATAACGGAAATCAAGGCGTTGCGCTGGCTGCATACAATGCCGGGCCGGGACGTGTCGATCGTCTGGGCATAACCAACGATAAAGAGCTTGTGTCCAAGCTTCATTTGTTGCCATCGGAGACGCAGCAGTATGTAAACAAGGTTATGAAGCTGAAGCAACATTACGAGGCATAATCGATAATCAAGACCTGCTGTAAGCGGCCTGCGTAGGTGCTTAAAGAGGTCTATTTTTTCGTTCGTTGAAGAAGAGCATGACGAAGACAGGAGGTTCATTATGTATTTGGATTATGCAGCCACGACGCCTCCCTACGATGAAGTGGTCGAGACGATGGCCGAGGTGATGCGGACATATTACGGGAATCCGTCATCGCTGCATCGGGCTGGAGCGGATGCCGAGCAGCTGCTTAAGCAATCCCGCGGCGTTATAGCCGAGTGTCTGCAATGCCGGGCGGATGCCATCCGGTTTACTTCCGGCGGTACCGAAAGCAACAATTTGGCGATCCAGGGAGCAGCGGAGCGCTATCGGCACCGGGGAATGCATCTGATTACGAGCGTGATCGAACACGCCTCCGTATACGAAACCTTTCGCCATTTGGAGAAGCGGGGCTACGAGGTGACTTACCTGCCTGTCGATGAAACGGGTCAGGTAAGTCTGGAGGATTTGAGGGACGCTTTAAGAGAGGATACGATCCTGGTCAGCATCATGGCCGTGAATAATGAAACGGGGCGTATACAGCCGATTCGCGAGATCGGTCAAATGCTGAAGGAAAGCGCGC
>Ga0182739_1004968_pt1 | contig 10726 bp, 7 predicted proteins | sample eDN5th30CBELigBY_FD_128873 | JGI IMG/M metagenome (GOLD analysis project Ga0182739, IMG submission 128873) | Enriched backyard soil microbial communities from Emeryville, California, USA - eDNA 5th pass 30_C BE-Lig BY (version 2) (version 2) | ecosystem: Environmental > Terrestrial > Soil >...
GAGCGCTCGGAGAAGCGCAGCGTGCGGGCCAGGAAGTTCGCGGTTTCGGCGTCCAGCGTGCCCAGCTCCGCGGAGCGGCGCACCAGGGAGGCCAGCTCCGCCGGGCTGCGGGCACCGGAGATCTCCTCCTTGGCTTCCAGGCCGAAGAGGTGCAGGACGCGGTTGGAGAAGCCGTTCAGCAGCACGATCGCGGGCTTGAACACGGCGGTGAACACCAGTTGCGGCGCGGCCAGCGCGCGGCCCACGGGCAGGGCCTTGGCGATCGCCAGGTTCTTCGGAACCAGTTCACCGATCACCATCGAGAGCAGCGTGGCCAGGACCATGGCGGCGATCAGCGCCGTCGGCCCGGCCGCGGCGCCGAGCCCGGCGGCCTCCAGCGGTGGGGCCAGCAGCCGCCCGACGGAGGGCTCCATCACGTAGCCGGTCAGCAGGGTGGTCAGGGTGATGCCGAGCTGGCACGAGGACAGCTGGGTGGAAAGGGACCTGACGCAGTGCATCAAAGGCACCGCGCCCTTTTCCCCGGCATCGATGGCACGTTGCACGGTGGCCTGGTCGAGGGCGACCAGGGAGAATTCGACGGCAACGAAGAATCCGGTGCCCAGGATCAGCAGCAGGCCGGCAACCAGGAGGAGCCATTCCATCTAGGCGTCCCCCCGGGCGGGCCAACACGGGTGGGCACCCGGTCTGGAAGGCTCCGATACGGGAGCGGTGGGCAAGTCATGACGGGAGATGCCGGCGCGACGCCCGCAGGCGGTGGGCCGGCACGGTGTGTGGCTGTCCATAAGGATTACAGTCTACGGCACCGGCGGCCGGGGACCGGGGGACGCTGCGCGTGCCGGAAGACGAAACGCGCGTGATCCACGCCTCAAAAGTTCGCTTGGTCCGGCCGTAAGTCATTACACTGTCTGGCAGGTCTAGGACTATGTCGTCGCCGCTCCCCGGAAACCGACCGGGCACCGGCGGCGGCCGGCTACCAGGGAAGAGGCGTTTAAACCGTGCCAGATCAACCACACCACCGTCTGACCGAAGAGTTCGGCGGGAACGAATGGCTCGTGGACGAGCTCTACGAGCAGTTCCTCAAGGACAAGAACTCGGTCGACAAGAAGTGGTGGGACATTTTCGAGTCCTTCAATGGCGCCGGGCCCACGCTGCCGACCGCCCCGGCAGCCACTCCCGCCCCGACCCAGGCGCGCGTGGTGGACACCACCCCCAGCACTCCGGCCGCGTCCGCGGAATCCACCGCCCCCGCAGCTCCTGCCGCGCCGGCGGCCCCGGTCCCCGCCGAGCCCACCCGCCCGGCCACGAAGGCCATCCCGATCCCGGCCGAACTGCCCAAGTCGGCCGCCGCTTCCGCGCCCACCGAAGAGGACGTCGTCACGGCGCTCAAGGGCCCGGCCAAGGCGATCGCCACGAACATGCAGGCCAGCCTCGAGGTGCCGACCGCAACGACCGTCCGCGCCGTGCCCGCCAAGCTGCTCATGGACAACCGCGTGGTCATCAACAACCACCTGGCCCGCGCCCGCGGCGGCAAGGTCTCCTTCACGCACCTGATCGGCTACGCCGTGGTGCGGGCCCTGAAGCTGTTCCCGTCCCAGAACGTCACCTACGACGAGATCGACGGCAAGCCCGTCGCCATCCAGCCGGCCCACGTGAACTTCGGCATCGCCATCGACATGCCGAAGCCGGACGGATCCCGCCTGCTGATGGTGCCGAACATCAAGAAGGCCGAGACGCTGAACTTCTCGGAGTTCTGGAACACCTACGAGGACCTGATCAAGCGCGCCCGCAGCGGCAAGCTGACCGCCGACGACCACGCCGGAACCACTGTCTCGCTGACCAACCCCGGCGGCATCGGCACCGTGCACTCGGTGCCCCGCCTGTCCAAGGGCCAGGCCACCATCGTCGGCGTCGGCGCCCTCGAGTACCCGGCCGAGTTCCGCGGCTCCAGCGCCAAGACGCTCTCCACCCAGGGCGTCGGCAAGATCATCACGCTGACCTCCACCTACGACCACCGCGTCATCCAGGGCGCCGGCTCCGGCGAGTTCCTGCGGCTGGTCGAGTCCCTGCTGCTGGGCGAGCAGGGCTTCTACGACGAGATCTTCGAATCCCTGCGCATTCCCTACGAGCCGGTGCGCTGGAGCGTGGACAACCAGGTCGACGTCGAACTGCAGATCAGCAAGGTGGCCAGGATCCAGCAGCTGATCCACGCCTACCGCGTGCGCGGCCACCTGATGGCCGACACCAACCCGCTGGAGTACATCCAGCGCCGCCACCCGGACCTGGACATCCAGACCTACGGGCTGACCCTCTGGGACCTGGACCGCGAGTGGGTCACCGGCGGCTTCGGCGGCGCCTCCCGCCTGCCGCTGCGCAAGATCCTCGGTGTCCTGCGCGACGCCTACTGCCGCACCACCGGCATCGAGTACATGCACATCCAGGACCCGGTGGAGCGCCAGTGGTTCCAGGACGAGCTGGAGCACGAATACACCAAGCCCACCCGCGAGGAGCAGCTGCGCATCCTCGGCCGCCTGAACGCCGCGGAGGCCTTCGAGACCTTCCTGCAGACCAAGTTCGTCGGCCAGAAGCGCTTCTCCCTCGAGGGCGGCGAGTCCCTGATCCCGCTGCTGGACGCGATCATCTCCGACGCGGCCGACGAGCGCCTGGACGAGGTCGCCATCGGCATGGCGCACCGCGGCCGCCTGAACGTCCTGACCAACATCGCCGGCAAGACCTACGCCCAGGTCTTCCGCGAGTTCGAGGGAACCCAGGACCCGCGCTCGGTGCAGGGCTCCGGCGACGTGAAGTACCACCTCGGCACCGAGGGCAAGTTCGTTTCCGACCACGGCAACGAGACCAAGGTGTACCTGGCGGCCAACCCGTCCCACCTGGAGGCCGTCGACTCGGTCCTCGAGGGCATCGTCCGCGCCAAGCAGGACCGCCTGGACCAGGGCGAGGAGGGCTTCGGCGTGCTCCCGATCCTGGTCCACGGCGACGCGGCCTTCGCCGGCCAGGGCGTCGTCGCGGAGACGCTGAACCTGTCCCAGCTGCGCGGCTACCGCACCGGCGGCACGATCCACGTGGTCGTGAACAACCAGGTCGGCTTCACCACCGCCCCGACCTCCTCGCGCTCCTCCGTGTACTCCACGGACGTCGCGAAGATGGTCCAGGCCCCGGTGTTCCACGTCAACGGCGACGACCCCGAGTCCGTGGTCCGCGTGGCGCAGTTCGCCTTCAAGTACCGCCAGCGGTTCAACAAGGACGTCGTCATCGACATGGTCTGCTACCGCCGCCGCGGCCACAACGAGGGCGACGACCCGTCGATGACCCAGCCGATGATGTACAACCTCATCGAGGCCAAGCGCTCCACCCGCCGCCTGTACACCGAGGCCCTCGTCGGCCGCGGCGACATCACCCAGGACGAGGCCGACCAGGCGCTGCGCGACTACCAGGAGCGCCTGGAGCGGGTCTTCGCGGAGACCCACGCCGCCCAGACCTCCCCGATCCCGGTGATCAACGCCGACGGCACGGTCCACGACCTGGAGCTGCCCGCCGCCCAGCTGGACGACGAGGCGTCCGTGCCGGTGCGCACCGAGACGGCGATCTCCGCCGAGACGCTGGCCCGCATCGGCGCCGCCCACCTGGACATCCCGGAGGGCTTCACTGTCCACCCCAAGCTCAAGGCCCTCCTGGAGCGCCGCGAGCAGATGGCCCGCGAGGGAGGCATCGACTGGGGCTTTGCCGAGATCGCCGCCTTCGGCTCCCTCACCCTCGAGGGCGTCCCGGTCCGCCTGGCCGGCCAGGACTCCCGCCGCGGCACGTTCGTGCAGCGCCACGCCGTCTTCCACGACCGGGTCAACGGCAACGAGTGGACCCCGTTGCAGGGCCTGTCCGAGGACCAGGCCAAGCTGTGGATCTACGACTCGCTGCTGTCCGAGTACGCGGCCATGGGCTTCGAGTACGGGTACTCCGTCGAGCGCCCGGACGCCCTGGTGCTGTGGGAGGCGCAGTTCGGCGACTTCGTCAACGGCGCGCAGACCGTCATCGACGAGTTCATTTCCTCCGCCGAGCAGAAGTGGGGCCAGCGTTCCTCGCTGGTGCTGATGCTGCCGCACGGCTACGAGGGCCAGGGCCCGGACCACTCCTCCGCCCGCATCGAGCGCTTCCTGCAGATGTGCGCCGAGGACAACATGTTCGTGGCCAACCCGAGCACCGGGGCGAACCACTTCCACCTGTTGCGCCGCCAGGCCTACCACCGTCCGCGCAAGCCGCTGGTCATCTTCACCCCGAAGCAGCTGCTGCGCCTGAAGGCCGCCGCCTGCTCGGTGGAGGAGTTCACGCAGGGCAGCTTCCAGGAGATCATCCCGGACACCACGCAGCTGGACGCCGCGCAGGTCGACCGGGTGCTGCTGGTCTCCGGCCGGCTGTACTACGACCTGGCCGCCGCCCGCCAGAAGGCGAACGACACCCGGACCGCGATCATCCGCGTCGAGCAGCTCTACCCGCTGCCGACCGGGCAGATCAAGGCGGAACTGGCCAAGTACCCGAACGCCGATCTGGTCTGGGCCCAGGACGAGCCCGCCAACCAGGGCCCGTGGCCGTTCATCGGCCTGAACCTGGTGCCGGAGCTCGACCGCCCGGTCCGCCTGGTCTCGCGTCCGGCCTCGGCGGCGACCTCGACCGGTTCGCACAAGCGCCACGACGCCGAGCTGGCCACGCTGCTGCAGCAGGCCTTCACCCGCTAGGCCCAAGAGCCCTAGTCAGCCCCAAACCGGAGGGCGGGACACCAGTTCGGTGTCCCGCCCTCCGGCGCGTCCACCCCTGCTAAGGTGGGCGTATCCCGCCCAGAAAGGTCTTTCGTGGAACCTCGCACCATCCGCATTGCCGCCATCGGCGACGAACTGCTGGCCGGGCACGGCGATCCCCGTGCCCTGGGCTGGTACGGGCGGGTGCTGGCACGCACCTCCGCCGAGGAAACGCGGCTGGAAAGCTACGTGCTGGCCGCCCCCGGCGAAGGCACCGAGGCCCTGGCCCAGCGGTGGCTCGAGGAAGCGGCCCGACGTTTCGGGGACCGCTGCGAGAACCGCCTCGTGGTGGCGCTCTCCGACCGCGACCTCGACCTTGGCCTCTCCACCGCCCGCAGCCGCCTGAACCTGGCCAACATCCTCGACGCCGCCTCCCAAATGAGCATCAAGGCCCTCGTGGTCGGCCCGGTCCCGGGACTGGACCCGGAACGCAACCGCCGCCTGGGCGAGCTCGCCGCCGCTTACGGCGACGTCGCGTCCCGGCGCAACCACTCCTACGTGGACACCTTCACCCCGCTGGAGCACCATGACCAGTGGCGCAGCGACCTGGCCTCCAACCAGGGACTGCCCGGCCAGGCCGGCTACGGGCTCATCGCCTGGCTGGTGCTGCACCGCGGCTGGTACCCGTGGCTGCAGCTGCCCGAGCCCACGGCCTAGCCCGCCGTCCTCGTTAGGCAAGCGCGGGGCGGATGTGAAAGACTGGGCGACGGCCAATTATTCGGCGACGAACAAGTAAGGAGGCAGCCATGAGCAAGCGTGCACGTAAGCGCCGCGACCGCAAGCGTGGCGGCGCGAACCACGGCAAGCGCCCCAACACCTAAGCGGATCGCCGCAAACGGTGAAGGCCCCGTTTCCCCACCCGGGGAAACGGGGCCTTCAGCCTTAACCGGGGTCAGCCGTGCCCGACCTCCACGCGGATCTCGCTGATCCTGGCCATGATGCGCGTCTTCAGGGCCTGCGGAGCGATTTCGCGGCAGCTGCGCCGCACGACGGAGCGGATGATGCACTCCAGGTCGTACTCGTGCGCGCATTCGTTGCAGTGCTCGAGGTGCTTCTTCACCTCGTTCAGGTCCTCCAGGGTCAACGCCCCATCCAGGTATTCGTAGAGCCGGACGATGCGATGGTCGTCGCAGTCCCCCAGCGACTGGCAGTCACCCATGGCTATTCCTCCCGCCCGGCCGCCGCTTGGCGCCCACTCGTCGTTTTGTCGGTGCCGAGTCCCCGCTCGGCTGCGTAGTCGGCCAGCAGTTCGCGCAGCTGCTTGCGTCCGCGGTGGAGGCGGGACATCACCGTGCCCATCGGTATCCCGAGGATCTCCGCCACCTCCTTGTAGGCGAAGCCCTCCACATCCACGAAGTAGACGGCCAGCCTGAACTCCTCCGGAATGGCCTGCAAGGCGTCCTTCACGTCGGAGTCCGGCAGGTGGTCCAGCGCCTCGGCCTCGGCCGAGCGCAGGCCCGAGGAGCTGTGCTCCGCGGCCTGGGCCATTTGCCAGTCCTCCACCGTGTCCGTGCTGGAGCGCTGCGGCTCGCGCTGGCGCTTGCGGTAGAGGTTGATGTACGTGTTCGTCAGGATCCGGTACAGCCAGGCCTTGAGGTTGGTGCCGGGATTGTACTGGTGGAACGCGGAGTACGCCTTGGTGTAGGCCTCCTGCACCAGGTCCTCGGCGTCGCTGGGGTTCCTGGCCATCCGCATCGCCGCCGAATACAGCTGGTCGACGTACTGCATCGCGTCCCGCTCGAAGCGTTCGCGCCGTTCCGCGTCGGATTCCTCGCCGACGGGCACTGTCTCGGTGTTGGGTGTGCTCTCGGTCATCACGCCCCAGTCTACGCCGCGGCCCGCGCCGCCGAGCGTCCCGCGAGCCGGGCCCACGCCTGCCGTCAATGTCGGCACCGTTTCTCCTCACTCTGCCGCTGCACCGATTTTGCCGCTGCACCGATTCCGCCGCCGCACCGGCCCCGCCGGTGCGCGCATCCCGCCGTCGCACAGGTTCGCACCCGGTCCGGAAGGATCCAGCAGGCACAACGCCGCGGCTGGGGGGCCTATTCCCGCCTGATCTGACAGACTAGGGGCAGCACGACCGACACCCATCCACGAGACCCACGGAGGCACCCATGTCCCTGGCCCGCCTGATCGCCCGCCCGTTGCTGGCTTCGAGCTTCGTCTGGTCCGGCGTCGAGCGCCTGCGCCGCCCCGAGGAAACCGGACGCCCGCTGGAACCGGGCCTGCGCCGGATCGGCACCACCATCCCGGCCCTGGCCCCGCTGGCGCAGCGTCCGCGCACGGTGGGCCGGATCATCGGCGGCCTCCAGATCGGCGCCGGCGCCCTGCTGGCCCTCGGCAAGTTCCCGCGCCTTTCCGCGTCCCTGCTGGCGGGTACCGCCGCGCTGACCGCGGTCGGCGACAGCGCCACCGCCGCCGGCGGCCGCACCCCCGCGCTGCTGCGGAACTTCTCGCTGGCCGGAGGCGTGCTGCTGGCCAGCGTGGACACGGCCGGCCAGCCGTCGCTGGCCTGGCGCGCCCACCGGCTGGGCACCGAGGCCCGTAGGGAACTGCGCAAGGCCGGCAAGCTGGGCCGCCGTGAACTGGGCAAGGCCGGACACCTGGGACGCCCCGTGCGCCAGGCCGTCGCGGAAGTCAGCAAGAGCGCCAAGGAAGTGATCGGCCACTAACGGCGACCATGGACAGCACCACCCTCCCCCTCTGGCCCGCGCCCCATCCCGGGGCTCCGGTGGACGCCACGGTCACCGTGCCGGCGTCGAAATCCCTCACCAACCGCTACCTGCTGCTGGCGGCGCTGGCCGACGGCCCCTCGCGCGTGCGCAACGCGCTGGCCTCGCGCGACAGCGACCTGATGGTGGCCGCCCTGCGGGCGCTGGGTGCGGGGATCGAACAGGTGGCGGCCGACGGCGGCACCGACCTGGTCGTTTCCCCGCTGGGCGCCGCTCCGGCCGGGAGCGGGGCCGGCCCGGTGGCCATCGACTGCGGCCTGGCCGGGACGGTCATGCGCTTCGTGCCGCCGCTGGCGGCCCTGTGCCGCGGGACCTTCGCCTTCGACGGCGACCCCCATGCGCGCAAGCGCCCCATGGCGCCGCTGGTCGATGCCCTGCGCCAGCTCGGCGTGGAGGTCACCGAGCACGGCGAACCGGGTGCGCTGCCGTTCACGCTGGAGGCCACCGGCGCCCTGGAGGGGGGCCGGGTGGAGATCGACGCCGGCGCCTCCTCCCAGTTCGTCAGCGCGCTGCTGCTGATCGGCCCGCGCACCCGAACCGGGCTGGAGCTGGTGCACGTCGGATCCGGAGTGCCCAGCCTTGACCACATCCGGATGACCGTCGAGGCGCTGCGCGGGCTCGGCGTCGTGGTGGATGACTCCCGGCCGAACCGCTGGCGCGTGGAGCCGGGACCGATCGCCGCGTTCGACAAGACCATGGAACCGGACCTGTCCAATGCCGGACCGTTCCTGGCCGCCGCGCTGGCCACCGGCGGCACCGTGCGCATCCCCCACTGGCCCGCCGAGACGACCCAGGTTGGCGACCTCTGGCGCAGCATCCTGCCGCGCATGGGAGCCACCGTGGACCGCGGCGCCGACGGCGTGCTGACCGTGACCGGCGGACCGGAGATCCACGGCATCGACCTGGCTGAGTCCTCCGAGCTGGCCCCCACCGTCGCCGCGCTCTGCGCGCTGGCCGACGGCCCCTCGCGGCTGAGCGGGATCGCCCACCTGCGCGGGCACGAGACCGACCGGCTGGCCGCGCTCGTCGCGGAAATCACCCGGCTCGGCGGCGACGCCGAGGAGACCCCCGACGGCCTGCTCATCCGTCCCCGGCCCCTGCACGCGGGCGTGTTCCGTTCCTATGCCGACCACCGCATGGCCACCGCCGGGGCAATCATCGGGCTGGCCGTGGACGGGATCCAGGTCGAGGACATCGCCACCACCGCCAAGACCATGCCGGATTTCCCGGCGCTGTGGGCGGCCCTGGCCGCCACGGCCGGACGGGCATAGCCGTGGCCCGCGAGTGGGACGAATCCGACGTCCGCATCAGGCCCAACAAAAAGGGCTCCCGTCCGCGCACGAAGGACCGCCCGGCCCACGAGGACGCGGTGGTCGGGCGCGTGGTGACCGTGGACCGCGGACGCTACACCACGATCGTCGGGGAAGGCACGGACAACGAGCGCATGGTGGTCGCCGCCCGGGCGCGCGAACTGCGCCGCTCCCCCGTGGTGCCCGGCGACTTCGTCGGCCTGGTCGGCGACACCTCCGGCCGCCCGGACACCCTGGCCCGGCTGGTGCGCATCGAAGAGCGCCGCACGCTGCTGCGCCGCAGCGCCGACGACACCGACCCGGTCGAGCGCGTGGTGGTCGCCAACGCTGACCAGCTGGTGATCGTGGTGGCAGCGGCCAACCCGGAGCCGCGCACCGGGTTCGTGGACCGGGCGCTGGTGGCAGCGTACGACGCCGGCATCCATCCCGTCCTGTGCGTCACCAAGGCGGACGTGCGGGATCCGGAGCCGTTCCTGGAGAACTACCGGCACCTGGACCTGGAGATTGTGGTCAGCCGCACCGCCGCCGGGGACGCCTCCGGCATCGACGCCCGCTCCGCCGACGGGCTCTCCGCCCGCCTCGAGGGCAGCCCCATCGACGAACTGCACAGGCTGCTGGCCGGCAAGGTGTCCGTGGTGATCGGACACTCCGGCGTCGGCAAGTCCACGCTGGTCAACGCCCTCACCGGCGCCCAGCGCGCTACCGGCGGGGTCAATGCCGTCACCGGGCGCGGGCGGCACACCTCCTCCTCCACGCTCGCGCTGCGCGTGGACAACGCCCCGGACGGAACCTGGATCATCGACACCCCCGGCATCCGCTCCTTCGGCCTGGCGCTGGTGGAACCGGACAACATCCTCGAGGCCTTCCCCGACCTGGCCCCCGCCTCCGCCGAGTGCCCGCGCGGCTGCACCCACGGCGCCGGCGAGCCCGGCTGCGCGCTGGACGGGTGGGTCGCGTCCGGCTCGGCGGGTCCGGCCGGCCCGGCCCGGCTCGCGTCGCTGCGCCGCCTGCTCGGCGCCGAGGACCACGGGGAAACCAAGGAGCTCGGCAGCGTCTAGCAGCCCGGGCCTTCCGGACAACACCCGCCCATCCGTACCGCTGCGGTAGGTTTGGAGCCATGAGCAACAACGCGCGCAACCACGCGACGACCCGCCACGACGACCTGGTGCTGGCTCTCCGGATCGCCGACGCGGTGGATACCCTGGCCATGGCCCGCTTCCAGGCGCTCGACCTGCAGGTGGAGACCAAGCCGGACCTGACGCCCGTCACGGACGCCGACCGCGCCGCCGAACAGGCGATCCGCGGCATCCTGGCCGCCGAGCGGCCGGACGACGCCGTCTACGGCGAAGAGTTCGGCAGCAGCGGCACCGGCACCCGGCGCTGGGTCATCGACCCGATCGACGGCACCAAGAACTTCGTGCGCGGGGTTCCGGTCTGGGCCACGCTGATCGCCCTGGTGGACGAAGGCCGCCCGGTGGTCGGCGTCGTGTCCGCCCCGGCGCTGGGCCGCCGCTGGTGGGCCGCGACGGGCGAGGGGGCGTTCACGGGCGCGTCGCTGGAGTCCGCGACGCGGCTGCGGGTATCGGCGGTGGCGGAGCTGGCCGACGCCTCGCTGTCCTACTCCAGCCTTTCCGGCTGGAAGGAGCGCGGGCAGCTCGGCGGGATGCTGGAGCTGCACGACGCCGTCTGGCGCACCCGGGCATACGGCGACTTCTGGTCCTATTGCCTGCTGGCCGAGGGCGCCGTGGACATCGCCTGCGAACCCGAACTGAATCTGTACGACATGGCCGCCCTGGTCCCGATCGTCACCGAGGCCGGCGGCCGCTTCACCTCCCTGGAGGGCGTGGACGGCTGCGACGGCGGCAACGCCCTGGCCACCAAC
>Ga0182739_1004969_pt1 | contig 10725 bp, 9 predicted proteins | sample eDN5th30CBELigBY_FD_128873 | JGI IMG/M metagenome (GOLD analysis project Ga0182739, IMG submission 128873) | Enriched backyard soil microbial communities from Emeryville, California, USA - eDNA 5th pass 30_C BE-Lig BY (version 2) (version 2) | ecosystem: Environmental > Terrestrial > Soil >...
AGCCGCATGTCGGCCAGCTCGGGATAGACCGGGATCAGCGCCTTGCGCAGCGCCGCGTCGAGGGCATTCACCGGGCCGTTTCCTTCGCCGACCTCCATCGCGCGCCGGCCGGCGACGTCGAGCTTCACCGTCGCCTCGGACAGCGCGATGAGCTGGCCGCGGGCGTTGACCCGCCGCTCGGCCAGGACGCGGAAGCTCTGCAGCGCGAAGTAGTCGGGCACGGTGTGCAGCTCGTGCCGGGCCAGCAGCTCGAACGAGGCGTCCGCGCCGTCGTAGGCATAGCCCTCGGCCTCGCGCTCCTTGACGATCTCGAGCAGCCGCGCGACCCCCGGATTCTTCGGGTCGACCTCGAGGCCGATCTGGCGGAAACGTGCCATGACGTTGGAGCGGCCCGCCTGGTCGCTGACCACGATGAGTCGCTGGTTGCCGACGACCTCCGGATCGACATGCTCGTAGGTCCGGGGGTCCTTCTCGACCGCCGAGACGTGCAGGCCGCCTTTATGGGCAAAGGCACGCGTGCCGACATAGGCAGCGCTGCGGTTGGTGCCGACATTGAGCCGATCGTCGAGCAGGCGCGACAGGTGGGTAAGGCGCTGCATGGCGCCCGCCTTCAGGCCCGTCTCGAAGCCCATCTTCAGCACGAGATTGGGGATCAGCGAGATCATGTTGGCATTGCCGCAGCGCTCGCCCAGCCCGTTGATCGTGCCCTGCACCTGGCGCACGCCGGCACGCACGGCGGCCAGCGTGTTGGCCACGGCGTTCTCGGTGTCGTTGTGGGTATGGATGCCGAGCCGCTCGCCCGGGATCGTCTTCACCACCTCGCCCACGATGCGCTCGACCTCGTGCGGCAGGGTTCCCCCGTTGGTGTCGCACAGCACCAGCCAGCGCGCGCCGTTCCTCTCGGCGGCGGCAAGGCAGGCCATCGCATAGCCGGGATTGGCCTTGTAGCCGTCGAAGAAGTGCTCGGCGTCGAACATCACCTCGTCCATGCGGGCCTTCGCATGGGCAATCGAATCGCCGATCATCTCGACATACTCGTCGCGGTCGAGCTCGAGCGCGACATCGACATGGAAGTCCCAGGTCTTGCCGACCATGCAGACCGTGCGCGCCCGGGTCGACAGGATCGCATTGAGACCGGGATCGTTGCCGGCGCTGCGTCCGGCCCGCCGCGTCATGCCGAAGGCCACGAACCTGGCGTTCTGGAAGGTCGGCGGATCGGCGAAGAAGCGGTCGTCGGTCGGGTTGGCGCCCGGCCAGCCGCCCTCGATATAGTCGATCCCCAGCAGGTCGAGCTCGCGCGCAATCGCCGCCTTGTCCGCGACGGTGAAGTCGACCCCCTGGGTCTGGGCGCCGTCGCGCAGGGTCGTGTCGAACAGGTAGAGGCGATCGGAGGAGGTCATGGCGGCGGCATCATAGTGGCGGCGTCGGGGAAAGCACTGGATTCCGTCTGTTGCTGCAAGGATGAAGCGATGGACGAAGTCGCGAGCAGCATCACATAGTGCGGCGGCTCAGGGAGGCAGAGTGTCCGCGGTACGGGGGCAAGGGAGTGGAATTGATGCTGTTTCGACTGATTTTTGCCGGGATTGCCGGAACGTGGGCGCTGGCCGCTGCGGGCACGCCGGCGTTTGCGCAGACGGCAGGGGAAACCGCCGCCAAATGGGGATTGCTCGGCGAGTGGAAGCTCGACTGCAAGGCGCCGACCTCGCAGCGCAACCAGGCCATCGAGTTCATCGTCCGGGAGGGCAAGCTGCTCCAGGAGCGCAGTGCCGGCAGCGTCAAGGACGTGACGACCCTCACCTCGGCCGCCGCCCGGCCCGACGGCTCGCTGGAAACCGTGGAGATATCGGCAACGACCCCGCCGACGACACGCCAGATCGTGCGCCGCAAGCAGGGCGACGGGCGGTTCGCCGTCTGGTCGAACCGCGTTGTCGGTAGCGAGAAATATTCGATCAGGGACGGCAAGTTCGCGAACGGCGGCGGCACCGCCCCCGCGCTCAACCGCTGCCGCGGTCCCGCCGGCCGGTCGTAATCCCGCGTCTCCTGAGACAGGATCCCGCGCCGGTCATGCTCTTCCCTGCGCGCAGTGCGGGGAGGTGGCGCGGTCATCCGCGACGGAGGGGTCTTGGGCCGCACCGATGCCGTAGCCCATGACCCCTCCGCCCCTGCGGGGCACCCCGCCGGCTTCGCCAGGGAGGAAAGTAGTTGCTGCAGAGAATACGAGGAAGGAAGGGACGACAATGACCACTGCGACCACCATCACCGAGTTGCGGACCACGCTGCTCGAGGTCCCGTGGCACGGCAAGCCGCCGGAGACCGGCCTGAAGCTCGAGACCAAGCGCGACATCTACGTGCTCGAGATCGAGACCCAGGGCGGCATCATTGGCATGAGCTACCTCATGCCGTTGCGCGGCGGCCTGCACTCGATCGACGCGGCGATGAAGGAGCTGATCGCGCCGCACGTGATCGGCCGCGACGCGACCGAGATCGAGGCGATCTGGACGCAGCTCTACAGAAGCAACTTCTGGCTCGGCCGCATGGGCGTCACCCTGTTCGCGCAGAGCGCCGTCGACATGGCGCTGTGGGACATCGTCGGCAAGCGCGCCGGCCTGCCGCTGTTCCGGCTGTGGGGCGCCTCGCGCACCGAGATCCCGGCCTATGGCTCGGGCTGCTTCCGCGGCCTCGGCCGCGACGGCATGATCGGCCGGGCGAAGGAATTCACCGCGATGGGGCTGAAGGCGATCAAGATGCAGGTCGCCCACATCCGGCCGTGGCGCGAGGACGTGCTCAACGTCAAGGCGATGCGCGAGGCGATGGGCGGCGAGATCGAGATCATGATCGACGTCAACATGGGCTGGGACGCCGACACCGCGATCCAGGCCGGCCACCGCATCGACGAGTTCGACCCCTACTGGCTGGAAGAACCGGTGATCGCCGAGGACTTCACGGGCTATCGCCGCATCGCCGCGGCGCTCAAGACCCGCATCGTCGGCGGCGAGAGCCACTTCACGCGCCAGGACCTGCGGCCGTTCTTCGAGGCGCCGCATCCGGTGCCGATCCTGCAGCCCGACCCGATGCGCGGCGGCTTCACCGAGCTGCGCAAGATCGCCGCCGCCGCCGAGCCGTGGGGCATCAGGCTGGCGCCGCACCTGTTCCACGAGACGATGGTCCATCTGCTCGCCTCGATCCCCAACGCGAGCTGGCTCGAATACATGACCTGGAACGACGATCTCTGGATCGAGCCGGTGCTGCCGTCCAAGGCCGGCACCATGACGCCCCCGGAACGGCCCGGCCACGGCCTCGCCTTCCGCCCGGAGATCCTGAAGGACCACCGCATCGGCGGACAGCGGATCAAGGGCTGATCCTGTCTTTGCCGGGCGAGCCGCGCTCCGAGCGAAAACCGAAGCGGGCGAGCAGGTCGAGGTCGGGCAGACGGACATAGGCGGCACGCCCGACCGGGCAGCGGTCGAAGTCGGCGGACGTGGCGGCGAGCCTGAGCAGGACCTGGCCGGCGCCGCGGTCGCGGCCCTTGGCGACGGTGGCGAGCTCGCGGGCATCGGCGGCGTCGCCTGAACGGTTCAGCGCGATGATCTTGCCGTCGCGCCAGGTGTCCTCGCCGTCGAGCATCACCTGACCCTTGCCGCCGACGGAAAGCAGGCGCAGCCACGGATCGAAGACCGGCGCATCGACCAGCAGCTCGTCGCAATCGATCCACCGTGCGATCGGATCGCCCGCCTCCACCACCGCTCCGCCGACGGCGACGCTGTAGAGGGTGGCGCCGGGTGGCCCCTTCACCATCGCGCTCCGCTTCGCCCGATAGGCCTCGCGTTCGGTCATCAGGACGTGCAGGCCCTCGCGCTCCGACACCCGGGCGACGCCGAGTTCGGCCCCGGCCCTGCCGATCTCGCGCTCTGAATCGCGGACAGGCTCGACCGCCGAGGTCCGCAACATGGAGCCGCGCCGCTTGTCCTCGGCCAGACGCAGCACCTCGAGCCGCTCCTTCGCCGCGGCGACGCGCGCCTGTGCCGCCTGGAATGCAGCCTCGGCGTTGAGTACCGGCGTGCGATCCAGGCGATCATTGACGATCTCCATGATCGTGCCGTCCGGGCCGACACGCGAGCCGGGCGCGGCTGGCTCGCGCGGTGTGCGTCCCGCGATGGGCGCCGAGACCTCGTGCGTCCAGGCGGTGACGCTGGCGCTGAGCATCAGGCTTGCCGCCAGGTGCGGCCAGGCCGCCACGGCGATCCCGACGCCCGCCACGAGCGCGACGAGGGCAAGGACGAAGCGAACGGAAAAAAAGACCATCGGCCGTCCACCATAACGTGGATGGCGCGGCTGGAGCGATCGCCGCGCCTTGCCTAAGATGAGGCGATGACCGTCGCGCATACCTTGCTCTCAGCTCTCCTTGCCGTCGTCCTGGCCGGTGCCGCGCAGGCCCAGACTCTGAAGATCGCCGATCGCCAGTCCTCGAAGACCGTCAGCGCCAAGCAACTGCTGGCCGACCCGGCGACGCGTACGATCACGATTTCCAACGATTCGGTCTACGGCCGGTCGATGACCTACCGGGCGCTGCCGGCGACCGAGCTTCTGAAAGGCCTGGCGATCGGCCTCGACGACTACGTCGAATTCACCGCGACCGACAAATTCTCGATCGGCGTCCCGGCGCGGCTGTTGCTTCATTCCCCCGGCGCGCGGCCGAGTGCCTTCCTGGCGATCGAGGCGGGGTCGGAGCCGTGGCCGGCGATCCCCGACCATGGCAAGGAGACGCCCGCGCCGTTCTTCCTGGTCTGGCAGGATGCAAAGCGCGGGGAGATCAGCTCCGAATACTGGGTCTACAGGCTCGCCTCGCTCGAGGTCACCGACAGCCCCTACAAGCGCTGGCCCGCGCTCGCCGTCGCGCCCGACCTGCCGGACGTGCATCCCGCCCGGCGCGGCCTCGACCGCTACGTGACGCTCTGCATCTCCTGCCATCGCTTCAATGGCGCCGGCGAGGGCGAGATGGGCCCCGACCTCGCCAAGCCGATGAACCCGGTCGACTACTTCCAGCCCGACGCCTTCCGCAAGTTCCTGCGCAGCTCCAAGAGCGTGCGCGACTGGCCCGAGCGCAAGATGCCGAGCTTCATCGAGGACGTGCTGAGCAACGAGGACATGGAAGCGCTGATCGCCTGGCTGACCTACAAGGCGCGCCAGAAATAGTTCGCGCTACGTGGGTTGCGCCTGGAGCCAGATGCGGGCCGCTTCCGGCGAACTCTCGATCTTCACCTCCCGCTCGCCAGGGGTGAGGTTGATGTAACGCCGGGCATAGTCCCTGATCTCGGGCGTGCCGACGACGAAGACCACGGGGCCGCCCTTCATCGCCGACGCATAGGCCCGGATGCGGGCACCGAGCAACATCACCTCGTCGTCGTTCCAGTGCGCAGTCATCTTCCTGCAGTCGACCAGCTTGGCGTACGGCATGGCGTCGGCCACAACCAGCGCGTCGAGATAATGCTCGACCTCCGCCAGGGAGATTTCTCCCTCGACATCGACCTCGACCACGCGCCGCGGATGGGAAATCGTCCAATTGATGGGCATCGGTGAACTATCGCCAAGGAGGGCAGACCGCGAAAGGAATTTTTTGACGACATCGTGCGATGCGTCTCCTTCACTCAGAGGCGGTTCGTCGGTGGCAATGGGGCTGAAGGCTTCGCGCCGGGCCGAGCGGGTGGAATGGGTTCCGTGGAGCCGCAAACCGACCGCAGCGCCTTCCATTGGGCATCGCTGAAGGCGGATGCCCCGGTGGCCGGCCGGCGGGTCGCGGCGACGCGTTCGGCCGTCGGCGGATGGCTCGACCAGATCCCGATCACCGACGCCATGTCGACAGGCTGCTTCTCGAGCATCCGTTCGAAGAACCTCGAAACGCCGTCGGCGCGCAAGCCGAGCTTTTCGAGCAGTTCCACCGCGGTGGCATCGGCATCGCGCTCGAAGCCGCGGCCGTTGCGCAGCGCCAGCAGCAGGCTGCCGCCGGCGCCGACAGTGCCGAGGTCGGAGAAGCCGCCGGTCATCGCCTTCAGCAGCTGCTCGATGCCGAACTGCCGCGCCAGCCCCTTGATCGCATGATAGTGCGCGACGTGACCCATCTCGTGCGCCAGCACGCCGGCGAGCTCGTTGCCGTCACGCGTCAGGTCGATCAGGTCGGAATAGAATACCAGGATGCCGCCCGGCAGGGTGAAGGCGTTGACCGGGCCGCCCTTCACGATACGTACATTGACCGGGTGCGGATAGTCGGCCGCCCTGGCCAGGCGCGAGGCGAGCCCGTTGATCGCCGCCAATCCGGCGCGGCCCTGGCAGAGCGGCTGGTCACCGGCGAGATCCTCGGCGACGCTCTCCCCCAGCCGGCGCTGCAGCTCGTAGGGCACATAGGGTGCGACATAGCCGCTGCCGACATCGACGGCGAGCCAGAACAGGCCGACCGCCGCGGCGAGCGTGGCGCCGAACAGGGCGATGCGAGGCAAGGCCGCCGGCCTCGGGCGACCGAGAGCGGCGAGCGGCGGCATGGTCCCGGCGAGCTGCCGGCGCAGCCCGGCATCATCGATCACCAGCCGCCCCTCCTCCCCGCGGCGCGCAACCGGCGGTGCCTTTTCGTGTCCCGTGTCGCCCAGGACGATCAGCTCGCTCGCCGGCCAGCGCGCGACCACGCTCGAATCGGCCGCATCGACGATCACCAGCTCATGGCTCGCCGGGCGCACCGTGACCTCGCGGGCGAGCGCCACCTTGCCGTCGTAGTAGCGCGCGCGGGCCACCACGGTCAGAAGCCCGTCACGTCGAACATGTCGAGCAGGCCCTCGCCGAAGCGCGGGCCGCGCTGCGGCGGCTGGCCGATCGCCGCGCCCTGCGGCGCGCCGTAGATCCACAGCTCGCGCGCGATCAGCCGCAGGGTGCGATGCATCACCCACGGCCAGCCCAGCCCCAGGGTCAGCACCACGATCAGGTAGTTCAGCACCATGAAGCCCCACATCTGCCGGGTCGAGATCGCCGAGGCGAACAGCACGTTGCCGGCGCGCGTGCGGGCCACGAGATAGCGCAGCAGGTAGGCCTGCCACCAGCAGCGCAGTGGCAGGATCATCAGGCCGAACACGATGTAGAGGACGACGAGGGCGGCGATCAGCAGCAGCCCGGTTCGCAGGCTGGGTGCGGTGACGAGCTTCTCCACCTCCTCCGCCGTGAAGCCGAGCTGCATGCCGCCGGCGATCACCGCCGCGACGGCAAGGCCGATCGCCAGGATCCAGACGAAGACGTTCAGGAAATAATAGCCGAGATAACGACCGTAGATGTCGCCCGCGCTGCCGGCGAAATCGAAGCGCTGCGTGCCGAAGAAGGCATGGGAGATGCGCGGCCGCGCGAGGCTGACCGACACCAGCGGCGTCAAGAGCCGGCCCGTGACGGCATTGGCCATGTTGAGCAGCGTCGCGAGGCCGCCGTAGGCCCAGGCCGAGCCCGCCATGCCGCAGCGGATGCCGCGCCAGCGCGTGCGCGAGAGCTTGTAGCGCAGGCCGGCATACTGGCCGACGAAGGCGAGCGGGATGCCGATGAAGACGATCGACAGATAGAACAGGTTCATGAAGCCGAAGCCCGGGATCGCGTGCGCCTCGAAGCCGACCTCCCAGACCAGCCACATCAGCCCCGCCCAGATTCCGAGCACCGCCAGCACGAGCACGAAGCCGACCAGCAGCTCGATGCCGCGCCCGCGATACTCGAAGCGGTCTCCCAGCACCGAGACGTGGTTCCAGAGGTAGCGCCGCAGCCGCGTCCGTCCCCAGAAGCGCGACCAGCCGAGGGTCAGCACCATCAGGGTGAGATGACGCAGGTAGATGCCGTACAGCTCGCCGAGCTTGCCGTCGTAGACCGGCCGGCTCGGCGTCAGATCCAGAGGGGTCGGTCTCGGCTGCGGGGCCGGCGCCCTCTCGCCCCAAGGGGTAATGTCACTCAAGACGGTCTTTATCCCTTGGCTGCAGCGCGAAACACCTTATGCTGCAACGCAGCATGGCTAGGTGCCCGGAGTTTACACCATGACCGTCCCAACCGGCGACAAGCCGCTGAAGGATCGCCCCTGGCTGATCCGCACCTATGCGGGCCATTCGACCGCGGCCAGATCGAACGAGCTCTACCGCAAGAATCTGGCACGCGGCCAGACCGGCCTTTCGGTCGCCTTCGACCTGCCGACCCAGACCGGCTACGACCCCGATCATCCGCTGGCCAGGGGCGAGGTCGGCAAGGTCGGCGTGCCGATCAGCCATCTCGGCGACATGCGCACCCTGTTCGACGGCATCCCGCTCGACCGCATGAACACCTCGATGACGATCAACGCGCCGGCGGCGTGGCTGCTCGCCCTCTATATCGCGACCGCCGAGAGTCAGGGCGTCGAGCGCGCCAGGCTCCAGGGCACCACCCAGAACGACATCGTCAAGGAATACCTCAGCCGCGGGACCTACATCTTCCCGCCCGAGTCCTCGCTGCGCCTGACCGCCGACACGATCGGCTTCACCTATCGCGAGGTTCCCAGGTGGAATCCGATGAACGTCTGCAGCTACCATCTGCAGGAAGCCGGCGCGACGCCGATGCAGGAGCTGGCCTTTTCACTGGCCAACGCGATCGCCGTGCTCGATGCGGTGCGCGGCCGCGGCCAGGTGCCGGAAGCGGATTTTCCGCAGGTGGTCGGGCGCATCTCGTTCTTCGTGAACGCGGGCATCCGCTTCATCACCGAGATCTGCAAGATGCGCGCGTTCGCCGAGCTATGGGACGACATCACCCGGAACCGCTATGGCGTCACCGACGCCAAGCAGCGGCTGTTCCGCTACGGCGTGCAGGTGAACTCGCTCGGCCTCACCGAGCAGCAACCGGAGAACAACGTCTACCGCATCCTGCTCGAGATGCTCGCCGTCGTCATGAGCAGGAACGCGCGCGCCCGGTCGGTGCAACTGCCGGCGTGGAACGAGGCGCTCGGCCTGCCGCGTCCGTGGGACCAGCAATGGTCGCTGCGCCTGCAGCAGATCGTGGCCTTCGAGACCGACCTTCTGGAATACGGCGACATCTTCGACGGCAGCGCGGAGATCGCGCGCAAGGTCGACAGCCTGAAGGCCGAGACGCTGGCCGAGATGCAGCGCATCGCCGACATGGGCGGCGCGGTGGCGGCGATCGACTCGGCCTACATGAAGCAGCGGCTGGTCGAATCCAACCTCAAGCGCCTCGCCGCCATCGAGTCCGGCGAGCAGACGGTGGTCGGCGTCAACGCCTTCACCGAGGGAGAGCCCTCGCCGCTCTCCGCCGGCGACGGCGCGATCATGACCGTCGATCCCGACGTCGAACGTGACCAGATCGACCGCCTGAATGCCTGGCGCGCTGCGCGCGACGAGGGCGCCGTGAAGAAAGCGCTGGCCGACCTCGCCTCGGCCGCGAAGGAAGACCGCAACGTCATGCCCGCCTCGATCGCCTGCGCGACGGCGGGCGTGACGACCGGCGAATGGACCGAGACCCTGCGCGCGGTGTTCGGCGAATACCGCGCCCCGACCGGTGTCGCGCGCGCCGTGGGCGTGACCGACGGCCGGCTCGTGGCCGCGCGCCGCGAGGTCGAGGCGGTATCGCGGCGGCTCGGCCGCCGCATCAAGATCCTGGTCGGCAAGCCCGGGCTCGACGGCCATTCCAACGGCGCCGAGCAGATCGCCGTGCGCGCCCGGGACTGCGGCATGGAGGTGGTCTACGAAGGCATCCGGCTGACGCCCGGGCGTATCGTCAATGCGGCGCTGGAGGAGAGCGTGCATGTCGTCGGCCTGTCGATCCTGTCGGGCGGCCATGTCTCGCTGGTGCGCGACGTGATGGACGGCCTGCGCGAGGCGGGCATCGGCGACGTGCCCGTCGTGGTCGGCGGCATCATCCCGCCGGCCGATGCAGAATTGCTGACCAGCGCCGGCGTCGCCCGCGTCTACACGCCCAAGGACTTCGACCTGACTCAGATCATGCGCGACATCGTCGCCGTCGTGGACGGCGCCTGGAAGGAAGCGGCCTGATCGTTACGGTCCGCCGCGCGCCGCCAGGCTCGCCGTCGCATGCAGCATCGCCTCGATGACGGCATGGCTGAACAGCCAGGTCTCGGCATGGACGACATCGCGGTCGCGCCGGATGACGCGCGAGAGGGCGATGATATCGGCTGGTTGCGGCACGCGAAGGCGCGTCAGGTTGAGATGCGTGATCGACGCTTCCGTCCCCACCGCCGCCCGCAGCGAGGTATCCACGACCGTCAGCAGCGCCGCGGTCGACCAGCCCTCGCCCGGCGGCGGCGAGAACCGCACCCGCACATCCTGATCCTGGCTCTCCTCGACGAACAGCTCGTAGCGATCGCGCGCGGGCGTCGTCTCCTCGAGCCGAGCCTGCAGTTCCTCTTCGGTCATGGCACACCCTTTCCTCTTTCCTCCCTGGGCGCAGCCAGGGAGGTGCCCGCGTCATCGCGGGCGGTGGGGTCATGGGCCGCAGTCGTGATGCGGCTCATGATCCTCCGTCGCGGACTGCCGCGCCGCCGCCCTGCGTCGCGCGCAGGGAGGAACTCGATGACAGCCTCCGCACCGCCCGCTATGAGCGCCGCATGTCCTTCCTCGATCATATCGCGCGCTGCAACAACGCCGACCTGAGCCAGTTCGAACCCTGGTACGTCGGCAGCACGCGCGCGGGCTTCCTTCATCGCGATTTCCTGCCGAC
>Ga0182739_1004970_pt1 | contig 10723 bp, 11 predicted proteins | sample eDN5th30CBELigBY_FD_128873 | JGI IMG/M metagenome (GOLD analysis project Ga0182739, IMG submission 128873) | Enriched backyard soil microbial communities from Emeryville, California, USA - eDNA 5th pass 30_C BE-Lig BY (version 2) (version 2) | ecosystem: Environmental > Terrestrial > Soil >...
GAGGCGGAGGCGGGACGCCGCTTCCTCGGGGAGCGCGGCTTCGACGCCGGGGCCGCCGCCCACTTCGGCGTCGGGTATGCGCCGCAGGGCTGGGAGAACATGACGAAGGCCCTCACCGCGCAGGGCTTCACGCGTGACGAGCTCAGCGCCGCGGGACTCGTCTCGCAGGGCCAGCGCGGCGTCTACGACCGGTTCCGAGGGCGCCTGGTGTGGCCGATCCGCGACGTCACCGGCCAGACGGTCGGGTTCGGCGCCCGCCGCCTCTACGACGACGACAAGGGCCCGAAGTACCTCAACACCCCCGAGACGACGATCTATCACAAGGCCCAGGTCCTCTACGGCCTCGACCTCGCCAAGCGCGACATCTCGCGCGGCGATCCGCGGCGCGTCGTGGTCGTCGAGGGGTACACGGATGTCATGGCGTGCCACCTCGCCGGCGTCACCACCGCGGTGGCGACATGCGGTACGGCATTCGGCGCCGAGCACATCACGGTGCTGCGGCGGGTCATGGGCGACGAGTCCGCCGCCGGCGAGGTCGTCTTCACGTTCGACCCCGACGCGGCGGGCCAGAAGGCGGCCCTGCGCGCGTTCGCGGAGGCCAAGCGCTTCAACGCGCAGACGTTCGTCGCCGTCGCCCCGGACGGGCTCGACCCGTGCGACCTGCGCATCGGCAAGGGCGACGGGGCCGTGCGCGCGCTCATGGAGACCAAGGTGCCGATGGTCGAGTTCGTGCTCGATCAGCGCATCGCCGGCTACGACCTGGCCACCGTCGAGGGGCGCGTCGGCGCGCTGCGCGCGGCGGCTCCCGTCGTCGCCGAGCTGCGCGATCGGCTCCTGCAGCCCGAGTACGTGCGTGTGCTCGCGCGTCGCCTGGGCCTCGACCCGACCGATGTGCGTCGCGAGGTGGATCGCGCCGCGCGCGCCCCGCAGCAGTCGGCGGGGCAGCGCGCGACGACGAACGCCGCACCGGACGCCTCCGGCGGCGCGCCCGTCTCCGCGCCGCCCATGGAGGCGGTCACCCTCGCGTCGCTGCCGCGCACGCGCGACGTCGCGATGGAGCGGGACGCCCTCATGGGATTCCTGCAGTACGGGCACCGGGTGGATGCCGAACTGCTCACCCGTGCCACGGCGCTGCCGTTCCGGCATCCGGCCCTCGACGCCGTGCGCGCCGCCGTGGCCGCCCACGTCGGCGACGTTTCGCGCGCGGGATGGGCGCTCGAGGCGATCGGCGACGTGCGGGAGCCGTTCCGGACTCTGGCCGCAGAGCTCCTCGCGGCGGACTTCCCTGCGCGCGACGAGGACGGCGCCGTCGCCTCGGCGACGAGCCTCGCGCGGGGCCTGCTCGCCCGCAGCCTCGACGCCGAGAAGGCCGAGCTTCTGGGGGCGGTCCAGCGCGTCCCCGCGGACTCCAAGGAGGGGCGCGCACTGCGCACACGGCTGCGCGACATCGAGCTCGATCGCCGCGTGCTGCTCGCCGACCAGTAGCGCCCGGCTGGCGCATGAGCGGTCGAGCAGGCAGGATGAAGGCATGTCCCGACAGCGTGAGTCCGACGTCGCCATCACGTGCAGCGACCTGAGCCTGGTCTGGTCGACCACGGGGCAGGGCGCCACGGCGCGGGTGATCGAGGGCGTGGGCTTCACGCTTCCGCGGGGCGGTGCCGTCGCCGTGATGGGCCCCACCGGGTCGGGCAAGTCGAGTCTGCTGGCGGTCATGAGCGGCCGTGCCGACTACACCCTGCGCGTCGACGGCGGCGATGCGACCGTCGAGGGGATCAGCGTGCGTCGCCCCGGGCGCGGACGCCGTCTGCAGATCGCCTACACGGGGTACCTCGCGCAGGGCGCGGGAGCGGGCCTCGACGCACGGATGACGGTGGGGGAGCTCATCGGCGAGCCCATCACGATCCGCGACCGCAAGGTCAACCAGCGCGCCCTCGCCGTGCGCGTCGCAGCCCTCCTCGACGAGGTGGAGCTGCCCCTCGGCGCGGCCGAGCGCTTCCCGTACGAGCTGTCCGCGGGAATGCGTCAGCGCGTCGCCCTCGCGCGGGCCCTCGTGCTGCAGCCGCGCATCCTCATCGCCGATGAGCCGCACGCGAACCTCGACATCGAGGTGCGTCACGTCGTGCGCGACGCGATCCTGCGCCGCCGGGCCGAGTACGGCATGGCAGCGCTCATCGCGACGAACGACACGACCCTCCCGGCGGAGCTCGACGCCCGCCGCATCGTGCTCCACCAGGGGCACGTCGTCGCCGAGGACGGGGCTTCGGGACTGCTCTGGACTCCGAGTGCCGAAGCGGACCACCGACTCGTGTCGTCGTGACTCGAGCACCCGTTTCGGTTTGCTAAGATTGTGGAGTTGTCCGCTCCGCGGATGATCCTCCATAGCTCAATTGGCAGAGCAATCGGCTGTTAACCGATAGGTTCTTGGTTCGAGTCCAAGTGGGGGAGCCACCGAAGCCGCCGCAGCCCTTGAAACAGGGATGTGGCGGCTTCTCTCATGAACGAGTGAGGCGGCTTGCTCGACGTTGCGCAGGGAGCAACCCGGCGTGCCGGCGAGGTGCACATGGGCGGCTAGCGTCACCGGTATGCACCGACGACGCACATCCGCACTCACCGCACTCGGCTCGCTCACCCTTGCCGCCGCGCTCCTCACCGGCTGCTCCACCGGCGGAGGCGACACCGCTCCGACCGGCGGGGACAGCGGCACGGTCCGGGAGCAGCCGCAGGAGAAGCCCGCCGACCTCGCGGGCACGTGGAAGACGATCGACAACGCCTCAGCGGACGCCTGGCAGGAGCTCACGATCGCAGGGGAGACCATGACGATCAACTGGGTCTCCGACAACGGGAAGACCGCAGCCCTGTACTGGGCGGGTTCCTTCACCGCGCCGACCGCCGCGGGCGACTACACGTGGGAATCGAAGAACGACACCGCTCAGACGGACAAGGCCATGCTCGCATCCAGCGATCCCACGAAGACCTTCACGTACAAGGACGGCAAGATCAGCTGGCAGGTCTCGGCCCTCGGCGTGACCAAGGAGGTCTCCGCCGAGAAGCAGTGACCCCTCGAAGAAGCCGCCGCAGCCCCGGAAACATCGCTGTGCGGCGGCTTCTCGCATGAGCCCGTCCCATCTCGAAGCCCGGGGCGGTCAGGCGCTCCGACGCAGCAGCTGCATGTCGGTCGTGCCGGGCTCGAGACCCTCGTCGACGAAGCCCGCCCGCTCGGCGACGTGACGCGCGATGGCGTTCGCGGGCCGCGTGCGCACGACGACATCGGTGTCCGGGGCGACGAGCGGCGCGATGCTCAGCGCCTGATCGATCACGAGACGGGCGAGACCCCGACCCTGTGCGGCCGGCGCGAAGCGGTAATAGACGTTGAGCACGGGAGCGCCCCCGACGAAGTGGTGCTGGATGCCGCCGAGGCCCGCGAGCACACGCTCGCCGTCCTCGGCCTCCGCGCTCGGCGGACCCTCGGGCCACACGGCCCGCGGGATCAGCACCGCCCAATAGCCGAAGCCGTGCTCCGCCCAGTGCGCGAGCATCGGCGCGAGGAAGCGGGCCGTGTGGTCCTGATCAGGGTGCGTCTCCTGCGGATCGTGGCGGTACACGTCGGGATCGCGGTGCACCGCGAAAACGCCGGGGATGTCGGCGCTCGTCGGGCGGCGGAGCACAATACCCGCATCGGTCTCGAGGCGGGTCCAGGGGCGGGGCTGTGAGGACATCGCCGTCCAGCCTAGAAGCGCGCACGACCACTCTTGTGGATGATCCGACTGTTCGAATCCGCGCATCGGGTATCGTCGCGGGCGGGGGAGGTGCACCCGTGGAGGAGTGGGATGTCGATCCCGACGGCGTGCTCGGCGTGCTCGCGGGTCTCGATCAGCTCGGCCCCGCGTTCGAGTCCGCCCAGACCGAGGCGACCGCGCTGCGCGGCGACGGCACTGCGGCTCTCAACGCCGACGGTCGCACGGTCGTCAGCGATGCGTGGGCGCGGCTGATGGATCGGCGCGCCCTCGTCCCGGGCAAGCTCATGTTCGTCCTGTCCCGCGCCTCCGCCGGTGTCGGCGACGCCACGGTCGAGATCGTGCTCGGCGACGAGGAGATGGCGCGCACCGCCGCGGAGGCCGAGCGGCACGCCGAGGAGGCGTGGGGCATCCCCCCCGCTGCCGGTCGCCCAGGATCCGGGGTTCTGACATGCCCGCGAGCCACCGCGCCTCCGGCGTCCTCGTGACCGCCCACCTGCCCGAGGTCATCGACGCGGCCACGGTCGAAGCGCTGGCCCAACGGCTCATCGCCGTGGGCAACACGGCGATCGCCGCGATGGACGAAGCCCGCGACCGCTGGTGGTACCTCGGCGAGGTGTTCCATGTGAGCGGCGCGGAGTCCGCCCCGTACATGCTCGATCACGCCGTCGTCGACTCGCGGACGTGGGCGCTCGCGCTGTCGGCGGCCGCGACCTCCCTGATGCAGACCGCGTCGTGGGAGCTCCCCGCCCTCAAGACGCGGCGCGACGAGCTCGCGCGCAGGATCGCGGAGGTCAACACACGGCACCGGGGGGCGGGCGAGGACGACGCGCCCGACGTCGCGGAGGCCGCCGAGGACCTCGAGAGCGACATCCGCCGCTTCCGGCGCGACGTCGAAGACACCGAGGAGCAGCTCGCCCAGGCGCTGGACCGTGTCACCGGCGGCACGGACGTGCGCGGCGCCGACGGGCGGGACGTCTCGGTGTCGAACACGTACTGGGGCGCCGCCGTCGGCTCATCCGCCGGCATGTGGGGAACCGGCCCGACGATCGTCGGCCTCTCGGATCGTCTCGAGCGCGCCCTCGGGGATGCCGCCGCAGCCCGGATCCGGTGGCTCGCGACGGCGCCGGCCGCCGACATCCGGTCCTGGCTCGCCGACCACCCCGACTTCGCGTCGGCGGTGGGCTTCGTCGACCCCACCGTCGCCGCCCGCCTCTTCGAGGGCCTCGCTGCCGACTCGACGGCCGGCGCGCCGGATGGGTACGGCCTCCCGACGTGGGCGAGCGGGCCCCTCGCCCATCTGCTCGCCTTCGCCCCGGCCGCCATCGGCAACCTCAACGGCGTCCGCATCGCCGACCGACAGCCGTTCACGCTCGCCACCCTCCGCCAGCTCCTCGCGGACCCCTCCCTCGGCGACGAGCAGTACGAGCAGCTCCTCGCGCTGAGCGCCCTCGTCGACCCGGCGCTGACCGGTACCGGCGGGCAGCAGGCCGTCCTTCTCAGCGTCTTCGTCGACAGCGACGGCAGCCCGCGCGCCAGCATCGCGTACGGCGACGTCGACACCGCCGACCAGATCACCGCCATCACGCACGGGATCGCCACGGACCTGGGCTCACTCGGCGACTGGAGCGACAGCGCATCGGCGCTGCAGAACGACCTGCGCACGCAGCTGGCCGCGCAGGGGGCCTCGGCGCAGACCGCGATCATCGTCTACCTGGAGTGGGATTCCGGCAACGCCGGGAACGTCTGGAACGTCGAGCGACCCGCCGCCGGCGCCGAGCGGCTCGCGCAGCTGCTCGGCGGCTTCCGCAGCTCATCGCCCGAGGTCCAGCTCAACGTCGGAGCGCATTCGCTCGGCACGACGATGACCGCTGAGCTCGTCGCCGCCAACCCCGGCCTCGTCGACAATGTGTGGCTCTTCGGCTCGGCCGGCGTCGACGAGCCCGCCGCAGCGCAGCTGCGCGAGCAGATCGCCGCCGGAACGCTCACCGTCCACGCGACGCACGCGAGCGACGACTGGGTGGCGCCGATCGGGCGCTGGCCCGTGTCGGAGCATCCGGTCGATCCGCGCACCATCCCGGGCGTCGTCGAGTTCCCCGCCGACGGGGGATACGTCTCCGGGTACGGCAGCGGCGAATACGGTGAGCGCGTCGAGGGCCACAACTCCCAGCGCAGCACCGAGTGGTACTACCTCATCGATGGATGGGAGTCTGATCTGTGGGGCAACCTGGTCCCGATCATGGACGATGAGAGCATCGGATATCTCGATCCGCGGTCGCAGTCATACAAGGAGTTCGTGGTGGATCTGAAGGCGGCCGCGGAGGCGGCGCGATGAGGCGCGGCATCCGACGACTCTCGGTGTTGGCCGCTATGGGGCTGGTGCTGTCGCTGACCGCATGCCAAGGAGGGGGTTCCGTGGACCCGCAGGACCTGTACGACGAGGCGAAGGCGGTCAACACGACCTTCAAGGAGGCTGTCGGCGCGGTGCAGCTGCAGGTCTTCGACGGCGAGTGGACCGTCGAGCAGTATGGCGACATCCCGCGGGGATGCGGCTCGGAGGGCTACGAATTCCGGCTCGGGCGCGCCACGCCCGACGGGTGGCGTCTCGCCGCGGAGCCGCTCGACGCCGCGAAGAGCCTCGGCGCGTGGATGGACGGCGAGGGCTGGGAGGATGTCTCGGTGAAGACGTTCGACGGCGAGATCGAAGACGTCACGCTCGTCGCCGCGCGGACGAAGGCCCATGTCTCCGAGATCGTCGTGGACTTCACGCCGGGGGAGCTGTTCGACAACGTCACCGTCCGGGCGACGAGCACCTGCGAACCGGGATCGTGGGCGGATCTGCTCCAGGAGCTCGTGCCGGGCGCCCCGAGCGACCCGCCGCCGGGCATCAGCCGCCCCTCCGCCGAGCGGCCCGACGCCACGCCGCTGTTCGGATTCACCGCCGACGGGACGCCCCGCGGATGAGCGGGGAGGACGCCGGCGCGGGGCAGCCCGTCGCCGCTCCCGATCGCGTGGCCGCCGCGGGCATGTGGGCCCATTATCGGGCCGCCCGCCCGCACGTCCCGCTCACCAGCCCCGCCTACACGGTCGAGCACTTCGGCGACAGCGCCCGCCTCGCCGACGGCCTCCTGGAGCTCGTCGCCTCGCGGCGCAAACGGGCGACGGCCGAGCTGCTCGCCGCCTTCGACGACGACCCCGAGGGACTCCCGCGCGAGGGCACGCACTGGATCGCGTGCGACAGCACCGGAGCGCCGCGGCTGATCGTGCGCACGACGCAGGTCCGCATCGGGCCGATGGCGTCGGCGGACGCGTCGTTCGCCGCGGCCGAGGGTGAGGACGACCTCAGTCTCGAGAGCTGGGCGCGCGAGCACCGGCGCTACTGGCAGCGCACGAGCGCGGCACAGGGCAGGACGTGGAGCGAGGCGGACCCGATCGTGTTCGAGCGGTTCGCGGTCGTCTGGCCGCCGGAGCTCGCCGACGACGGGGTGTGAGCAGGACTCCGTCCGGCCGGGGCGATACTGGACGGGTGAGTGTCTACACGGTGGCGACCGACGGAGCGTGCAAGGGGAACCCGGGTCCGGCGGGCTGGGCATGGGTCGGTGAGGACGGCCACTGGTCGGCGGGCTCGGTCATCGAGGGCACCAACAACATCGGCGAGCTGCTCGCCGTGCTGTACGCGATCCGCGACCACGCGGATGTCGCGCAGCTGACCATCGAGGCCGACTCCCGCTACGCGATCGACACGTACACCAAGTGGATGGACGGGCACGCGCGCCGCGGCTGGCGCACGTCCACCGGTGCCCCGACCAAGAACGTCGAGATCCTGCAGGCGCTCATCGCCGCGCGGGATGCGCGGAAGGCCGCGGGGCTGCCCGACGTCGTGTTCGTGCACGTGCGCGGCCACCGCGGGCACCGCCTGAACGGGTGGGCGGACGAGCGCGCCGTGCGCGCCGCCGGTCACGCCGCCGAGGGGCGCGAGCTGGTGTGGTCGTCGCACCGGACCGGGGAGCTCATCGACGTGTCCGTCGACGCCCCCAGCATGGCCAAGGAGCGCGCCCGCGCGGGAGCGTGACGACGAGGGTCAGGCGTCGATGTCGTCGACGCCCGGCATCCACTGCTGCCCGGGTCGGCCCCAGCCGCGCTTGCGCGCGATCTTCTGCACCGTCTTCCAGTCGGAGTCCGACAGGCGGTCGATGTAGAGCACGCCGTCGAGGTGGTCGAACTCATGCTGCAGGATGCGCGCCCGCCAGCCGTCGACCTCGACCCGCACCGGCTCGCCGTCGAGATCGATCCCGGTCAGCAGAGCACGCTCGGAGCGGCGCAGCGGGAAGCGCTCGCCGGGGAAGGAGAGGCACCCCTCCGACTCCGAATCCTCATCGGGCGCGCCGGGGACGGCGGGGGAGATCCACAGCACCGGATTGATGACGACGCCGCGCCACGGCTGCCCGTCGTCGTCCGGGTACGAGTACGTGAAGATCCGCAGCGGCACGCCCACCTGGGGCGCCGCCAGCCCGACGCCGGGTGCGGCGTCCATCGTCTCGAACATGTCGGCGACGAGCGTGCGGATCTCGTCGGTGATCTCCCCGACCTCGTCGGCGGGAGCGTGCAGGACAGGGTCACCCATGATGCGAATCGGCAGAACGGCCACGCTCTTGAGCCTAGCCGGAGAGGTGTGCAGGTAATGTCGAGGGGTGGTCTGGTCAGAAGCCGAGCTCGCCGAGGTGAGCGAAGTCCTCCTCGGCGTCTTCGACGACCCGCGCATCCTCATCGGCATCCCGCTGGCCCTCCTGGGCGCGGTCTTCATGTCGTTCGGCGCGCAGTACCAGCACCGCGGCGTCATGAAGGTCGAGCGCCTGAGTGGGCAGTCCGGCAACGCGGGGCTCGGCCTCGCGCAGCTGGGACGCCTCCTCACCCGGCCCTCGTGGGTCATCGGGACGGTCATGCTGGGCCTGGCCATCGTGCTCCAGCTCACCGCGCTCTCGTTCGCGCCGCTCATCGTCGTGCAGCCGCTGGGCGCCATCGCGCTCGTCATCACGACCTTGCTCAACGCGCGCATCAGCGGGCACGCGCCCACCGCGCGCTCCATCCGCGCGATCATCGAGTGCGTCGGCGGCATCTTCATCTTCGTGATCGTCGCGGCGCTGTTCGCCTCCGAGGAGCCCGTCACCGACGCGCAGCTCATCACGATCCTGCTCATCCTCACGGTCGTCGCGATCGTCTTCACGGCACTCTGGCTGTGGCTGCGCCACCGCGTGTCGGCGCTGTTCTACATCGTCGCCGCGGGTGTCATGTACGGCTTCGTCGCGACCCTGGCGAAGGTCGTCATCAGCCGCTGGCAGAACGGCCAGTTCGAGTGGCTCACCCTCGTGTGCGTGGTGGCGCTGGTGGCCGCTGCCGGCGTCGGCGCGTACTTCGTGCAGACCGCGTACTCGTCGGGCCCGCCGGACCTCGTGATCGCCGGGCTCACCGTCATCGATCCGATTGTGGCGATCCTCATCGGCCTGCTCATCCTCGGCGAGGCCGCGCACGCTCCGCTGTGGGTGTTCTTCGTCTTCGGCATCGCGGGTCTCATCGCCGTGTTCGGCGTCTTCGAGCTCGCCCGCTTCCACCCGCAGGTGATCAGCGACAGTCGTGAGCTGCCGATCCCGCGGGGGAGCACGGGCGATCCCGCGCACCCCAAGACCGGCTCCATCCGGGTCACTGAGGCGGTCGCCCGCGTGTGGCCGAACCCGCCCGTGCGAGATCCCGACGACCCGCCGCGGCGGAGCTGAGCGGAGTCAGGATGCCGGGGGCACCTGGATCGTGATGGTGCCCTCGTCGAGACCCTTGTCGCCGGCGAGGGAAGCGGGTGCCGGCATCTCCACCGAGGCCTCCCATTCCGCGTGCGCCTCCTCGGCCGACGGACGCCACACGGCATCCAGGCCGCCGGCGACCAGTGTAGGTCGCGGCTCCTACATCGCGGCGCCGATGTAGGAGTACTTGAGGAAGACCTCGTGGGCGAACCCGGCCTCCTCGAGCACGCCCTGCACGGCCGTCATCATGTACTTCGAGTCCCACCCCATGTAGAGGAAGTGCGCGTCGTCGAGCTCGTCCCACTGGCCGTTCCAGGCCTTGGCCGTGAAGATCGGGCCGCCGCGGCGCCCGCTGAACGACTCGACATCCGCGCGCGCGTCGGCCCACAGCCGCTTGAAGATGCGGTTGAACAGGTACCGGACGTCGTGCACCTCCCAGTGCTCGCCTCGGTACTCGACGTAGTCGAACTCGCGCTCCCACCCGCGCGGCCAGCCGCGCCGGCGCTTCGCGTCGAGGATCGGCGTGAGGCCGTCGTCGTCGACGAGGACCCGGGCCGGCCGCCGCCAGACCTCGATGAACCGGTCCGTGAGGGCCGTGGTGCGGGCCGAGATCGCCGCGGTGCCCCACGCGGCGGCATCGGCGAGCGCGACGTTGAGCGAGACGCGGCTGCGCGCGTACGCGGCATCCCGCTTCTCCGGGAACGAGGCGTCGAAGACGCGCTCCGCGAGGTCCTCCTCGAGCAGCGTCATGTTGCCGAGCGACTGCGCGAGCGCGCGGTGGCTGTTCTGCTCGTCCTCGGTGTAGTCCGCCCAGGAGCGGCGGCCGTCGCCCGTCCACTCGTCGGACGGCGAGAGCGGGAACACATGCTCCACCTCGAGGCCGGCGAGGCTCTCGACGCCGGCGAGCCGCCCCAGCACGTACGCGGCGTGGGGGAGGTCGCTGAACTTCAGCGAGACGCGCACCCGCTCGTCGGAGGGCGTGATGCGCGAGATCGCGTGGATGAGGGCGTCGTGGCCCTCCGCGCGGGCACGGCACAGGCGCGCGACGAGGCGGTCGTTCGGCAGGCTTGCGAGCGCGCGGCGCAGCAGAAGCGCCTGGACGTGCTCGAGGGTCTCGATGAGGCCCGCGCGGCCGAGGTCGCCGTGCAGGTGGTCGCGGTACGCGCGCATGACGAGCGGGTACATGCCGCGGCCGAA
>Ga0182739_1004971_pt1 | contig 10719 bp, 7 predicted proteins | sample eDN5th30CBELigBY_FD_128873 | JGI IMG/M metagenome (GOLD analysis project Ga0182739, IMG submission 128873) | Enriched backyard soil microbial communities from Emeryville, California, USA - eDNA 5th pass 30_C BE-Lig BY (version 2) (version 2) | ecosystem: Environmental > Terrestrial > Soil >...
ACGATTTTAGATTTGCGATTTTAGGTTTACAATTGAATCCAGGGTGTCAACCACTTTTTTCTCCCATAGGGGAATTGTGTAAACAACGTACCATTTAATTTGTGGTCTGTTAATATTTCGCCCCCACGGGGCTGGATGTGCAAGAAGAAATTCAATAGCCCGAAATTTAATCTTTAATCATTATACCAATTTGTTTCATTAAAATTGAAGCATTCAGGCTGGTGCAAATACCTTGTTTCAATTTATAATCAAAAAACAATTTATCATTTTCATCAACCCTCACATCAAAATTATAATTTTCAATTTTATCTGGAAATGACTCTTTTAAGCGGGCAAGTTCTAAATCATGCGTAGCAATTATTGCCGGATACTTTTTTTCAATAAATTGTTTTATCAATGCAATTGAACCCGTTTGCCTGTCAATTGAATTAGTGCCACGCAAAATTTCATCAAGAAGAATAAATAGCTTTTCTCCTTCATTTATTTTATCAATTATTGATTTTAATTTTTTTAATTCCGCATAAAATGTGGATGTGCTTTCTTCCAAATTATCAGTAATCCGCATGCTGCTGATTAATTTGCAATGAGATATTTTAAAGTATTTTGCACACCCCGCACCTCCTGCTAAAGCTAATACAGTATTAACTCCTATACATCTTAAGTATGTACTTTTTCCGGCCATGTTTGAGCCGGTAACAATCATAATTTCATTTCGTGAAGGTATGTTTACAGGATTGTTTACCCTTTTTATTTTTGGAATTAATGGATGGCCTGCTTCATGTGCTTCAATATTAAAATAATTATCATTCACCTCTGCAAAACAGAAGTGAGGATTGTTGAAATATGATACAGCAAAACTCCCTGTTGCTTCAAAATAGCCTAAGGCATTGAACCAATCATCTAATGAAACTTTTTGATTCTCTTTCCATTTCTCTAAATTCAAAACCTGCCGTAAATTCCATAATAAAAAAATATTCAGCGGAAAAGCGAGCACAAGATTGTATCGCAAGTCTAACTTCCCTAAAATATTTTTCAAAGATGAAATAGATTCAGATGCTGAAAGATTTCCCTTTAATTTTTTTTGACTATCAATTAAAAATTTCGAAATGAAATTTTCTCTTTCAATTATTTTGCTTGATTCAGCAAATACCTCCAGTTGTTTTGTAATTCCTGAAAGTTCGTTATGAATTGGTGATATTTTTTTATCCAGCCGATAGGCGATAAATGCATAAACCAACAACGTTCCGTAAAAAACGGGATTGGGTACAAAATCAAAAATAAAAAGTACTGTTATTGTAAAAATTATAAATGGAAGGATATAACTTAAGTAAGTCCATATTTTGTTTTTTATAAACTTTGAAGGCTCTTCAATCCAATTTTGTAATTTATTTTTTGATTGTTCTGTAACAGGATTGGAAATTCCTGCGGCCATAAGCATTTGCAAAAAATTATTCTTGTCTGCTAACTCTTTAACAGCATCCTGCTGAAATTTTATATCATCAAATTTCAAAGGGCTTTTAAGGGAGTTTGCAAGTTGCAATTCTCCGAATTGGGAGGTAGTTCTGTTTAAATATTGATACACAGATGACCTTCCGAAAATGTCTAAATCATTTGTATAAGGGTGAGTGTTGTCTGCAAATTTAATTCCATCATTAAATGCAGAGTAATTTCCCTCCACTGCAAGTAATTCGTTGCTATTTATTTCAATTAGCAATTTTATATGTTCAATTTCTCTTCTGTTATCTAAATCGAGATGAAGTAATTTAATAAATACAGCAATGATGGCTGCAAGTGTAAAAACTAAATAAATCCATCCCAAACTTGCCATAAAATAAAAGGCTGCGAAAAATAACATTAATGGCCCAAGCCTGACCCAGCCTAAAACGGAATTTTTACTTTTAAGTTTTTTTAATTTCTCCTGAAAGTATGAAAGCCTCTTTTTGTAATAATCCTGCAAATTGCTTTTTTTCAAAGATAATTGCTGTTATCTAAAATTATAAAAATCACAACATATAAAAAGTTACCTTTGCCAATTGCCGGGGCTGACCGGTTTTGACAGCATAGTTCTTTGTAAGTAAGCATGTAGTGCGTTGCGTAATTAGCACTTGAATATGAATACGAAACTTTTAAATGGCAATACTCAGTATGCCATGGCTGCCTAATCAGTGATTAAGTAGTCATTAGGGCCGACCGGAGAGGCTTGCCTGATGCCTTTCCCTCCGCCGACTCAAAAATAAATTGGGCTGCTCTTCAGAAATGATGTGATCTGGAGCTAAGAATATCCATCTAAGGAATAAATTGGTTTGTTCTGTTCCGGTTTGTTCCCTACAATTAATTCAGAAATAAACATGTAGAAAGCTTACGGCGAATATGTTTGGACCAGGGTTCGATTCCCTGCAGCTCCACTAACCTGCTTTATGCAGGTTTTTTTGTTTTCATGTAATACTGTTGCCGCTTAAATAAATTATAAGTCGTTCATACATCGTCTTTTAAGACATTTGCACTCATTTTCGGGAACAAAATTTGATAATCAATGACATCAGTTAAAATAAATTTAATGAACAAAATAGTTTTTGCGGCAGCGCTTTTTATGTTGGGCTGTTCTAATAAAAAAAACACAAATAATCAGCAAGTCAATCAAATTCAAAGTTTCACTGTTTTAAATATATCACCTCAGAATACAACATTAAATGTAGATTTTCCTGCCACAATTGAAGGCAGCCAGGATATTGAAATTAGGCCCAAAGTGGATGGATTTATTCAAAAAATATTCGTGGATGAAGGTGAATTTGTAAAAAAAGGCAAACTGCTTTTTACAATAAACGCCCCTCAGTACGAGCAAGGCGTTAGAACAGCGGAAGCAAATATAAAAATTGCGGAAGCAGATGTGGCGGCCGCTCAAATGAATGTTCAAAAAGTAAAACCACTGGTTGAAAAAAATATTATCAGCAAGTTTGAACTTGAATCTGCCGAATATACACTTCAGGCGAAGCAAGCCGCACTTGCACAAGCAAAAGCAACACTCGCAAATGCTCGTACAAATATTGGCTATACTTCCGTAACAAGCCCCGTAGATGGTGTTGTTGGCACTATTCCCTACAAGGTTGGTAGCCTTGTGAGCAGCACAACTCCTCAACCTCTTACAACAGTTTCAAACATAGGAAATATTTATGCATACTTCTCAGTAAATGAAAAAGAATCATTTAATTTTTTACAAGAATTTGGAAATGATAAATCAAGCAGTCTTTCATCTCTACCTGCGGTAGAATTAATTTTAAGCAATGGAAATATTTTTCCGCAAAAAGGAAGGATAGAAACTACCAGTGGTATGATAAACAGCCAAACCGGTGCAGCTACATACCGTGCCGATTTTCCTAATCCCAACAAAGTTGTTAGAAGCGGTAGCAGCGGAACCGTTAGAATACCTCTTACCATTGATTCTGCAATCCTCGTTCCGCAAAGCGCTACTTATGAAATTCAGGGAAAAACATTTGTTTACACGGTGTCTGATTCATCAACAGTAAATAGTGTTGCAATAAGTATTCTGCCGAACTCCAATGGAAAATCTTACGTTGTAAAGGATGGCCTTAAAGCAGGGGATAAGGTGGTTATTAGCGGCATCGCAAATTTGCGGGAAGGACTGAAAATTACCCCTCAGCCTGCAAATGCCGACAGTATTTACCAAATCCTTTCAGAAAAAAATTAATTATGTTCAACCGTTTTATAGAACGCCCGGTTTTATCAACCGTAATTTCAGTCTTCATAGTTTTATTAGGATTGCTTGGCCTAAAAGCTTTGCCTGTAGCGCAATATCCTGAAATCGCTCCTCCAACAATTGTTGTTTCTGCAAACTATCAGGGTGCAAATGCCGATGTGGTTTTAAACAGTGTTGTCGTTCCCCTCGAAGAACAAATTAACGGAGTGGAAGGTATGACTTACATGAGTTCTTCTGCCGGTAATGATGGAAGCGCCAGAATTACAATAACCTTTGAACTTGGAGTGGATCCTGATCTTGCTGCCGTGAACGTTCAAAACCGTGTGGCCCTTGCTACTCCTCTGTTACCCGCCGAAGTTGTCCGTACCGGTGTAATTACCAGAAAAACTCAAAGCAGTAACCTTGTAATTTTTTCTGTTTATAGCGATAACCCCGAATTCGATCAAACTTTTTTACAGAATTATGCCGACATAAATATTCTCCCTGTTATTAAAAGGGTGAATGGTGTTGGTGATGCCTCCGCCTTCGGTAATAAACTTTACTCAATGCGTATTTGGCTTAATCCTTCTGTTATGGCTAGTTACGGTTTGGTGCCCGCCGATATTTCTGCCGCACTTGCCGAACAAAATGTTGAAGCGGCTCCGGGACAATTTGGTGAAGACACAGACCAGTCTTTTCAATATGTTATTAAATATAAAGGCCGCCTTCAAAATTCAACAGAGTTTGAAAACATAATTATTAAATCCTTGCCGGGCGGAAATATTTTAAGGCTGAAAGATGTTGCCAAAGTAGAATTAGGTTCTTTGAATTATGGAAGCACATCAACAACCGATGGCAAACCTTCCATTGGTATTGCCATCAGCCAAACGGCCGGTTCCAATGCTCAGGAAGTTATACGTGGATCATTACAGGTATTAAAAGATGCCGAAAAATCTTTTCCAAAAGGTGTCCACACCACAAACCTTATTAATGTAAACGATTTTTTAAGTGCCTCAATTGAAAAAGTAATACATACTTTGATTGAAGCTTTTATACTTGTTTTTATTGTTGTTTTTATTTTCCTGCAAGATTTCAGGTCAACTTTAATTCCTGCTATATCTGTGCCTGTGGCGATTATTGGAACATTCTTCTTTCTTAATGCATTTGGTTTTACAATAAATCTTTTAACCTTATTTGCTTTATTACTTGCAATTGGAATTGTGGTTGATGATGCAATTGTTGTTGTAGAAGCAGTTCATGCAAAACTTGATCAGGGATACAAATCATCGCTGAAAGCCAGTAAAGATGCGATGTCTGAAATTTCAGGTGCTATTATTTCAATTACATTGGTAATGGCGGCAGTTTTTATTCCGGTTTCTTTTATCGGAGGTTCTGCCGGAGTTTTCTATAAACAATTTGGACTTACTCTTGCAATTGCCATAATTCTATCTGCAGTTAATGCTCTTACTTTAAGCCCTGCTTTATCTGCTTTATTTTTAAAGCCTCATGATGAAGGCGGTAAAAAGCATAAAAAATTCCTTGAAGGATTTTATAAAAAATTTAATAATGGTTTTAATAAAACAAAAGCCCGTTATGAAAAGGCGGTGACATTCCTTTCCCATACAAAATGGATTGCCTTTGCAATAATTTTAGTTTTTGCAGGAGCATTTTATTTCTTTCTTCAAACAACAAAAACTTCGTTTGTGCCGGATGAAGATATGGGAACTATAATGTCTGATATTGCATTACCTCCCGCTGCATCTCTCGAAAGAACGGAAGTTGTTGCCGAAGAAGTTAAAAAAATTGTTTCTACAATACCGGAAGTTGAACACGTTTTGAAGATCACAGGATTCGGAATGATTAGCGGTTCCGGAAGTAATTATGGTATGGTGATTATTAAACTTAAACCTTGGGCAGACCGTAAAAAATCATCTCAAAGTGTTAAAGCTATCATCGGGCAACTCTTCGCCAGAACAGCAGGAATAAAAGATGCAAAAATTATTTTCTTTGCTCCTCCCACATTGCAGGGTTTCGGTATGTCGGGCGGCTTTTCAATGCAATTGCAGGATAAAACAGGAAAGGATATTTCTTCTTTCTTTAAGGTAAGTTCCGATTTCCTTTCTGCCCTAAATCAGCGCCCCGAAATACAATATGCGGCAACTTCCTTCAATCCTAATTTTCCACAATATCTAATTGATATAAATGTTGCAAAATCTAAGGAAGCAGGTATTGGAGTTAATGATATCCTGAGTACACTTCAGGGTTACTTTGGTGGTGTATATGCTTCAAATTTTAACCAGTTTGGCAAACAGTACCGAGTTCTGTTTCAGGCAGCGCCTGAATTTAGGGAAAGCCCTGAAAGCTTCGACAAAATATTTGTGCGTAATAAAGCAGGGGAGATGGCGCCAATAAATTCATTTATTACTTTGCAAAAAGTTTATGGCCCTCAATCTATTTCAAGATTTAATTTATTTACCTCAATTGGAATAACAGGTGCGCCTAAAGAAGGTTATAGTTCCGGAGATGCAATTAAAGCAATTGAAGAAGTAGCAGCTCAAACACTTCCCGTTGGTTACGGCTATGAATTCAGCGGCCTTACAAGAGAGGAACTTTCATCGAGTGGGCAAACTGGATTTATTTTCATGCTTATTATTGTATTTATTTTCTTCCTTTTAAGTGCTCAATACGAAAGTTACCTTCTTCCTTTTTCAATTTTACTTTCGTTACCAATCGGCCTTGCCGGAGCTTTTATTTTCGCTAATATTTTTGGTGTAACAAATAATATCTATTTGCAAATAACTTTAATAATGCTTGTTGGCTTGCTTGCCAAGAATGCTATATTAATAGTTGAATTTGCGTTAGACCGCAGAAAGCAGGGGATGGGAATTGTGAAATCTGCTATAGAGGGCGCTGAAGCCAGGCTGCGGCCGATTTTGATGACATCATTTGCATTTATATTCGGCATTCTTCCTCTTATGTTTTCAACGGGAGCCGGCGCACAGGGAAACAGATCAATCGGAACCGGCGCCGTTGGCGGAATGTTGATTGGAACATTACTGGGAATATTTGTTATCCCAACATTTTTTATAGTTTTTCAAACATTACAGGAAAAAATCTCTCGTAAAAAATATGTTGAGGTAGAACCTGTCAATAACACAATAGAATAATGAAATATTTTTCAATAATATTAATTTTTGCAGTTTCAGTTTCAAGTTGCAGCGTTACAAAAAATTATACGCCACAAACTTCTGTTCAGGAAAAATTATATAGAGATAACACCGATAATGACACTACCTCGCTCGGTACTCTTTCCTGGACACAAATTTTTACCGACCCTGAACTTAAAAAACTTATAAACGAAGGCATAGCGAATAACCCTCAAATACTTCAGGCTTATACCAGAATCAATCAGGCGCAAGCCTATTATGAGCAAAGCGGTGCTGCTTTTTTGCCATCTTTAAATGCAAATGCAGGAACTACTTTTGCACATTTATCAGACTATCAGGCACCGGGCATAAGAAGTGCAACTCAATTTCAATTGGGTGTAAATTCAGTTTGGGAATTAGATATCTGGGGCAAACTAAAAAGCAACCGCAAAGCTCAGTTCGCAAATTTACTTCAATCGCAGGCAGGTATGCGGGCTGTTCAAACATCGGTGGTATCTAGCATTGCCTTGTTTTATTACAATTTACTTGCCCTTGATGAACAATTAAAAATTACTCAGCAAACAGTTTATAATTGGGATACAACCGTAACCACTCTTAAGGCATTAAAAGAAGCTGCACGTGTTACAGAAGCTGCTGTGGTGCAAAGTGAGGCCCAGCGCTATGCCGCGGAAGTTACAATACCTGACCTTAAACAAAAAATTGCTGAAACAGAAAATGCTCTTAGTATTTTAATCGGCCGCCCTCCGTCCGAAATATTGAGATCTTCAATTTATTTACAACAGGAACCAACAGAAATTAAAACGGGAACACCTGTGTTATTACTTTCTAACAGGCCGGATGTGCAGCAGGCTGAATACAATCTTCGTTATTATTTTGAAATGACAAATGTTGCTAAAACTTATTTTTATCCATCCTTAAATATTTCCGGCTCGGCCGGGATGAATTCTTTAAAAATAGAAAACTTATTTAACCCTGCTGCCTTCACAGCCTCTATTGGAGCGGGTTTGGCCCAACCTGTTTTTAATAATAAGTTAAACAAAACAAGATTAAAAGTTTCTAAAGCTCAGCAACAAGATGCTTTAATAAACTTCCACAACATTCTGCTTACAGCAGGAAGTGAAGTTTCTAATGCAATGTCGTTGTATCAAACTTCAAAAGATAAATCTGAAATAAGAAACAAGCAAATTGATGCGTTGCAAAAAGCTGTTGACTATACCGGCGAATTACTTGAAAACGGATTTGCTACATATACAGAAATAATTACTGCCAGGCAAAGCTTATTGCAGGCGGAATTAGGAAGAATAAATGACCGTCTTCAATCACTTACTGCAATTGTAAATCTTTATAAAGCACTTGGCGGCGGCTGGAAATAATCAGGAAATGTTTTTTTCTATTTCCTCCATATCAATGCCGTTGTGGCTTTCGTGATATTTGCATTTACCGTTTACTATCAGCAAAACCTGCGGAGATTCATGCTGTACATTAAATTCTTCAGCAATAAAATTTGAAATATTTCTTAATTTGATAAGATCAAGAAAATTGAAATCTGTATTATCAGGAGGAAATGAACGTTCAAGCCTGCTTTTAGCCATAGAACTTATTGAGCAGCGTGTTGAATGTTTAAAAATTACCTGAGGATTTTGAAATGATTTTTTAATAATCTGCGAAATATCATTTTCATCAGTGATGTGGTTCCAGTTCATAATTATTGTCTAACAGCAGGACAACCCGTTTTTCTTGATGATGTACATGCTGTAAATGCAGAGATGATAAGTATTCCAAGGAATAGTGAAACTATCAGTTTTTTCATAGATATAAATTTAAGTGCAAATATATTAATATTGATAAACTTAATTGTTAAAACAAATTACTTCGTATCTTAACTTTGACCAAAAATTAAATTCTATGCTTAATCTTTCCCGGCCGATTGCTTTTTTCGATCTTGAAACTACAGGTGTAAATATTTCCACCGATCGGATTATTGAAATTGCAATTGTTAAGCTTATGCCGGATGGCTCCAGAGTTTCGAAACGTAAAATTGTTAATCCTGAAATGCCAATCTCAAATGCTGATATTCACGGCATTACAAATGAAATGGCAAAAGATGCCCCTACATTTAAAATGGTTGCAAATGAAATTAAACAGTTTATTGATAATTGCGACCTTGGCGGATATAACAGCAACAGGTTTGATGTTCCTTTATTGATGGAAGAATTTTTAAGAGCCGGTCTTGATATTGACCTTACTCATAAAAAACTTATTGATGTTCAGCATATTTTTTATTGCATGGAGCCTCGTACTCTTACCGCTGCCTACAAATTTTATTGTGGTAAAGAACTTGAAAATGCTCACAGTGCAGAGGCAGATATTAACGCAACAATTAGTGTTTTAGAATCGCAGCTTCAGAGATATGGAAATTTAGGCGATTGTGTAGAGAGTATCCTTTCCGCCGTAGGCGAAGAAAAAATAGTTGATTATGCACGCAGGTTTTCATTTAATGAAAAAGATGAAGAAATTTTTAATTTCGGAAAATACAAAGGAAAGGTAGTTGCCGATGTTTTAAAATCTGAACCTCAGTATTACGACTGGATGATGAAAGGCGAATTCCCTTTACATACTAAGAAAAAGCTGACTGAAATAATGAACAGAACTCTGCTTAAAAATTAATAAGCCCGTTTACAGCTTCGTGGAAAAATTAGTTATTATACCTACATATAACGAGCGGGAAAACATCGCTGCTATTATCGCTGCAATCATTAATTTGAATGATAATTTTCATATACTTATAATTGATGACGGCTCACCTGATGGTACCGCAGATATTGTAAAGGAAATAATTTTAAAACATCCCACAGAAATTTTTATTGAAGAACGTTCAGGCAAACTTGGGCTGGGAACCGCATACATATTGGGTTTTAGATGGGCAATTAAAAATAATTACGATTTTATTTTTGAAATGGATGCAGATTTTTCGCACGATCCTAAAGACTTGCAGAGATTATATGCCGCTTGCAAGAATGGTGCTGATGTAGCTGTAGGTTCCAGGTATGTTAAAGGGGGCGCTGTTGAAAACTGGCCGGCAAACAGGATTGCTCTTTCCCGTGGCGCTTCATTTTATACTCAACTTATTACGTGGATGCCTGTAAGTGATCCAACGGCAGGATTTGTTTGCTATAAAAGAAACGTTCTTGAAACAATAAATCTTAACAATATATCTTTTGTTGGTTATGCATTCCAAATTGAAATGAAATTTGCTGCCTGGAAACTTAAATTTAAAATTGTAGAAGTGCCTATTACCTTCCGCGACCGTACTGCAGGCTCCAGCAAAATGAATAAGGGTATTGTTAAGGAAGGAATTCTTGGGGTTTTAAAACTTAGGTGGTACAGCTTTTTTAAAAATTACAGAAACAGGATGTCTAATTAATTTTTATGATACCGCCTATAAGCCGGATGAAAGGAACTTAAAGTTGTTCTTAAATATTCCCTGTCTAAATGAGTGTAAATTTCAGTTGTAATAATACTTTCGTGGCCAAGCATTTCCTGTACAGCACGTAAATCTGCTCCACCTTCCACTAAATGTGTTGCAAATGAATGTCGGAATGTATGTGGTGATATGTTTTTTTCAACACCAGCAAAATTTGCGAGGTCTTTTATTATCATAAATATCATTACCCGCGAAAGCTTTCCTCCATTGCGGTTTAAAAAGACAATATCCTCATTTCCTTTTGCAATTTTTTGATGGTTCCGGATGGTTTCCAGATAAAAATTTAATTGCTTTACGGCTTCATCGCCGATAGGAATCAATCGTTCCTTGTCGCCTTTTCCTGTTACTTTTATAAAGCCGATGTTTGTATATAA
>Ga0182739_1004972_pt1 | contig 10717 bp, 8 predicted proteins | sample eDN5th30CBELigBY_FD_128873 | JGI IMG/M metagenome (GOLD analysis project Ga0182739, IMG submission 128873) | Enriched backyard soil microbial communities from Emeryville, California, USA - eDNA 5th pass 30_C BE-Lig BY (version 2) (version 2) | ecosystem: Environmental > Terrestrial > Soil >...
GAAGAACCCCGGTGTTTCCACCTTCAAGACGGCCAGGTCAATGTCGGCCCCCAACGATTCGACGGTCGCAGCAACCTTGTCGGCCGACTGCTCGCCTCGCACGAACAACCGGCTCGCCCGGTTGACCACATGCGCATTGGTTAGAATCCGGTTCCCTTCGATCACCACCCCGGTTCCCGTCACCTCCTCCGGTTCCCCCTTGAGCCAGGGGCGGTACAGGTCGGGGTCGCGCCGGGTCGCAAAGATCTTGACGACCGATTGCGGGACCGTCCCGGCCGGTCCTTTACCCTCGTCCTCGGCGCAGGCCGTCGAACCGAGCCAGACCCCCCACAGCACGCCCGACAATCGCAAGAGCTTTCGCATCGTGATGGTTCCCATCCCCCCTTTGTCGACGCCCCGCCGGCCCCGCGGCCGGTTCTCGCGCAACGGACAAATCCATGCGCTCAAGCAAACAAGCCGATTCTAACAATCCAGATTTCAATCATCCAAAGCCATTCCCGATTCACCTTCGTTTCTCCAAGGCCGGGGAACTTCCCCTTGCCATGGACGTTTGACAACCGTCTAATACAACCCAGAGACAGTTGTCAGAGAAATCGGTAAGCGGGGGGGTCTGATGACGATCGAGCAGGTCGGCTGCACCGGAGATTCCGAGTTGGAGCGGGAGTCGGCGGAGGGGGACGATCCGATTCTCAGGGCTCTGGTGGGGACGGTCGTCTTCTGCCTGGTGCCGGTTGTGATCACGATTGCGTTCTGGAGTCCGGTCGTCGGGTTCGTGTTAATCGGTGCGCTGGGGGTGGGATTGGATGGCCTGGTCATGATCGGCTGGAGCCGGCTCGTTCGGCGCGACGAGTGGCTGGCGATCCTGGCGATTGCCGTGGAGCAGGGCGTAGCGCTCCCCGCGACCATCGAAGCCCTGGCCGACTCGCAGCGGGGCCGGCCCCGGCGCCGATTGCTCGCCCTGGCCCGGATCCTCAACCAGGGGGCGCCGCTGCCTGAAGCACTGGTGGCCGTGCCGAACGTCCTGCCCCGGCACGCGACGCTCGCAATCGGAATGGGCGGGACCTCGGGCCGCCTGGCCGCCGCGCTCCGTCAGGCGGTTGAGTCACCCCGGCCAGACCGTATCATCCAGGAGGAGTTCGCTCCGCGACTCATTCACATCACATTAATCTCAATTACAATGACGATCATTTCCGCCTTCATCTTTTATTTCGTTATTCCAAAATATGAAGCCATATTCATGGACTTTGGAGCACCCCTGCCTCGGGTCACGGTCTGGGTGATCATCGCCAGCCACTGGTTGACCCGGTGGGGCTGGCCGTTGCTGCTGGGGTTGATGATCGTCGAGCTGGCCATCGTCGTCCTGCTCCCGTTTTACCTGGCCGACTGGCTATCGGCCGACGTGCTCGGGGTTGACCGGCTCCTTCGCTCACGGCATCGCGCTCCCCTGCTCCGCGCCCTGGCCTGGGTGGTGGAAGGGGAGAAGCCGCTGGCCGTGGGGGTCTCGAGTCTCGTCCGGTACTATCCCTCGCGGTGGATCCAGGAACGGCTCGCGCTGGCGATCCAGGACGTTGGCCGTGGGAGCGATTTCTGGAAGGCGCTTCGGGAGCGGCGGCTGATCGGCGCGGCCGACGCCGCGCTGTTGGAGTCGGCCCAGCGGGTCGGCAACCTGCCCTGGGCGTTACACCAGGCGGCCGAGAGTGCCGAGCGCCGGACCCTCGTGCGGCTCCACGCGGCCGTCGCCTTCCTGTCGACCGTGGCGATCGTCGCGCTGGGGGCCTTGGTCCTGGTACTGACCGTCGCGTTCTTCGTCCCGCTCGTCACCCTCATCATGGGCTTGACCTGATTCGGGGCGTGGTGCGACATCGCGAGGAGAGTTCCCGACCGCCGAGCGCGTGAGAGTCGGGCCCGGCAGCCTCTATCGAGTCGTCGATGGGGCTCGGGGGGCCTGGGTTGAGCCCCAACAGAACGGCCCCTTCCAATGCCGACGCTTAACAACCGGGTGAGCCTCCGAGAAAACCGGACAGCCTGCCCGTTGGTCCGGCTCCAGGCGACCCAGGCCAGGAAATGCAGCCAGCCCCGGGACGAGGTGAGTCGTTGGCGACTCTTCCTCGTCCCGGGGCTGTTCGCTGTGATCGTTCGTAACGAATCGTCACCGACCGGGGTCCGGCAAGGGAGCGTCCGGCGGCGGGTGACTCAGGCCCCGATCAGCGGGCCAGCACCTTGCGATTGCGACGAGCATAGCCGAGTCCGGCGAGGCCCAGGGCGAAGACCGCCAGCGTGCTCGGCTCGGGGACCTCGGGGTCCTGGCCGGCCAGGACGGGGCCAACATAGGCGAACACCGCGGTCGAGCCGCCGTTGACGCCCTGCGGTCCCAGGTGCACGGGGCCGATCAACTGGAAGTTCTTGATGTCGAACGGCAGGGGAACGTCACCCTGCTGCGACACGCCGGTGAAGGTGGCGATCACGTCCGAGAAATTGCTTCCGGTGATCGAGCCGTTCAGGACACCGGTGATCCCGACGTTGGCCCAGGGGAAGGCGCCGTTGGGGCCGGTCGGAAACGCGACGTTGATCGTGAACTCGGTGTTATTGAACGTCTGGGTCGTATCCCCCCCCAGACCCGCCAGGTTGAAGCTGCCCAGGCTGATCACGCCGGGGGTGAGGAACGAGCTGGTGTTCCCGGTGAAGCTGATCGGACCGCTCCCCCCACCGACGAAGCCGGTGGTCGCGTAGTCGATGGGGTTCGAGATGGGGGCCGCCTCGGACGTCGTGGCAATCCATCCGCCGAGGGTCAGGGCCAGCATCAGGGTGCGAATTCTGGTCAATCGCAAGGTGAAACTCCTGGGAATCCGATGAACAGTTGAAGTCGGAAACACATGGTGCGAACGCCCGCAGACGCTGGACGCTCGCGATAACTGGCCAATCGGTCTTACCAGCACCCCACGCAGGGCTGGCAACTTAGGGCCAGAGCGCCTCGCGTCGCCGCGAGCACGGCGGGCATGGCGGGTTCAGCGACGGCATTGCTCTTGCGGAAGTGGGCCACGTAGCCCACCTCGGCCGATCCGAATGCCAGGCTCAGCTTACCGTCGCCACTGACGGCATCATGCGGCAGGAACAAGCGGCAAGCAGAGGACGGTAAGCTATACGAAAACGAAGCCGGAAACGCGAACGAATTTGATTCTGGAAATGGAAAAGAACGGCCAACCGGGGTCGCCGGGCCGTTCGCTTCCACAACGGAGTCAATGCTGAAATTAAGATCGGTTGATCCAAAACCGTTGCGGAACGCCGCCATCGCGGACGCCATCGGCACGCTTTCGTTGAGGATCAAGACACGACTCATATCAGATCTCACGGTGCTTTACTTGAAAACAGCAGTCGATCAGTAGAGGAAAAGCCCCTCGGCGATGAGGGGCTGCGGGACCTATTTGCTCTAGCAGGCGCGAAGCGAGCGGCGATCAGGCAGCCCGCTTGGTGCGGACCCGGTGGCGAACACCGAGGCCGGCCAAGGTGGTCAGGAACAGGGCGATCGAGGTCGGCTCGGGAACGCGTTGCTCGGTGCTCAGGTGGGCCTGGGCCGAAGTATGACCGTTGTTGGTGGTCGAGGGGACCAGCGACAGCGGGTTGTCGGTGAAGCTCAAGGTGTTGAGGAAATTGCCGGTGATGAACGTGGGATCCGGCAGCGGATCGAACTTCGCCACCACCGCCGACTGGCTGGCACCAGTCACCGTCCCGTTGAGCGTGCCGCTGAGCTGGATCGGGGTATCGTTGGGGTTGGGAACTTCACCATTGACCGAGTTGGCCAGGAAGGTGATGTGGAACGGGGTGTTCACATACGTTGTGGACACGCCGGCCGGCAAGGCCGCCACCTGAAAGTCACCAAGGCTGAACGCCGAGGGGGCGTTGAACTGGTTGGTGCTGATCGGGATGAAGCTGATAATGCCAGGACCCGTCACACCGGTCGAATCGATCGACCCCGAGGTGCTGTAATTGATCAGCGAATCCGCACGTCCGTTCGTTGCCGCAAGGCCAACCAGGCTGAGAGCCAAAACTCCGGCTCGAATCCCGGTCCACTGGCATGACTTGCGCATCATATCCTCCTGAATTGATTGTCGCACTCGAGCGACTTCGCCGAAGTCTGAACCGGGCACCATCGCTCGACGGTTCGCCCCATCCATTTTGGGGCGATGCCCTGCGCTGAGGTCTCCTGACAAGGAGTGTGACACCACCTCCGAATCCATCACGCGACTTGGCCCGACCCGCCAAAAGGCTGGAGATCAAGGCCGTCGGTGCTGGTCGGTGACGTCACCGAACTCAGGGGACGACGACATGTGGGTTTGAGGATGATGATTGCAAGAAGTGTTTTCATTACCCGGCCTCCGTGCCTGGTCATGTCAGGCGTGCCCGTGAGTTTCGTTGTGTGAAACCTCAGAGCCATTCCGAACGAGTGGGAAGATAACCCAACCCCCGCGGGCTGTAAACCGGAATCTTTTGAAAAAAGGCGAAGTTCCCTGCCCCTTCCGCCGATAACTAGGGGGAGCATCTCTTCGGATCCTCCTTGATCCCCCACCACTTGCCGCTCAAAGCAGGTTGACCGGATCCACGTCGATGGCCAGTTCCACCGGCGCAGGGGGATTGAGGTCGGCGGCCACCGCCTGCCAGAGAAGTTGAAGCGGCCGGGGCGATTCGCTCCGGAGCCGAAGGTGGTAGCGAAACAGGTTGCGGATCTTGGAGATCGGCGCAGGGGCCGGCCCTTGAATCGTCACTTCGGCCGGCGCGGCGGCCTTCAACCGCTCTAATAACTCCTCCATGAAATCCCGCACCACGGGCTCATCGGGACCGCGGCCGATCAGGCGGGCCAGTCGGCCGAACGGTGGCATCCCGAACCGCTCCCGCTCGGGAAGCTCGTGGGCCACGAACCCGTCATAATCGTGCCGCGCGGCACACTCGATCGCGTAGTGGTCGGGCGCAAAGGTCTGCACCAGGACCCGCCCCGGCCGATCGCCCCGCCCGGTGCGGCCGGCCACCTGCGCGACTAATTGAAAGGTCCGCTCGGCCGCGCGAAAGTCGGGCATGTGCAGCGCCGTGTCGGCGTTGACCACGCCCACCAACGTCACATTCGGAAAGTCGAGCCCCTTGGCGATCATCTGCGTCCCCAGCAGAATCTGGATCTCCCCGGCCCGAAACGCGGCGAGCACCCGCTCATGGCTGCCGGGGGTCCGCATCGTGTCCGAGTCCATCCGCCGCGAGACATACTCCGGAAACGCCGCCTCAACTTCCCGCTCCAACCTCTCCGTACCAATCCCCCCATAATGCAGATTCGGGGCACGGCAGTTTGGGCAAGCCGAAGGGCGTGGGCGTTCGGCATCGCAGGTATGGCAAATCAAGAGCCTACGCCCCTTGTGGTAAGTGAGGGCGACATCGCAGGCATGGCACTTCACGACCTGATTGCACCGGGGGTTTGGGCAAATGACGAAAGTATGAAAGCCCCGGCGATTGAGCATGAGCATGACCTGGCCGTTGTCTTTGAGGGCGGCGGTCATGGCCTGGCGCAGTGGCTCGCTGAGCCCCCCCAAGGGGAGCCGTTCGTGGCTCAGGTCGATGAGCTCGACCTTGGGCATCGGGCGAGCGCCCACGCGTTCCCTCATCGGGAGCCGGACGTAGCGGCCCACCGCGGCGTTCCGCCAGGTCTCCAGGGCCGGCGTCGCCGAACCGAGCAGGATCGGCCGGCGTTCCAGTTGGGCCCGTTTCACGGCGACGTCGCGCGCGTGGTAGCGTGGGGTCGTCTCTTGCTTGAACGTGCTCTCATGTTCCTCGTCAATGACAATGAGGCCGAGCCGACGCGCCGGGGCGAAGACCGCCGAGCGCGCCCCGACGATCACCTGGACCTCACCGGCGGCGATACTCCGCCAGTGGCGATGCCGCTCGGCGTCGCTCAGATGGCTGTGCAACACCGCGATCTTGCCGAACCGGCGCCGGAACCGGCGGATCGTCTGCGGGGTCAGGCTGATCTCGGGGACCAGGACGATCGCCTCGCGGCCCCGCGCCACCACGCGTTCGATCGCGCTCAGGTAGACCTCGGTCTTGCCGCTGCCGGTAACCCCGTGGATCAGAAACGTGGCAAATTCATCCCCCTCGAGGGCCGGGGTCATGGCGGCCATCACCGCCGTTTGCTCCGGGGTGAGCGTCGGAATGGCTTTGGCGTCGGAGGCCGCTCCGTCGCTTGCGGCTTCCCCGTTCGCCGCCTTGGCGAGCCGGCGGCGCACCGTGCGAACCAGGCCGCGCTGCCGCAGCGCCGTGATCGGCCCCGAGGCGCATTTGGCCAGCCGGCAAAGGTCGGCGACCGTCAACGGCTCCTCCGATCGGCAGAGGACCGCCAGCGCTTCGGCCTGCTTGGTCGGTAAGCTCAAGGTTTCGAACGACTGACGCACCTCGTCCGGAACCGTCAAAAAGGTGCCAACCTTCGTCCCCGCCTGCTTCTTGACCCCGGCGGGCACCACCGCGTCCAGCGCCTGGCCCCACGAGCAGGCGTAGTAGCTCGCCATCCAGCGGGTCAGCTCCAGCATCGCCGCATCGATCAACGGCGGATCGTCCAGGACCTCGATCACCTCCTTGAACCGGGACGCGGCCATCCCCTCCGGGGCCTCGGGATCCACCCGCACACAATAGCCGACCGCCGGCTTGTTACCGCGTCCCAGAGGGACCCGCACCCGCTGCCCCGGCCGCACGCCCTGCCCCAGCCGCGCAGGGATCCGATAGGTAAAGACCTGGTCGATCGGCCGGTTGAAGACGATGCCGGCGAACGGCCCCTCCGCGTCGACCTCGTCCCCCCCTTCATCGGCGAACCAGGCGGCCTGCCGTTTGCCGTTGACAAGGCTCATTGACCCATCCTAACGTCTCGAGAAATAACCACCACCACTTCACCCGATCTCTGCACGCCTGTCCACAAGAATTCGAGACCGGACACGCGCTCCGAAAAGAAGGTCAACCCACGATGCGACTAGGGCTGTTCGGCGGGACGTTCGACCCGATCCACCTGGGCCACCTGATCCTGGCCGAGCACTGCCGCGAGGCGTGCGGACTCGACCGCGTCTGGTTCGTGGTCGCCGGTGCCCCACCCCACAAGCCGGGCGAGCGGACCGCGGTCGCGCACCGCCTGGAGATGGCTCGAATCGCCGTGGCCGGCCACCCCGCGTTCGCGGTCTCCGAGATCGAAGCCAACCGGCCCGGCCCCCACTATAGCGTCGAGACCCTCGAAGCGGTCCACGCCCAACACCCGGACGACGACCTCTTCTTCCTGATCGGCGCCGACAGCCTGACCGATCTCCCCCACTGGCGGGAACCGGAACGAATTGCGCGGTTGGCGACGATCGTCGTGGTCAACCGCCCGGGTATCGACCCCGCTCCCGTGGCCCAAACGCCCGACTTCGGCCCCGACGCCAAGCCCTTTGTCTCGGTCACAATCCCCCCGATCGGCATCGCCTCGCACGACCTCCGCCACCGCATGGCCACCGGCCGCAGCATCCGCTATCAGGTGCCCCGGGGTGTCGAAGCCTACATCCAGGCCCAGGGCCTTTACCAGGGCGCAGCCCCAGCGCAGCCCTGAGCGGGAGCCGCCTCAGGCGGATTGCCGCCCCGCTCCCACTGAGAAGAAGCGGCCAGCCAGAACGGATTCCGGGTGGTTGATGGTCTCGGCTTCGAGGCCATCAGTCAGCCCAGGCGAAAAGATCGCCGCGATCGCCAACTTTTCCAGGCGAGCCGCCCCTCCGCAGGCGAGTCGCCCGGCTGCGCAAGCTAGGGCAAAGAAGGCCGATCCAGCGCGTTGAGCAAGGCTCGCGCTGTGTGACGTCAAGGCAGCCTGGCCGAGCCCTGGGAAGGGGTTATGTCCCCTCCTATCCTGCCTCGATCGCCCCAATCGAAGCCGGTCTGAGAACCAGGGTCAAGGGCCTCATCCCGGCCACCAAACCGGCCGATAGGGAGAAGGTGAACCGGTTAAGGATGGCCAGTACGCCTTTGGGTTTTTGAGGACGACGATGGCGCCAGCATCAACGCAACAGACGCCGCCCCCGGTCTCGGAAGAAGTCGAGGCCCTTCGCCGTCAACTGGTCGCCTTGCAGCGGGTGAGCAGCCTGGGGGTCCTGGCGGGGGGGATCTGTCACGAGTTGAACAATGCGCTGACGCCGATCCTCAACTATGCCAAGCTCGGGCTCCGCAACCCGGACCCGGCGTTTCGCCAGCGGGCGTTCGAGAAGATCCTCGAGGCCGGCCAGCGCGCCTCCGCCATCTCCGGAGGCGTGCTCGGGGTCGCCCGGCCGCGCGGCGATCGTCGCGAGCCCACCGACCTGGTTCGCCTGACCAAGGAAGTCACCCTGCTGGTGGGCAAGGACCTCTCGCGCCACCGGGTTCACCTCGACTTTCAGGCCGTGGGCACCCCCTATGCTCGGGTCAACCCGGCGCAGATCCAGCAGGTGCTCTTGAACCTGATGATCAACGCGCGGCAGGCGATGCCCGAGGGGGGGACCTTACGGGTCCGGGTGGGAGCCGACGCCTCGGGCCGACTCGCCGAACTGAGCATCGCCGACACCGGCATCGGCATCGCGCCGGCTGACCTGCGGCGGATCTTCGAGCCCTTCTTCACGACCAAGACCGGCCCTGACGCGTCGGGCCAGGGGGGAACCGGCCTGGGACTCTCGGTCTGCCGCGATATCGTCGAATCGCATCACGGCCGCCTCCGCGCCGAGAGCCGGCTGGGCCAGGGGACCAGCTTCACCCTCCGCCTTCCGACCTGCCCTGCCCCGGCCAAGCAAGGGGCCGCCTGAACCAAGCCGAGGTCAACGCGATCGCCCCCTCCTTCTAACTTCTAACTAACGTCCCGTTCGACGTTGGGCTCGTCGGCATCCGAATTCGCTTCTCCTGTTGGATTGACCGCGGCGAGGCGACGAAATCACCAAAACAAGAGGGCTGGGCGTCGTCGGCGCTGGCCTCCGCTCGGCGATGTCGGTAGTCTGGGGGCCTGGCGAAATCGCGAGCCTTACCCTTTTTGACTGGCTGACTGGCAGCGGAGGTCCGAAGTGCGCTGGGTGACCGTCCTGACCGAACACGGCCCGCGGGCCTGCGGGTTGTGGCAGGGAGAGTACGTCGACGTCAACGCGGCCGATCCTGAAGCGCCGGCGAGCGTCAGGGGCCTTCTGGAACGCGGGTCCGCCGCACAGCAGCGGGCGTGGGAGGCGCTGGAGCGTGGGACGAAACGCTATAACCCGGCGACGGCCTCTCTGCTGGCCCCGGTCCCCGACCCCCGCAAGATCATCTGCCTGGGTCTGAACTATCGCGACCACGCGGCCGAAAGCGGGATGGACATCCCGACCGAGCCGATCCTCTTCAGCAAGTATCCGTCGGCGCTGATCGGCGACCAGGGGGCGATCGTCCTGCCCGCCGTCAGCGACCAGGTGGACTACGAAGCGGAGCTCGTGATCGTCGTCGGCCGGACGGGCCGGCATATTCCCCGAGGCCAGGCGATGGAGTATGTCGCCGGCTATACCGTGGGCCACGACGTCTCGGCGCGCGACTGGCAGCTAAACAAGCCGGGCAAGCAGTGGATGGTCGGCAAGACCTTCGACACGTTCGCGCCGGTGGGTCCGGAGCTGGTGACCCGCGACGAGGTGCCCGACCCCCATGCCCTGGGGATCCGACTCCGCCTGAACGGCCAGACCATGCAGGACTCGAGCACGAGTCAGCTCATCTTCCGAATCGATGAGACGATCGCCTACCTCTCGAAGATCTTCACGCTCGAGCCCGGCGACCTGATCTTCACCGGCACCCCGCCGGGCGTGGGAATGGCCAGAAAGCCCCCGGTCTGGCTCAAGCCCGGCGACGTGGTCGAGGTCGAGATCGACCGCCTGGGGACGCTCCGCAACACGGTCAAGGCTGACCCGGCCGCCTGAACAGGGCTTTGCGCATTCTCGGCCGGGCCGAGCCACTAGCAAAACCTCCCGTCCCTCGCAACGGCTCGGCCCTTTGGAAGCTCTTGATCGTTTGGGTGGCTGGAGTCTCGTCTTCGAGACTCCGGCGCCCAGGCCCGCGATCCGGGGTCGCGAAGACGAGGCCCCAGCCACCCAAACATGTTCACATCCAAAACCATCGTGACCCGGTCGCTCAGCGTTTCAGCTGCTCGGTGAGCGACCGGGTGGCGGGATCATTGGGGGCGAGGGCCAGCGCGTGCTGCGCGGCGTCGAGGGCGTCACCCGCCTTGTGGTCGGCGTTCAGGGCAAGAGCGAGGTGGTAGAACACGTCGGGACGCTGAGGTAGGCGCTGGGCTGCGAACCGGAGGTCGGTCACCGCCTGGGCGGGGTGGCCCAGAGCGAGGTGGGCCTGGCCGCGGCGGAAGCGAGCCTCGGGATCTTCCGGGGTGAGTTCAATGACCTGGTCGAGCCGGGTCAAGGCCTGATCAGGCTCTCGGCGCTGAAGTTGGAGCGAGGCGATCCGAAGCATCACGGGCGCCGAGCCCGAGTCGACCTCGAGAGCCCGGAAGTAGGCGGCCAGCGCATCTTCGGCCCGCCCGGACGCCTCGAGGATCCGGCCGCGGGCAAAGTGGGCCTCACCCTTCCGAGGGTCGATCTCAATGGCCGCCGCCAGCCGCTTCAAGGCGGGCTCGGTCTCCCCGAGTTGAGCCTCCAGCTCCCCCAGACCGATCAAAGCACCGACATACTCGGGATCGATCTCCAGA
>Ga0182739_1004973_pt1 | contig 10716 bp, 9 predicted proteins | sample eDN5th30CBELigBY_FD_128873 | JGI IMG/M metagenome (GOLD analysis project Ga0182739, IMG submission 128873) | Enriched backyard soil microbial communities from Emeryville, California, USA - eDNA 5th pass 30_C BE-Lig BY (version 2) (version 2) | ecosystem: Environmental > Terrestrial > Soil >...
CCCGAACAGGACAGTGAAACGCCTTTGCGCCGATGATAGTGGACGGACGTCTGTGAAAGTAGGTCATCGTCAGGCTTTTATTGTGCAAACCCCCGCAGGGATACCCTGCGGGGGTTTGTTTTTTGTGCAGAGTGAATTGATTGATTGAACCCCTCGCGGCTTGCGCCGCGAGGGGTTTTTTATTTGGACAGACGTTCTCCGGTCACAGCGGGGCTCGGGGCTGCGTGCCGACGTATTCCTGGCGGTCGATGCCGTGGCGTTGGAGTTTGTCGTAGAAGGTCTTGCGGGGGATGCCGAGCGCGTCGAGGGTGGCTTTGATGTCGCCTTGGTGCGCGGCGAGCGCGTCGCGGATGACTTGGGCTTCGTACCGTTCCATGCGCTCGGGCAGGCTGAGCGAGCCGGCTTGCGCCGGAACGGGCTCTAGGGGCGGATCGTTCAAGACGCCCAGCACGAAGCGTTCTGCGAAGTGGGCGAGTTCGCGCACGTTGCCCGGCCAATCGTGGGTCATGAGATGCTGGCGGATCGCTGCGGGCATGTCGGGAATGTCTCGGTGGAAGCGGCGGGAGGCGTGGCCCAGGTAGTGGGCGAAGAGCAGGGGAATGTCCTCCCGGCGCTCGCGCAGCGGGGGGAGCCGTATCGTGACGACGTTCAGGCGGTAAAACAGATCTTCGCGAAACTTGGCCCGGAGGGCGGGGCTGCCCAAGTCTTCCTTTGTCGCTGCGACGACGCGCAGGTCGAGGTTGCGCACTTCGTTGCTGCCCAGCGGCGTGATCTGCCGCGATTCGAGCACGCGCAGCAGCTTGACCTGCAAGGCGAGCGGCATGCTTTCGATTTCGTCGAGGAACAGGGTGCCGCCGCTGGCGTGTTCAATGCGTCCGATGCGTTTTTTCTGGGCGCCGGTGAAGGCGCCGGCTTCATGCCCGAAGAGTTCGCTTTCGATCACGCTTTCGGGGAGCGCGCCGCAGTTGATGGCGACGAGCGCGCGGTGCCTGCGGCGGCTGAGGCGATGCAGTGCCGTGGCGACGACCTCTTTTCCCGTGCCGGTTTCTCCTTCGACGAGCACGTCCACGTCGGCGTCCGCGATGTGGCGCAAGGTCTGCTTGATCCGTTGCATGGCGGGGGTGGTGCCGATGAATGGCACTTCATCGGCTTCGACGGCGAATGCGGCTTCGCGAAGGCGTCGGTTTTCGAGGACCAGACGGCGTTTTTCGGCAGCGTGCCGGATGGCCGCGACCAGGCGGTCGGCGGGGTAGGGCTTGGACAGGAAGTCGTATGCGCCCTCCCGCATGCACTGAACCGCCGTGGCGATGTCGCCATGGCCGGTGATGAGGATGACCGGGATGTCGGCATCCACGTTGCGCAGTCGCTGGAAGAGTTCGAGCCCGTCCATGTCGGGCATGCGGATGTCCGTGACGACCACGCCGTCGAAGTCGCGGTCCAATGCGGGCAGCGCGGCGCGCGCGCGGGCGTGTGCATCGGTCTGGATGCCGTGAAGCGTGAGGGTCTGCACGGCCGCGCGGCGCAGCTCCTCGTCGTCGTCGATAAAGACGACGCGCGGAGCGGCAGGCCGGGGCAGGCTGTCGTCGGACGAACCTGCGGCAGGCGACCCTGCGGCAGGCGACCCTGCGGTGGGCGACCCTGCGGCGGTCGGACCTGCGGCGGGCGGACCATTGGCGGGCGTTTGGGAATCAGGAGCGCGGGTCATGGCTGTTGCTCGATGCAGGATGTTGAGCCGGCGTCTTGCGCAGGGTCAGGATGAACAGGGCGCCGCGGTCAGGCGCCGCGGGGAAGGAGGAGCCGGCGTCCGGGGGATAGGCGGCGCGCAGCTCTCCGCCGAACTCGGCGACGATGTCGCGGCTGATGACCAGGCCCAGGCCCAGGCCGTCCGGCTTGGTGGTGTGAAATGGCGTGAAGAGGTGCGCGCGCGCCGCGTCCGACAGCCCCGGGCCGTTGTCGTGAACGTATAGCAGCACGGTTTCCCCCGCATCGTGCAGGGTCAGGACGATCCTGCCCTCCGGCAGGCCTTCAAGGGCTTCCAGGCCGTTCTGCAGCAGATTGACCAGCACCTGCTCCAATCGGACCCGGTTGGCCTGCACGCTGCAGTGCGTGCTGCGGGGCGGGCTCTGCAGGACGACGCCCTGCCGCCGGGCGCGCGGGCCCACCAGCAAGAGCGCGCCTTCCAATGCTTCCATCAGGTCGGTCGGCCCGACCGTGGCGCCCGCCTTGCGCGAAAAGGCGCGGAGCTCGCCAGTGATGTGGCCGATGCGGTCGGTCAGGGCAGCGATGGTGCCAAGGTTTTCCTGGACGGCGCCCTCGTCGCGGCGCCGCAGGAATTCGCCGGCGTTGTCGGCGTACGCGCGGATGGCGGCCACGGGCTGGTTGATTTCGTGCGCCACGCCCGCCGCCACCTGGCCCAGCAGTGCGAGCTTGCTGGCCTGCACCAGTTCATCCTTCATGGTGTGAAGCTGGGACTCGGCGCGCTGGCGCTCGTCCATTTCCTGGACGAGCTGTTCGTTCACGTCGCGCAATTGCGCCGTCCGCTGGTCGACCAACGCCGCCAGCTGTTGCTGGATGGCGGCTTGCTGCTCCGCGCGTTCGAGGTTGCGGTGACGGCGGTACAGCACCATGCTCACCAACGCCGCCAGCATGCTGAGCGCCAGCGCCGTGCCCAATTGGGCGTTGGCGGTGGCCTGGTTGACGGCCGCTTGCACGGGCGACAACTGGTGCAGCGTCCAGCCTGGCGATTCGATGACAGGCAAGGTGGTGTGCAGCAACGCGGTGCCGGCGGCGGCGCGCGGCAAGGCGTCTTCCGTGCGCACGAGCTGGCCGTTGCTGGCGGCCTGGAGCGGCGGCGTGACGGGCAGCGGCTGGAACCTGGCATCGCCGAACTGCAGGCTGGTGCGCAGGGATTGCGCGAGGGCGGGCGCGAGCGGCGCCAGCACCTTGAAACGCCAGTCGGGCAGGTTGCCGAGCAGCACGACGCCGTGCTCGTCGGTCACGAAGATGGCGGCGTTGGCTTGCCGCCAGTCCGATTCGAGATCCCGGAAGTCGACCTTCAGCACCACGACGCCCAGCATGGCGCCTTGCGGGCCGTCCACGCGCCGCGCGAGGTAGAGGCCGGCTTCGTGGCTGACCGTGCCCAGCGCGAAATGCTCGGCCGAGCCGCGGGTGACCGAACCCTGGAAGTACGGCCGGAATTCGTAGTCGACCCCGACGAAGGTCGCGGGCTCGCGCCAGTTGCTTGCGGCGATCGCCAGGCCCTTTTTGTCGAGCACGTAAATCGCCGACGCGCCCACTCCGCGGCTGAGGGCCTCGAGTTTTTGGTCGAGCGCTTCGATCTGTGCCTTGCCGGCCCCTTGCAGGGCCGCGCGCAGGTCCACGTCCTGGGTCAGCACGAATGGCAGCGCCCTGAATTTGTCGAGGTTGTTGCGCAGGAGGGCGGCGTGGATCTGGCCGGCGCTGCGGGCCTGGATGGCGGCTTCGCCGAGCGCGCGGTCGCGGGCCCACTGCGCGGCCGCGTACAGCGCGACGGCGGCGAACCCGACAGCCACGCATACCCACGCGGCTCGCCATGGCCATGACCCCCGGCGCTGGCGGGCGGATGGGGGAGAGGGGGGAGCGGAGGCGGGAGGGTAAGCGTTCATGGTGTGCGATTTTCCGCACATTCTAGCGGGTTTCTGTGCGGAATTCCGCCGAAAAACGCCGGATGCAGGCCCGGGGAGATTTCAAAAGCCCATGAATATCAATGGGTTGTGGGGATGCCAGCCCTTTGCCGATCTTGGCACGGCTATTGCATATATACCTGCAAGCCGCCCGGCACACGCGCGGTGAAATCGGCTGGCAGCTGGAACGCATGGCCATAAAACAGATAACGCCCCGACGTCGCCCGCGCCAACCCGCGCGGAGCAAGGGGCCCAGGTGGGGACAATCCCAATGATCGAAGTGGATCACAGCGCGCCTGCGCGCAAGCTCAAGTTCTATCAAATCCTGTACGTCCAGGTCATTTTCGCCATCGTGGTCGGCATCCTGCTGGGCGCATTCAAGCCCGAGCTGGGCCAGCAGATGCAGCCGCTGGGCGACGCGTTCATCAAGCTGGTGAAGATGATCATCGCGCCGGTCATTTTCCTGACCGTCGCGACGGGCATCGCCGGCATGAGCGACCTGAAGAAGGTTGGACGGGTGGCGGGCAAGGCCATGCTGTACTTCCTGGTGTTTTCCACGCTGGCGTTGATCGTCGGCATGATCGTGAGCCATATCGTGCAGCCGGGCGCCGGCATGCACATCGACCCGGCGACGCTGGACCAGAAGGCGGTGTCCGGCTACGTCGCGAAGGCGCACGACTCGACCATCACCGGCTTTCTGATGAACGTGATTCCGACGACGATCTTCAGTCCGTTCGTCGGTGGCGACATCCTGCAGGTGCTGTTCGTGGCGGTACTGTTCGGTATTTCGCTGGCCATGGTGGGCGAGCGCGGCAAGCCGATCCTGAATTTCATGACCGCGCTGGCGCAGCCGATCTTCAAGATGGTGGCGATCCTGATGAAGGCGGCGCCGATCGGCGCGTTCGGCGCGATGGCCTTCACCATCGGCAAGTACGGCATCAAGTCCGTCATCAACCTGGCGATGCTGGTGGGGACGTTCTACGCGACGTCGGTGTTGTTCGTCGTGGTCGTATTGGGCCTGGTGGCCCGCTACAACGGATTTTCGATTTTCAAGCTGGTGCGCTACATCCGCGAAGAACTGCTGCTGGTGCTGGGCACGAGCTCGTCCGAAGCCGCATTGCCCACGCTGATGCAGAAGATGGAACGGGCGGGCTGCTCGAAGTCGGTGGTCGGCCTGGTGGTGCCCACCGGTTATTCGTTCAACCTGGACGGCACCAACATTTATATGACGATGGCCGCGCTGTTCATTGCCCAGGCCTGCGATATCCCGCTGTCGCTGGGCGACCAGATCCTCTTGCTGCTGGTGGCGATGCTCAGCTCCAAGGGCGCGGCCGGCGTGACGGGCGCGGGGTTCATTACCCTGGCCGCGACGCTGTCGGTGGTGCCGTCGGTGCCGGTGGCCGGCATGGCGTTGATCCTGGGCGTGGACCGCTTCATGTCGGAATGCCGCGCGCTGACCAACCTGGTCGGCAACGCGACCGCCACCGTGGTCGTGGCGCGTTGGGAAGGCGAACTGGACCAGGAGCAGTTGCACACCGCACTGGAGAGCGCCGGTACGCCCGCCGGGGCACAACCGCCGCAGGTCGCCCTTGGCGAGCCGGTGCGGCAGAGCTGAACGCGATCGCGCCGGGGATGGTACTTCGGCGCGGCAAACCCGGCTTGCGCATAACCGCGCACGGCCTGAAAAAAAATCCCCCGGCGCCTCGCGGTGCCGGGGGATTTTTCATTGGGGCGACGCCGCGTTCAAGGCACCGGGATGCCGGCTTCGCGAAGCAGATTGGCCGTTTCAAACAAAGGCAGGCCCATGACGCCCGTGTAGCTGCCCGAGATATGTGAGATGAAGGCGCCGGCCAAGCCCTGGATGCCGTAGGCGCCAGCCTTGCCGAAGGGTTCTCCGCTGTCGCAGTAGCGCCCGATTTCGTCGTCTCCCAGTTCGCGCATGCGGACCTCGGTGATGGAGACGGCGTCCAGCAAGCGATCGCCGGTCCACACCGCGACCGCCGTATGGACTTCATGCGTCGAGCCGGACAGCGCGCGCAGGATGCGGAGGGCGTCGGCGCGGTCGGCCGGCTTGCCCAGCACCTCGCCGGCGAGGATGACCGTCGTGTCGGCCGCCAGCAGGGGCAAGGCGGGCAAGGGCTGCGACCGCATCCAGTCGCGGCCGCGCACGGCCTTGTCGCGGGCCGTGCGCAGTACGTAGTCGGCGGCGCGCTCGCCCGGGTGCTGCGGCTCGTCTTCGCCAGGCGGCGCGGGCACGAGCAGGACTTCGTGCGCCAGGCCGATCTGCGTCAGCAGTTCGCGCCGGCGCGGGCTGGCGGAGGCCAGGTAGAGGCGTGGGGCGGGCAGGGAAGTGTCGGCGGTGTCGGTCATGCGGTGCACAGGGCGGGCGCCGCCAGCGGCGGTCAGGCGCGGTGATAGGGATGGTTGGTCATGATGGCCCAGGCGCGATAGAGCTGTTCGGCCAGGACGACACGCACCATGGGGTGCGGCAATGTCAGCGACGACAGGCGCAGTTGGCCGCTGGCGGAGGCCTTCAGGCCGGGGTCCAGGCCATCGGGCCCGCCAACGAGAAACGCGACATCCTGTCCGCCCGCGCGCCATTGTTCGAGCTTTTGCGACAGCGCCATGGTGGTGAGGTCGCGGCCGCGCTCGTCCAGCGCCAGCCGCAGCGCATTGGCGGGCAGGGCCGCCTCGATACGCTTGGCTTCGGCCGCCATCATCTGAGCCGGCGTCTTGCCGGTGGTGCGGGGTTCGGGCTTGATCTCGCGCAGTTCCAGCGCGCAGTCGGCGGGCAGGCGTTTTGCGTAGTCGTCCCAGGCAGTCTGCACCCAGTCCGGCATCCGCGTGCCCACCGCAACGACGATCAGTTTCACGACGCGCTCAGTCTTCGGCGTCGTCGTAGCCGTTGCCGCTGTCGCTGGCGACAGGGGCGGGCCGGGTGGAGTCGGGCAGCAGCTTCACGCGCACCGGCTTGCCGCCCCAGATTTCTTCCAGGTTGTAGTACTGGCGGATGGCCGGCTGCATGATGTGCACGACGACATCGCCCAGGTCGACGACGACCCATTCGCCGGTGTCTTCGCCTTCGATGGTGATGCCGGTGAGCGACATGGCGCGGCCGCGGTCGGCGACGCTGGATGCGAGCGCGCGGGTCTGGCGGTTGGAGGTGGCGCTTGCAATCACGACGCGATCGAACAGGCTGGTCAGATGCGTGGTGTTGAAGACCTTGATGTCTTGCGCCTTGACGTCTTCGAGGGCGTCGATGACGGCGCGTTGGAGTTTCTGTATATCCATAGCTGCAAATATAACCCGCTCGATGCGCGCGATGGCAGCGCAGGCTGGCCGGTGGCGCCGGGCGGGAAGGGGTTTATCGGTAGAGTTTGTGCGCTGCAATATACGCGGCGACGCGAGCGTCGAGCAGTCCGTCGGTGGATTCGCCCTGCGCCAGCCGCCGACGGATGTCGGACGCCGAGACCGGCATGGGCGGGAAAGGCAGTTCCTGCAGTTCGCGGCCTTGTTCCCGCAGCCATTGCGCCAGTTCCGGCGGTGCGCTGAGCGCCGTGCCGGGGCGGGTGGCCACGGCCAGGTCGACCAGGCTGGAAATGTCGCGCCAGTTGCGCCAGGTGCAGAAATTGGCGAGCTGGTCGGCGCCCAGCAGCCACACATAGCGCGCGTCCTGCGGCAGGGCGCGCAGCGTGTCGATGGTGTAGGTGGCGCCGCCGCGCTCGATTTCGATGGGATTGACCGCCAGGCCGGGGTGGCCGGCGATGGCCAGTTCCAGCATCTGGCGGCGCTGCTCGCCGGTCGCGTTCAGTGCGGCCCGCTGCCAGGGATTGGCGGCGGGGATGAGTTGCACCTGGGCCAGGCCGAGCGATTGCAGGGCGTTCTGGGCCAGGGCGATGTGGGCGACGTGGACGGGGTCGAAGCTGCCGCCCAGCAGGCCGATGCGCTTCAAACCCAGTCCCGCGGTTTGAGGTACGCGGCCAGTTCGGCCTCGGGCGTGCCGGCTTGCGGTTGCCAGTCATAGCGCCAATGGGCCAGCGGCGGCATGGACAGCAGGATCGATTCGGTGCGCCCGCCGGATTGCAGGCCGAACAACGTGCCGCGATCGAAGACCAGGTTGAATTCGACGTAGCGGCCGCGCCGATAGGCCTGGAAATCGCGTTCGTGCTCGGTGTAGGCGATGCCGCGCCGCTTTTCTACGATGGGCAGGTAGCTGTCCAGGAAGGCGTCGCCGACCGAGCGGGTCAGGGCAAAGGAGGCATCGAAGCCGGGGGCGTTCAGGTCGTCGAAGAAGACGCCGCCGATGCCGCGGGTTTCGTTGCGATGCTTGAGGAAGAAGTATTCGTCGCACCAGCGCTTGTAGCGCGGGTAGTAATCGGGCCCGTGGGGCGCCAGCGCATCCCGGCATACCGTGTGGAAGTGGCGCGCGTCTTCCTCGAAAGGATAGTAGGGGGTCAGGTCGATGCCCCCACCGAACCAGAAGACGTCGGCCTCGTCATGGCCGGGCCGGGCCGCGGCGACGAACATGCGCACGTTCATGTGCGTGGTGGGCACGTAGGGATTGCGCGGATGCAGCACCATGGACACGCCCATGGCCTCCCAGGAGCGGCCGGCAAGCTCGGGACGGTGCGCGCTGGCGGACGGAGGCAGCTTGGTGCCCTGGACATGGCTGAACAGCACGCCCGCGCGTTCGAAGAGCTGGCCGCCTTCGAGCAGGCGCGACAGCCCGCCGCCGCCCTCGGGCCGCACCCATTCGTCGGCGCGGAAGGGGCCGCCCTCGGCCGCTTCCAGCGCACCCACGATGCGGGCCTGCAGGCCGGTGAGGTAGTCCCGGACGGCGGAGACGGGCAGAGCGGTCATGGGCGGTTCCGGATTACGCGTTGGACTTGGGCTTTTGCTGCGACGGCTTGAGCGCGCGCCAGCCGATGTCGGTGCGGTACTGGCGGCCGTCGAAGTGGATGCCGTCGATGGCTTCGTAGACGCGGTCGCGCGCCATCTTGACGGAATCGCCCAGCGCCGTGACGCACAGCACGCGTCCGCCGGTGGTCTTGGTTTCGTCGCCGTCGAGCTTGGTGGCCGCATGGAAGACCATGCAGTCTTCGGCGTCGGCGGGCAGGCCGCGGATGACGTCACCCGTGCGCGGGGTGTTCGGATAGTTGTGCGCGGCCAGCACGGCGCCCAGGGCGGTGCGGCGGTCCCAGACGATGTCGGCCTGGTCGAGCGTGCCTTCCACCGCATGCTCCAGGGCATCCAGCAGGTCGCTCTTGACGCGCATCATGATGGGCTGGGTTTCGGGGTCGCCCATGCGGCAGTTGAATTCCAGCGTCTTGATGTCGCGGTCGGGATCATCGCCGGGGGCGATCATCAGGCCGGCGTACAGAAAGCCGGTGTAGGGGATGCCGTCGCGCGTCATGCCCTGCACGGTGGGCAGGATAATTTCGCGCATGATGCGGTGGTGGAGTTCGGGGGTGACGATGGGCGCGGGCGAATAGGCGCCCATGCCGCCCGTGTTGGGGCCGCGGTCGCCGTCCTGCAGGCGCTTGTGGTCCTGGCTGGTGGCCAGGGCGAGCACGTTGCGGCCGTCGCACATGACGATGAAGCTGGCTTCCTCGCCGACCAGGCATTCCTCGATGACGACGCGGGCGCCGGCTACGCCCATGGAGCCGTCGCCCAGCATGGCGTCGACGGCGGCGTGCGCTTCTTCCAGCGTGGCGGCGACCACGACGCCCTTGCCGGCGGCCAGGCCGTCGGCCTTGATCACGATGGGGGCGCCTTCCTGGTCGATGTAGGCGTGGGCCTTGGCCGGATCGGTGAAGGTCTCGTAGCGCGCGGTCGGGATGTTGTGCCGGACCATGAAGGCCTTGGCGTAGTCCTTGGAGCTTTCGAGCTGCGCGGCGGCCTTGGTGGGCCCGAAGATCTTCAGGCCGCGTGCGCGGAAGACGTCGACGACGCCGGCGGCCAGCGGCGCCTCGGGACCGACGACCGTCAGGGCGATGCCCTCGCGCTGGACGAAATCGGCCAGTTCCTCGGCATTGGTGAGCGCGATGTTCTCCATCTGCTCGGCCCGTTGCGTGCCGCCGTTACCCGGGGCGACGTACACCTTGTGTACGCGCGGGGAGCGGGCCAGCCGCCAGGCGAGGGCATGTTCGCGGCCGCCCGAGCCAATTACCAGGAGTTTCATGTTGCGTGAGTCTGAGTGGTTGCCACGCCAGGATCCGTGAGGGGCCCTGGCCCGTGGAGAAGGCAACGGATCCGATACGGCGCGGATCCGGATACACCCTGGCGCGATGGCGGGCGGTGCCGCCTGCGCGCCAGGAAAAGGGGGATTTACTGCGCTTCGTCGAAAACGACGTTCGTATAGACTTCCTGCACGTCGTCCAGGCTTTCCAGCGCGTCGAGCAGTTTCTGCATCTTGGCGGCGTCGTCGCCAGCCAGTTCGGTTTCGTTCAGGGCCTTCATGACGATGCCGTCGACTTCGGCCTTCAGGCCGGCGTCGTCGAACGCCTTGCGCACGGCGGCGTAGTCGGACGGGGCGCAGACGACTTCGATCACGCCTTCTTCGTCTGTGGTGACGTCTTCGGCGCCGGCCTCGAGGGCGGCTTCCATGACCTTGTCTTCCGGGGTGCCGGGGGCGAACACGAATTGGCCGCAGTGCTTGAACATGAAGGCCACGGAGCCTTCCTGGCCGAGGTTGCCGCCGTTCTTGGAGAAGGCGTGGCGGACTTCGGCCACAGTGCGGGTGCGGTTGTCGGTCATGCAGTCGACGATCACGGCCGCGCCGCCGATGCCGTAGCCTTCGTAGCGGACTTCTTCGTAGGCTTCGCCGTCGGCGCCACCGGCGCCGCGCTGGATGGCGCGCTGGATGTTGTCCTTGGGCATGTTGGCGTCGGTTGCCTTGTCCCAAGCCATGCGCAAGCGCGGGTTGCTGTCCGGGTCGGGGCCGCCGGCGCGCGCCGCCACGGTGATTTCACGAATGATCTTGGTCCAGAGCTTTCCGCGCTTGGCGTCTTGGCGCCCTTTGCGGTGCTGAATATTGGCCCATTTGCTGTGTCCG